>Ga0137309_102682_pt1 | contig 10363 bp, 1 predicted proteins | sample NAcewiD2O_June_FD_97179 | JGI IMG/M metagenome (GOLD analysis project Ga0137309, IMG submission 97179) | Mouse cecal microbial communities from Vienna, Austria - N-Acetylneuraminic amended D2O_June | ecosystem: Host-associated > Mammals > Digestive system > Large intestine > Cecum | place...
CTATGCCAGACAAGAAACGTCCATGATCTGTAACACTTGTTCTGTTTTCAAAGTTTCTCTTGCGGCCCAGATACAGCTGTCACCTGGCAAACATGTATCAATCTGCCGACAAACCGCTGCTGTCAGAGGAACTGCCGCTTCCGCCGGCAGAGTCCCCACTTCCAGAGGAGCTTCCGCTTCCGCTGGCAGAGTCTCCGCTTCCAGAAGAGCTGCCGCTTCCGCCGGCAGAGTCCCCACTTCCAGAGGAGCTTCCGCTTCCGCCGGCAGAGTCTCCGCTTCCAGAAGAGCTGCTGCTTCCGCCGGCAGAATCTCCACTTCCAGAGGAACTGCCGCTTCCGCCGGCAGAGTCCCCACTTCCAGAGGAGCTTCCGCTTCCGCTGGCAGAGTCTCCGCTTCCAGAAGAGCTGCTGCTTCCGCCGCTGGCAGAGCCTTCCTCACCGGAGGAATCATCGCCGGAATCGCTGCTGCCGCCCCCGCAGGCATCGCCGCTTCCACTAGCAGTGCCACTGCCACTGTCACCAGAGACTGCATCCCCGCCGCTGATGGTGCTGTCACCGGAGATGCCGTCACTGCCGCCGGTGGTATCGTCACCGGAAATGCCGTCGCTGCCGTTTATGTTTTCGTCCCAAGCATCCTGGCCGTCCTGGTCATTTCCGGAATCAGCCGTGCTTCCATACTTCTCCGGCGTTTCATCCCATGGAGCATCATCCTTATCCGGGTCATCTCCCCCAGGCTCCTCCTGGTCCTCGTCTGCCCCCGGTATTGTAATCTCATCCTCCTTGCGGGCAGGCTGCTGGGTTCCGATACCTCCGGACCCGCCGTTGGAATCGTTGGAATCCTCTTTTTCCTTTGTCACGGCTTCCACATGTTCGATGTACACGGGAGCACCCTCCGTCAGACTGCTTACGGTGATATCCAGCTTACCAGAATCCGGTATTCCCTTCCATCTCAGTACCAGAATATCATCCTCGCCACTCTTCTCCACCACCGGCATGCCAGATCCTAGCTGTGTGTTGGATGGGGAAGCGTAAAGCGGAGCCGCATTGGACGGACTTGCCTTGAAGGCATCCTCCTTCTCCTCGTCGTGGTTCTCCACCATGGCTTCAAAGGGAGCCAAGGACACCAGGGTGATCTCCAGATTCACATTTTCGCCTTCCAGGTTCAGATCGTTCTGCTCTTCAAGGTCCAAGGTGTAGAGACCTGGGGTGTTGAAGATGTGGATGGGTTCTTCCATGATGAGACCTTCGGCCAGGGTGAAGGTTGTGGTGGCTTTTTCTACGGTTACTTTTGTTATATCCACTTTTGTTCCATCCAGATTCCACATCTGGATGCTGCAGTCTCCATCAGGCACATACGTCCAGGTAATCCTTGCCTCATTGTTTTCGGACTCGAATTCCTGCTGGGACCAGCCCGTATCCTGCACATTTCCTCCCAGACGTCCTTTGAAGTATCCGTCTGAACTCATCTCTGCCGTCACAGTTACCGTATCTCCTGCCTGGTATTCCGTACACAGCTTTCCGATTTCAATCACATATGTCCCGTTATCACCAGTCCCGGTAATTGTCGCGACCGGGTTCTGGTCCACGACTTCCACTGTCAGACTGTCAATATCCACCTTTGTACCATCCAGATTCCACATCTGGATGCTGCAGTCTCCATCAGGCACATACGTCCAGGTAATCCTTGCCTCATTGTTTTCGGACTCGAATTCCTGCTGGGACCAGCCCGTATCCTGCACATTTCCTCCCAGACGTCCTTTGAAGTATCCGTCTGAACTCATCTCTGCCGTCACAGTTACCGTATCTCCTGCCTGGTATTCCGTACACAGCTTTCCGATCTCAATCACATATGTCCCGTTATCACCAGTCCCGGTAATTGTCGCGACCGGTGTCTGAACATCCCCCTTAGCCACATTGACGTTCATTATATCCACCTTGGTCCCAGACATATTCCAGATCTGCACAAAACAGTCTCCATCCGGCACGTAATTCCAGGTGGCTGTGGCCTCGTTATTCCCATCACTGGTAAATTCTGCCTGATTACTTACCCATGCCGGATTTGCTTCTGCCACATTTCCGGCCAGACCTCCGTTAAAGCTTCCATCAGAACGCATTTCCACTGTTACAGTTACTTTATCACCAGCCTGATAGCCTGGGCAAAGTTCACTGACTTTAATACAGTAAGACTTGTCAGAATCTTCATTTTTAATCGTGGCAACCGGTCTCTCCCCCTGCTCCACACTCACAGACAGCAGATTCACACTCGCATTTCCATTCATATCCATGATCTGGATGTTCATGTAATCATCGGACGGCAGGAATGTCACAGTCAGGCTCCTGCTTATGCTGGTTCCTTCCGCATTCTTGTATGCTCCCGAATTATTCCCGTCATGGTAGCCAACCTGCGCCTTCACTTCCTTGTCAAAAGTAAGGGTCACTTCCGTTTCCTTGTTGAATTCGAATGCCGGATTATAGTCACTTAACTTCGGTTCGAATCCGCTCCACGCTTCTGTAAATTCATGCAGCGACTCTTCTTCCGTTTTCTGTTTTACATCCACTGACAGCAGATTCACACTTGCATTTCCATTCATATCCATGATCTGGATGTTCATGTAATCATCGGACGGCAGGAATGTCACGGTCAGGCTCCTGCTTATGCTGGTTCCTTCCGCATTCTTGAATGCTCCCGAATCATTCCCGTCATGGTAGCCAACCTGCGCCTTCACTTCCTTGTCAAAGGTCAGGGTCACCGTTGTCTCTTTTCCTGACTGGAACTGGTCGTTATAGGTCTTAAAGCTGGTTTCAAATCCGGCCCATGCACTTGTAAACTCATGCAGCGCTTCGGTCTGCTGTTTCTGCTCCACCTTCACCGACAACAGATACACCACATCCGCGCCCTTCGGGTCTGTCACCTTTACATTAAAGCTGTCATCGTCTGGTATACCCGTTATGATTACTTCTTTCTGGCCGCTTCCTTCAATTCCCTGCCAGCCAAGATTCTTATCCGTATAGTCAAACCGGCTGTTAATTTCCTTATCAAACACAAGGGTTACTGTCGTCTCTCTCCCGGCCTCAAAGGAACTGTTAAAATCACTGAATTTGAAGTCATGCCCTGCACTCCACCCAAAGTCAGCATCTGTGAATTTGTACACTGCATCCGTTAAATCTTCCTGCTCCACACTCACATCCACCAGCTTCACGATGGTATTCCCATTCATATCCGTGATCTGGATTTCCATGGTTTTATCTGCAGGTGTGATGGTAAAGGTCATGTTCCTGCTGTACTCAGTGCTTTCTGCCACAGCATCGCCCTCTGCCCCTTTGTATCTGATCTGGGCCTTCACCGGCTTATCAAAGGTCAGATTCACGGTGGTCTCCCTGGATGTCTCAAAGGTTTCGTCATACTGGTCAAAAGCAGAGGTAAAGCTGTTTTCCGCCAGGGTAAAGGTATACAGCGGATCCTCTTCCACCGGTTCCATATACACATACAACAGGCTTACTGCCTCATTGCCGCACAGGTCCACAATCTGCGCATTCCAGGCATCGGTCTGCGGCACCACGGTCTTTGTCAGGCTGGTGCTGGAGACATTACCTTCCTCCCTGGTCCATCCTGGATTATAGTAGACCAGTCCCGACTGTACCTTCTTATCGAAGATCAGGGTCACTTTCACCTTGTCCCCAGGCTGGAATTCACTGTAATAATCTGTTATCTTCCTGTCTTCTTCCATACCCGCATAGGTAGAACGGTACGTATGGATAGCTTCACAGCCGCTGAAATCCTGCTCCACGGTCACATCCACCAGATTGGCAGTTTTTCCGCCACACAAGCTGGTCAGCCAGATCCGCAGATTATTATCCTCCGGCGTAATGGTAACTGTCATCACCTTGGCCGGCGAAGTACCTGCCACGGTTTTCTCGTCAGGCGCGTTGTAACCTATGGAGCTGATGACCGCATTGTCAAAAGTCAGGGTCACCTTGGCCGGGAATCCCGGAACAAATGCCCGGTTATAGGTATCAAAGGTAGTCTCAAATACCTGGCCGGCAGCGTCAAAGCCATATATCTTCTCCATTTCCTGCTCCACCTTCACGGACAGAAGCTTCACCTTACTGTTACCGCCCAAATCCGCGATACCGATCCCCAGACTGTCATCTGTGGGAATAACAATTGTGGTGAAGGTAGTGGATAAGCCGCTTCCTTCCACCCGGGTCCAGTCTGGTGCATTGTAATCTACATAAGCTTTTACCGGCTTTTCGAAGGTCAGGGTTACCGTTGTTGGCTTTCCTGGCTGGTAACGTTCAAAGTAGGTGCTGAAACTGGTGCTGAAGGTATCCCACTCAGAGCGGAAGGATCTTACTGCTCCGCTGATTCCGTCAAATGCCCCCGGCTCCCCATATACCATGGTAAATCTGGAAAATGCATCCGACCGGAAGGTCACCGTATCCGGGTTTCCGTCCCTGTCTTCCAGAAACTCCAGTTCGCCCTCATGGTCACGCACCATGGCGAAATCATTTCCCGTTTTCTCAAGATCCCTGGGAACCGTGATTTTCAGCGGGATGGGACTCATAGTCTCCGTGATCCGGGTTCTGTTTTTTTTGCTATCTTCCTTGTAGACGTTGATATCCACCGCCAGTGCCACATGGACATCCTCCGCCTGATCACCGAATACGGCCCGGACGGCTTCCTGCTCCTGGGCATCAGGCTCTGCCTGCTCCATGGTCAGTACCAGCCTGGTTCCTTCCTGGATCTCTGCATCAGTCAGGGCCGCGGTGGCTGCTTCCCTGGTGGTGCAGGCCAGACGGCCCATGTTGGCGCCGCCCTCAAGAATCACATAATCATTGAAATTCCGCTTTCCGGCAATCTCCACCTTAATGTCCCGGATGATCACATATCGCTTGTTCTCAGGTATTGCGCCGATAGTAATATCCATGTGGTCATTGTAAGGACAAAATGTCCGGGTGATGACTTCACCGTACATCTCCGCTCCCCGGTCCCAGTTGTCGGGACTGGAATTGTAAGCAATATATCCTGGTGCCCGCTTGTCAAAGGTGACAGTGACAGTTACTGTATCTCCCACCTGGAACTCGGAATGCCACTTGCTGATCTCCGTGCCAAATCCGCTCCAGTCACTTGTCAGTATGGCGATGGGCACATCCTTGGGGTCGCTGTCATCCTTAACCACCCTCACCCTGACCAGCGTGATATCATCCTCCGACGCACTGACCTGGAGATTCCTGATCTCCTGGGGAATCAGATAGCCGGACAGCTCTACGGCAATGTCTTTGTAGGCGAAGATGGCCCTTCCGTCTCCTGCGTCCGACGCAGTGATCTGCTTCTGTTTCCCATCCCACATGGTGAACTGGAGACTGGGGGCGTCCGCGTCCTTAGGAGTATATTCCAGGACCAGGTAAGTCTGCTCCCGCAGGCTCTGGATGATCTTGTCTTCATCTTTCAGGGACTTATCACCAGATGCCCATTCCCAGCCATTGAGGGAAATATTCTGGTCATAGGCGTCTCCTTCAGTACCCTCCACCCGGTTCCAGAGGCCGCCGTTGCCGGAGGAGTATCTGGACTCCTTATCCACCTTATCCTTCTTGGAGTTGCCTGGATCCTCCACCTTGGTATCACTGATCCAGATATCCAGAATCCGCCCGTCATTGTAGGCTGACAGGGTGACGGAATCCACTTTTGCGTCCCAGCTCAGATGCAGCATATTCCGGAAGGCATCCATACGCATGCTGTCGAAATGATTTCTTGTGGCCTCTCTGGTAGAGGTCTTGTAGCTCTTTCCGTTCTTCCACTCGCCGTTGACCGAGGCGCCCCATGTGAGAATCGTCCAGCCCTCATAGTCCGGAGTGGCGCAGGTATACTGGACGCAGATGTATTTTTCATCAGGCAGGTCCAGGATCCGCTCAATATCCGTGCAGACCCAGGCCTGGTTGGGGGCGCCGTCCTGGAACAGGTGCATATCCCTGGGGATCTCAGAGCCTACATGAAGAGTCAGATCCTTGATCTGTCCTTCGCTCCAGGCGCCCAGGCTCAGAGAACCTACATTTGTATCCTCAGTGATGCCCATCATCTTGCGCAGGTAGCGGACGCTGAAGGTCTGGCTCACTTCTCTGGTGGAATCCCCTGCGTCGGCGCTGTAGGAGGGGCCGTTGGTCCACTCTCCGTCCAGAGTCGCCTGCCATCCCAGGACGCCCCAGTTCTCATGCTCCGGAGCGCAGGTATAGGTCAGAGTCAGGTAGTCGGTGTCCGCGCAGTACTGAATCCAGGCATCATTGCAGTTGTAGGACTCGTTGATTTCTCCGTTAAACAAAAGATAATCTCCAGGCTGCGTATAGTTGCGGGTAGTAAGACCGCCTCCTCCGCCGTAGGCTGACACGCCGGGGCCTTTTTTGGTGATCTCCACACTGATGGAGACAATGCCCACGGAATAACTTGCCCACATGTCGGAAATCTGGATATTAAGATAATCGTTATCCGGGGTGATGGTCTTCACCAGCGTCTTGCCTTCCCCGCTTTCCGTGGTCCAGGCGCCGCCAATGTTCATCCCCATCTGGCTGGTAACCTTCTTGTTGTAGACCACGGTAACCTTCACCTCATCCCCCGGCTCATAGTCCGGGTTGTAATCCGAGAATTTGGTCTCAAAGCCCTGCCACAGTCCGGTGAACCGGTGCAGATAGCTGCCAGAATCCGCCTCGCCCTTTTTGGATATTTCCACGGAAATGTCGGCCAGATTCACGGAAGGCAGCCCCTTCATATCGGTAATCTGGATGTTAAGATAATCACTGTCCGGGATCAGGGTGATGTTCCTGGTCTTTCCCTCTCCCGGAAATGCATTCCAGGCTCCGTCTATGTACATTCCGAACTGACTGCCCACCTGTTTGTTGAAGACTGCCTGGATCCGCACCTCGTCTCCCGGCTCATAGCCGCTGACATAGTCTGTAAGCTTGCACTCGTAGCCCGCCCACGCCTGGGTGAAGGTATGGATGCAGCGGGTGTCTTCCTCCTCCGGCTCTTCCTGGGCGCCGGTATCATTTTCCAGGGGGATCCCTTCCAGTTTCTCTGTGGATACCTGAGACTGGCCCAGGTGCTCCCCGTCCCGGGCGGCAGATTCGCCTGTGGTTTCTTCCACAGCTGCAACTGCTTCCCTGGCCCTTGCCGTCTCCTCTGCAAGATCCGAAGTAGTGGCCGCGCAGATTCCTGTAGCCGTCACACTCAGGGCCGCACAGAGTACAATGCTCATGGTCCGTCTGGCCATCATGTTTTCCCAAAGCTTTGGCAAAATCTTCATGTTTGTTCTCCTCTCCGCAGATATTGATCAGTCTTTCCTTCTTTTTCCAAGAGCCAGCAGGACCAGACAGATCAGGGACATCACCGCCACCATGCCAGATACCACCGGCACCACATACATGCCTGCCGTGACAGTGGATGCAGCCTTTTTGCCGTCTGCATTTCCCGTGTTCTCTCCATTGCCGCCGTCACTGGCTGTCTGGTCTGAACTGCCGGATCTGTCCTGGTCTGTATCCGCACCACTGCCTGCTGCCGCCTCTGCCGCTTCTCCGGCCAGCTCCTGCTTTTCGAATACCGGGCCTGCCGCGGTGGTCTTCACGGCACGGATCTCGTCATAGTACATGGTTCCGGTAACCGTGCCGTCCTCCCCCATAGCCGGCGAATCCGGGATGGCATTGATCCAGATGCCAAATCCCGAAATACCTGCCGCAGCTTCACTGGTCAGGGGGCCTCTGCCGTTTTTATCTACAAATTCCTCAAAGGGCAGAGTCACCAGAAGGGGCATATCGCTCTGGGCATACTCCGCATACTCCTGGAGATAGGCCTCGTAGCCGCCGCCGGACGTTGTCTTGATCTGCATCACTGTCTTCTGGTTATTGCCGTCAGGCATCACCCAGAACTGGAGGGCATTGCAGTCTGACCAGTCGGTCTCCTTGGCAAACTCACAGCCGGCCCAGCCATTGCGGGTCTCCGTATAGTCGAACTGCAGGACAAAGCTTCCATCTGCAGAGAACCGGTCGCTTAAGGTGATCCTTGCCTCACAGCCCCCGTCCTTGTTAGAGGACCAACTGCTAACCAGCAGATTCTCCAGACCTGCATAGGACTCAAAATCATCAATGAGAAGCGGATCCTCTGGCCTGGGTTCTATATTCAGCAGCACGGAAAGCTCCTGGAGCTGTTCTCCGTCTGCGTACAGCGTCACGGTTCCGTCTGCCGCTTCTCCCAGACCGGCCAGCACATCCTCAGCCAGAACCGCCTCGGCCTTTCTTCCTGTTACCGTGGCATCCACCACTGCTTCCTGTCCATTTCCCCTGATCTTAAACTGGGCCTGGGACACCTCCTGGTTCAGTCTGGCAGTCAGCAGGGTCTCATCCAGAAGACGTGTACCAGATACGGGAGCCGTAATATAGCCGCTGACATTTCTATAGGGCTTCACCTGGGGCTTTTTCAGGCTTCCGGCCAGCACATTCTTCATGACCGCCGCCTGATCGCTGGCGAAGATACTCTTCCTGTTATTATACATGGAGATGAACGGGTCTAACAGCTCGTGTCCGAACCGGACTCCATTGTCCCGCATCTCTGTGACAAAGGGTGTATAATAGCCTCCTGCCCGGGAGTAGTTGGACCACAGCATGAAGTAGCAGCAGTCATACTCCGGCTTAGTGATGATATCCAGGATCTCCGCGTACCATTCCGGCCTCCGGTTGCCTGCCTCGGTGATGCCGCCGTCCCTGGCAAAGGACATACCGGTCTCTGTCACCGCAAACAGTTTTCCATGATCCTTGGCAAATGCATCTGTCAGCTTCACCGTATTCTCGAAGGTATCCAGGAAGGTGTAGCCTTCCTCGTCTGGAACCGGGTTATTGTCATATGTATCAAAGCCTACCATATCCACATATTCGTCACCTGGATACCGCTCCTCGTACTCTGCCGCCGTGGAGGCCTCAGACCCTGGCCCGTACAGATACAGAAGATTGTGGATCCCCCGCTCGTCCCGCAGGTACTCTACCGTATATTTGAATACGTTCTTGTAGGTCTGGGAATCGCAGAAAGCCTTGCCCCACCAGAACCAGCTTCCAGTATTCTCATGGAAAGGCCGAAACAGCACCGGCCCCTCCACCTGACTGACGTAATCGGCGATCAGGTCCAGATGGGCCCGGAACGCGTCGTGATACAGCCCGCCAGGCAGGATCTCGTTCATACAGTTTCCTGTAAGGTTGTAGGAATCGGCCCCACGGAAATCGTAATGGTCATAGCTTTTGCCAAATGTTCCCTCCAGCTTCACGGTTCCAGAAAAGTTGGGCATATGGGAGGATAAGGTAATGATGCCGCCCTCGGCAATGGCCCGGTTGGAGAACAGGGCCGCCGCCCGGATATTCCCTTCATTGGTATCCGGAAGCTGTGTGCCTTCCGGATAGCGGCTGTTATACTTTGAGGCAAAACCGGAGAAGCTTCCGCCGCAGTCCATACCGATGATAGCCGCCAGGGAGCCTGTGACATCTCTGGTATCGGATTCGCTCAGGTCTGCGGTGCCTGCCTTGAGAACCGTGTCCTCCATGTGGCCGAACAAAGTCCCTTCCGACTCTCCCACTGCTTTCAGATACTGGTACATGGCCACGGTAGCTGCGTCTGCCTGGGGATCTGCCAGCTGCACCTCCCCGGCATAAGCCGTTCTGGTTCCGTTGACTACCAGACCGTCTGTCTCATGGCCAATCACCGTATCTGTATGTACTGGTATGGTACTCTCCTTGAGAAATTTTTCTTTCCGGACACTGCTTAAGGAAATGTTATCAATCCACACATATCCATGGTAATCGGAATTGTTGCCGATCAGCTGGATCATCAGCTTCTCCGGCTGTTCCCGCTTCGTGTACTGAGGATCGCAGCCCAGAGTCACGCTGACCAGCTTCAAACCGTCCACATCCTCCGGGAAGGTCTGGTTCACATTGCAGCTCTGATCCCGGAAGATGTTGTTGGCGAAAGCCTTCACTGTCAGCTGTCCGGTGGAATATGCCTCAGGATCGTAATAAAGATCAAAATTCAGGGCCTTAAAGTCTGTGTAATCAATGCCGCCCTCTTCTATGAAGCTGATGCCGGTCTGGCTGTAGCCGTTGTCCTTGTTCAGGGAGTAGTCCAGACTCAGCCGAAGCATCTGCTTCTCCGGATCATACTCGCAGGCCCCGCCCCCTGTATAACTGTCCCCGGCCCAGCTGTCATCGTAGACCCAGCCCTGGCTGTCCTCTGCGAAATCCCATATGCGGCTGATTTCTCCAGATGCGCCGGATCCCTGGGTGGCGGAAGCTGTCTGGACACTGGATGCGTCTGTCCCCTGGGTGCCGAAAACTGCCTG
>Ga0137309_102685_pt1 | contig 10355 bp, 9 predicted proteins | sample NAcewiD2O_June_FD_97179 | JGI IMG/M metagenome (GOLD analysis project Ga0137309, IMG submission 97179) | Mouse cecal microbial communities from Vienna, Austria - N-Acetylneuraminic amended D2O_June | ecosystem: Host-associated > Mammals > Digestive system > Large intestine > Cecum | place...
TAAATTTTCAAACGGCAAGCCCAAATACCAGCAGCCAGCGGCCTACATCCTCATGCTGAACACTGGCCTACGCACCGGGGAGCTGCTGGGCCTCCTCAACAGCGACATCGACCTGGAGCATAAATATCTTGAGGTGCGCCAGGGAGTAAAGGAAGTCTGCAAGCGGGATGGGGTAGAGTACACACCCGGCAGAGAGGTCAAGGTTGGCAAAACCAAGACCGCCACCAGCAAGCGCCGTGTGCCGCTGAATCAGGCCGCAGTGCAGGCGGTAAGGGAGTTACGCCAGGAACGCAACTTCGGCCCCACAGCGCCCCTCGTGAGCGACGAGAAGGGCGGCTACACCAGGCCGGTGAACTTCCGCAAGAGGTACTACCGGATTTTGAAAGCAGCGGGCATAGATCAGAAAGGATTGCACAGTTTAAGACATCATTTTGCGACCCAACTGATAAACGGCGTGAAACAGCCCGACGGCACCATCAAAGCACTCTCGCCCCGGCAGGTGGCCGACCTCCTGGGCCACAGCATCTCGCAAATCACCGAGATGTACTACGTCAAAAAAGACACAACCCGCCTGCAAGGAATAACAGACGGATTTAATTTTTAGCAGGAGCAAGCTGGCACAAGGGAGAGCGCCCCGGATTTTTGATGATTTATTGATGATGTGCCAGACGGAAAGGTTAGAAACGGATACGACCAGATGCGAAAAAAGCGCAAAATACACGCCCAGGGGAGCGGCAATCCAGACCGCATACCGCCACCCAAAAGTACGAGAAAAGCCCAGAATTCCAAGGAATTCCGGGCCATGTCAGACTTGCCGGAGGCAACGTCTTTGGAGCGGGCGAAGGGAATCGAACCCTCATATTCAGCTTGGGAAGCTGATGTTCTACCACTGAACTACGCCCGCATTTATTTATATCATGAATATTATATCTCATACAGGCGACAATGTCAATCCTTAGTTGCAAATTTTTTCAGAAGGGGCGGATGTCAAAATTGATTTATACCACCCCAATAAAATAACAGTGTATTGACATTAGGTGTAGAATGATATCAGAAGGTGATAGCAATGTTACACAACGAGGCGAGAAGACTACTGGTGCAGGCATACGAAAAGACCCACGACGCGCAGACAGTGGCAAAGTATTTCCAGGTGAGTACAAGCACAGTGTATCGTTTAAGCGGACAAATGAAGAAAACTGGCAGTGTAGAACTTCAAACCAGTCAGCGAGGAAGGAAACCAGCACTGACAGAAGAAGATTTGCAGGATATTGACCAGCTGATCACAGCCCAGCCGGATATCACGATCGACGAGATCATCGAAAAACAGGGACTGTCTGTCAGCAACGAAACGGTGCGAAAGGCCGTGATTGGGCTGGGTTATGTTTACAAAAAGAAGTCCTTTTACGCGGCAGAGCGGGAGCGTGTTCGATGTTGTGGCAGCGAGAGAGGCCTGGAGTGAAATGATAGCGCAGTGCGAAGCGGACAAACTGGTATTCCTGGATGAAAGCGGCGTAAACACGGACTTGAGCCGCCGCTATGGGCGGGCCATTGGAGGGGAGCGGTCAGTAGACAAGACTCCCTTGAATACGCCTGCCAATACCACGATTCTTTCCTCCGTAAGACGCAATGGTGAGACTGCTTATACGATTTACATCGGTGGAACGACCCGTGAAAAATTTCTGGACTATCTCAAAAACACGCTCATTCCCACGCTGCACGAAGGGGATATTGTCATCATGGATAATATGCGCACGCATCATGTCAAAGAGGTCCAGACGCTTTTGCAGGGGGCTGGCATGAAATTACTGTACTTGCCAGCGTACAGCCCTGATTTGAATCCAATTGAAAATATGTGGTCTAAAATCAAGGCCATTCTTCGCAAGCTGAAAATCAGATTATTGCCCCAGCCCCCGCATGGTATTGCTCAGGCTTTCTCGCTGATCCGCCCTTCCGACTGCGCAGGTTGGTTTTCTGCCGCTGGCATTCCTTGCTAATTTCTTGGATTGATATAAACGCATATATTCGTTTGCGGTTCTCCGCCTTGAACCCCACAAAATTTCCTCCAAAATCTTCGCACTAATCCTATTGGTACAGCTTCTAAGAGTATATGCCCTTTCGGGCTTTCGATTTCACAAATTATCCATCTGCCGAAAGAAGGCGTTGCCCCAGGCACGCGACCATACACGCAAGCCGCAAATTTTGCGGCGGAAAAAACATCCCAGTCTCCCGCGTCTTGGGTGCAGCGTCACGCTGCCGTCACGCTGCTAGGGAAGCATGTGCAAAAATTCCTCCTCAGAGAGCACGGGGATTCCCATAGCCAGTGCCTTTTCCAGCTTGGAGCCTGCTTCCTCCCCCGCCAGCACAAAGCTGGTTTTTTTCGACACAGAGCCTGTCACCCGGCCCCCCTCCCGTTCAATCAGGGCGGAGGCTTCTTTCCGGGAAAGGGTGGGCAAAGTGCCTGTGAGCACAAAGGCCTGCCCGGCAAGGGCGTTCCCAGCAGGAGCCTGGGCCTGGGATTTCAGGTTCAGCCCCAGGCTTTCCAGCCGGGCCAGGAGGTTCCGGGTGCTTCCGTGGGAGAAAAACTCCGCCACAGCCCGGGCCTTCACCTCCCCGAAGCCGTCTATGGCGCTCAGTTCTTCCTCCTGGGCCGCCAGGATGGCCTCCATGGAAGGGTATCTGCCGCAGAGCACCTGTGCGTTTTTCACGCCGATATGGGGGACGCCCAGGGCAAACACCAGCCTGTACAGATCGTTTTGCTTCGATTTCTCCAGCGCTGCCAGCAGGTTCTCCGCGCTCTTCTCCCCAAAGCGCTCCAGCTTCTCCAGCCGACCTGCCTCCAGGGTGTACAGATCCGCCGGGGAGGACACCAGCCCTTCCCCCACAAGCTGCTCTAAAAGGGCAGGCCCCAGGCCGTCGATGTCCATGGCGTCCCGGCTGGCAAAGTGGATGAGGTTCCGCAGAAGCTGGGCCGGGCACTGGGGGTTTGTGCAGCGGACAGCCGCCTCCCCTTCTTCCCGGGACACCTGCTCCCCGCAGGAAGGGCACCTGTCCGGCAGCAGGAAGGGGACGCTTTCCGGGGGATTCTCCACCACAGACACCACCTCCGGGATAATCTCTCCGGCCTTGCGCATAATCACCCGGGAGCCAATGCGGATATCTTTTTCCGCAATGAAATCCTGGTTGTGGAGGGTGGCCCGGCTGACAGTGGTGCCCGCCAGGGTTACAGGCTCGAAAACGCCTGTAGGGGTCAGCACCCCGGTGCGGCCCACATTCACTTCAATGTCCGTCAGGGTGGTTTCCTTTTCCTCGGGAGGGTATTTAAAGGCCTCCGCCCACCGGGGGAACCGGGCGGTGCTGCCCAGCTCCTCCCGCTGGGCAAAGCTGTCCACCTTGATAACCGCCCCGTCTATGGGGAAGGCAAGCTCCCCACGCCTGTCCCCCAAATCCCCGATAAACCGGAGGATGTCCTCCATGTCTGTGGCTTTATGGAAAATGGGGCACACAGGAAAGCCCAAAGCTTCCAGCCGCTTGAGGGACTGCTCATGGCCTGAAAGGGTTTCCCCCTGTATCTGCTGGACATTAAAGACGAAAATGGACAGCCCCCGCCCGGCCGTCACCCGGGGATCCTTCTGCCGCAGGGATCCGGCGGCGGCGTTGCGAGGGTTTTTGAAAAGCTTTTCCCCCAAAAGCTCCTGGCGCTGGCACAGCTTTTCAAAGTCCCCGTCCGAGAGGAACACCTCCCCCCGCACCTCCATAAAGGGCACAGGCTCTGTGAGGCGCTTGGGGATGCTCTGGATAGTGCGCAGGTTTTCCGTCACGTCCTCCCCTGTCACGCCGTCCCCCCGGGTGGAACCCCGGGTGAACACCCCGTCCACATATTCCAAGGCAACGGAAAGCCCGTCAAATTTCGGTTCCACCACATATTCCACCGGCCCTGCCGTTTCCCGCACCCGGCGGTCAAAATCCAGCAGCTCCTCCTGGGAGAAGGCGTCGTGGAGGCTTTCCAGCGGCACCTGGTGTACCACCGGGGCAAAGGTGTTATACACCGCCCCGCCTATGCGGTTCGTGGGGGAATCCTCTGTCACAAGCTCGGGAAACGCCGCCTCCAAGTCCTCCAGCCGCCTAAACAGCCCGTCGTATGCAAAGTCGCTTATTTCCGGGTCATCCTCTGTGTAATACTTCCGGCTGTGATAGCGTATTTCCTCCCTCAGCTTTTCGATCTCCCGCTGTGCGGCTTCCCTGTCCATGGGCTGTTCCCTCCTGTGCTTTTTGATTGATAAATTGACAATATAAAAGTGCTGGCTTATCCATCGGTTCCGGCAGGCTTCTTACCCTAAGAAGCCGTACCAATAGGCTCCTGCACAAACCTTTTCGGGAAATTTAGCGGGCTTCTGTGTTGGAAATCCTCGAAATACACAAGTATTTCTTGCGGTTCTCCGCCTTGAACCCCACAAAATTTCCTCGAAAATCTTCGTACCAATCCTATCGGTACAGCTTCTAAAAGTTTTCCCGCACAAAATATTTTCATCCGCATACAATAGCGGGAATCAACATGCACAGCCTGGAAAAGGATCTCTTCAAGCTGTGCGGCTATTATGGAGGTGGCCTATGAGATGGAAAAGACGCCGCAGGCCCCCGGCCCGGCACAAAAGGGCCTTTGGGTCCGTAGGGCTGGCGCTGCTGCTGTGCGCCCTCTGGACGCTGTGCTGGGAACGGGGCCTTTCCGCCCTGTCGCCAGAGCTTATTGAGGAAGCGGCCCGGGGCTATGTGCTGGAATGCCTGACGCAGGCGGTAGAAGAGGAAATGGCCGGGGAAGAAAGCCCTTACATACAGGTGGAACGGGACGGCAAAGGCCAGATTACCGCCGCCAGCGCCAATCCACATGCCCTGAACCAGCTAAAAGCCAGGGTGCTGGAACGGCTTTCCAAAAGCCTGAACGGGCGCAAAGAAATAAAGGTTCCCCTGGGCAGCCTGACAGGCCTTAGGATCTTAAACGGCAGGGGCTTCTGCGTGCCGGTGCGCATGGCTTTTGAAGGCTCTGCCAACCTCCGCTTTGACACAGAGTTCGCCACCGCCGGGGTAAACCAGAGCCTGCACAGGATCACCATGACTGTAACCGCCTATGCCTATTCCCAGTCCCGCCGCTTTGAAGCCAAGGTGGAGGAATCCACCTCCACTGTGCTGGCAGAAACCCTGGTGGTAGGCCCTGTGCCCTCCCTGGCCCTGGCAGGCGGCAAGGGAGGCTAAACTGCTGTCAGCTTAGGGCTTCTCCCCGCTTTTCAGCCGCTCCACAAAGGCGGCGCTGGCGGCGTGGTAGGCAGACACATCCGGGTCTGCCAGGATGGTGCCCGCCGCCCCCCGGAGCGTCACATTCAAAGACTGGCACAGCTCCAGGTAAATCTGGGGATCCCACAGGTTCAGCCTGCTTTCATCCGGCTGGAAGGCGGAAAGGGCCTTGCAGTCCCCCCAGGGGATGAGGGCCTTCTCAAAATCCTTTGCCCCCTGGGGCATGGCTGTGCCGTCTGTATACTGAAGCTTCCCGTCCATCTCCCCGGCAACCTCATGCAGGGCGCCCTTGTCCTGGAGGAATATCATGCACTCATCGCTTATCAGGCTCACCTGTAAATCCAGCAGCGATTCCTCCCGCTGGGCCTGGTCTGTAGTGCCGGGCACAAAGGTGTACGTCTGCAGCTTCACCATCACCCTGCCGTCCCCGTTGCGGTCGTCGGCATAGGAGGCGAGCAGCTCCTCCAACTGTTTGCGCCCTGGCTCCGGCATGGTGTAGGAAGTGACCAGCCCTACAATGTAGTCAGGCCCGGACTGCAAAAACAGGGTATACAGCAGCACCCCCAGCACCAGCATCAGCGCCAGCGCGCCCATCATAAAGGACATGTTCCGGTTCATCCAGTTCTGGCGGCGCTTTTTAGGGGTGTCCGGGGTGTCGTCCCCCTCCCGTATCAGCCTTTCCGGATCGTCCAGGTATAAAAGCTCCTCCGGCAGGCTGGGGTCGTCGTAATAGCTTTCTTCTTTCTGCTTTTTCTTCATGGGGATCTTTGCGCGGCAGAGGGATTCTGCCGCCCCTTTCTTTATTTATCGGGAGAAAAACAGGGCAAAAAGCAAATTGTGAACAAACTGTTAAACGTGGTAAAATCCAGGCAAAAACAGTTGTTTTGAAAGAATTTGTTCCTGAATTGTCACCCATTTGTCATCACTGCAAGCCTTGGGAAAAACGCCGCCTCAGGCCTTGCCGGCTTTTTCAATGGCCTGCTTCAAATCTGCCAAAATGTCCTCCAGGCTTTCGATGCCCACGGAGAGGCGGATAAGGTCGGCAGGCACGCCGGCCTCCTGAAGCTGCTGGTCAGAAAGCTGGCGGTGGGTGGTGCTGGCGGGATGGAGCACGCAGGTGCGCAGGTCTGCCACATGGGTGACAACAGAGGCCAGCTCCAGGCTGTCCATAAATTTCTGGGCCGCTTCCCTGCCGCCCTTGATGCCAAAGGCCACCACGCCGCAGGATCCATGGGGCATATATTTCTGGGCAAGGGCATAATACGGATTGCCCGGCAGGCCGGGATGGTTCACCCAGGAAACGCGGGGGTCAGACTGGAGGTATTCCGCCACCTTCTGGGCGTTCTGGCAGTGGCGCTCCATGCGCAGGGCCAGGGTTTCCAGGCCCAGGTTCAAAAGGAAGGCATTCATGGGCGCGGCCTGGGCGCCCAGATCCCGCATCAGATGGCAGCGGGCCTTGGCGATATAGGCGGCGGGGCCAAACTGCTTGGTGTACACCACCCCGTGGTAGGATTCATCCGGCTCTGTCAGGGCGGGGAATTTGCCGTTATCCCAATTAAACTTTCCGGAGTCCACAATCACGCCCCCCACCTGTACGGCGTGGCCGTCCATATACTTGGTGGTGGAGTGTACCACAATGTCGGCCCCAAACTCTATAGGCCGGCAGTTGATGGGGGTGGGGAAGGTGTTGTCCACAATCAGGGGCACGCCATGCTCATGGGCGGCCTGGGCGAACAGCTCCAGATCTGTGACCACCAAAGAGGGGTTGGAGAGGGTTTCCGCAAAGACGCAGCGGGTGTTCTCCCGCATGGCGGCCCGCAGCTCCTCCAGGGAAGCGGCGAGGGGCACAAAGGTAACCTCCACCCCCATTTCCTTGATGGTTTTGAAAAACAGGTTGAAGGTGCCGCCATAGATGGCGCTGGAGCAGACCATGTGCTGGCCCGCTGTACAGATGTTCAGCACAGACAGCAGGGAGGCCGCCTGGCCGGAGGAGGTGATCATGGCCCCCACGCCGCCCTCCAGGGCCGCGATTTTCCGCTCCACGCAGTCGTTGGTTGGGTTGCCCAGACGTGTGTAAAAAAAGCCTTCTGCCTTTAAATCGAAAAGATCTCCCATTTCCTGGGAGCTTTCATAGGTGTAGGTGGTGCTCTGGACAATGGGCACCACCCGGGGCTGCCCGTTTCCCGGCTTATAGCCCGCGTGGATGCAAAGGGTGTCTCTCTGTAAATCTTTCATCTTTCTTCTTCCTTTCCTGATACAAAATGTATAACAAGGGGCGGGGCCGCCCCCTTGAAAACTGTTTAGGGTTATCCGAACCAAAGGGATTTCAGCCAGTTGGCAAGGCCGTCCGCCGCGAACACCACGCAGATGATAACCAGGATAAAGGCCAGGGCAGAAAGGGACTGCACCACCAGCCGCTTTTTGCTGGACATTTCCTCCCACTGGGGCGCAGGATCGTCCTCCTCCAGCTCCCGGCACAGGGCGGCGGAAAGCTCCCGGGCGGCGGGGAGATCCCGGAAGGGCACAAAAACGCTTTTGTCTGTGGGCATAATCTCGCTGTCATACAGGGGCACCGGCCTGCCCTTGGAAAAAGACTCCAGGCGGCAGTCTATATCGTGTTCCGCAAACAGGCTTTCCAGGCGGCCCGCCGTATACAAATCTGCCCGCTGGAGAAAAACGAAGTCCTCCTCCAGAGCCTCCCGGAGTTTGTTGCTTTTGCAGTTGGGGCAGCGGTGTTCATAATCCTCGCAGACAGACTGGCAGCGCTTGCAGTACAGCACCGGAATCCCTCCTTTTCAGGTTTTGCGTCCTTGACTATAATAAACCAAAAGGGCCGGTTTGTAAAGGCAATCTCACAATAAGGCAGGAGGAACCGCTTGAAAACTTTTCCGCCCAAGCCGCGTCCCGCCGAAGGGCGGCCTTGATTTATGGGGAAAAATATGAAATAATGGGAAGGAGAAAAAAGGGTGGAAAGGGGCATGGACATGCCAAGAAGAACGGTTGCCATTGAAAAAAACGACGGAGGGCAGCGGCTGGATAAATTCCTGTTAAAGGCTTATCCAAACCTGCCTCCAGCGGTGCTGTATAAATGCGTGCGGACAAAGGATGTGAAGCTGAACGGCAAACGGTGCCAGGCCGACCAGCGGCTGCGGGAGGGGGATGTGCTTACCCTGTACTGGCAGGAGGATTTTTTCCAGAAGGCGCCGGAAAGCCATGATTTCCTCAAGGCCCCCAAAGCCCTGTCCATTGTCTATGAGGACGAAAACCTTCTGCTGCTGGACAAAAAGCCGGGGCTTATCGTCCATCCGGACGAGCACTACCACTTCGATTCCCTCATTGCCCGGGTGCAGCACCTGCTTTACGACCGGGGGGAATATGACCCCCAGGCAGAGAACTCTTTTGCCCCGGCCCTTATCAACCGCATTGACCGGAACACCGGGGGCATCGTCATGGCGGCAAAAAACGCGGAAGCCCTGCGGGTGATGAACCAGAAGGTGAAGGACAGGGAGCTGGAAAAGAAATACCTGTGCGTGGTGTGCGGGCGCATGGAGGAAAAAGAGGGGCTGCTGACAGGATACCTCCAGAAGAATGAAGCCCAGAACCGGGTGTATATCAGCAAAAAGCCTGTGCCCGGGGGCAAGTCTATCCGCACGAAATACCGGGTGCTGGAGGAGAGGCGGGACTTTTCCCTCCTGGAGGCAGAACTGCTTACAGGGCGCACCCACCAGATACGCGCCCACTTTGCCGCCATCGGGCACCCCCTGGCCGGGGACGGGAAGTATGGCAAAAACGCGGTGAACAAAAAGACAGGCTTTCCCTATCAGGCCCTGTATTCCTATAAGCTGGGGTTCCGCTTTACCACTCCCGCCGGGGCGCTGGATTACCTGAACGGCAGGGTGTTCACCGCGGGGGAGCCTTGGTTCCTCCGGGAATTCCGGCAGTTCCCCTAAAGAGGGCAGACGGGTACAGCAGCCCGGCCCCAGCCGCATGCGCTTCGCGCAGGCGGGCCGCGCCTGGAAAAGGCGCAGGCCGCGGGGCTTCCGGGAAGCCCCGCGCTTGGGCCGCCCGGAAGCCAGCAGGGCCTTTGAAAAAGACGGCGCCGGCGTTTTTTGCCGCGCAACTGCCGGTTGCGGCATTTCCAAGCCCGCATGGTGGCCCGCAACCGGGAAAAATGCTATGCTGGGGACGCTATCCAAGCAGAAAGGCAGGCGAACAGGCAATGGAAAGAAACGTAATGGAAAACAACATGGCACTGGGGGAAAGGCTCCAGGCCCTGCGGAAGTCCCGGGGGCTTTCCCAGGAGCAGCTTGCGGAACAGGCAGGGGTGTCCCGGCAGGCGGTGAGCAAGTGGGAGCTGGGGGAATCGGTTCCGGAACTGGGCAAGGTGGTGGCCCTCAGCGAGTTTTTCGGCGTGACTACGGACTACCTTTTAAAAGGCAGCGAAACAAAGGCCGTCCCTAAAGGCGGCTGGGACCGGAAAAGCATCGGACAGGTGCAGTATGTGGTATCGGCAGGGCTTATGGCTATTGGGCTGCTGCTGGCCTTTAGGGGCTGGTATGACAGCCAGGAGGATTCCATTATATGGAGCAGCATGATTATACAGGTGGCCGGGGTGGTTTGGTACTTCGCGGGTAAAATCGTCTGCCGGCAAGAGGCCCCCTTTTTCATTAAAATGCTGGACTGGGCTTTGGGGCTGTTTATGCCCTGTTCCATGGCGACGGGGTACATCTTCTTCAGGCTGCTTACGCCGTACCCCCTGGATGTGGGCGTGCCCGCCACTGCGGTGTTCCTCTTCCTGTACGGGGCGGCGCTGCTGGCGGTGTACCGGATTTTAAAGAAAGCAGAGGCGCAGAAGCCTCCCGCAGATTAAGGGTTCCACCACCTATGAGGGAGAACTAAGAACCTGTATTCATAATCGAAACTGATGGCTGAGCGGGAATTTGGGGGGGCAAGGAAATTTAACAAAGAGCGTCTCCCAAAAGACCGCTTAGATGATGGCTGCAGGTTGTGAATACATTCTAAGGACTCAGCCCCTAAAGGGGCACCAGCGCATTACCTTCAAGGGCCGC
>Ga0137309_102689_pt1 | contig 10347 bp, 10 predicted proteins | sample NAcewiD2O_June_FD_97179 | JGI IMG/M metagenome (GOLD analysis project Ga0137309, IMG submission 97179) | Mouse cecal microbial communities from Vienna, Austria - N-Acetylneuraminic amended D2O_June | ecosystem: Host-associated > Mammals > Digestive system > Large intestine > Cecum | place...
CGGGCCAAGAAAGCCAACGAGGATTATGCCGCCAGTCTGAAAAAGACGGGAGGCGCTGCGAGTGCAGCCGGTAAAGAGGCAAAGAAAGCCCTGGCTCCATTTGATGACCTTGTGCAGATACAGCAGCAGGGCGCGGATGCGTCCGGAGGTGGGGGAGGCGGTGCCAGCCCTTCAGACATGTTCGAGACCGTCGGCATAGACAAGGGAATCAGTGATTTTGCAAATAAGCTGAAAGAAATGTTTGCAGCCGGGGACTGGGAAGGGATAGGCCAGCTGATAGGCCAGAAGATTAACGAGGCAGTACAAAGCTTCACAGAGTTTATCAGTTGGGACAATATAGGCGCCCAGATAACAGCTTTTGTAACAGCGTTCACGACCCTGTTCAACAGCCTTGTATCTACTATCGATTGGTATGCCATCGGCATCATGTTCGGTACCGGCATCAACACCCTGGCTAATACCCTATACCTGTTACTCACGCAGATTGACTGGTTCATGCTGGGCAATGCACTGGGGATAGGCCTGATGGGGATGATTGATACGGTTGACTGGAATCTGTTCGGCGCGACAATAGGTGCCTTCTTCCAGGCCAAGATATCCGGCCTACTGGGATTCGTGCTGGGGGTAGACTGGGGGGCAATCGGTGCAGCCATAGCGACCTGCCTTATGGGCCTCACAGGCCAGATTGACTGGGCACAGCTGGGCTATCTTTTTGCGGCTGGCCTGAACGCTGCCTTCAGTACCCTAGGAGAGTTCGCGGCCACGTTCGATTGGGTTGGATTCGGCGCCCAGCTTGCAACCAGCCTAAGTACATTTTTCCAGACCTTTGACTGGGCGGGAGCCGGAACGGCCATCAGCGACATTGTGATAGGGATTTTAAATGCCCTCGTGACGTTTATCACGGAAACGGACTGGTGGGCATTTGGTGATGGCGTGGCTACGGCGTTGGAGCACATTGATTGGACAACGGTTGCTAATAGACTCTTTGCAGTAATAGGAGCTGCGCTGGGTGGTATCGGTGCCATCATAGGAGGTCTGATTTCAGATGGTGTAGTTGCTGCGAAGGAGTATTTCCAAGGTAAGATTGAAGAGTGCGGCGGCAATGTTGTGGACGGAATCTTCAAAGGCATCATAGATGCCATGAAGGCTGTGGGGACCTGGGTACAGAACAATGTCTTCAAGCCATTCATGGATGCATTCAAAAGTGCCTTCGGCATCCACAGCCCGTCAACGGTCATGGCCGGTATGGGGCAGTACCTATGGGATGGATTCTGCAACGGCATAAAAGAATTTTTTTCAAACCCCGGCGCATTCATCAAGGCCAATATTACAGACCCGTTCGTGAATGGCATCAAGAGCCTGCTGGGCATTCACAGTCCGTCAACCGTGCTGGCTGGAGTCGGTTCCAACACCGTGGCTGGATTCAACCAAGGAGTGACAAACGAGCAGGCCGCTTCCCAGAGCGTCGTCGAGTCCTGGGCATCCGGCGTGGCCAGTTGGTTTTCGGAAAGGTTTGGAATCAGTACGGGAGACTCAGCCGAGTCCAAGAAGTGGGCCACCAGCATCATGAGGGGCTTCAACAATACTGTTAATAAAAACTATACACAATCCCAGAGCGTCATGGAAACCTGGGCGGAGAATGTCCGGAAGTGGTTTGTAGGCGTGGATGAGGTGCAGGGCGTGAATGAGCTGTCCTGGACAAAATTTGCGGAACTCATTATCCAGGCATTCAAGGTCAAGATTGATGACAGCCATACTGAAACCCGGTTACCCATGGAGACCTGGGCAAAGAATGTGAAGGAATGGTTCTGGGGTGACAGTGACCTGGAAGGAACCGGAGGGATGTATGCAGCCTTTAAGGAAATGGCTAAACGCATAAATGAAGGCTTCGCAGATGGTATCACAGAATTTTCTCACCTGGCAATGAATGCCATCCGTAAATGGGCTAGTGATGCCATGAAGGAAGCACGGGAAGAGTTTGACATCAACTCGCCGTCCAAGGAGTTTTACGGCATCGCAGAGTATGTGGTGCGTGGATTTAACGATGGTATCAGCGCTATGGCTGCATCATCCCGGAGTACGGTCCAGAAATGGCTTGATGGTGTCATGGATGTATTTGACGGTGTAGAAATCCAACTGCCAATCGGCATCAACATCCCTAATGCGGTATCGTACCTGCCCAGAATGGCCAGCGGGACCGTTGTGCCGCCAAGGGCAGGTGAGATGTCCACAAGCATGAGGAGCACGGCAGGATACGGCCAGGAAGAAACGCTGGGCTATCTGGTGGCTAAAATGGACGAGATGATAAGCCGTCTGCAGGCGGAAGGGAACCGGCCGATACAGATTGTCTTGAACTTGACTGGGAACCTGGCTGCACTGGCCAGGGTATTGAAACCGGAACTGGACAAGGAGGCCGCGCGTAAAGGCGTAAGCCTGGTAATTGTAGGAGGAAGTTGATATGGATGATGTATTTTTAATGGACGGCAAGGCTTACAACGTGGAAGTGGAGAAGGACTCACTGGAGCGCAGCTTTGCGGTCACGGATACGGAGCAGTCCGGGCGAACTCTGGATTACTCCATGGACCGGGACATCATAGGGACTTTCTACAACTACACAATGAAAATCTACCCAAGGATGAATGACCTGGCATCCTATGATGCGTTTTACAACATCATATCCGACCCAAACTACGCGAGCCATGAAATGACCTTCCCGTATGGGCAGGAGACATTGACCTTCCAGGCTTATGTCAGCCAGGGGAAGGATAAGCTGCGGATAAGAAATGGCAGGAACATCTGGGGCATGGATGGCCTGTCCTTGAATTTTACGGCCATGGAGCCACAGAGGAGGCGATAACCAATGAAATGGGATGTGAGGGTGGAGACCAACGGACAGCAGCCATACTCATCCGTGGACGACCTGACCAGTTTTGAGCAGGACATGCCGCCATACGCCTACTGCCTGCCGCGGTATGCAAGGTTGGATGGGACCTATGCCAATACTCCGGATACAATCCCAAACAGCCAGAACGGCTATATCAGTACGGCGCTGAGCGGCCCAGCCGGTGTGTTCTCGGCCCCTCCGGTAATCACGGTCACGTATGACCGGCTTAAGACCAGCAATGGCATATCCATGGTCTTTAACCGGGTATCCAAGGACTATGCCAGGAGGCTTAAGATAGCCTGGTACAAGGATGCGGAACTGGTCCAGGAGCAGGAGTTTGAACCGGATGGGGTGGAGTACTTCTGCCGGGCCAAGGTGCCGCTGTTTAACAAGGTGGTTATTACCTTTTTGGGGACCAGCCGGCCATATCGTTATCTGTGGCTGTCAGTATTTAAGAACCAGAGGATGACGGACGCTGGCGGGCTGAAGATTGTCTATGATGATATTGCCCTGGGAGCCGCGGAGGATAACACAGCAGCTACGGAGGATAAAGATTACTACGTTGACCTGCAGGAGCTAAAGGCAGGGGTGGAGTATCCGGATTACGCCATGTGCTTGCCCCGATATGCGAAGATGGATGGCAACTATACCAATGCGCCTGATTCGTTGGATGACATGGGATATGTCAGTGACAGCATATCGGGCGCCGATGGGGTGTTCACGGCCCCGCCAGCCATAACGTTCACGTTTGGCCAGAATTATTCCAGTGTAGGGATAACTCTGAGGTTCAACGACTATTCCGGGGATTACTGCAGTATGGTCAACATCAAGTGGTACCGTGGTGATGAGTTGCTAGCAGACCAAGATTATTCCCCGGACGCCCCCGATTATTTTTGCTATGGCATTGTGGATTATTATAACCGGGTGGTCGTCACCTTCCTGCGGACCAGTAAGCCATACCGCAATGTGTTCCTGACCGGGATAACCTGGGGACTCATCCGTGTGCTCAAGAATGATGAGATTGACGATATCAGCTGCCTGATGGAGCTGAATCCGATATCCGAAGAGGTAAGCATCAATACCATGGACTACACCATCCGCAGCAAGTCAGAATATGCGTTTGAGTTTCAAAAACGACAGAAGCAGACGCTGTATTTTGACGAGGCAATCCTGGGGATTTTTTATCTGAAAGATGGGAAGCAGCTGGGAGCAAAGCGATATTCCGTGGAGACCCAGGATGCAGTGGGAATTCTGGATAATAACCAGTTCATGGGCGGTGTGTATGACGATGCCCTGGTATCAGACATCCTGGCCAGCATCATGGGCGGGGAGGGTATCACATACTTTTTGGATGACTCCTATGTAGATGCGAGGGTAAGGGGGTACCTGCCAATATGTACCAAGCGCGTGGCTCTGCAGCAACTGGCCTTTGCCATTGGTGCCCTGGTGGATACCAGTTACGACCGGCAGCTGTACATATATCCACAACAGACCGAGGTCACCGGTGAGTTCACGGCCAGAGACATCCGGCTGGGCCTGTCGGTGGAACACAGTGACATCATAACCGGCATCCGGTTGTATGCACACAGCTATGACCGGGGAGTGGAATCGGCGCAGCTGTACAAGGGCATCCTGACTGGGACAACCAAGATAGAGTTTTCCGAGCCTTACCACAGCCTGTCCATAACCGGGGGGACGTTGGGCGACCATGGGGACAATTATGCATACATAACCGGAGCAGGTAACGAGGTGGTTCTGACTGGGCTTAAATATAACCATAGTACGATTAGTATCCTGAAGGAAAACCCGAAAGTCACCCAGAATAAGAACATTGCCGAAGTCAAGGATGTCACGCTGGTAACATCCCAAAATGCCCAGGCGGTACTTGACAGGGTTTACCAGTATTACAGCAGCAATGAGAGCATCAGCTTCCGGGCCACCATCAACGACCAGGAACTGGGGAACCGTGTGAACGTGGCAACTGGATTTAAAGGGACTATGACAGGAAATATCACAAAGCTGGATTTTAGATTTAGTCGGCGGAAAATAACGGCGGAGGTGACAGTGAAATGAGTACTGTATTCGACACGTTGATAACGGACAGGACGGCGGATGACCTGGCCAATGATACGGACAAGGCGTATATAGCCTATACGGACCTTAACCGGGTAGAGGGGGCCTGTGAGCTGCTTGCGGGCCGTCTGGGAGTGACTATACAGACGAAGGTATGGAACATAGAGGACTTCCGGACGGACACAGAGATGACGCGGCTACTGGGCAATATCAAAAAGCTTCGTGCGGCTTATTATACCAAGGGCTGTACCCCAGCTACCCCAGTAAAAATCACATACAGCAGCATCTATCAGGCAAATGACATTGAGCAGATACTTAAGGACTTGGGGGATATGTATAACAGCATGGTGAGTGGTCAGCATCGCTTGACATTCAAGCTTGGCATGAGAGCAATAGGGAACAGGAGGTAAGGATGTTAAAGACAGATTACAAGTCTGACGTGTTTGAAGGAAATCGAAAATACCAGATAAGTCAGGACGGGGAAGGAAAATCGGAAATTCTGGATGTAACTGCGTACAGCCAGGAGGGTGACATATTTGGTCCAAAAGACATTAACGCTACGAATAGAGCAGTGAATGCCCTGAGGAATGACAAACAAATTACCATCCCTGCATTCGCACAATCCGCTGCGCCATACACAGCAGACATAAAAGTGCAACATCTTAAGACAACAGATGCGATTGAGCTGTATGCGGGACTGATAAAGAGCGACAGCGAACTTACGGCGGCGCAGAAGGCAGAAAAAATAAAAATACGAAGAAAATACCTGAACATGATTGATGATGCAGAGTGTAATACAGATGGCATATTGACGGTAACCTCCTACAGCAAGAAACCGGCCACGGAATTTGCTGTATGGTTAAGGGGCTGCTCAGCAGAGGAGGAATAGAGATTGAAAGCAATTATACACGGCAGTGGAGGAGCAGATACAGATGGTTTGACCGCTATTTCCGCTCACGTACTGAACGGAGAAACATTTTATGGAGCTAATAGCGACGAACCTCAGACCGGAACCATGACAGTAAATAGTATACTGTCTTTTAGCGTAGCCGCATATAGTGGACGCCGAGTACTTTTGAAATGGCAGAATCCGTATGCGGCGCCTGGAAAACCTTATTGCGGAGTAATAATAAAAGCCAGTACGGGTGGATATCCAGCTTGGAATGCGTCTGCTTGGGATGCAATTTATGCAGGAGCAGGAGACAATGTTACTCCTGGAGGCTGGTCACAAGTATTTATGGATTTACCAGCATTAAATACCACTTATTATTTTACATGCTTTGGGTATGCCACAACAAGCTTTGGAGAGATATACAGTCCGGTATATGACCCATCGTCAGTTAAAAATGCTGTATATACGACCGTAGGACCTTCGCTGATTACGATAGCCGGAACGCAGAATTACGTAATTCCAGATGGATTTACATCTGCGGATATATTTTGCGTAGGCGGCGGAGGTGCCGGTGGTAACGGATACCGATTTACAAAAGAGGCCTATCAACAGGGAGGTGGCGGTGCTGGTTCTGGTTATACTAATACTGCTTCTAATATCGGTGTAACAGCAGGACAAGTGTTAAATTGTGTAGTGGGTGCCGGTGGTAGCGGACAAGCTGGATATAGAGGTACAGGTGCCAGAGGGGGATCGACATCAGTAGCAAGAAATGGTGTTATTTTATGTAATGCTGATGGTGGATATGGAGGCAAAGGCGCTAGTTCAGGTAGCAATGTATCAGGCGGTTCTGCTGGTGGTGCCGGTGGCTATAATGACCTTGACTCAAGACCGTACATAAGAGCAGGTGAAGGCGGTAAATCAGATGGCGGCGGCTGGAGCACAGCCTCGGGCCAGGGTTTCACAACAAGAGCTTTTAGAGAGCCTGGTAATACACTATACGCTGGCGGCGGTGGAGGTGGAGGTGTTAGCAATGGTGGTCCAGGTCCCGGTGGCGCTGGCGGCGGTGGAGGCGGAGGTAATGAAATGGATTGGGGCAATCCCGGTGCACCAAATACAGGTGGTGGAGGAGGCGGTGGGGGTGGCGCTTCCTACGGAAATGAAATGTATGGCGGTACTGGCGGCTCAGGAGTTATTTTAATCAGATTAAAATAGGAGGATTAATATGGCAGTACACGAAGTATTCGCAATAATATCCGACGAAACGGTACAGAATGTGGTGGTAGGACAATACGAAGAAACCAACCGAGTAGCACGGTGCATATATGGTGACGATGCCTTTGCGGTTGATTGCCTGCAATATCCCTGTGAGATAGGAGATAAGTACATAAACGGCGTATTTTACAAGGCCGATGGGACAACACCAATCAATAGACTACCGACTGACAAAGAAGAGATTCAGCAGTTAAAAGCAGATAATGCACAGTTAACAGTAGCAATGGCAGACATGATAGGAGGTGCAATGTAATGTTATCCAATATACAGCGCAACATCATTATCCGGGCCCTGCGGATTCGGAAAAGTCAGGGAGAGGAACCGGCAGACATCCTGGAGGGATACAAGAGCCTGACAGAAGAGGAAAAGGCAGAGCTGTTGGAAGCCTTAGAAGAATAGGAAAGGTGAGGTATATGAAAGTGAGATTTTTAGACAAATGTAATGCCATTTACGGAGTAGCCGTAACAATCCTTGTAACTATCCTAGGACCGTATTGGTACATATTTGCAGGATACCTGCTTTGCAATGTTTTAGACTGGCTGACGGGCTGGTACAAGGCCAGAAAGCTGGGACGGGAATCAAGCAAGACAGGACTGAAAGGGATACTGAAAAAGCTAGGCTACTGGGTGATTATACTGGTAGCTTTTTTGATGCCGAAACTGTTCATCGGCCTTGGGCATGACCTCCTGGGGATTAACTTGGATTTCCTGCTGCTCCTGGGATGGTTTACATTGGCATGCCTGCTGGTAAACGAAATCCGCAGTATTCTGGAAAACCTGGTGGAATGCGGATACAATGTGCCGGCCTTTTTAATCAAGGGACTGGCAGTAACGGAGAAACTGATAAACGCAGAAACTGAAAACATGAATGGCGTAGGCGACGAAAAGGAGTAGCTGCGATATCGCAACGGCAGAAAGGCTATGCTATGAGGACATTAAGGTTTAAAGTATCCGGCCAGGAGCTGATAAGGGCTCCTGGCTGTGATTTTAGCAACATAATTGCAGGCACATCGGGCTACCTTCAAGCGGCATTTGAGTTTGGGCAGGACTGGGATGGGACTATCCAGGTGGCGGCATTCTACCCATACTGGCAGTCCCAGGAGGTTGGCAGGCTGATTAAGGATGGCACCTGCATTGTGCCAGATGAAATCACGGTCTATGACACTTTTAAAATCGGGGTGGTTGGCCAGCGTGAGAATGGCCAGAGGATTACCACCAATCTGATTACAATTAAGCAGCAGAGGGGGAGCGGACAGGCATGGCAACAGTAGATGAGATACTGGCAAGACAGGCTTATGCAGACGGTGACGAGAGCTGGACCAAGGATGATAACTACCCATCCTATCATCTGTACGTGGAGCCGGAGTATGTCCCGGTCACCAACAAGCGCATTGCGGACTTTAATGACCAGATATCGGTCAGGGGCGAACAGAATGCCCAGTTCGTGGGCTTCCAGCTGCCCAGGTACGATGACGGCCTGGACCTCACCGCCCAGCACCTGTACATCCACTACCAGACGGTCTATGGCGGCAGTGACAGTGTACCCTGCAACGTGTCCTGGTCGGACAGCCATGTGAGGATGTGCTGGAAGGTACCGGCGCAGGCCACACAGGAGCCAGGGATAATCCAGATGATGATATATGCGACCGGCACCAACAGCGCAGGGGAGCGCGTGACCTGGAAGACCCTCCCTGCATCCTACACTATCCATGACGGGCTGGAGATTGGCGGCGGAATCCCGGAACCGGACACAAGTTGGTACGAGCAGTTTGTGGCGCAGATGGAGGGCAAGGTAAGCACTGCCCAGGGCTATGCCAATGACGCCCAAGCCAGCAAGACTGCTGCTGCCGGTTCCGCTACGGCGTCTGCTCAGTCCGCTACCGCTTCGGCACAGGCGTTAGAGGATAACAAGGCATACGTGGAGAGCCAGAAGGAGACATTCGTAGGCTACAACAAGCGTGAGACGGACCTTAGATACGCCAATGCCCTTATTGGCTCGGCATCCGACACCACGCAAGTCACAATGGACGACGCGTGGGAGGCGCCGATACCCGGCATGTGGATAGCCGGCAAGAGTGAGCAGTTTTCCACGACCGGGGCTCAGCTGCTGGATTTAAGCGCGGTAAGCAAGAGTGCGGGAGGAGCCGTTATCAATACTGCGGATGGAGGTTACCAGATATCCGGCACCGGAACATTGACTGAAGCCTTTAGCGCAAGCTACCAGCTAGATTATTTAAAAAATCATTTAAAGCCTGGTAATCTGATTTTAAAAAGCGAACTGGCCATGCCTAAACTGTATGTACGTATATGGGATGGGAGTACAGTATTGGCGGAAATGCAGGGGAACAGCACGAAGCAAATAACCCAAGAGATGATTAACAATGAAAATATGCGTGTTGAATGTTATTTGTATGGAAGTGCCGGAAGCACCATAACGCCAGGTACATATCATCCAATGTTATATCAGGATGGTGATGGGACCTGGGAACCCTACACCGGAGGCAGGCCATCCCCCAGCCCGGAATATCCGCAGGAGATTGTGAGTACGGATGTCACGGCGGTGATGGTGACGGGGGCTAATTTGTTTGATACATCGGCATTGGTAAGTAGTAATGGTGCATCATGGACGGTATCCAGTGATAAAATTACGGTAACCGGAAGTAAAGCCTATGCATTTGTACGCAGTGACATACCTGTACAGTTGATTGCCGGAAAAACGGTTACGATATCGTGCAGCATAAGCAAAGGAAATCCGGATGTGAATGTGGCAGTCCAAATTGAGCTTACCCGGCCGGATGGTAAACAATATTTATCCCCAAGTTCTTCCGGTAACAAAAAATTTTCAATTCCAGAAGACATAGTTACGGTGAGAGTTAAACTGTATGCTAACAATTTAAATACCGTGTTAGATACACCAAACACCGTAACATATTCGGATGTAATGTTAAACATCGGAGACACCGCCCTCCCCTGGGAACCCTACCAGTCCAAGACCGCAGCCATCACCCTCACGGAGCCGTTACGTGGTATAGGGGATGTACGGGACCGGATAATGTGCAGGGATGGTGTGTGGGGAGTAGAGAGGGCTATCGACCAAATTGATGATACAGGTACGGTGCCGATTTCAGAAGCGTTAGAGGCCCTTGCCGTCCCTACCTGGGAACCACTCCCGGCTGATACCCAGTCCGCCCTAAACGCCCTTACCACCTACAAAGGCCGGACAACCA
>Ga0137309_102696_pt1 | contig 10328 bp, 9 predicted proteins | sample NAcewiD2O_June_FD_97179 | JGI IMG/M metagenome (GOLD analysis project Ga0137309, IMG submission 97179) | Mouse cecal microbial communities from Vienna, Austria - N-Acetylneuraminic amended D2O_June | ecosystem: Host-associated > Mammals > Digestive system > Large intestine > Cecum | place...
AGACCGGCGCCAGCAAGCTCTATGTGCTGGACCTGAAAGAGGAGTTCGTGCAGGACTACGTGTACCCCACCGTGAAGGCCGGGGCTGTGTATGAGAACAAGTACCTGTTGGGCACCTCTTTCGCCCGGCCCATCATTGCCAAGGGCATTGTGGAGATCGCCAAGAAGGAAGGCGCCGACGCGATTTGCCACGGCTGCACTGGCAAGGGCAACGACCAGGTGCGCTTCGAGCTGGCAATCAAGGCCTATGCCCCGGACATGACTATCATCGCGCCCTGGCGTATCTGGGACATCAAGAGCCGCGAGGAGGAGATAGAGTACGCCGAGGCCCACAATATCCCGCTGAAAATCAACCGGGAGACCAATTATTCTAAGGATAAGAACCTGTGGCACCTGTCTCATGAAGGTCTGGACTTGGAAGACCCCTCCAACGAGCCTCAGTATCAGAAGCCGGGCTTCTTGGAGCTGGGCGTTTCTCCCGAACAAGCTCCGGACGAGCCCACCTACATTACGCTGCATTTCGAAAAGGGCGTGGCCACCCAGCTGAACGGCGAGACTCTGACCGGCGTACAGATGGTGGAGAAGCTCAACGAGCTGGGCGGTAAAAACGGCGTAGGTCTGGCTGACATTATTGAGAACCGCTTGGTGGGCATGAAGTCCCGTGGCGTGTATGAGACTCCTGGCGGAGCGATTCTCTACCATGCCCATAACAAGCTGGAAGAGCTGTGCCTGGATAAGGAGACTTTCCACTACAAACAGCAGGTTGCCTTGAAATTTGCCGACTTGGTATACAATGGCCAGTGGTATACTCCTCTGCGGCAGGCTTTGTCCGCCTTTGTGGACTCTACCCAGGAGACCGTAACCGGCGACGTGAAGCTGAAGCTGTACAAGGGCAACATCATTGACGCCGGGGTTACCTCGCCCTATTCTCTGTATGACGAGGATATCGCCACCTTCGATGAGGACGAGGTTTACAATCAGGCGGATTCCGCCGGGTTCATCAACCTCTTCGGGCTGCCCATCAAGGTGCAGGCTAAGAAAGGCTTGACATACGACAAATGATCGAATTGGTACACCGGAACATTGACTTTGAAAAGGACCGGGACTATGTCTTGGAGTGCCACTGCCGCGTCAATTACGCGTGTGACACACCTTGGATGAGGAAACTGCCCTATGAGGACTACCGGCGGCAATGGTTCGGCCTAAACAGCCAGATTACAGGTTTTTACTGGGCGCTCCAAACCACTGCCCAGGATGGCCGGGCTCTGGCGGAAATATTGGATCTGAAAGATGGCGGCAGGGCCGGGTATCTTTGGGCGGTATTTGAGAAGGACAACGAGTCCGGCTTCGCATTCGCGGAACTGCGGGAGATATACATTGAGCCCGAACTGCGCCGCCAAGGGCTCTCAGCACAAGCGTATGCTTATGTTGAAGCTTGGGCCAGAACGCAAGGCGCTGCGGTTTTGCGGGCTGGTACCGGCTGTGAGAACGCGGCCTCCATCGCCATGCACGAACAGATGGGGTTCTACACCTACCGGCTGGAATTTGAGAAAGAACTGTAAAGGAGACGCAAAATGGAGCGCATAGACGTCTACAATAAGGAGGGCCAGCCCACCGGCAAGGTCCAGGACCGCTCCGCGCCCCTGACCCAGGATGAGTACCGCATGGCCGTGGGCATGTGGGTTGTGGGCCCGGATGGCAGAATCTTTCTCACCCGCCGCAGTTTGGAAAAGAAGTACGCCCCTGGAAAGTGGGAGAACCCCGCCGGTCATGTACAGGCGGGGGAAACTCCGATTCACGCAGTGATACGGGAGCTCTTGGAAGAGACCGGCCTACAGGTGGCGGAAGAACAGATTACCCTGCTGGGGGCCTCCTGCGCATGGCCTTATCTAGGCCGGGATTATGGGGTCTACATGGATGTGGATCTAAGCAGGGTGCGCCTGCAGGAGGGGGAGACCTGCGACGCCAAGCTGGTTTCCTTTGAAGAGTTTGTGGACATGGCGAAAACGGGGGAGTTTCCCCCCTCGCTTACCAGTCATATGGCGGAGTACCGGCAGGCATTTCTTCAGTTTACAGGCCATCCGGACAGCCCGGCGCTGGATTTCCTCACTTAAACCAATTATTTACGTTAGGGAGAGCATGGCATGAAACTATGGAAGGGCCGTTTTAAAAAAGAAGCTGACCCCAAAACCAATGATTTCAATTCCAGCATCGCCTTTGACAGCCGGATGTTCCGGCAGGACATTGAGGGCAGCATTGCCCACGCCACCATGCTGGGGCGGCAGGGAATCATTGACGAAGGGGAGAGCATGCGCATCTGCGTGGAGCTGGGGAAAATACGCCAGGATATTGAAACTGGAGCCCTAGCCATTGATCCGGATGCGGAGGACATCCACACCTTTGTGGAGCAGGAGCTTACCGCCCGGCTGGGCGATGCGGGAAAACGCCTGCATACGGGCCGCAGCCGTAACGACCAAGTAGCTCTGGATGTACGGCTGACTCTTCGGGAGGAGTGCGGAGGCCTCAAAGGACAGCTGATCGGGCTGGTGCAGGTGCTGGCGCAAAAGGCGGAGCAGCATGCTGCCGCTGTGATGCCGGGCTACACTCATATGCAGCGGGCACAGCCCGTAACCTTTGGGCATCACCTTCTGGCTTATGCGGAGATGCTTTTGCGGGACCTCTCCCGGTTTGAAGACGCTTTAAAGCGCATGGACCAATGCCCTCTAGGTAGCGGAGCCTTAGCGGGGACAACCTATCCTCTGGACCGGGCGCTGACCGCAAAGCTTCTGGGCTTTACAAGTCCTACGCAGAACAGCTTAGACGGGGTTTCCGACCGGGATTTCTGCGCGGAGATCGCCTTTGCGGCATCCATGACTATGGTTCATCTATCCCGCCTTTGCGAAGAACTGGTACTTTGGTGCTCTTGGGAGTTCAAATTTATCGAACTGGATGACGCTTTCTGTACTGGTTCCAGCATCATGCCTCAAAAGAAAAATCCGGACTTGGCGGAGTTGATTCGCGGGAAGTCCGGCCGGGTGTTTGGCGATTTGATGGGCCTGCTGACCATGATGAAAGGGCTTCCTTTGGCCTATAATAAGGACATGCAAGAGGACAAAGAGGCGGTTTTTGACGCGGTGGACACCTTAAAGCTGTGCCTCACTCCCTTGACGCCCATGCTGGAGACCATGCGGGTGCTGGAGGAAAATATGCGCGCTGCAGCGGCAAAGGGCTTTATTAACGCCACAGATTGTGCCGACTGGCTGGTCGCTGTTAAGGGATTGCCTTTCCGGGACGCTTATAAAATCACTGGCGAGCTGGTAGCCCTTTGCATTGACCGGGGCTTAACCTTAGAGGAACTGCCGCTGGAGGACTATCAAGCGGTCTGTCAGAGCTTTGACCAGGGTGTTTATGAGGCGATTTCCCTGGAAAAGACCGTGGGCGACCGGAAGGTGCTGGGCGGGCCTGCGCCGGAGAATGTGCGGGCCCAGGCCCAGCGGGTGTTGAAAATGTTGAAAGAATTTCGATAATTGTGGAAAACGGAGCTTTTGGGTGATTATTTCCGGTGGGAAGGAATGTGCAGTATGAAGAAGATTCAAGTTGGCGTAGTGGGAGCCACAGGCTATGCCGGAGCGGAGATCTGCCGGCTGATTCTGGGTCATCCAGAGGCAGAGCTGGCGGCGGTGAGCTCGGTCAGCTTTCAAGGAATGGCCTTATCCGAGGTTTATCCCGCCTATTACCAGATATGCGATATGGTCTGCGAAGACCAGGAGACGGTTGTGGAAAAGTCCGATGTGATCTTCGCGGCGCTGCCCCATGGACTTTCTCAGGAGCTGGCGGCTCAGTGTATGGAAAAGGGGAAGGTTTTTATTGATATGGGGGCGGATTTTCGCCTGGAAAGCGAAGAGCTTTACACCCAGTGGTACGGCGGAAGCTTCCAAGACCAGGAGCTGCACCGCCAGGCGGTCTATGGGCTGCCCGAGCTTTTCCGGGAGAAAATTAAGGGAAGAAAATTGATTGCCAACCCAGGCTGCTACACCACGGCGGTACCGCTGGCTCTGGCTCCGGCGCTGAAGGCTGGGCTGATCCAACCGGAGGGAATCATTGCGGACTGCAAATCCGGCGTAACCGGAGCAGGGCGGAAGCCAACGCAAAGCAACCATTATCCGGAGCTTAACGAAGGGTTTACTGCATATAAAGTGGCCAACCACCGGCATACTCCTGAGATTGAGCAGACCCTTTCCGCGCTGGCCGGACAGGTGGTTCCCGTCACTTTTGTGCCCCATCTTTTGCCCATCAACCGAGGGATTTTAGCCACCTGTTACGCCAGGCTGGCGCCCCAGGCCACGGAAGAGGCTATCTGGGAGGCTTACCATGCCATGTACGATGGGGAGTTCTTTGTGAGGCTGCTGCCTAAGGGCCAGTGCGCTAATGTAAAGAATATTCGCTTTACAAATTACTGCGATGTTTCCCTGTTCCTGGACCAGCGTACAGGCACCTTTATCGCGGTTTCTGCCATTGACAATATGGTCAAAGGCGCGGCGGGTCAAGCGGTTCAGAATATGAATTTGGCCTTTGGTTTGGAAGAGACTTCCGGGCTTCGTCTGACGCCTCCCGCTTTTTGACAGAATTGGACAGCATGTCGCAATAAAGATAGGATTTCTGTGTGAGAAATAAATGATACAGGAGAATGTAACATGAACTTTATCGAAGGCGGCGTAACAGCTGCAAAAGGCTTTTTGGCCAGCGGGATTCACTGCGGCATTCGAAAAAATAAGACGAAGCCAGATTTAGCTTTGATCTATAGCGACAGGCAGTGTAAAGCTGCTGGAGTTTACACAAAAAATCTGGTAAAAGGGGCTCCCATCACCGTCACAAAGAATAACATTGCCGATGGAACCGCCCAGGCGATTCTCTGTAACTCTGGCATTGCCAACACCTGCGCGCCGGATGGAATTGAGAAAGCGGAGGCCATGTGCCAGGTTGCTGCGGATCTTTTAGGGCTTTCCCCCCAGGACATTGCAGTGGCTTCCACTGGCGTAATTGGGCCCTCTCTGCCAATTGAGCCCATTCGGAATTCTGCCCAAACCTTGAAGGACGCTCTAAGTCCTGAGGGCTCGTTGGCGGCGGCTACCGCTATTATGACCACTGACACCTTTCCCAAAGAGGTGGCGGCGAGCTTTACCGTTGGCGGCGCTGAGGTTCGAGTCGGCGGCATTTCCAAGGGCAGCGGGATGATTCATCCCAACTTGGCTACCATGCTGTGCTTTGTGACCACAGACTGCGCCATTTCCGCCGGACTGCTGCAAAAGGCGGTAAAACGGGCGGCAGACGCTACCTTTAATATGATCAGTGTGGACGGGGACACCTCCACCAACGATACCTTCCTGGTTTTGGCCAACGGCGCGGCGGAAAATCCGGTCATTGAACAGGAAGGGGAGGCTTTTGAGGCCTTTGTGGATGCTCTGGAAGCGGTAAGCCGGAAGCTGGCCAAAATGATGGCCCGGGACGGAGAAGGAGCCAGTAAGCTGCATATTTGCCGGGTAGAGGGTGCCCCGGACTTGACCGCCGCCCGTCTGGTGGCCAAGTCCATCATCAGCTCCAACTTGGTGAAAGCCGCCATGTTTGGTTCCGATGCCAACGCCGGAGGGCGGGCCATGTGCGCCTTGGGTTATGCGGGGGCGGACATTGAGGTGGACAAGGTGGATGTCAGCTTTCAGTCGGAAAAAGGACTGGTTCAAGTAGTGCGGGCAGGGTATGGCATTCCTTTCTCCGAGGAGCTGGCCTTACAGGTGCTGGGGGCGGAGGAGATTACCACGCGGATTGATCTGCACATGGGATCGGCCAGCGCGGAGGCCTATGGCTGCGACTTGACCTATGACTATGTGAAAATTAATGCCGATTACCGGACCTAAGGAGGACTCCATGGGAAAAAGACCCTTTGGGCTTCAAAGCCGGTGGGACATTCCGGCAGCAGTGGCGGCGGTTTTGCTTTACGCCAACTTTTTGGTGGTGCTTGCAGTGCTGCTGGCCGCTATGGGCATGCTGTTTTTCTATGGCTTTTTCCCTATGGCAACAGCCTTGCTGCTGCTGGCGGGCATTCTCTGCCACTTTATCACCCGGCAGAGAAGCTGCAAGCTCTGGCGCAGGCTGCTTTTGGGAGGCATAGCCTCCAATATTCTGATTGCGGCGCTTTATGTGCTGGCCATGGTCCTGTTCACGCTGGCTTGGCTATTGTAAGGAAGAGAGGAAGATCATGCAGGTATCAAACAGTGAGCGGGCTAACGTTTTGGTACAAGCCCTGCCATATATCAAAAAATACGCCGGAGCCACCGTAGTGGTTAAGTACGGCGGTAACGCCATGCTGGACGAAGAGCTGAAAGCCGCCGTTATGAGCGACATTGTCTTGATGCAACTGGTGGGAGTCAACGTGGTAGTGGTCCATGGCGGCGGGCCGGAAATCAACGCGATGCTCAAAAAAATCGGCAAAGAGAGCAAGTTTATCGGCGGCCTGCGGTACACAGACCAGGAGACCATGGACATTGTCCAACAAGTGCTGGCGGGAAAGGTCAACAAGGACCTGGTTCAGCTGTTGGAGGATGCGGGCGGTAAAGCCATCGGCCTTTGCGGGCTGGACGGCTCCTTGCTAAAAGCGGACAAGCTGGAAGGCGACCTGGGATTTGTGGGAGAGATTCGGGAGGTCAACGCAGAGATTATTCACAGTTCGGTCAAGAACGGATATATTCCCATTGTCTCCACCGTGGCCGCCGGTTATCATGGAGAAGTATATAATATTAACGCCGATGTGGCCGCCGCCCGCATTGCCGCCGAGCTGGGAGCTATGAAGCTGATCCTCATGACGGACGTGCGGGGGCTTCTTCGGAATGTGGCGGACCCCTCCACCATCATTCCAGTGGTCAACGTGAGCGATGTGGGCCGTTTGAAAAAAGAGGGCGTAATCAGCGGCGGAATGATTCCTAAGATTGACTGCTGCGTGGACGCGGTACGCCGGGGCGTTGGCCGGGCCCATATTATTGATGGGCGCATCCAGCACTCTATTTTGGTGGAGCTTTTCACGGACCAGGGCATTGGCACCATGTTTTATTGAACCGGTGAAGGCCGGATGAAGCAGTTCAGCGAAAGGAGAGATGATCTGTGACCTTTCAAGAAATAAAAGACCAGGATCAGCAGTACATTATGCGTACCTATGGCAGGGTGGACGTGGCCCTGGTGAAGGGCCAAAACGCCCGCGCCTGGGACGCGGAAGGAAAAGAGTATATCGACTTTACCTCTGGCATCGGCGTAAACTGTTTGGGCTATGGCGACCCCCAGTGGGCGGCGGCTGTAGCTGCCCAGGCGGGAGAGATTCAGCATCTTTGCAATTATTACTATTCTCCCCAAAACACCGCGCTGGCCCAAGAGCTCTGCCAGGCGGCGGGGATGGCCCAGGCCTTTTTCTGCAATTCCGGGGCCGAGGCCAATGAGTGCGCCATTAAAATCGCCCGAAAATATGGGGAGAAGCGGGGGGCGCACCGCATCCTAACGCTGGTAAATTCCTTTCATGGACGGACTCTGACCACTTTGGCTGCCACAGGTCAGGAGGGCTTCCACAAGGATTTCCTGCCCTTGACAGAAGGCTTTCTCTATGCGCCTGCCGGCGATTTGCGGGAAGTGGACCGGCAGCTGGGTGGTACCGTATGCGCTGTGCTGATTGAGGGCGTTCAAGGCGAAGGCGGCGTAGTGCCGATGGATCCGGAATTTGTGCAGGGCCTGCGGAAGCTCTGTGACGAGCGGGACGTACTGCTGATGATGGATGAAGTCCAGACCGGCGTGGGCCGTACCGGATATTTTTACAGCTACCAGGGCTATGGTATTGTGCCGGACGTGGCTACCTCTGCCAAGGGCTTGGCCGGCGGACTGCCCATTGGGGCCTGCTTAGTAGGCGAAAAGCTGCGGAATATTCTCAAGCCCGGCCAGCAGGGTTCTACATTTGGAGGCAATCCGGTTGTCTGCGCCGGGGCCAGAGAGGTGGTCCGGCGGGTGCGGGAGCCGGAATTTTTGGCCGCAGTGCAAGAAAAGGGCCGGTATCTGACGGAAAAGCTAGAGGCTCTGCCCCAGGTGGAATTTGTTCGGGGACGGGGCATGATGCTGGGCGTCAAGCTCAAGTCTGGCGATGCCCACGAGGTTTTGCTAGAGTGCGCCAAAGCGGGGCTTCTGGTGCTGACCGCCAAGGAGTTGATCCGCTTTTTACCGCCGTTGACCATCACCCAAGAGGAGCTGGACCAAGGCCTGGATATTTTTGCCCATGTACTGAAAACCATATAAAGCGAGGGAATCATCATGAACCATCTGCTAAAACTGTTAGATATGAGCGGAGAAGAGATCATCGAGACGCTAAATCTGGCGGACCAACTGAAATATGAGACCAAGCACGGCATTGAGCATCACCATCTAAAGGGAAAGTGCCTGGGAATGATTTTTGAAAAATCCTCTACCCGGACCCGAGTCTCCTTTGAAGTGGGCATCAACCAGCTAGGCGGCTATGCGGTGGTGCTGGGGGCCCAGGGCTCTCAAATCGGCCGGGGCGAACCGGTGCAGGACACCGCTCGGGTGCTGTCCCGCTATGTGGACGGAATCATGATCCGCACCTTTGAACAGGCGGAAGTGGAGGCTCTGGCCCAATACGGCAGTGTGCCGGTGATCAATGGTCTTACCGACTTCTGCCATCCCTGCCAGGTTTTGGCGGATTTGATGACCATTCGGGAGTACAAGGGCGCTTTAGAGGGGCTGAAGCTGTGCTTTATCGGCGATGGCAACAACATGATGAATTCCCTGATTGTGGGTGGCTTGAAGGTTGGCATGGCTGTGTCCGTGGCCTGTCCGGAGGGGTACCGGCCTCCCCAGGAGATTCTGGACTTCGCCGGAAACTATGAGTGCTTCCAGCTGACGGATTCTCCCCTGGAAGCCGCCAAAAACGCGGATGTGGTCATCACGGATGTATGGACCTCCATGGGCCAGGAAGAAGAGCGGGCCAAGCGCGAGGCCGCTTTCCGGGGCTATTGCGTAGACGCGGCGCTGATGGCCCAGGCCAAGCCCGACGCCATGGTCCAGCACTGCCTGCCCGCGCACCGGGGCGAGGAGATTAGCGAAGAGGTTTTTGAGGCCAATGCCAAGTATATCTTTGAAGAGGCTGAGAACCGGCTTCACGCGCAAAAAGCGGTGATGGTCCTGACCATGGGACGGAAATAACAGCAACTCATCCGCCCTCGGAGGCAGCTTCCGGGGGCGGTTTTTTGGGCTTTAGCAGAGGCGGCAGGGCTCCGGCGCTTCGCAGGGCAGAGTGGCTCATGCAGAGGCCCAGCACGTAAAACAGTATCCAGAGGTCGCCCGCGGCCAAGGAAAAGTACACCCCTGCCATCATGGCCAGCGGGTGTATTTTTGTGGTAGAGGCCACCAGCTTTGGTTCCACCAGCTGCCGGAGCAGGGACATTAAAACCCAGCCGATGAGGATTCCAGCGGCTTTGGCATAGGCCCCGGTGAGAAGCTGGTACACCGCCACCGGCAGGAACACCAGCCCAGGACCGAAAACAGGCAGAATATCTGCCGCGCAGGTAAGCAGGGCGGTGAGAAAGGGATAGGGGACCCTCACAACGGAAAGCACCACAAATGCTTCGCAAAAGCTGATAAAGTAGAGTAGCACATAGGAGAGCAGGTACTTCCGGCCGGTACCAGAGCTGTTGGTTTTTGCCGCGCGAAGGATTTGGCGGGCCTTTGGGCTGAGCAGCTCCCGGGCCCAATGCCGGACGCGAGGGAGATCCCGGGTGAAAAAATAAGAAGAAACAGCGGTGACCAAAAGCAGCGCCGCAAGGGTAGGTAGAGAAGAGAGCAGCTTCATCAAGCCGGATAAAATAGCTGTAACGGTTTCCATGCTGTTTTGCAGAAAACTCATCCATTCCTGCTGGCTGCGTTGGAGCAGGTCCCAGTCCAGCTCTTGTAAGGTATCGCGGACTTTTTGAAAAAAAGCGCGGACTGGCGGAGAAAACGCGGGAAAACCGCCTTCCGCCGCCCGCACAAGAAACAAGGCCAGTTCTCGGATCGAAAAATAGACCAGCAGGCATAAACTGGCCAGCAGTACCCCCAAGGCCAGCGCGGCCAGCAGGGCGGAGGCTGGACCGCGTTGGACGTGGAATCTCCTTTGTAAAAAAGCAACCCCTGGCTGCAAGGCGGCCGCCACCAGAAAGCCCAACAAAAAGGGAAGCGTGTAAAAAAAACTGACACGCCATACCAAAAAGATTATGGTGTAACCGCCCCAAAAGATGCCTAAAGGGAATA
>Ga0137309_102697_pt1 | contig 10328 bp, 10 predicted proteins | sample NAcewiD2O_June_FD_97179 | JGI IMG/M metagenome (GOLD analysis project Ga0137309, IMG submission 97179) | Mouse cecal microbial communities from Vienna, Austria - N-Acetylneuraminic amended D2O_June | ecosystem: Host-associated > Mammals > Digestive system > Large intestine > Cecum | place...
GCCGGGGTCGTCGCGCCCTACAAATGCGGCATTATTTTCTCAAAATTGATTTCCCGGGGTATCAATACAAAACAACAACCGTCCGCCGCCCGGAGGGCGGCGAAGAAAGGCCCTTATGCTACCAAAAGTTCTCTGTGTCGTCGGCCCCACCGCCAGCGGCAAAACAAAACTAGGCGTCCTGCTGGCAAAAAAATACAACGGCGAAGTAGTGAGCATCGACTCGATGCAGATCTATAAGGGAATGTCCATCGGCACCGCCGCCCCCACGGCGGCGGAGATGGAAGGCATCCCCCACCATATGGTGGGCGTCGCCGCCCCCGGCGATAACTGGTCCGCCGCCCGGTTCACCACCGCCGCGGACGATCACATACAGGATATTCTGCGCCGGAATAAACTCCCCGTACTGGTGGGCGGCACCGGCCTCTACCTGGACGCCGTCATTGCGGGGCGGACCTTCGCCCCGGGAGCCTCCGGCGGCGCGGTGCGGAAAAAGCTCCAGGAGGAGCTGGAGGCCGGGGGTGTTGAACCCCTTTTGGCGGAGCTCCGCCGGGTGGACCCGGAGGCCGCCGCCCGGCTCCACCCCGCCGACGTGAAGCGCGTCCTCCGGGCCCTGGAGGTCTACCGGGAAACGGGAAAGACCATCTCCCGGCACAACGAGGAGACCCGCGCCCTGCCTGGCAAATATGACCCCGTCTATATCGGCCTGGCCTTCCGGGACCGGGAGGACATGAAGGCGCTCATCGACCTCCGGGTGGACCGGATGCTGGAGGATGGCCTCCTGGAGGAGGTCCGGGCTCTCCGGGACGCGGGGGTCCCCCGGGACTCCACCGCCCTCCAGGCCATCGGGTACAAGGAGCTCCTCCCCGCCCTGGAGGGGGCCTGCTCCCTGGAGGAGGCCGCGGCGGAGATCAAGCTCCGCTCCCGGCAGTACGCCAAGCGGCAGCTGACCTGGCTGCGGCGCAATCCGGACATCCACTGGATCTATTGGGAAAAAAAGCGCGATTTTGCCGCCGCTTTGCAAAATGCGACAGAAATTCTCATGGCACAGGGGCTACAATAGAGTCCGGGCGGACAGGCCGAAAAGCCCTCCCCCGCCCTATTACACAAAAGAGAGGTAGATATCATGAGCAGCAAATCACCCAACCTGCAGGACGTGTTCCTGGCTTCCGCCCGGCGGACCGAGACGCCGGTGACGGTCTTTCTGGTCAACGGATTCCAGATGCGGGGCACCATCACCGGCTTCGACGCCTTTACCGTGGTCCTTACCGCTGAGGGAAAACAGAACCTGATCTACAAGCACGCCATTTCTACGGTCAGTCCCGCCCGCACCGTGGACCTGGCCGAGTGGGAGGACACCCTCTGATCCTTTAGGTTCCCTCCGGGGCCTGGCGGCTCCGGGATATCCCCGCGCTGTTTGAGAAAGAGATACATATGAAAACTGGAACGCTTGCCACAAAATTGATGCTTGCCGCCATCTTCCTCACGGTACTGGTGTACTTCGGCGTGAGTACGGCGGCCTATTTCAACGACCCTTACACCACCACCGTTGCCTATGGCTTCGTGGGCGAGGACGCCGTGACCGTCTCCGGCTACGTGGTACGGGACGAGGAGGTCCTCCCCGGAGGCGGAGAGCTGGTCTACTCCTCCCGGGGCGAGGGAGAACGGGTGGGCCGGGGAGGCACGGTGGCCCTGGTCTACCCCACCGCCCAGGCCCTCAGCGACGCCAACACCCTCCGGGATCTGACGAGTCAGCTGGAGCAGCTGCAGCACGCCAGCTCCCTGGCCTCCGGCAGCCGGGCCTCCGCGCGGCTGGACGACGAGATCGCCGGGGCCATGGTGGAATTCCACGGCGCCCTGGCGGAGGGCGGGCTCACCGCCGCCGGGGACAGCGGGGAGAGCCTCCGGTCCGCCGTCCTGCGGCGGAGCTACGCCTTCTCCGGGGACGGGGGGCTGGAGGCCTCCATCGCCGCCCTGGGGGAGCGGATCTCCGCCCTCTCCGCCTCGGCGGAGACCGATGTGGTCCGGGTGTCCGCGCCGGCGGCGGGGCTGTTCTCCGGACTGGTGGACGGCTATGAGACGGTGCTGACCCGGTCCGGCGTGCTGGAGCTGGACCCCGCCGGGTACCGGGCCATCGCGCCGGAGGAGGCCTCCGGCGTGGGACGGATGATCTATGGAAGCGGCTGGTCCTTCGTGACGCTGATGCGGAGCGAGGACGCCAAGCGCCTCCAGGAGGGCGGGTCGGTGCGCCTCCGGTTCCAGTCGGGACTGGACCGGGACCTGACGGTCAAGGTGGAGCGCATCAGCGCTGAGGACGGGGGCCGTAGGGTGGTGGTGTTCTCCTCGGAGAAGTACCTCAACCTCGCCACCCTGCTGCGCCGCCAGAACGCCCAGATCATCTTTGACAGCCACGACGGCATCCGGGTGCCCCGCAGCGCCGTCCGGGTGGACCTCCAGGAGATCGTGGACGAGAGCGGCCAGCCAGTGCTGGACGGCCAGGGGAACCCCAAGACCCAGTCGGTGACGGGCGTGTACTGCCTCTGGGGTGACACGGCCCGGCTCAAGCCGGTGAAGGTCCTGTGGCAGGAGGATGAGTACATCCTGGTAGCTCCGGACGAGGAGGCCCTGTCGGCCTTCACCTCGGAGAGGGCCCGGGAGGGCCGCCGCCTCCGGGCCGGAGACCAGGTGATCACCGCCGCGGCGGAGGTATATGACGGAAAGGTGGTGCAGTAATGTCCATTGCGGAAAATATTCAGGCCATCCGGGCGCGGATGGACCGGGCGGCCCGGGAGGCGGGCCGGGACCCGGCGGAGATCCTCCTGGTGGGGGCCAGCAAGATGAACGGCGCCGCCGCCTGCCGGGCGGCCATCGCCGCGGGGATCGACGCCCTGGGGGAGAACCGGGTCCAGGAGATGACCGCCAAGCTGGAGGAGCATGCCTACGACGGGGCGCCCCTCCACTTTATCGGGCGGCTCCAGCGCAATAAGGTGCGCCAGGTGGTGGGGACGGCCTCCCTGATCCACTCCGCAGGCTCTCTGGCCCTGTTGGAGGAGATCCAGCGGCAGGCGGAGAAACGGGCGCTGGTCCAGGACGTGCTGCTGGAGGTCAATGTCGGCGGCGAGGAGAGCAAGGGCGGATTCGCTCCGGAGGATCTGTATGCCGCAGCGGAGACCGCCGGAGGGTTCCAGAACGTCCGGGTCCTGGGTCTGATGACCATCCCCCCCGTGGAGCGCGAGCCCCATGGAAATTTCCCTTACTTTTTAAAAGTTTCCCAGCTTTATGTTGACATAAGCAGAAATTTGTATGATAATAGCTTTAAATACCTATCCATGGGTATGAGCGATGATTTTGAGGACGCCATTGCCGCCGGGGCCACCATGATCCGCGTGGGCTCCGCGATTTTTGGACATAGACAGTACCAATAACTAGGGGAGGTTTCCACCATGAGTAGTATTTTAGACAATATCAAGAGAATGATCAGTCCGCTCAGCGATGAGGACGATGATTATGAGGAGATCTTTGACGACCGCGACTCGCCGTTTATCGACGAGCGCCCCCGGAGCATCGACCGGGGCGGCTTGGCCGACAGCCGCCGGGGCAAGGTGGTCAATATCCACGCCACGACCCAGCTGAAGGTGGTCCTTGTGAAGCCTGAGCGCTTCGAGGCTGCCAGCGAGATTGCCGATCATCTGAAGGAGAAGCGTACCGTGGTGGTCAACCTGGAGTCTACCCACAAGGACATCGCACGGCGCCTGATCGACTTCCTTTCCGGCGTGGCCTACGCGGGAGAGGGGAAGATCAAGAAGGTGGCGGCCAATACGTACATGATCACGCCCTACTCCGTGGACATCCAGGGCGATCTGATCGACGAGCTGGAAAATAACGGGATGTATTTCTAATGTCATAGGAAATGGCTGCGCCATTCCCTTGGAAAAGCGCCGAAACGGCTTTGCCGCCCCGGGGGCGGCAGACCCTGCGAGGCTTTTATGGAGCAGACGGTATTGAGGGAGGAAACAGACGATGATGACCCCGCAGGAGGTAGCAAACTGCACCTTTGCCAAATCGATGGTGGGCGGCTATAATATGGCCTCGGTGGACGACTTTCTGGACAAGCTGACGGAGGACTACGCCGCCCTATACAAGGAGAACGCCGCCCTGAAGGCCAAGCTGAAGATGACGGTGGACAAGATGGCGGAGTACCGGGAGTCCGAGGACGCCATCCGCTCCACCCTGCTGGCGGCCCAGAAGATGTCCACCGCCATGATCAGCGAGGCGGAGCAGAAGCGGGACGCGGTGATCGGCGACGCCACCGCCGCCGCCCGGAACCGGGTGTCCGAGCTCCAGCAGCAGATCGCGGAGGCGGAGCGCCGTCTGGAGTCCGTGCGCTTCCAGGTGGACAAGGAGCTGGAGGCGGAGCGGAAGCGTCTGGCCGTGGGCCAGGAGCAGCTGCGGAACTTTATCCGCGAGGTCCGCGCGGTGTGCAACGAGGAGCTGGCCCACCTGGAGCTCCTGCCGGAGCTTCCCGCGGAGGAGCCCAAGCCGGTGATACAGGTGGTCCCCCCCGCTCCCGCGCAGGTCCCTCCTCCGGAGGAGGAGCCGGAGGGCGAGGAGGAGAAAGAGGAGCAGGCCGCCGTTCAGGAGGCGGCGGTGAGCGCGTTTGCGCCCGCCGGCGGCATTCCGGCGGAGCCGGAGGGCATGGTGGAGGATCCCTTTGCCGGGGATGCGTTCGAGGATGATTCCGACACAAGGGTCTTGAATTTGGATGATCTGCAGTTTGGCCCGAACTATACGAAGGATTGAAATGAGGCGGCTGGAAAGCCGCCTCTGCCCTTTTTGCGGCCCCGGCGGGGCCGCTTCCCCTGCTCTATTCTTTCGATCAGATTCGCCCCTCGCCCGTGGGCCCGCCATAGGCCGGCCCACGGGAAACTACGTTTCCTAAGAACCTTCCTTCATTACGGGGGTTATTGGTTACGCTGCGACCTTCGGATATCCGGTCTATCGTCCGTGTGGGGGACGTCATTGCCGCTCTGCGGCAACGACCGTCCCGGCAGCCTGCGGCTGCCCGGTTGCCTCGCGGCACTCGGCACGAGGGGCTGGCGTTTGGGGTGCAAATTTGCAAAATGTATCGTTAGACCAAGTGCCCCTTGCAGGCAGTATCCCTTTGAAAGGGCGTCAGCCGGAGTTCTACAAGTACCAGAGCGGCAGAAGGAGAACCGCCAATTCGGAAGCTTCGCCTAACCAAAAACCCTGCCGCACAGCCCTTTACTCCCCCGCCGAGGTGGCCGCCCAAAGGCGGCCCCGAGAAAGGGATTCTTAAACCGCAGGTTTAAGTGACTTTTTGGGTACTTTTTGTTCACACAAAAAGTACCCGAGGGGTCCCGTGAAGCGCCGCAAGGCGGCGCTTTTAGCGCTAAGGCCGCCGCAGGCGGCCCACGGGGGGCGAGAAGCCCCCGGGCTATAGGGCAGATACGCGCTTTCACGCTCTCTGCCCCGCTCCCTCCATTGAATTTATAAAGAACATGTGCTATGATAAAGAAAAAACAAGGAGTACCCCCCATGGCAAAAGAAAAAAAGTCCCTGGACGAGGAGGCCGTCCTCCTTCTCAACAAGGGCAAAAGAGGTTTCTTCCGCCTGATCTTCGGACGGACTACCATCGTGGTCCTCCTGCTGGCCGCTCAGTTCGCCCTCCTCTTCGCGGGCTTCTACTGGATGCGGGACTACACCGTCTACGGCGGGTCTATGCTCCTGGGCCTCGTCGTGGCCCTGATCGTGGTCAACCGGCCTAAGAACCCCTACATTAAAATCACCTGGATTCTGCTTATCCTGCTCTTCCCTGTGTTCGCCATCCCCTTCTACTTCTACGTGGACGCGGACTGGGGCCACCGGCTGGTCCGGGCGCGCCTGGAGGAGATCGGACAGGAGACCGCCGGGCTCCTGCCCCAGCAGGAGGAGCCCCGCCGGACCCTGGAGGAGGCGGACCCCGGTATAGCGGGACTTACCTCCTACCTGTGGCGGATGGGGCGCTTTCCCGTCTGGCGGAACTCCGGCACGGACTACTATCCTATCGGGGAGAAGGCTTTCTCCGCTATGCTGGAGGAGCTGGAACGGGCCCGGGATTTCGTCTTCCTGGAGTACTTCATCATCCGGGAGGGCTACATGTGGGGCCGCATCCTCAACGTGCTGGAGCGGAAGGTCAAGGCGGGCGTGGAGGTCCGGGTCCTCTATGACGGCACCTGCGCTCTCTTCGACCTGCCCTACCACTACCCCAGGCAGCTGGAGGAGCTGGGCATCCGATGCCGGATGTGCGCGCCCCTCAAGCCCCTTGTGTCCACCCACTACAACAACCGGGACCATCGGAAGATCCTGGTGGTGGACGGACGGTGCGCCTTTACCGGGGGGATCAACCTCTCCGACGAGTATATCAACCGGACCCACCCCCACGGGCACTGGAAGGACGTGGCCCTCCGGGTCACCGGGGAGGCGGTGAAGAGCTTTACCCTCATGTTTTTGCAGATGTGGAACGCCTCGGACCGGGGCATGGAGGACTGCACCAGGTACCTGGCGGCCTCCGGGCCGGCGGAGGGCGCCGGCTGGGTCGCCCCCTATGGGGACAGCCCCTTCGACGATGAGAACGTGGCAGAGATGGTCTATATGGACATCCTCAACCGGGCCCGGAAGTACGTCCACATCATGACGCCCTACCTGATCATCGACCACGAGATGGTCACCGCCCTGCTCTTCGCCGCCAAACGGGGGGTGGACGTGAAAATCGTCACGCCGGGATGGCCGGACAAAAAGACGGTCTTCGCGCTGACCAGGAGCTATTACAAGGAGCTGATCGAGGGCGGGGTGCAGATCTATGAGTACAGCCCGGGCTTTATCCACGCAAAGTCCTTCGTCAGCGACGGGACGACGGCCGTGACCGGGAGCATCAACCTGGACTACCGCAGTTTGTACCTCCATTTCGAGTGCGCCGCCCTGATGTACCGCACGCCGGCGGTGGAGGCCATCGAGGCGGACTTTCAGGCCACCCTGGCCAAGTGCCGCCAGGTCACCCGGGAGGACTGCAGGAAGGACAAGCTGACCCGCCGGGTCACCGGCTGGCTGCTGCGGCCCCTGGCCCCGCTGATGTGACGGGGCCTCACCCGCCCATGAACGCCGCTTGCAGGCAGCGCTCCAGGATCTGCCAGTAGGTCAGCCGGGCCACCGGACGGTCCGCCACCAGGGGGAGCTCGGAGAGCACCTCCCCGCCGGAGGTCACCACCATGCGCCCCACCTGCTGGCCCTCTTCCACCGGGGCGGAAAGACGCTCCTCCAGCTCTATCTGGACTTCCATGGCGTTTACCTTCTCCTTGGCGGCCAGGATGGAGGGGTCCCCCGCCAGCCTCGGGGTGACGGCGGGGGCTTCGCCCAGCTCCACCGGGATGGGCGCCAGAGGCTCCGGCGGCTGGGCCTGGGCCAGGGCGTAAGCCGCAAAACCGTAATTGAGAAGGGTCTTGGCGCTCTCGAAGCGCTGGGTGGAGGTGGGGGACTTCAGGATGACGGCGATGAGCTCCATGCCGTCCCGCTCCGCCGTGGCGGAGAGGCAGTAGAGGGCGCTGTCCGTGCTGCCGGTCTTTAAGCCCGTGGTCCCCTGGTAGAAGCGGATGAGCTTGTTGGTGTTGCTCAGGCCGAAGGCGCCGTCCCGGAGGGTGTCCGTCCAGATGGTGGTGAAGCGGCGGATGTCCGGGTGGTTGAGGATCAGCTCCCGGCTCATGAGGGCGATGTCATGGGCGCTGGTGACATGTCCCTGGGCGGGAAGGCCCGTGGGGTTGAGGAAATTGGTATCGTTCATCCCCAGCTCCCCCGCCCGCTGGTTCATCCGCTCCACGAAGGCGTCGGCGCTGCCCGCCAGATGCTCCGCCAGGGCCACCGAGCAGTCGTTGGCGGAGGCCACGCAGACGGCCTTGAGCATCTCCTCCACGCTCATCTGCTCGTTCTCCTTCAGCCAGATCTGGCTGCCCCCCATGGAACAGGCGTAGGCCGAGGCGGCGACCATGTCGTCATAGGCCAGCGCGCCGGAGTCGATGGCTTCCATTACCAGCAGGATCGTCATGATCTTGGTGACGCTGGCGGGCTCCAGCTGCTGGTGCTCGTTGACCGCGTAGAGGATCTGGCCGGTGGTCTTCTCCATCAGCAGGCAGGCCTCCGCCTCTACCGCCAGCGATCCCGCCTGCGCCGGCAGCGCCAGGAGCATCGCCAGCGATGCGGCCAGCAGACCGGAAACGATTTTTTTCATACCATATCCCTTCCTTTTTCCGCGTTTCCCTGTTTTTTCAGGACCTTGCTTCTATGATTATGCGGGAAGGGAAAATCAAATGACAATTCCGGCAAATTTCGCCTTGCATTCTGGAAAGAAGTCTGCTATAATAGCATCGTTGCAAAATGCAGGGTTAGTACATCGGTAGTACATCGGCTTCCCAAGCCGAGGAGGCGGGTTCGATTCCCGTACCCTGCTCCATGTTAGATCCCTCGAAGTCATTTGATTTCGAGGGATTTTTTGTAACTTTTTTGACTAAAATGAATTCCATTTTGTTGCTTGTGGAAAAGTTGCCGGGAGAGGGGCAACTTTTTTCTTTTTGTGAGAAACTATAGAAAGCTTTTTACAAAAGGAGGCAGGTTATGAGGATATCAGAGCAGGTGCTGGAGGATTTCGGCGGGTATCTGGCGGGAGAGGAAAAAAGCGGGGCCACGGTGGAGAAATATGTCCGGGAGGCGCGGAGGTTCATGGGGTGGCTGGCGGGACGGGAGGCCGGCGGGGAGACGGCAGGGCTGTATAAAGAGGAATTGCTGAGGGAACGGACGGCGGCGGGCGTCAACGGCGCCGTGGCGGCGCTGAACGGGCTGTTTGGGTTTCTGGGGATGCCGGAGTGCAGGCTGAAGGCGGTGCGGGTACAGAGAAAAATCTTTCGGGACGAGGCGCGGGAGCTGACGGAAAAGGAGTACAGGAGGCTTCTGATGGCGGCGAAGGGGCGGAAAAATGAGAGGCTGCTGCTGGTGATGGAGGCTATCTGCGCTACGGGCATCCGGGTGAGCGAGCTGCGGTCCTTTACCGTGGAGGCGGTCCGGGAGGGAAAGGCCGAGGTGGTCAACAAGGGGAAATGCCGGGTGGTTTTTCTGCCGGGGAGGCTGCGGAAGGAGCTGCTGCGGTACGCGAAGGAGCGGGGGATCGGGAGCGGGCCGGTGTTCGTCACGCGCGGCGGCAGGGCGCTGGACAGAAGCAACATCTGGTCGGATATGAAGGCCCTGTGCAGGGAGGCGGGGGTGGAGGAGAGCAAGGTGTTCCCCCACAATCTGCGGCATCTGTTCGCGAGGACGTTCTATGGGCTGGAGAAGGATATCGTGCGGCTGGCGGATATTTTGGGGCATTCCAGTATCGATACGACGAGGATCTACACGATGGAGACCGGGGAGGCGCATCGGAGACAGCTGGAGAGGATGCGGCTGATGATATGAAAACAGCCGCCTGGGGATGATGGGCGGCTGTTACTGGGCTTTTTTCAGTTTGTCAATGTCGGTGAGCGTGGACATGACCAGGGGCTTCAGGAAAGCAATTTCCTCTTCCAGCTCCTCTACCCGGCTTTTTGGGGCGAGGGTCTCCAACAGCAGCTTGTGGCCGTCGGCGAGTTTATCAAACCGGGGCAGGATGTCGGATTCTATGTAGGCCATTATGCGGGACTCGGACGCGGATATTTGGCCCATCATGCGGGATTCGGATGCGGCGATGCTTTCATCGATCTTTGTGGACATGCGGGATTCGGATGCGGCAACGATTTGGGTCATCATCGTTTGGAGTATCTCCAGGTCTTTGCTGTCAAGCACGGCGTTCACCTCCCTTGTGCTATTAGTATACCGCTTGGAGAAGTGCTTGTCAATGAGGAAGAAAGAAAAAACCACGGAATTGTGATTCCGTGGTAGAATGCTTCTATTACATATTGGGTTGAGGATTAAGATGACCTTACTTTATCATTAACGAGGCAAAAATGCAAGAGAAACCTCAAAATTGGGCGTAAAAATTTAGGCCAGCAAAGAAGTAGAATTTTTGCTGGCCTTGGGTTGCATATTTTTGTGCAACCAGGTATCATAAAATAAATGCCAACTGGCAAGTCTTATTATGAAACTACCACGGAATCACAATTCGGTGGTAAATACTTTAAGGAGTGAGATAATGAGAAAAGTCTTAGCTGTACTTTTATCAACATGGGTCATTATTAACTTATGCGCATTCAAAGTATCTACTAAATCTACACAGACGTTTTCTGATGTACCAATCTCTCACTGGGCGTACAGCT
>Ga0137309_102702_pt1 | contig 10318 bp, 7 predicted proteins | sample NAcewiD2O_June_FD_97179 | JGI IMG/M metagenome (GOLD analysis project Ga0137309, IMG submission 97179) | Mouse cecal microbial communities from Vienna, Austria - N-Acetylneuraminic amended D2O_June | ecosystem: Host-associated > Mammals > Digestive system > Large intestine > Cecum | place...
TATAATCTACCTATCAAATAAAGGGAGGAGATTAAGATTAAGATGAAGAAAAACAAGAAACAGATCCTATCCGCCGGATTGTGCCTGACCATGGCCGTAAGCCTGGCCGGCTGTTCTTCCGGCACAACCACCGAGACCGCCCCGCCAGAGACCACTCAGGCACAGTCCCAGGAGACCGCGGTGCCCCCCGAGACCACCGCTTCCCCCAACGCGGGAATTTCCGGGACATTTACCGGAACCGCCTCAGGTATGCAGGGACCTGTCTCCGTGGAGCTGACCATCAAGGACGGCCTGATCACCAATGCCGCTGTAACGGAACATCACGAAACCGCCGGGGTGGCTGACGTAGCTTTGGTCAGGATCCCGAACCAGATCGTAAACCACCAGACCACCACCCTGGATGCGGTGACCGGGGCCACCTTCGCCAGCAGGGCCATTATGACCGCGGCAGAGAACGCGGCCAAGGAAGCCGGTCTTGACATGGAGGTTCTCAAGGCCAACGCCTACTCCGCCCAGCCCGGCGTCAATCAGATATGGGATACGGATATTCTGGTAGTAGGCGGCGGCGGCGCGGGCTTAAGCTCCGCGGCCACGGCGGCTCAGAACGGCTCCAGAGTCATCCTTATTGAGAAAAGCTCGTTCCTGGGCGGCAACACCATGATGGCCGGAGGAGCCTACAACACCGTTGACCCCCAAGCCCAGGAAACCGCGGTGCTGACAGAAGCTCAGAAGAATACTCTGGACTCCTATTTAGCTTTAGACCCAGCGGATGAGTCTCTTCGGTTTGACCAGTTCCCCCAGTGGCAGGAGGTTCTGACTCAGCTGCAGACAGATATCAGGGATTTCTACGAGACCAACGAGGGCAAAACACCGGGCGCGGATATGCCTGGCTTTGATTCCACGGCCTTACATATGTGGCACATTTACACAGGAGGCTTAAGACAGCTTGGGGATGGAACCTGGATCGCCTCTGACATCGACCTGGCAAGGACCCTGACCGAAAACTCCCTGGAGACCTTTGACTGGCTCAAGACCCTGGGACTTGACGTGACCAGCGGCTCAGAGGCTTCCCTGTACACCGTTCTGGGAGCCATGTGGCCCAGAACCCATCGTTTCCCAGCGGGAACTTCCCTCATCGACTCCCTGTCCGAGGCCGCCAAAGCCGAAGGCGTGGAGATCTACACGGAAACCGCCGCTGTCTCTCTTCTCACAGATGACAGCGGAAAGGTAACAGGAGCAGAGGCTGTTCAGGCTGACGGTACTAAAGTCACCATCAATACCGCCCAGGGCGTTATCCTGGCCAGCGGCGGATACTGCGCCAACGCGCCTATGGTTAAAGAATACGACAACTACTGGGGCGACAGCCTGTCCGACCGCACCCTGACCACCAACGTGGGCACCAACACCGGCGACGGCATTGTCATGGCCACCGACATCGGCGCTGATACCACTGGGCTGGAGATCTCCCAGATGATGCCCTCCTCCTCCCCTCTGAAAGGAACCATGACCGACGGCCTGTGGGGCGACGCTTCCGAGCAGATCTGGATCGACGCCTCCGGAAACCGTTTTGTCAACGAGTACGCCGAGAGAGACGTTCTCACCCTGGCTTCCCTAGAGCAGGAAAACGGCATCTTTTACATCATCTATGCCGGCCCCACTGATGACAGCGGGGTTTGTAAAGGCGTATCCTATGACGAAGCTTCCACCTTTGGCGCTGTTCCGTCAAAGCTTGTGGAAAACGGCCACATCTGGTACGGCTCCACCCTGGCCGAACTGGCAAAAGCCACCGAGACCTCTGCCGGCGGCGCTGCCCCGGCTTTCACAGAGGAAGCCCTCCGGGCCACCATTGAGACCTACAACAGCTATGTAGCGGCCCAGAAGGATGAGGATTTCGGCAAGGAAGTGCTGTCCGGAACCATTGACCTGGAGGCCATTGAGGCAGATGATACCGTGGGCATCTGCGTCTCCCCGAGAAAAGCCTCTCTCCACCACACCATGGGCGGCGTGGTCATCAACACCGAGGCATCTGTCCTGGATACGGAGGGCAACGCGATCCAGGGCCTGTGGGCGGCAGGAGAAGTCACCGGAGGCATCCACGCCGGAAACCGGTTAGGCGGCAACGCGGAGGCTGACATCTTTACCTTCGGAAGAATCGCGGGGCAGAACGCGTCCGCGGCTGTCAAGTAGGGGAGGTCTCCCCCTACTCGCCGTGCCGGGGCGGGGCCGCTTCAGCGGACATATTCCTCTCCGCCCCCGTGTACATAAAAAAACGGTGCTGCCCCTTGCGGGGTTACACCGTTTTTTTTGCGCGCGAAGTGTTGGCCGCGGCTCTACGATAAATCCTGAGATACCGCCCGCTTCCCTTCTTTCTCTTCTTCTTTCTTCTCTTCTTCTACTTCCCCATCTTTAGGGCCCTCCTCCGGGATCCCCTTGCACTGATGGAAGATCTTCATAAACTCCTTGCCTGTGATGGTCTCCTTCTCAATAAGGAACTCCGCGATCTTGTCCATAATATCCCGGTTCTCTCCCAGAAGCCTTTTCGCCTCCTCGTAGGCATCTTTCAGCATCTTCATGACTTCCTGGTCAATCTCCGCCGCGGTGGCCTCGCCGCAATTGAGAACCATGCGGCCGCTTAAGTACTGATCCTCCTGGGTGGCCAGACCCATAAGGCCGAACCGCTCCGACATGCCGTACTGGGTCACCATGGCCCTGGCGATCCTGGTAGCCTTCTCAATGTCATTGGCCGCCCCTGTGGTAACGGTCTCAAACACCAGCTCCTCTGCGGCCCGTCCTCCCAGACAGCCCACCAGCATGGCCCGCAGTTCTTTCTCCGTGTTCAGGAACTTCTCCTCCTCCGGCACCTGCATCACATAACCCAGAGCGCCCATGGTCCTGGGAACAATGGTGATCTTCTGCACAGGCTCCGCATCCTTTTGAAGAGCGCTGACCAGAGCGTGCCCTACCTCGTGGTAGGACACAATACGGCGCTCTTCCTTGCTTAAGACCCTGTCCTTTTTCTCTTTTCCCACCAGAACCACTTCCACTGCCTCAAACAGATCCTTCTGACTCACCGCCGCCCTGCCGTTCTTCACCGCCAGGATGGCCGCCTCGTTGATCATGTTGGCAAGGTCGGAGCCCACTGCCCCGGAGGTGGCCAGAGCGATGGCCTCCAAGTCCACCGTCTCGTCTAATGCCACGTTTTTAGCGTGTACCTTCAGAATATTCACCCGTCCCTTTAAGTCCGGTTTGTCCACAATGATCCTCCTGTCAAAACGGCCCGGACGCAGAAGTGCCGGGTCTAAGATCTCCGGACGGTTGGTAGCCGCCAGCACCAGAAGTCCTTTGGAGGAATCAAATCCATCCATCTCCGACAGAAGCTGGTTCAAGGTCTGCTCCCTCTCATCGTTGCCGCCGCCGTAGCGGGAATCCCGGCTCTTTCCGATGGCATCCACCTCGTCGATAAAGATAATGCAGGGCGCGTTGTCCTGGGCCTGCTTAAACAGATCCCTGACCCGGGAGGCTCCCACGCCCACAAACATCTCCACAAAATCAGAACCAGACAGGGAGTAGAACGGCACCTTGGCCTCACCGGCCACAGCCTTGGCAAGAAGAGTCTTGCCTGTTCCAGGCGGTCCCACCAGCAGGGCTCCCTTGGGAAGCTTGGCGCCGATATGGGTGTACCTTCCCGGATTGTGCAGGAAATCCACGATCTCCACCAGCGACTCCTTTGCCTCGTCCTCACCGGCCACATCCGTGAAGGTGACCCCTGTCTCCTTCTGCATGTGCATCTTGGCTGTGCTCTTACCCACGCCCATGATCCCGCCGCCGCCCATGCGCTTCATCATAAAATTCATAAAAAAGATCAGAAAACCAAACATCAAGGCGAAGCTGATCAGATTCTCCAGCCACACGCTGCTGCTGGAATTCTCCTGACGGCCTTCCACCCCCGCCTCCACCAGCCTGCGGGTCAGCTGGTCTCCGCCTTCCATCCTGACAGAAATGTACTCAATGCCCGGCCTGTATCCATCCGCGTCATCCCTTGTCCTGAAGTATACCTCAGAACCGCTTACCCGCACCTCCTTTACCTTTCCATCCTCCAGTGCCCGCACAAACTCGCTGTAGGGGATCTCCTGGGTACTCCTCTTTCCGTTTAAGTAGTCTCCCATCTTAAAGATACTGATAAACGTGATCAGCGCCGCGATCAGTATAATCAGTATGGTCTGCCCCTGACCTGAATTCCTGCCGTCGCCCTTGTTGCTATTATTGTCCATAAATTCCAGTTCTCCTATTCGAAAAAAACTACCTCCTTTGGGGTATACCTTACTATTATAGTGTCAGTCTCCCCATAAATCAAGAAAAGAACAATTAATTTTCTTAAATTTTTGCAAAAAGCCCTGGATTTATTCTCGGTGAGGATGTATAATGTTTCAGTTATTTTTTTGATACTATATCAAACAAGTCACACGACACCCACAACAAGAAAAGGAGGTATCCCCATCATGCCAGTCAAGTACGTATTCGTAACCGGCGGCGTAGTCTCCGGCCTGGGAAAAGGCATCACCGCGGCATCTCTCGGCCGCCTGTTAAAGGCCAGAGGCTACAAAGTGACCATGCAGAAGTTCGACCCCTACATCAACATCGACCCCGGCACCATGAACCCGGTCCAGCACGGAGAGGTCTTCGTGACGGACGACGGCGCTGAGACAGACCTGGACTTAGGCCACTATGAGCGCTTTATCGACGAAAGCCTTACCAGGAATTCCAACGTCACCACCGGCAAGGTCTACTGGACGGTCCTGCAAAAAGAACGCCGCGGAGACTTCGGCGGCGGAACCGTACAGGTAATCCCCCATATTACCAACGAAATCAAAAGCCGTTTCCATCGCAACTACACGGAAAACGAGACGGAAATCGCCATCATCGAGGTCGGCGGCACGGTCGGCGACATCGAAAGCCAGCCCTTCCTAGAGGCCATACGCCAGTTCCAGCACGATGCAGGCCCCGGCAGCACCTGCATCATCCACGTAACTCTCATTCCTTACCTGAAAGCCTCAGAGGAGCTTAAGACCAAGCCGACTCAGGCCAGCGTAAAAGACCTTCAGGGAATGGGCATTCAGCCCGATATCCTTGTCTGCCGTTCCGAACTCCCCCTGGACGACGGCATAAAGGCGAAAATCGCCCAATTCTGCAATGTTCCCAAACATCACGTACTCCAGAACCTGGATGTGGACGTGCTCTATGAAGTACCCCTTGTTATGGAGGAAGAGCATCTGGCCCAGTCCGCCTGTGAATGCCTGGATCTGCCCTGTCCGGAGCCGGACCTGACAGACTGGAAAGCCATGATAGACGCCTGGAAGCATCCGGAGCAGGAAGTGACCGTGGCCCTGGTAGGCAAATACATCCAGCTCCACGACGCCTACATTTCCGTGGTGGAAGCCCTGAAACACGGAGGCATTGCCAACCGTGCGGCCGTCCATATAAAATGGGTGGATTCCGAGACAGTCACACCGGAAAATGCCCCTCAAATCTTCAGAGATGTAAGCGGTATCCTGGTTCCCGGCGGCTTTGGCGACCGCGGTATTGACGGAAAGATTCACGCCATCCAGTATGCCCGGGAACACCGCGTACCATTCCTTGGACTTTGTCTGGGAATGCAGCTGTCCATTGTGGAGTTTGCCAGAAATGTGGCCGGATACGCGGATGCTCACAGCGTGGAGCTGAATCCCGCCACCACCCATCCCGTCATCCATCTGATGCCGGAACAGAACGGAGTGGAGGACATCGGCGGCACCTTAAGGCTGGGATCCTATCCCTGTGTCCTGGTCAAGGCCTCCAAAGCTTATGGCCTGTACGGCGAAACCACAATCTATGAGCGCCACAGACACCGCTACGAAGTCAATAACGACTACCGCACCGTGCTTACCAAATGCGGCATGATGCTCTCCGGCCTGTCCCCCGACGGACGGATTGTGGAGATGATAGAGCTTCCGGGCCATCCCTGGTTCATTGCCACCCAGGCCCATCCTGAGCTCAAATCCAGGCCCAACCGTCCCCATCCCCTGTTTAAAGGTTTCATAGAGGCCGCTTTAAAGCAAAAGGGATGTAAACAATCTTAAAAAAGCCGCGGCATCGTCAGCGGAAATTCCACAAAATAGGGCCGCCATTTTGAAAGAAATGGCGGCCCTGCTTTTGATTTGCCAGTATGAATCATCTGCCTTTGCGCAAACTATATCTAAGATTCAATCACAAGCGCATCACAAGGAGGTGAATCACAATTGGATCACAAGGAAAAAGACGATTTTGACGTTGACATACAAGCCTGCTCCGCCATGGACTGCACCGGCCTGATTCCTTCCCTGCCCCAGGATGAGGCGGAAAAGGAAGCCTATGAGGACCTCTATCCCTATGTCACAAAGGCTGTTTCATCGGACAAGGAATAACGGAAGGCAGGCAGGACGGCACAGAACAATGCCGCACAAATTAAATAAAAACGGAGCCGAGGCCCTTTGCCTTTGCTCCGTTTCGTTTTATACATCACCCATGCATAAATCTGCTTAAAAACTCCTGGGTCTGAAACTGTTTGGGCGCTCCGAATATCTGAGAGGGTTCTCCCTCCTCCACAATCACGCCCCCTGCCATAAATACCACATGGCTGGACACATCCCTGGCAAAGGCCATTTCATGTGTGACGATAATCATGGTAAGGCCCTCTCCTGCCAGCTTGCGCATGACCTCCAGCACCTCGCCCACCATCTGCGGGTCAAGAGCCGAGGTAGGCTCGTCAAACAGCAGCACCTCTGGTTCCATGGCCAATGCCCTGGCAATGGCCACCCTCTGTTTCTGTCCGCCGGAAAGCTGTCTGGGCTTGGCGTTGATATAAGGCGCCATTCCCACCTTTTCCAGATAATACATGGCATTCTTATGGGCATCTGTCTTGTTCTTCTTAAGCACCTTGACCTGTCCGATAATACAGTTCTCCAACACGGTCATGTTGTTAAACAGATTAAAGCTCTGGAACACCATTCCCACCTTGGAGCGGTACTGGGGCGCATTGACCTTTTTATCGGCAATATTGGTTCCATGGTACATGATTTCGCCTGTGGTAGGCGTTTCCAAAAGATTCAGGCATCTGAGCAGTGTGGATTTTCCGGAACCCGACGCGCCGATAATGCAGGTCACATCCCCGCTGCTGACTGAAAAGTCAATATCCTTAAGCACAGGATTGGTGCCGAAGGTTTTGCTCAAATGACGGATTTCTAATATCCTGTCTCCCTTCATCGCGCATCCTCCTTCTTCTTATCCTTTTCGTCCGGAAACCGGTACATACCGCTGGTATGCGCCAGGGTATCGGTGGTGGCCAGGTCGTAGTTGTCCGCGCCGTCCATCCTGTTTTCCCACCAGCGCAGGATTCTGGAACAGGTGAATGTCATGATGAAATATACGATCATGGTGATGGTATATGCCTCGAAATTCATGTACAGGGCTCCTGCGGCAGCCTTGGTCTTATACAGCAGCTCCGTGACGCCGATAACAGAGAGCACGCAGCTGTCCTTGATATTAATAATCAGGTTGTTGCCAATCTGAGGCATGATATTCCTCAATGCCTGGGGCAGAATCACATAGAGCATGGTCTGTACATGGGTCATGCCCACGGCCTTTGCTCCCTCTGTCTGGCCCGGATCAATGGAAAGTATTCCGCCGCGGACCGTCTCAGCCATGTAAGCGCCTGTATTGATGGAAAGAATGAAATAAGCGGCGCCCCACATGGACATGTTGATTCCTAACATAGGCAGAAGCCCGTAATAAATAAACATGGCCTGGGCCATCATGGGCGTACCGCGGAAGAACTCCACATAGGCGTTCAGAATCAGTTTCACGGCCCAGAGCACGGCCCTCTTTACCGGGTTGTCTCCCCGCTCATTTGGTATGGTCTGGACAATACCCACGGCAAAGCCTATGATACAGCCCACCAGAGTACCTACCAGGGCAATCTTAAGGCTGACGCCCGCGCCCTGGAGCATTGACATACCGTATCGGTTGAATACGACCATAACACGGCCGAAAAAATCTGTTGGCATATCCCTTCTCCTTACTCTTTAACGTACTTTAGCCTGACGGCAACTCCGCTTCTCTGCAAATCAGTTTGGTATCCCTTTACAGATGCCGCGGCAGTTTAGTTTGCCAGAGGCTGAACAGAGATAGCTTCATCCATCATCTTGGAGAAGTCGTCCTTTGTCATCTTTGTGAGAACGCTGTTGATGGCATCCTTTAACTCTGTATTTCCCTTCTTTAAGGAAATACCGATATTGATATCTTCATCCGTTACCTGGAAATCAGCGTCGCCGCCGCCAAACTCAATCATCTTGAAATTAGGATAAGCGATGAGGGCTCCCTTGCCTGTAGGCTGGTCTGTAACAACCAGGTCGCACTTGTCAGCGTTTAAGGACATGAGCATGTCAGGAGCGCTGGCAGTGGCTGCCAGGATATTGGCATCCTGAATCTGAGGCAGACAGGTATTATACCAGATGGTGCTCTGCTGGGAAGTACAGGTAGCTCCCGCCAGGTCCGCCACACTCTTGGCATCCGCATATTTGCTGCCTTCCTTTACCAGGGTAACGATGGTTGCGTAGTAATATGGCTCAGTGAAATCCACTGCCTGAAGACGCTCAGAGGTAATGGACTGTCCTGCGATGACGCAGTCAACCTGTCCTGTGGTGACAGCCGGAATCAGTGAATCCCAGTCCAGACGCACGATTTCCAGGTCATAGCCCAGTTCCTCGCAAATCTTCTTTGCCATCATGACATCGTATCCGTAAGCAAATTCATTGCTGTCCGCAATAGCCACCGCGCCATTGGAATCATCAGGCTGTGTCCAGTTGTAAGGAGCATACGCGCATTCCATAGCCACGCGCAGCGTCTTTTTCTCTCCGCTGTCCGCCCCCGTGGTATCTGCCGCGGCATCGCCCTCTGCCTTGGCATCGCCGGCTGCGGTTGTTGCCTCTGCCTTTGTGTCTGCTGCCGTGGCCGCTGTGCCCCCTCCGCCGCATGCCGTCAGGGAACCGGCAGCAAGGACGCCGGCCAGAATCAGGCCTAAAACTTTCTTTGTACTCATTTTCATAATAATCTCTCCTCTTAAAAATGTTCCAGGCTTTACTGTCTAAGAAAAAAGCCACACCCATCCTCACAGGTATGACTCCACTGTCATCTGATGACCGGCAATCCCAAACAGCTAAAACCTTGCCCTATTAAACACGGCGCGCTTTGCTTTCCTAAGCGTATATGCGCCTAACGTGCTAAGTATAACATAACTCGTTCTGTTTTCCAATACCCAAATACGTCTTTTTATGCAGGAAAAAGGTATAAATAATTGTAAAAACAGCCATAAATCCTTTAACTGGGAATTCATGGCTGTCATATATAATCATTTCCTACTGTTCGCCTTCCTTTGCACTGTCCGCTGTTTCCTGAAGGTTTTCCTGTGCTGTCTCCTGCGTCTTATCCTTCGTCTTGTCCCCCATCAGCTCATCCATGCGCTGTAAGAATACATCGTCAGGCCGGATTTGATTTCCGTCCTCATCCACCTCCACCGCAAACAGGAAGGTTCTGGCATCGTTGATTTCATAGCTGCATGTAACCAGGGTATACAGGGTCTTGGCCGGATATGTAATCTCGTCGCCGCAGCCGCACGGCTTCACCATCTCATGCACAAAGACGTCAAAGGATTCCTGGGATTTAAACCTGGTCTTGCGCACAATGGGCCGCGCCTCCCCGTAGTAGGCGGCCACTGTCTTTAACCTGATTTCCCGGCCGGGCGTGTAGATGCTGAAAAACTGGTGCTCCTTAAAAAATGCCTCGTCCTTATACCGGTTCACATCCTTGAACATGCTTCCGTTCTTCATATTATGGCCGTACAGCACATTGTTCCGTCCCACAAAATCTCCCTGGCTCTCAAAATCCAGGTAAATGGCGCCCGCAATATTCTCCTTGCCGTAAAAATCATGGTTCAGGTAGAAATCATTGTCCTCTCCCTGAACAATGGGATAATTGATATTGGTATCCGGCACCCGGATCCATCCGATGGTATCCGGATTCCCCCTCATCAGCTCCTCAAAGTTGATTGGAGATACATAGGGCTCTGTCTCCGGCTCCCCCGGCTCCGTCACTGCTTCTGTGGACGGCTGCGCGGTGGTCTCCCTGGCCAGCCCGGCCAGCCGCTCATATTCTTCCCTGGTCCTCTTGTCCTCCATCCAGCTGTGGATGCTCATGGCACCGCTTACCAGCATGACGGCCAGTAAAACCAAGATGATGATGCCCCGTA
>Ga0137309_102707_pt1 | contig 10299 bp, 1 predicted proteins | sample NAcewiD2O_June_FD_97179 | JGI IMG/M metagenome (GOLD analysis project Ga0137309, IMG submission 97179) | Mouse cecal microbial communities from Vienna, Austria - N-Acetylneuraminic amended D2O_June | ecosystem: Host-associated > Mammals > Digestive system > Large intestine > Cecum | place...
ATATGCGCCGCTTTTGCCTTCCTGCATATTCTGAGACGTCATCTCAAGCTCGTAAAAGCTGATATCCGGGTATCTTTCTGTAAGATACTGCAAGTCTGTGCTCTCTTTCATATCCTCTGCCGCCTGCCATATATGGCCTTTTTCTGATTCCGCCGCCTGTGATGACGCTCCATCCCCTGATTCTGTCATTGCTTCTGCAACCAGCATCTTAACGCGCACGTCGCTCGTGTACGCCTGCTGGTTCTCCCGATATATATTTTGCAGCTCTTCCTTCGTGGCTTCATGACTTTTTTTCAATGATTCCATTACTTCATATTCCAACTGTGTATACACATAATCGTAATATTCACGCATCTGAAATGAAGTCATCCCATATACATTGTCTCCGGATTCATCGGCTGCACCACGCTCATCATTCTCACTGTCCATCTGCGCGGCTAACGTTACATAATCTGTCTGTACGTCTATGCCCAAATCTACGGTAAACTGCGCAATCGTCTTTTTCTCCTTCAATTCCTCCCCGGCAAGCTGCATAATCTTGTCCAACGGCCGCTCCCCGGTCTTCCCGGACGTCCAAAAATCTTCACGATTGGCCGTGTCCGTATCATACTGCCGCTTAATTTCAGATTCATAATCGCCAAGAATCATTTGATATTCCGCTTTCACAACGGTTTGTCCTGCAATTTCCATGACAACATCGCTGTCTTTCACAGCCTTTGTGCCGCAGCCTATGACTGCTGCGGCACAAAAAACTGCTGTCATGCACAGGATGTTTCTCGCATACCTGTTTCGCATATTTTATTTAACCTTTTTGCTTGTCATTACTTTACTCCATGCACCAGTAAGCTTCGTTGATTTACCGCCTATTTTCACGGTCTTGTATGCACGGATGCGCACATAATATTTCTTGCCCTTTTTGAGCTTCTTCATTGTGGTGGAAGTTGTCTTTGCTTTCTTGATAGTCGCTTTCTTGACGCCTGATTTAAAGTTCTTCTTTAAGCAGCACTGTACCTCATATCCGGTCGCTTTCGCATCCTTTGTCCAGGTTACTTTCAAACTCTTTTTGCCCGGTTTCAAAGCCTTTAATTTCGCTTTCTTAGGGTTGACGGTCAACGTCACCTTCGTCGTCTTAGCGTTATACGTCGCAGTCCCTGACGCTGTTACTGTAATGGTACACTTTCCGATTCCCTTAATCGTTATCTTGCCGCTGCTGTTTGGCTGTGCCACTTTATTGTCAGAACTCTTGTAAGACAATTTTCCATTACCTGCCGTTATCTTGGCTCCCAGACTAAACGCTTTGTCGCCGTACGCTTTGGTGATGGCAGATTTCACGCTGATTGTCTGATTTTTCTTCGCAGCCGGCGGATTTACAATCGGCGCCTTCTCTTCCAATTTATTCACGGCCGTCTTCAAATCAGCCAAAGCCTTGTCGGCAGCCGCCTGCGTAGCCTGGTCTCCCTGGTCTAACACCTGTTTCGCATTTTGCAGCGCTGTCTGGAACCTGTTCCAGCTGACATCGGTATAATTTCCCTTCTGCTTCGCAGCCTGCACCGTATAGTACGCGCGCAGAAGTCCCGTTTTCTCCGCTTTCTTTGCCAGATTGCGGTACGCTGTGTTGAGGGCGGAAGCTGCTGTGTCAATATCTTTCTGTTCCGACACCGGATTTACACGCGCAAGCCTTGCAGCAGCGTACGCTTCCTGATAAGCGGTCCACAATGCAGTCGGATAATCTGTCTGCGCATACTCCGGCTCCATTGCCAGCGCTTTCTCTATGTTTGTGCGGTTCAGTTTTGTAACCGTCTTCTGTGCCGGATAGAGCACGGCGTCATCCATATAAACGGTCTCAAGATTACTGCTGACAACGAGGCTGACCTTATTGTAATCCTCTGTTGTTATTGCCAATTTTGCCTTATACCAACCGGAGTGTTCCGGATCTGCCTGCGCATTTTCCAGATTCACACTGCCCAACGGATGATCCTTCTTGTCAGAAGTCACGCTGTTATGGTGCTTTGCCTGTAATTCCACTTTGGAAGCATCACTTGTACTGCAATAGAGCCATGCTTCAAAAATATAATCTGTATTTGGCTGTACAGAGATTCCTCCCAGTTCCGAATAAGCTGTCTCTTTGCCGGTATGTGCAATCTTTAAACTCTGGCTGCCGGTACGCTTCTGTTCTTTGGAAGCTGTCACAGACACTGCATCCGGCCAGTGTCCCCAGCCGCTGGTTCCGCTTTCAAACCCGGACTGCGCCTCTGTAAGCATATTGTCTGCTGCTGAACCGGCTCCGCCTTCGCCTTTTTTGAGCATATTCATAAGTACATGCTCCATGCGGTATACCATTGCGCTTACCTGTACAGATTTGCTCTGCAATGCCGTGTTAGCGTCTGCAATTGCTCCTTCTAAATCCTGTACGCTGGAATCCTCATACTTTGTCTTGTCAACGCCCTTCGCCAATTCTAACAATTCCTGTAACCATGCTTTGTCTTCTTCCGGAGCTGCATAGTCGCCTGTGGACGCACCCTGGAACTCAAACGCTCCAAGATCAACTTTCTCTGTGGCAGCTGCCTGCGTCCCTGCTTTATAGGGAACAGAATTGCCTTTATAATCTTTATTTTCCAGTGTAATCTGTGTCTTATCATTGGGAAGCTTCTCATTTTCCACCGCGTCGAAAGACTCGTTGGGAACCGCCATATACTCCTTGCCCGCATCAATACACGGTGAAGATGCCGCCAACTCCATACCGGCTGTGGAACCGAGCGTAACCGTACCGTTGGCGAAAGCTCCGTCCGTATGCCCTGCCGCCGTCAAATCCTTGAGGCCGGGGTCTGCTGCCATACCGGTTTGATCCTCCTCCCAGGGATATGCTTTCTCGGCGCCTCCCCAGACACAGTTGTTGCTGTAATGTACGCCTTCATGGTTGACAAATTCCTGGCTGTCTCCGTAGAAGATGTTATTGTAAATATCCGTTCCGCTTGTCTTAGCCGTTGCGTTTCCTGATATCCATGCGCCCTGTTTTACCGCCTGTATATTGTCGTAGCTGTCATCCCAATACATGGTATTGTTGTAAACCTGATGTCCGATACTGCCTGATTCTCCAACCCAGAGGATACGGGAACCGTCATATCGGCCGTCGTTGACGCTGACATTGTAGCGGACAACAGAGTTGATGGAATAATATGGTCCCGGACATGCCATCCAGAAGCCGCCCTTGTTGTTGTGGCTGTAGTTATATTGGAATAAAATATTCTGGTTACCGTAATCGGAATCGAACGCCATACCGTCCTGCGTGCTCTCTGTGTAAGCCGCCTCGTTGTTCTGGAATGTCACATTGTTACAGTCCCATGCCCAGATTGCCGCATGCGCCGGATTTCTGGAATAATACCAGTCTTCGCTGGCAGCCTTAACTACCAGGTTATTTTCTGCCAGGCCGCCGTCCGCATTGATTAAAACAATGCCGTCCCCGGCTACATCGTGCACGTAATTATTCTTTACATGGACATTCGGCCATCCGACCCACGGCTTGTTTCCTGCCTGCTGGCTGCCTGCGCCGCCGACTAACGTACGCGCTGCCCAGCAGCTTTCCATATAGATGGCTTCATGGCAGACTTTATTTACTTCATTTCCCTCAATCTGCAGATCTTTAAAGTATGACTCCGTCTCGCCGCCGGTCACGAGAACCATAATTCCGCCGGAACCCTTCTTGTGCCCTTCTGAACCGTTCGTCGACATATAACCATTGACATCATGCACATAATTATTGCGGATGGTAACGCCTGCCAGCTCCCCGGCGTCATGGTTCTCCACCAGGATTCCGGTCAGCATATACTTGCTCTGGTCGAAGAGAATCTTCCGTCCCGGGCTGTTGCTGTTAGAGTTTGTCTTGCCCAGTTTTCCTTCCAAATCTGCCTTATCACTCTCCCAGTTTGTCACTTCCAGATTTTCAATTGTGATGAACTGGGAATTCTGGATATGCACTGCCGCAACGTCCTCTTTCTTTAAAGCGCTGCGGTTCTGGCTATCCAGCCATTTGCTTCCATTGCCGTTGATGATGGGATTTTTACCCTCGCCGTATTTACCGACAATAACCGGATTTTCTTTCGTTCCTTTGGCGTTTTTAACCATCAGTTTCTCATCGCTCCAGGTACATCCGGCTTTCAAAAGCACTTTACCGCCCGCGCCGAGCTGTAAGGAAGAAGCCTTGTACAGAGATTTCCAGGCCTTGCCCTCTGACTTGCCGTCGTTGCTGTCATTTCCGTTTAACGCATCAATATAATATGTACCGTTATCCCCCGTCACTGCGTCGTTATCCGATACGAGAGCTATGCCCGCGTCTGACAACGTCCTGGCGCTATTTTTCGCCGCATCCGCTGTCAGCGGGCTTGCCATGCCAAAGCTGGTCACGGCAAGCGCTGCTGCCAGAAACAGGGAGATACCGGACTTCCATGTTTTCTTTCCCATATCTGCCTCCATTAATTTATTTTACCTTTTTGCTCGTCATTACTTTGCTCCATGCGCCGGTAAGTTTCGTTGTCTTGCCGTTTACCTTTACATTCTCGTATGCACGGATGCGCACATAATATTTTTTGCCCTTTTTCAGCTTCTTAAATGTAGTGGACGTGGTCTTCGCCTTCTTAACCGTCGATTTCTTGACGCCGGATTTAAAGTTCTTCTTTAAGCAGCACTGTACCTCATATCCGGTTGCTTTGGCATCCTTGGTCCAGGTTACTTTGAGGCTCTTCTTGCCCGGTTTCAGCGTCTTTAATTTCGCTTTCTTAGGATTGACCTTTATTGTCACTTTGGTCGTCTTCTGCTTATAAGCCGTCGTTTCAGACGCCGTTACCGTGATCGTGCAGACCCCGACTCCCTTAAGCGTTATCTTGCCTGTCTTTGTATTATAGTCTGCAACCGCCTTGTTTGAGCTCTTGTATGACAATTTGCCGTTACCCGTCTTGACCTTTGCACCCAGGCTGAACGCCTTATCGCCATACGCCTTGGTGAAGCTTGCCTTGACAGTGATTACCTGGTTCTTCTTCTCCGTTACCGGCGGTTTCGGCGGCTGCGGCGTAGTCTTTTTCGGCGTCAGCAATTCTATGGTGTCCCGCAGTTCTTTCAATGCTGCTTCCGCCTCTGCTTCCGTCAAATCCTCTTTTGCCAGAAGACCTTTTGTACTTGCCAGAACTTGCTGGTAATACTCCCACATAGCGTCTTTCTCATAGTTGACTGCGTTCGATTCCGAAATGGCAATCTTCTCAATAGATGACTGTAAATACTCTTTAGGCGTCTGCAATGCGCCCATAGCGTCTCTGAGTTCTGCTGTAGCCGCCGCAATTTCTTCCGCTGTAGAAAGCACGTATTTCTGTACTTCTTTTGCCTTCTCCAAAGCTGCCTGGAATTTATTCCAGCTCGTGTCTGTGTAATTGCCTTTTTCTTTTCCTTCAGCAGCGCCGATGAGCTCTTTTAAATCTTGCGTATCTGTACTGCCAAATTCACCTGTCTTCTCATCTTGAATCATCGCGATCCAGCTAAGAATTGGATCCTGCCCGTTTCCGGTGATGCTCACGGTAACTTTGGCATTCTCTTTTAAAGTAAATGATACGTTCTCCTGGAGGTTCTTGCTGCCTGCCACAGAAAACTCGTCTGAGGAAGCAATGTTCTTGCCATTCGATGTGACAACAATCTTCGTCTTCCTGTCGCCGCTCCACCACTCATGGTAACCGGTAGCCACCGTATAAGTTCCCGCTTCTAAGACAAACGCATAATCAATCGTACTGCCCTTTGTTGCCCAGTAGCCTTGTGACCACATGTCCGTACCGTCGCTCTTGACGCCGAAATCATACGTCGTATCGTCGCCGGCAATACCTTCATCGCCTCTATTTCCGGTATACCCGGCAAGGTTCTCCACTTCATACTGCCGATCGGCATCCTCATTGCGCAGAACAGCTCCAAGCTCCGTTTTCAGAAGTTCCAGATATGCGGAATCTTCCGCTGCACAGTCAAAGAAATAGATAAGCTTCTCATTAAACAGCGTTGCTTTGTGAGTAATTGCACGCTCATAATTTTTACCGCCCTTGGCGTATGTCATAGTTCCCGGCACAGCCACCTCGCCGAGAGTCTTTTCCGCCGGCATATTTTCTGTATCCCAGGTAACGGAAGCTTCAATCTCCGTATTCCCGGAAGCAAACTTAATCTTTATCTTATTTGGCAATCCTTCCTTCAATTCTGCCACGGATTTTGCCGTCTTCGGAAGTTTTGTCACAATCTCATACGGCTCTATGCCGTCAAAAACACTCATGTTCCAATCGCTGTAACGTCTCAGTGCAATCGTATCGTCACCGGTAAACTCAATCGGCAGCCATACATACCTGGAATCCCTCAGTTTACCGCCCGCTCCGGGTCCTACCGTAACTCCATTGCTATTATTTTCATTATACCAACGGTCTCCCATGTAGATAAACCTGCCTTTTTCAGCATCCACCGGGATCACACAGGTACTCTGCGTAAAGAATGTGGTATTGGCGTCCTCTCCGATACTGGGGTCGCCCATCACAGTCCAGTGACCCAGGGGATTATCTGCCACTGCATACTGTGATGCATTGGGCGTCCAGCCGGTACAGCCTGAAGTAATCAGGTAGTACTTATCCTTATACTTGAACATTGCCGGCGCTTCCCTGGAACTGCCAATAAAGTTGACGGAGAAATCCACGCCCTGGATAGCGCCCTGCTCATTTGTCTTGGCAATATTTGTATAAGAATCGTTCATTTTTGCAATGTACATATTGGCATTTCCATCTGAGGAATAAATAATATACCCTGTTCCGTCATCATCCTTAAACACATTCATATCGCGCACGTTACCATGCCCGTCTGCAAAGCCTTGTTTCAGACCGTCAACATAATTCAGCAGATAAGAACCCTGCATCTTAAATGGCCCGAATGGGCTGCTTGAAACTGCCACGCCCGCTTTTGCCTTGGCATAGTTGCCGCCTGTGCTGTCCGGCGTCTGGCCGTCTGCATGGAACCAGATGACATACTGTTTCGTCTTATCATTGTAAATCATTTTCGGACGCTCGATTACGCACCCGGAATTGTTGGAGTCGTTATCCGTCCAAATATCGGCGTAAACTGCTTTTTTCTGTTCTTCATTCAAATCTCCGTAAAGATCGGTAAAATATTTATCCGTCGTAAATGTCTGCCAGTCCGGCACCGTCCTGAGCACACATCCCATATCTTTCCAGTTAAACAAATCCTTGGAAATGTAAACATGGACGCCCGGACATGGACGGTAATCATTCGTCTTGTCCTCACCAATCCAATACCAGAACTCATGCTCATCTGCGTCTATCTGACCATTGCCATTGTAATCGTAATCGTATTTGATCTTTTGTACCTGACCGCCGTGCGCCTGGATAAACTCGCCATTATCATCATAAATGGCAGCGCCGTTCACGCCGGAGAAGGTTGTATAATTATAAATTTCTTTTAATTTCAGGTAAGCGTCAAACAATGCATACTGTGCATTCTCCCGCGCCTGCACATCCTGCGAATTTTTCAATGCTTTTGCTGAAGCAAGCGCCGCGTTGTACGCAGTCTGAGTAGCTTGGGTATAAGTATGGCCGGTAGTCTTCCCTTCACAATAGGTAACCCATTCCTCTAAAGTCTCCGGCATGTCGGGCACATTGATATCGGCCGGTTTTTCATAGAGCCTCAATTCTGAAATATTGCAGTTGCCTGTAGAATCCACCGCATATTTGTAATAGCGGTATGCCTTGCCCATAACGGCCGCAGACTCAAACTCATTCATATATGCACAATTGATGGTATCGGCTTTCGGCGTTTTGGTTATTGTGTGCAGCAACTCCCAACTGCTTCCGTCGTTGGAGCCATAAAGGGAGGCGCCCACGCATCTGCCCAGATATTGACTATCCTTGCCATCATACCGCGGCGCATAGCCGTAAGCTGCAATCGCTTTGGCTTCTCCTAAGTCAATCTGCACATAACCGTTCGCCACGCCGTCAAAGAACGTGCGGTAATCGTTGTCTATCACTTTGTCGACTGTGTTTTCTGTTCCATTGTTCCACGGCGCGCTTCCGCTTACCATATCAGCCGTCAACGAAATATTAAGGCTTTCAAGATCCAAATCGCTTAAATCCAGAACGCTCATTACTTCCGTCTGCATTTTCTTTAAATCTTCTGCCCTCTTGGTGCGCTCGTCGTCTTTCTGCTTGTCAAATTCCACGCCCTCCACAATAAAGGTGGTGATAGAGTTTGCTTTTACGGTAGCCGTAAACGTTCTGTCTGCCGTATTTGCAAGAGCATTTACAGAAGACGATACATCCGCCCAGTTCTCGCCGCCTACGTCCCCGCCGCTGGTACGGGTTGCCGTAATTGTATTACCTATAGTCTCAAATCTGCTCAAATCAAACTTCCATGTCTTATCTGCTCCCGCCGTATTGACAGCCACAATCACTGCTTTCTTGCCCGTCGGGTCGTAAGCCGCCAATGTATTTGCATCATCGCTGGTGCCCATAATCGTATATCCCGGACGGATATACTTAGAAAATTGTCCATATGCATAATACTTCCTTGTCAGGACAAGTTCTTTATTGTTGTGGTCGCCGATGGCAATGCCCCACCAGCCTTTATTCACAGGGTCGTACATAACTTCACCGCTGTCGTTTGTCTTGTTCTTTAAATCTTCAATCGAATCAGCGTCAAATTCATTGTTGGCGTCAACATTGAGGTCAACGGCGTTCCACATAATCCAGGCGGAACATTTCAGTCCATTGACGTCCGTGATAATCCTCTGGGCAAAGCCCAATCCGGCAGCCATTTCCCCAGCGTTTGTCCCTGCTCTGGACGCACCGTCAATCTCAGACATCCACAGATTCTTTTTCTCCTGCTTCGCCAAAGCCGACAATTCTGCACGCTTAGAACCGCTGTATGTATGGGTGTCAATTCTTGTAATAGCCTTTTTCGCCTCTTTCGACAATTTATTATAAGAATCAATCGCCGTATCAATGCTGGTCTCGTCCGTGCCGGAGAGAATAATATTCGTCAGCACATTTTTTACGTTGGCATTCGTTGCAGCTGCCGCTTTCTTTTCCAGTTCTTTCTTAAACGCGACAATGATAGTTGATTCCGACTCGCCTTGATCGAAATGGCAGCCTTCCTGCTTGGCGCTGTTCGCTCCCCAATAACTCGTATAAGGCTCGTTCATCGGCGTTGCACTCGTAAAGTCCACAATGCCTGCCTCGGCGTAATGTTCAATCACATCTGCCATATACGCGGCAAAAGCATTGTAGGAATCTTTGCGCAAGTTGTCTTTGCTGGAATCAGTTGCCCCCGAGGTACACCCGCTGTTTGTCATAAAGTAAGGCGGGGAATTGGAAAATGCCTCTGCAATGAAATCTTCTCCGCTTGCAGCCTTTGCCGCAGTCAGGATATTCCTCTGATTGGCGTCTTTGTCCCAATCATAATTCCATGCATAGCCGCACTCCTCGTCTGCCCTTGCATACTGCTCTTTCCACCAGGTAATGGGTTTGTCCTCAGTAATCTCAATCTTCGTCACATCTTTCCAATATCCCGGCATATCGGAATCGGAACGTTTGATGTGCGGTTTATGTAAAAATGGGTCTGCCTCCGGCAGTACGCCTTCCTCGTCGGACTTTACCACCAGCATTTTTACAAAGTCCAGTGTCCAACCGTTCTTACCCGCAACCTCAATCGTATTGGCTCCCGCTTTCAAAGCCACGTTGCGGATCGTTGCCAGGAAAAGCCCCTTGCTGCTTGCCGCCGCAATCTTACTCTCCTTGAGTTCATCCGCCGTTACGACATGTTCTGTCTCGCCGTTGACTTTGATTGCGATGTCTCTGTCTAAATTTTCATTATGATAAGCGAGAAGCTTCACCGTATAATCTGCCGCTGCCTGTGCATTCACCGTGTAATGCAGATTATCGCCGTCCCCCACTGCGCCGTCTAACTGTTTGACCCAGCCTACATATTCCAAATCTCCTACAGACTTTCCTTTTGTAAAACCGAAATCGGCATCGGAGAACGCATATGTTGCTGCTGCAAACCTGCTTTCCGTCTTTACTTCCATTTTATTTCCAGCGTAACTCAGGACACCGTCCTGTTTCTGCACGCCAAAAATCTGTGCCTGGGGATTAACCGGAACTTCCGGCACCTCGCCCGTGTAATCGCCGCCGCCTACATTGTAACGGCCAATGTTCAAGTCCAGCCCGCTGTCTCCGAAAAAAGCGGTAGCAGCCTTATTCGTCATTGTTGTATCGTAGCCCAGAC
>Ga0137309_102710_pt1 | contig 10286 bp, 9 predicted proteins | sample NAcewiD2O_June_FD_97179 | JGI IMG/M metagenome (GOLD analysis project Ga0137309, IMG submission 97179) | Mouse cecal microbial communities from Vienna, Austria - N-Acetylneuraminic amended D2O_June | ecosystem: Host-associated > Mammals > Digestive system > Large intestine > Cecum | place...
CTTCCGACGGCGCCATTGTGGGCGGCATCCTCTGCGGGCATGACGGCAGGAGGGGGTGCCTGTATCATGTATGTGTGCGGGAGGACTACCGGCGGCTGGGCATCGGCAAGGCTATGGTGGTGCATTGCATGAACGCCCTGAAAGCAGAAGGCATCAACAAAGTGAGTCTGATTGCGTTTACCCGCAATGATGTGGGCAATGCCTTCTGGAACACCATAGGCTGGACCAGAAGGCTGGACCTGAACTATTATGACTTTACGTTGAACGAGGCCAATATCACGGCGTTTAACCAGTAAGGAGAAATCAGGTTGGAAGATGCGCGTTTAAACATGTATTGACGCAATATCACAGAGAAGAGGTAGGCATGAAAATCTTTGAGAACTCAGTCTCGGAAGGACAATTCATTTTAAAGGATATTACTTATAATGTTACACAAACTTCTTTAGCTGCTAATTATCAGGATATGGAACTTGTCCTGTTTCCGGAGGTGGCGGCAAAGGCAGAAAATAACCGTGTGGAATATAGCATGAGTTATGTCCGGTTATATCATAACAACGGCTTTAATACACATACTTCTTGCTTCGATGGATTGAAGGGTAAGAAATTCATATGGTCAAATGAATACAACGCAGAAAATGAAGAGGCAGGAACGCTTTACGTGCAGGAACACGAAGCTGTGAGGAAGGGAACCATTGAAATATTGAATGTAGAAAGCGGACAGCTGACTATCAAATGGGACGGTAAAGCCGACGTGGGATGGAGCAGAAAATACGGAAGCAATGTTCCATTTAACACAATTTTTACAGTCAAAATTCCCGATGCTGTGAGTTATTGTTTGGATGCGTTTAAATCTCCTAAAATGAAAATAGATGAAGAAACGGTTCTTGAAATAGTGAATCTGGAGGAGTTTAATCAAGAAGTAAGGAGAGTGTCTGAAACAAGGATTTGGGATAGCTTTAACACTACTTTAAGATTCAAGTTAATATGTGCAAATGCGGAATATCCGGGGGAGGTGCTGTTCACAAACGGAAAGAATAATTTTCAACTTACAATGGATAAGGATTGTCCCAGAAGAATACAGTTTATAGGTGTGGATTACAACTTAAGGATGAAATATGAGATGTTTAGATTTGAAGTTGCCGGCTCGGCTACCTAACACGGGCGCAGCCCGCGTTATGCAGGGACAAGGTAAGTATGAATATATGCTCAGTATACAGAGACAAATATCACAGTATTTATACTGCCTAACAGTTAAAATTTCCGAGTAACCTGACTACATAACACCAGCCATATGCGTTTAACCAATGTAGTACGGCAAATTCTGGCGTTATGTAGTATAACCAAGTGACAACACAGAAAAAGGAGAACAAACATGAGACAGATCGAGGGCGGCGTGACTGCGGCAAAAGGCTTTGAGGCCGCAGGCGCGGAGGCGGCGGTGAAATATCAAAACAGAAAGGATATGGCGCTGATCTACAGCGCCTCCCCCTGCCGGGTGGCAGGCACTTTTACCAGCAATGTGGTAAAGGCGGCGCCGGTTTTATGGGACCAGAAAGTGGTGGCTCAGTCCCCCTTTGCCCAGGCCGTGGTGGTGAATTCCGGCATTGCCAACGCCTGTACGGGCCAGGCAGGCATGGACTGCTGCAGGGCGGAGGCGGAGCATACGGGCAGACTTCTGGGCATTCCGGCGGAGGCGGTGCTGGTGGCCTCCACCGGCGTCATCGGCATGGCCATGCCGGTGGATCGGCTCCGCGCGGGAATCGACAAGCTGGCGGCGGCCAAGGAACGCAGCCGGGAGGCAGGGCTGGCGGCGGCCCAGGCCATTATGACCACCGACACCGTCTCCAAGGAGATTGCGGTGGAAGTGCAGATCGGCGGGCAGACCGTGACCATTGGCGGTATGTGTAAGGGATCCGGCATGATCCACCCTAACATGTGTACCATGCTGGCGTTTTTGACCACGGACGTATGCATCTCCAAGGAAATGCTGCAGCGGGCGGTCAGCGCAGCGGTGGTGGACTCTTTCAATATGATCTCGGTGGACGGCGACACCTCCACCAACGACACCCTGCTGGTGCTGGCCAACGGCCAGGCGGGCAACATAGAGATCAGCGGCGAGGGGGCGGACTATGACGTTTTCTGTCAGGCGCTGGACTTTATCACTGTTTATCTGGCCCGGAAAATGGCCGGGGACGGGGAGGGAGCGACCTGTCTGTTCGAGGCAAAAGTTGTCGGCGCGGACACGAAAGAACACGCCCGGACACTGGCTAAATCCGTGATCTGTTCCTCTCTGAGCAAGGCGGCGATCTACGGCCACGACTGCAATTTCGGACGTTTTCTGTGCGCTCTGGGCTACAGCGGCGCCAGCTTTGACCCGGACAAGGTGGATCTGTGGTTCCAGAGCCAGGAGGGCAAAGCAGTGGTATACAGCCAGGGCAATCCTGTCTCCTACAGCGAGGAGGAGGCCACCAGGATTCTATCGGCTCCCGAGGTCACGGTGGTGGCGGATATGCATATGGGAGATGCCGAAGCCACGGCCTGGGGCTGCGATTTGAGCTATGACTATGTGAAGATCAACGCGGATTACCGTTCATAGGACTATAGGTTTCGCAGCTGTATTGCCACATTGCAATTCCCAGAACGGGAATTGAGGCAAAAATGGCGGACGTAAAAGGAAAAGAGCATGTCAGGAATGAAAAAATGGATTGATGCAGAATAATATTCAGGAAGCAGGAGGATACATATGAGCCAAGTAAATATATCGGATGCCGTGCGTTATATCGGCTGTGACGATCATGAAATCGATTTGTTTGAGAGCCAGTATCAGGTGCCCAATGGGGTATCCTACAATTCTTATCTGATGGTGGACGAAAAGATTGCCATCATGGACACTGTGGATGCCAGGGCCACAACGGAATGGCTTGCCAATCTGGAACGGGAGATGGAACTTGTGTCCCGGCAGAGAGGACGGGAGTGCCCGCCGGATTATCTGGTGGTTTCCCACTTAGAGCCGGACCATGCCGCCAATATCCAGAAGATTTGTGAGAAATACCCAAAACTCAAGGTGGTGAGCAACGCCAAAACCTTCGCTATGCTGCCCCAGTTTTTCACCATGGATTTCAGCGGCAGGAAGGTGGAGGTCAAGGAGGGGGACAGCCTTTCTCTGGGCAGCCATACCCTGCATTTTTACATGGCTCCCATGGTGCATTGGCCGGAGGTCATGGTGACTTATGAGAGCACAGAGAAGATATTGTTCTCCGCGGACGGCTTCGGCAAGTTCGGCGCGCTGGACACCCAGGAGGACTGGGACCATGAGGCCCGGCGCTACTATATAAACATTGTGGGCAAATACGGCGCGCCGGTGCAGGCTCTGCTGAAGAAAGCGTCCGGGCTGGACATCCAAATCATCTGTCCTCTGCACGGCCCGGTGCTGAAGGAAAATCTGGCCCATTATCTGGAAAAATATGAACTGTGGTCAAGCTACCGCCCGGAGAATGAGGGGGTCACCATCGCCTATGCCTCCATCCATGGCAACACGGCGGCAGCTGCCAAAGAGTTGGCAGCGCTGCTGGAAGAAAAAGGACAGAAGGTATCCCTGCATGATCTGGCCAGAGACGATATGGCGAAGGCCGTTGAGGACGCCTTCCGCTATGACAGGCTGGTGCTGGCGGCGGCCACCTACGACGGCGGACTGTTCCCCTGCATGGAGGATTTTCTCTATCACCTGAAGCTGAAAAACTATCAGAAGAGAACCGTGGGAATCCTGGAAAACGGCTCCTGGGCACCTATGGCCGGGAAGTTGATGAAGGAATATGTGGAAGGTTTCAAGGACTGTGTGCTGGCGGAGCCCACTGTAACCGTCAAGTCCACCCTGAATGCCGCCGGCCGGGATCAGCTTTGCCAGCTGGCCCAGGCACTGGCAAAGTAAGGGGGGGTCAGATGGCGAGTATTTATGACCGGGCGGATATCTATGATTTATTTGAGGACGAAAATCGGTATGAAGTATATAAGCGCCATTGGGAAACGGTTTTGGAAGGAAAAAGAATACAGACGATGCTGGATGTGAGCATTGGTACAGGCAGTGTAACCTTGCCGGTGCTGGATATGGGTATTGAGTTGTGCGGCTCAGATCTGAGTCAGACAATGCTTGCCAGATGTGCAAAAAAGGCCGAGGCAAAGGGCCAGACGGTCGAGTTGAAGTGCAGTGACTTCAGAGACTTATCCTGTTGGCAGGAGCGGCGATTTGATCTGGTGGCTAGCACCGGCAACGCCTTGGGCTATGTCGTCAACGAAGATGTCATGAAAACCTTGGAGCGGATGGACTCTCTGACAGGCCCGGGTGGTTATCTGTATTTTGATACGCGCAACTGGGACAAGATTCTGAGGGAACGCAATCGTTTCTATCCGTATAATCCGCTGTTTGACGGAAAAAACAGGATAAATGTGACGCAGGCATGGGACTATAACAATGACGGTTCCATGACATTCAACATTTTGTATACTTTTGAGAGAGAAAACAGGATATTCCAGAAAGAGATATTTGAAGAACACTATTACCCGGTCTCTTGGGAGATATTGCAAAATAAACTGAGAGAAATGGGTTATAGAGATATAGGGATAAAGTGTTTTCCGGCTTGTTTTGAGATGGCAGAGTTCGAACAGGTTGAATGGTATTGTGTCATTGCCAGAAAGCCGTAATTGCCGGCCGAACCACAGTTTTTCCCCATGGCGGAAAAAGGCGAATTGACATGACCGCAAAAATATAGTAAACCATTAAGCAGGGGCACAGCAAAGCCCTGTAACAATAGTTTGGATACAAAAATATAACAGGCAGGAAGGGATATTGGTTTAAATGGAAAAAGATATGGAACTGGTGATGCACAAGGCAGAAACCCTGATCGAAGCATTGCCCTACATTCAGAAATTCAACCGCAAGATCATTGTGGTTAAATACGGCGGCAGCGCCATGAGCAATGAGGAACTGCAGAAAAACGTCATCAAGGACGTGACCCTCTTAAAGCTGGTGGGCTTCAAACCCATCATCGTCCACGGGGGCGGCAAGGAGATCAGCCGCTGGGTCGGCAAGGTTGGCAAGGAAGCCAAATTCATCAATGGCCTGCGTGTAACCGACGTGGAGACCATGGAGCTTGCGGAGATGGTGCTTGGCAAGGTGAATAAGGACCTGGTGACCATGGTGCAGGAGCTGGGAGTCAAGGCCGTGGGTATCAGCGGCAAGGACGGCGGTCTGCTCACCGTGGAGAAAAAATATGCGGACGGTCAGGATATCGGCTTTGTGGGCAACATCACGGAGGTGAACCCCAAGGTGCTCTATGACTTGCTGGAGAAGGATTTCCTGCCCATCGTGGCCCCCATCGGATTGGATGAACACTTCCAGACTTACAATATCAACGCGGATGACGCGGCCTGCGCCATTGCCAAGGCTGTGGGAGCGGACAAGCTGGTGTTTTTGACGGACATCGAGGGCCTTTACAAGGATATTAATGACAAGTCCACCTTTATCTCCCGGCTGTCCGCCTCCGACGCGGAAGGGCTGATAAACGGCGGTTTTATCGGCGGCGGTATGCTGCCCAAGCTGGGAAATTGTACCTCTGCCATCAGAAGCGGCGTGAACAGGGTACATATCTTGGACGGAAGGGTGCCCCACAGCCTGCTGCTGGAGATCTTTACCAACAACGGCGTGGGAACGGCCATTATCAATGACGAAGAGATCGGAGGGATGCCCCAATGATGAAGGAATATATTGAGGAGGCGGAAAAGGCGCTGCTTCATACGTACAACCGCTACCAGGTGGTGCTGGATAAGGGCGACGGCGTATATCTCTATGATATGGAAGGGAAGCGTTACCTGGACTTTGTGTCCGGTATCGCAGTGTTTGCCCTGGGCTATAATAATAAGGCATACAATGATGCGCTGAAGGCCCAGATCGACAAGCTGATCCATACATCCAACTATTACTACAACGCGCCGGCCATCGAGGCGGCCAGGAAGATCAAGGCAGTGTCCGGCATGGACAGGGTCTTTTTCACCAACTCCGGGGCCGAGGCCGTGGAAGGAGCTATCAAGGCGGCCAGAAAGTATGCCTATTTGAAGGATGGATCCACGGATCATGAGATCATTGCCATGGAGCATTCCTTTCACGGCAGGACCATGGGAGCCCTTTCTGTGACGGGCAATCCCAAGTACCGGGAGGCTTTCGGGCCCATGATCGGCAATATCCGCTTTGCCGCCCTGAATGACTATGACAGCGTACTTGCCCAGGTGACGGACAAGACCTGCGCCATCATCCTGGAGACTGTCCAGGGGGAGGGCGGCATTTACCCCGCCGAGGAGGATTTTCTGAAAAAACTGCGTCGGCTCTGTGACGAGAGAGATATCCTTCTCATCCTGGACGAGATTCAGTGCGGTATGGGCCGCACCGGCTATATGTACGCCTGGCAGCGTTTTGACGTGAAGCCGGATATCATGACCACGGCCAAGGCGCTGGGCTGCGGTGTGCCTGTAGGGGCGTTTCTGATGACGGAGCGGGTGGCGCAAAACTCCTTGACGGCAGGGGATCACGGAACCACCTATGGCGGCAATCCTCTGGCAGCGGCGGCGATCTGTAAGGTGCTGGATCTGTTCGAGGAGCAGAAGGTGCTGGAGAATGTCAGGGAGGTAGGTCCCTATCTGGCTGAGAGACTGGAGGAACTGACCCGGAGGTACGACTGCATTGAGACCCACCGCGGCGTGGGACTGCTGCAGGGGCTGGTATTTTATAAGCCCGTGGGGGAAATCATTAAAAGGGCTCTTGATAAGGGCTTGATTTTGATCAATGCAGGCACCCATATCATCCGCTTTGTACCGGCGCTGGTTATCGGCAAGGGGGATGTGGATGCCATGATTGAGATATTGGACAGCTGTATTGAGGAGTGTTATACTGACGAGCGCTAAGATTTTCCGATTTCTGCCCGGCACATGCCGCATAATCGGGCAGCATGCGTCGGGCAGAAAGGAAAATCTAAACGCTCGTGAGTATAGTAAGGAATATCGCAGGCAAAGCGGGAGTTTGGCTAAGCCATGCTCCGGTTATGCAGGAATGAGGAATTTATGCATTTTACCAAGAGAATTATGGCGGTTTTGCTGGTGGCAGCGCTGACGGCGGGACTCTATGCCGGCAGCTTTATTGACTGGGACAGCGAGGATGCGCAGGAGAACCCGCTGGCTTTTTTAAACCAGAAGGAGACAATCCGCGTCTGGTACGGGGATGAAGCGCTGACGGATTATATCAGCAGGGCGGCGGTTGCCTTTGGGGACGCCCACAATGTGCGGGTACTTCCCTACTATATAGCGGAAAGTGATTATCTGGAAACCATAAACAGGGTCACATTGAACGGCGGGGAGGAAACACCGTCCATGCCGGACGCCTACCTGATCAGCCATGACCTGCTGGAGAAAGCCTATCTGGCAGGACTGGCTGTACCGGTGGAGGACGTGGCAGGCGTGATGGACGCAGCCCATTTTCCCAAGGCGGCGCTGTCGGCAGTGACTTATCACGGCAAGCTGGTGGCCTATCCCCTGTACTATGAGACCAGCGCCCTGATCTACAACGAGACCTATCTGTATGAATGGGCACGGCAGCAGGCGGGCAAGGCGGATCCCACCGGGGGCATCGATGGGGAAGAGGGGGAGTTTGAGGAACTGGACGAACTTCCCGACGATGAGGATTCCCTGGTAATATACGACGAGGAAACTCTGGCGCTGCGGACGCAGCAGTTTTTTGAACGGGCGATTCCGGCCACAGTGGGCGATATCCTACAGATTGCGGACAGCTTTGATCCCCCGGAAACGGTGGAAGGAATCTTTTCCTGGGATGTTTCGGATATCTTTTATAATTACTATTTTGTGGGCAATTATATGAATCTGGGAGGAGAAGCGGGGGACGACAGAAGCCAGATCGATATATATAATCAGGAGGCCATTGCCAGTCTGGGGATTTATCAGGGACTGAACCAGTTCTTTTCCATTGATTCCTCCACGGTGAGTTATGATTCGGTACTGCAGGATTTTCTGGAGGGAAAACTGGTGTTTACCATTGCCACCACGGACGCGGCGGCAGTTCTGGCCCAGGCCAAGGAGGAGGGGAACTTTCCTTACGATTACGGTGTTTCCCTGATGCCGGATCCCAGCGGCGAACTGGCGGGCAGATCCATGTCAGTGACCAGCGCGGTGGCCATCAACGGTTATTCGGAGCACCAGGAGTTGGCCAATGCCTTTGCAGCTTATCTGGCGGACGGTTACGCGGAGAATCTGTATGAGCAGACGGGGAAGGTATCGGCCAACAGGACCGTGAACCGCAGCAACGGAGCGCTGCAGATATTTCTGGCCGAGTATGAGGACAGTATGCCTCTTCCCAAGCTGATGGAGGCCAGCAATTACTGGACTTGGCTGGAGGTGCTTTTTGCGAAAGTATGGAACGGGGAGGACGTGAGCAGCATGGTGGAACAGCTGGACCAGCAAATGCGCACACAACTTGTCAAAAACTGAATATTTTCCGCATATGGAACCAATCATCAGGATATCCTAAACAGTAAAGAATATGCAAAGCTCTGAATGGTCCGGTTAGGACAGGTAAAGTCGTGAAGGCGCGCGAGAGCAGATTTCATGAGTGTATTTTACGAATGAAACCTGTCTCTCCTGTGTGTGCGTCGAAAGGACTTTACCCTTTAGAGCCATCGCGCAGCGATTTAATTAGGAGGAACAAGATGATTGGTTTTTTTATTGCCCTGATATCGGGGGCGCTTATGAGTGTACAGGGAGTATTCAATACCCAGGTGACGAAAAGCTCCAGTATATGGGTGGCCAGTGCCTTTGTGCAGTTTACCGCGCTGCTGGTCTGCCTGGGGGCATGGCTGATCACGGACAGAGGCAGTCTTATGGCGCCGCTGAAAGTGGAACCCAAATATATGCTGCTGGGCGGCGCCATCGGCGCGTTCATCACCTACACAGTCATTAAGAGTATGGATGCCCTGGGTCCGGCCCGGGCGGTCATGCTGATCGTGGTGGCCCAGCTGCTGGTGGCCTATGTGATAGAACTTCTGGGATGGTTTGGCGTGGAAAAACAGCCCTGGGAGTGGCGCAAGGCCGTGGGCATGGCAATCGCGATTGCCGGTATTGTCATCTTCAAGTGGAAATGACAGCCGCGAGAAAATTAAGTAATTTTTAAGCTTTTCCCACTTGTCAAGGGAAAATACTTCCTATACAATAATTCTATCAGCATAGAGAGGCATTCCGAGTACCGCCAGAAATGGGAAAGGAACTATGATGAGAAAAATAAAGTATGAGTTACTTCTTGTATGCTTTTGGGTGTCGCTGGTCTTAAGCGGCTGCAGTCGCAGCAAAGAGATCCTGTATTTCGACCGGGAATCGGCGGATGAATTGTATGCTCAGAATAGGGGCGGCTATACGGACGGGCCCTCAAAGAGGGATCTGCCCCAAGAGGGACAGGAGTCACGGTCAGAGTCCGAACAGGCGGTCCCGGCTGAGAATGACAGACTGATTTGTGTCCATGTATGCGGCCAAGTGTGTCGGCCGGGCGTGGTGATGCTGCCCGAGGGAAGCCGTGCCTGGGAGGCCGTGGAGGCGGCAGGCGGGCTTGCCGGCGAAGCCTGGGAGGCAGCGGTGAATCTGGCAGCGGTGCTGGGAGACGGGGAGAAGCTTTACATCCCGGCCATAGGAGAGGCTGTGGTGAAGGAAGTCTGTGAGACGGACGGCGGGCTGGTCAATCTGAACACGGCGGATGCGGGCAGGCTCCAGACCCTGCCTGGGATCGGTGAGAGCCGCGCGGCGGATATCCTGTCCTACAGGGAGAAAAACGGCATTTTCCGGTCCGCGGAAGAGATAATGCAGGTGCCGGGCATCAAAGAAAGCACTTATGAGAAGATTAGGGATTTGATAACGGTAGACTGAGCATGCGTGGGGAAGGATGGTTGAAGCAATGGCTGTAAAAAGGGCTTTGGTAGTGGATGACGAGAAACTGATCGTGAAGGGGATTAGGTTTAGCTTAGAGCAGGATGAGATGCAGGTGGATTGTGCCTATGACGGGGAGGAGGCTCTGGAACTGGCCCGGGCCAACCGGTATGATATAATCCTGCTGGATATCATGCTGCCCAAACTTACGGGGTTTGAAGTGTGTCAACATATCAGGGAGTTTTCCAACGTGCCCATTATAATGCTGACAGCCAAGGGTGACGACATGGATAAGATATTGGGCTTGGAGTACGGCGCGG
>Ga0137309_102711_pt1 | contig 10284 bp, 6 predicted proteins | sample NAcewiD2O_June_FD_97179 | JGI IMG/M metagenome (GOLD analysis project Ga0137309, IMG submission 97179) | Mouse cecal microbial communities from Vienna, Austria - N-Acetylneuraminic amended D2O_June | ecosystem: Host-associated > Mammals > Digestive system > Large intestine > Cecum | place...
GGAGGACAAGGCTCAGCCGTCGGACGATCCGGCAGCAGAAGCCGGTAAGGTGATGTCGGCAGAAGACTTTGGAAATGTGTGGGAGCTGATTGACAGGCAGGATATCAGCGGCTTCAAGATCGGGCTGATGAGCAGCTCCGTGGCCCAGGGAGAAGAGACCTACCGGATGGCTATGCGTATGCAGGACAAATTCGGTGACCGCCTGATCGTGGACACCTTCCCGGAGAAGGCAGTATCCGAGCAGGAAACCACCATATCCAAGGTCATGGCTATGGCATCTGATCCTGAGGTGAAGGCAATTGTATTCAACCAGGCCCAGGACGGAACCATCGCTGCCATCAAAAAGCTGAAAGAGGTGCGGGAGGATGTGCTTACCATCGCCTGCAATCCCAATGAAGACTATGACGAGATTGCAACCGTGGCTGATTTCGTGCTTTGCAAGGATCAGTTTGGATTTGCGGAGCAGGTGGCAAATATGGCGATTGAGATGGGCGCCAAGAGCTTTGTTCATTATTCCTTCCCCAGACATATGTCCAACCAGAACATTGCAAAACGGTGTGAAATGATAAAGGAGATCTGCGAGGGGGCAGGAATCCAGTTCCTGGAAGTGACCGCCCCGGATCCCCAGGGGGATGCAGGCACGGCAGGCACCCAGCAGTTTATTCTGGAGGATGTTCCCAGGCAGCTTAAGGCCCTTGGAGAAGACACGGTATTTTTCTCCACCAATACAGCCATGCATTCTCCTATTGTAAAATGTGTGATGGAAGGACACGGAATGTACTGCGGACAGTCTGACCCGACTCCATTTGCAGACTTCCCTTCTGCCCTTGGACTGGAGGTGCCGGAGGATAAGATCGGTGACAGCGACTACATGCTGGCTGAGATCCAGAAAAAGATTGATGAACTGGGCATGAATGGGCGGGTATCCACCTGGCCTACTTCTCTGAACATGATGTATACCCAGATCGGGATCATGTATGGAATGCTTTATTCCAGCGGCGTTATCGGCAGCGTGGAGGGGGAAGAGGCCCTTAACGCGCTGACAGCCTGCACCCGGACTCTGGCCGGGGACAATGCCCAGGTGAATTTCTGGACTAATGCAGACGGGAAGGAATATTCCCATGTTTTCCGGATCCTGGGCGGGCAGCACGTGTTTGAGTAAGTGGGAAAATGTCCTGGGAAACCAGTAAAATGGGCGGCAAAGGATTTTGATATGCCGCCTGTTTTTGTAAAAGGTACTCCTGGAATCTCACAAAATCAGCGGATGGAGCACTACAGCGTAACTTAGGAGGAGGAAAGCCATGGATGACGGATACATTCTTCAGATGGAGGACATTGAGAAGGAATATTACGGAAACAGGGTCTTAAAGGGTATCAGCCTGAAGCTGAAACCTGGCGAGATCATGGCCCTGGTGGGGGAAAACGGTGCGGGAAAATCCACGCTGATGAATGTATTGTTCGGCATGGAACAGATCCGGAATACCGGCGGTTTCAGGGGAAGGGTCATCTTTGACGGGGAGGAGACCCACATCACATCGCCCAGGGAAGCTATGGAGCGGGGAATCGGCATGGTTCACCAGGAATTCATGCTGCTGCCTGGTTTTACCATCACGGAGAATATCAAGCTGAACCGGGAGATCCTGAAACCGAATCTCCTGTCCAGAGTATTTGGAAAACGCCTGTCTGGTCTGGATCATGGCACCATGAAGGCGGATGCAAGGAGATCCCTGGACCGGATCGGTCTGGAACTGGCGGAAAATGAGACAGTGGATGGGCTGCCGGTGGGATTCATGCAGTTTGTGGAGATCGCCAGGGAGATTGACAAGACCAATATGAAGCTGATTGTCTTTGACGAGCCTACGGCAGTTCTCACTGAGATCGAAGCACAGAAGCTTCTGGATACCATTGAGATGATTTCCCGGGAGGGAGTGGCGGTAATCTTTATCAGCCATAAGCTGGATGAGATCATGCAGGTGTCAGATACGGTCATGGTTATGCGGGACGGGGAAAATGTCTGCACCCTGAGGAAAGAGGATACCAGTGTGGGGCAGCTGGCCGAGCTGATGGTGGGACGGGGCGTGGATGCCGGATCCATTGCACAGAAACGGTCTTTGGATAATGACGATATTCTTCTGTCTATCCGGAATCTCCAGGTGGATATGCCAGGTGAAGGGGTAAAGGGGCTGAGTCTGGATGTCCGCAGAGGAGAGATCCTGGGACTGGGCGGTCTGGCCGGCCAGGGGAAGATCGGTGTGTCCAACGGGGTTCTGGGGATCTATCCCACTGAGGGGGAGATTCTTTTTGAAGGAGAGCCCCTTCCCATGAACCATCCCCTGGGAGTTTTGAAAAAAAGAATCGCTTTTGTATCTGAGGACCGGAAAAATGTGGGTCTGATCCTGGAAGCATCCATTGAGGAGAATATCGCTGTAGGCGCCCTGCGGGTCAATGACCGGTTTCTTAAAAAAACCGGGCCCTTTACCCAGATCAACGGAAAGGAACGGAGGAAACACGCTGAGCAGATGGTTCAGGATTTCCAGATCAAATGTGTCAGCACCCGGCAGAAGGTGGGAGACCTGAGCGGTGGAAACCAGCAGAAGGTGTGCATGGCCAAGGCCCTGACCATGGAGCCAAAGCTCCTTTTCGTCTCCGAGCCAACCCGTGGAATCGATATAGGGGCCAAGGAGGTGCTTCTGGATTATCTGGTGAAGCTGAACCGGGAGCAGGGGGTCACCATTGTCATGACCTCCAGCGAGCTAAAGGAGCTGCGGTCTGTCTGCGACCGGATCGCCATTGTCACCGGGGGGAAGCTGGAAGGGATTCTGGAGCCGGATTCCCCGGATCTGGAGTTCGGCCTAATGATGTCGGGAGCCAGAATGGAGCAGGAATTCTCCACAGAACCGGTGGAGAACCGTGGGGAATCTGTGGAAAAAGGGCCGGACACACCGGAAACTTGTGGAAAAATCCCGGATCATGATACAGAAAGGAGGCGGCAGGAATGAACAACAGGCGGGTGAAACAGTTTGTGGCTGCTATTGGCGTTCCCAGGCTGATCATCATGGGCTATCTTCTGATTCTCCTGATTGCCATGCCTTTTATGGGGCTGCAGATTGAGATGCTTTACACCCAGGCATTCGGGCGGATCGGCATGTATGGAGTACTGGTGCTTGCCATGCTTCCGGCCATTGAATCAGGGATCAAGATGAACATGGCCCTTCCCCTGGGGGTGATCTGCGGCCTGATCGGCGGGGTGCTGAGTCTGGACTGGGGCTTTTCCGGCTGGATGGGGCTGTTTCTGGCAGTTCTCATATCCATCCCAATTGCAGTGGTAGTGGGGATCCTCTATGGCATGCTTCTTAATAAGATCAAGGGTTCAGAGATGATGATTGCCACTTATACGGGATATACGGCAGTTGCCATCATGTGCATTGTCTGGATGGCTATGCCGGTGAACAATGCGGAAGTCCGGTGGCCCCAGGGAAATGGCGTCCGCAATATTGTTACCCTGACGGGGAAATACGAGAAGATACTGGATCATTTTCTTGAAATCAGGATTACAGAAGAGCTGGTCATTCCCACGGGGCTGTTCCTGACCGTAGCCCTGGCATGCTTCCTGATGTGGCTGTTTATGCGCTCCAAAACCGGCATTATGATGAAGACTGCCGGTTCCAATCCGGTGCTGGCAGAGGCCAACGGGATCTCGGTAGACCGGATGCGGATCCTGGGAATGACTTTGTCCTCTGTGCTGGGGGCTGTCGGGATTATCATCTATTCCCAGAGCTATGGATTCTACCAGTTTTATATGGCACCGCTGAACATGGCATTTATCGCTGTGGCGGCCATCCTGATCGGAGGGGCCACCGTGGGGCGCGCGACGGTGTTCCATGTGATATTTGGAACCGTGCTGTATCAGTCCATTATGACCTTCACCCTTCCCATTGCCAACGTGATTATGCCGGAGGGAACCTTGTCGGAGATCGTGCGGATCATCATTCAGAATGGCATAATCCTGTATGCCCTTACAAAGGCAGGTGAGTCTCAATGACAGGACAGATTAAGAAAATATGGAAAGAAAATGTTGTCACACTGGTTTTTATCGTGCTGTGTCTGCTGGGATTTGCTGCCTCCGGACAGACCTTCAGCTATGTGTTTTCTGAGGTCAGCAGCCGTCTGTTCCGCAATTTTGGACTGGTATTTTCTCTGGTGATTCCGGTGATTGCCGGGATCGGGCTGAATTTCGGGATTGTACTGGGGGCCATGGCAGCCCAGGCAGCATTTATCTTTGTGACCCACTGGCGGTTCCAGGGAGTTGCGGCCCTGGTTCTGGTGGCCCTTATCAGTACGCCCCTTTCCATTCTCTTCGGGTGGCTGCTGGGGAAGCTGTTCAATAAGACCAAGGGCCAGGAAATGATCACCGGCATGATCACCGGGTTCTTTGCAAATGGTATCTACCAGTTGTTTTTCCTGGTGCTGATCGGAACGCTGATTCCCATGAAGGATGACCGGATCATGATCTACAATGGCATCGGCATCAAGGATACCTTAAAATTCGAGGACAGTGTAGCCAATGCCCTGGACAACATCTGGAAGGTACGTCTGGACAGGATTTACTGGGTCTTTGTACTGCTTGGGATGGTGTGTCTTGGAATCCTGATCTGGAAAACCCGGGAGGAAAAGGCCCCGGGATACAGGAACAGGCTTGCGGTCTATGGGGCGTGGGAGGCGGCGCTTCTGGTCGTACTGGCGCTGTGTCTGTGGAACGGGGATGTACAGATGGCGCTGAAATTCACCAGCATTCCCATGGTGCCCCTGATTCTGATGGTTCTCATGGGCCTGATGGTCAATATAGTGCTGAAAACCAAGCTGGGCCAGGATTTCCGGGCAATCGGCACCAGCCAGAAGGTGGCGGCCGCATCTGGTATTGACGTGGACCGGACGCGGATTGTAGCCATCATCCTTTCCACCATCCTGGCTGCCTGGGGACAGATCATTTTCCTCCAGAATATCGGCAACTTCAATACCTATTCCAGCCATGAGAAGGTGAGTCTGTTTGCGGTGGCAGCCATCCTTGTGGGAGGCGCCTCCACCAGAAAGGCCACGGTAAAACAGTGCATTATCGGCATTATCCTTTTTCACACATTGTTTGTGATCGCGCCGCTGGCGGGCAAGGCGCTGCTGAATGATGCGGCCTATGGGGAATATTTCCGGGAGGCCATATCCTACGGTGTCATAACCTTGTCTTTGGTACTCCATATTTCTTCAAGAAAGAAGGGAAAACGTGTTTGATATTAAGAAAGAGACAGAAACCATTTATGAAAAAATGCTGGCATGGCGGAGAGACTTCCACCAGCATCCGGAGCTGTCAGGCCAGGAGTTTCGTACAGCGGGGATCGTAGCAAAGCATCTGGAAAGCCTGGGTCTGACAGTGACCCAGGGAGTGGGTGGTACTGGCGTAGTGGGGATCCTGGAAGGGGGAAGACCCGGACGGGTTCTGGCCATGCGGGCAGATATGGATGCCCTGCCGATTCAGGAGAATACCGGGCTGCCCTATACATCTGTTCATCCAGGAGTCATGCATGCATGTGGACATGACGGTCACACAGCCATGCTCATGGGAGTGGCCACGCTTCTGGCCTGTCACCGGAAGCAGATTCCGGGAACCGTAAAATTCATTTTCCAGCCCGCGGAGGAGGGCGGACATGGGGCAGACCGCATGGTGGAAGCCGGAGTGCTGGAGAATCCCAGACCAGAAGCAATCATGGCAGCCCATATGACCTTCTGGGAAGCGGGAACCGTGGCTGTCCACAGCGGCTATGCTTATCTGGCGGCAGACACCTTCCATATCCGGGTGCATGGAAGCGGCGGCCACGGCTGCAAGCCCCATGAGTGCAGGGATACTCTGCTGGCGGCCTGCAAGATCGTCACGGATTTGCAGATGGTCGTGGCCCGCAAGGTGAATCCCCAGGATACGGCTACAGTATCTGTGGGGCGGATTGCCAGCGGAACCAAGGAAAATATCATCCCGGATTACGCAGAACTGTCAGGCACGGTCCGCACCATGGAGCCGGAAGCCAGAGAGCGGGTGATAGAAGGAATTCATGAGATCTGCCGGGGAGTCTGTGCAGGCCTGGGAGTGACCTATGAGCTGGATTATGAGAAATCCTGCGATCCTGTATACAATGATCCGGAGCTGATGGATCTGATGAAGCATGCATCCAGTCAGGTCCTGGGGGAGGACAAGGTTCTGGAGGCGGAGCGCTGCCGTCCAGGCTCCGAGGATTTCAGCGAGTATCTGAAAACGGGGATTCCCGGAGGTTATCTCTGGGTAGGCGCGGCCTATCCGGGAGAAGCCTGCCCTTCTAAAAACCACCAGGGCACCTACAACTGGGATGAGAATGCCATGAAGGCAGGGACAGCGGCAATGACAGCTTCGGCGGTGGAATTCCTGAAAAGGTGAGCAATAACAGTTGGGTGCCCCCTTGAGCTGTTATGGCGAATATGCAGGAAATGCGCTTATGGCACTTTTTATATGGGCTATTTAAATAGGTAAAAGGAGAAGCATTACCATGGAAAAGCAGTATAGGATTCAGGACCGGCAGCCAGAGGAGCTGTACCATTATTTCGAGGACATTTCCGCGATTCCCAGGGTATCCGGCAATGAGAAGGCGGTAGCCGCCTACGTGACCGGAATCGCCCGGGCCCATGGACTCTGGTATTATGAGGACGGATTACATAATGTCCTGGTGAGAAAGCCGGCCAGTGGGGGCCTGGAACATCTGCCGCCGGTGCTTCTGGAGGGGCATCTGGATATTGTAGGGGAGAAGACAGAGGATTCTCCCCACAATTTTGCCACGGATCCCCTGGAGCTGGTGGAGGAAGGCAATATTCTCCGTGCCTCCGGCACAACCCTGGGAGCGGATAATGGCTGTGCCGTGGCGATCATGCTGAAGGTTTTGACAGATGCTTCCCTGATCCATCCGCCGGTGGAGTGTCTGTTCACGGCCCAGGAGGAGGTGGGGCTCATAGGGGCGGAGTATTTCGACGTATCCCAGATACGGTCCCGGCGGGTCATTGGTCTGGATGCAGGTTCCGAGGGAGTCTTCCGGAAGGGAACTACCACGAAGTTCCAGATCACCTCCCATTTTCCGGTTGTCCGGGAGCCTGTAAAGGGAACTCTGTACCGTCTGTATGTCAGTGGCCTGAAAGGAGGGGACCAGGGGGCCGGTATTCCTCTGGAGCGGATCTGTGCCATCCGGATGCTGTTCCGGGTTCTTCATTATCTCAACCGGGAGATGGATGTGCGGCTGGTACAGGTATCCAAACCGGGAATCCAGAAGAGCATCCCCGAGTGCTGTCTGGCCTATGTATCCCTGGTGTCCGGGGACGCAGAACGGATGCGGGAAATCGTGACCTGGCAGCAGGAGAGAATCCGGAGAGAGTATGAGGAAAGTGATCCCGGGATCTGTGTAGAGATGGTGGAAGTGGCTGGTGGAGAAAAAGCCGGAGGAAGTGTGCCGGAAATATCAGGAGCCGGAATGCTCACAAGAGAATGCAGCAGGCGTCTGACAGAAGCCATGTATCTGGCGCCTTATGGGGCCAGGAACCGTCATATGGCCCGTCCGGAGGAGGTAAGCTGTTCCGTAATCACCAAATGGATTGCCACAGAAGAGAACCGAATCACGGTTTTCCGTGTGATATCCATGGAAGAACAGGTCCAGGGGGAGGCGCTTCTTGAGGAGCTGGAGACATTTATGGGACATTTCGGTTTTGAGGCAGCCAAGGTCTCTGTCAGTGGGGGCTGGAACTGGGAGAGGCAGTCACCGATCCGGGACGCCATGGTCAGTACCTATGAGAAGCTGTTTGGAAAAGCACCAGTGGTAAACATCAGCCATGGGGGCAATGATTGTGTAGTGCTGAAACGGAAGATTCCGGAGATGGATATGATCACTACGGCGGCCACCTATGTGGATTACCATACGCCCTACGAACGTCTGTACATGGATACCTTTGAGAAGGTGAGCCTGCTGGTGGAGAAGACCCTGGAGACCCTGGCATCTCAGGATACGGGATCATAGTAGTGGTGATAGGTGTGAATCAGCATATCCAGAAGCGCATTTTCCTCCGGAACCGGGATGCGGCCCTTTTTCCTTACAAGCTGGGTATAGCGGTAGTAAGGGGTCTGGGGCCGGCAGGTCAGAAGGCCCATATCCCTGGGAATACAGTAGCTGGGAATGATGGACAGACAGAGTCCTTCCCGGACCATATTGCAGACGGAAGTGGTATTGTTCAGTTCGCAGAAAATGGTTCCGTTCATATTGTAATCAAACAGAATGGCAGAAGCAATCTGGTAGTCGCAGGTGTCATGGGGACACAGGGCGAAATTGCTGTTGGCAAAAAGGTGCATATCCGCAACCGGAGGATCATCGTAACAATCAGAAGCCACATCTGCATTGGGATGGAAGGGGGGAATCACCAGACAGTATTCTTCCTTCCACAAAAGCTGTATCTGGTACTGTTCATCCTCCAGAACAGTGCCCCGCCCCACAATCGCAGTGTCAATCTCCCCGGCCTTTAGCTTTGCCAGCAGGTCTACCGACCGGCCTTCGGTGATATTGACCGTGAAGTTGGGGGCGGTGGGCTTGAAGGCAATGAGCACCTGGGCGAAAATATGGAGCAGAAGCTGGGAAGCGATTCCGATATTCAGGGTCTGTTCCGTCCGGCGGGCCTGGAGGGTCTTGTAAAGGGCATCCTTCATCTCAAGAAGCTCCTGGGCCGTCTGCATGTACAGCTTGCCGGCAGGTGTTATGGAGAGCCGGTTATTCCTGCGGGTGAAAAGAAGAAGCCCCAGCTCCTCCTCCAGTTTTTTCAGATAGAGGCTCAGGGTGGACTGGGAGACATAGAGCTTCTGGGCGGCCCGGGAGAGATTCTGCTCCTGGGCTATGGTTACAATGTAGGTGAGCTGTTTTACATCCATGGAAATCCTTTCTTGACTTCTCTAACCCGATAATCATTTGGACTTGTTCCCTTTATAGTATATTACACTATTTTTTCTGGATGTAAAAGGGTGAATCTAGAGCGTGTCTGAAAATTCATTCCCGGCATCTGCACGTCCCACTTCGCGGTATATTTGGGCCAAATTCAGGTTACATAGCCCACTATGCGCTCTTCATTTGGCCCAAATCTCCCACAAACTGTGACGCACATCTGCCAGAAAGCAATTTTCAGACACGCTCTAGGAATCGGTATGTTGATTCAGCAGCTGTTTCAGCCTTCCGATTTCAGCATCCTTTTCCGTAATTGCCGCATCCCTCTCAGCCAGTTGTGTTGATTTTTCCGCCAGTTGTGCCGACTGTTCCGTCAGCTGTGCCGTCTTTTCCGCCAGTTCCTTCTGAAACTCATCAATCATGTATTTGACCGTATTATGGTCCAGTATCCGTAATGCTTCCGAAAACATTCCCAGCACCTCCTCCGGTTTATGGCGCAGCATGGCGATCTCTTCGTAAATCTCCTGGAGCCAGGGATATTCCAAAATCAGCTTTTCCACATCATCCGGATTCTCTGTGACCAGCAGGGAAAGCCACGCAGTCTGTTCATTCCTATCTTTAGGATACGGGAATTTCCGGAACACGTCAAGAGCTATGAAAAAATATTCCTGCAGCAGTTTCAGATCCAGTCCTGTATCAAATACAGTCCAGCCATGGTGCAGATATGCGTACCGGGTCTTGTGGAATACTGCCATGCTTCTTTCGAAAAGGACAATTACATAAACTTTTTTGATATCCCGGTAGGTAAAAGCTCTTCCCTTTATCCCCTTGACCCTGGCATACTGGCGCATCAGCAGGTCTGCCGAGTAACAGGAGATCCGCTCTGCCGGGAAAGCATATCCCTGTTTCTGAATTTCAATGTTAATCAGGGAGCCGTCCTCCAGTTCCCCCAGAAGATCCATGATCAGAAGGGTTGCACCATCGATGATGCTGTCCTCGCTGGGAAGGATACGGACCACCCGGACGTTCATGCCCAGAATACTGGAAACCAGCCGGGACAGCCGGTCAGGATGGATATCCGGGTGGAAAATCCGCTTGAAGAAAGGATCATAAGTCAGTGGCAGGGATTTCTTTCCCTGGCAGAAATCCAGAAAACGCTGCCGCCATTCACCGGTCAGGCCCTGGTAGCTGTGGTAAAGAAGGGGAAATTCCTTCAGATACTGAACAACCCGCTCCTCAGTATCTGGTAAGTCTTTCCACTCCAGGATTCCGGAATGGGCGCTGAAAGGTACGTCTGTCTGCG
>Ga0137309_102509_pt2 | contig 10283 bp, 8 predicted proteins | sample NAcewiD2O_June_FD_97179 | JGI IMG/M metagenome (GOLD analysis project Ga0137309, IMG submission 97179) | Mouse cecal microbial communities from Vienna, Austria - N-Acetylneuraminic amended D2O_June | ecosystem: Host-associated > Mammals > Digestive system > Large intestine > Cecum | place...
GAGTGCGTCAGGAAGCGGAAGAAACTGCCATAGCCAGAGACACAGGATGGCGTAGGGCTGGTAAGGCGGGGAAGAGAATAAGGACTTGTATCCATCCGCTGTGAATGCAGGTCCTAAAGGAGGTTTTGTCATGAACGATATAGTTCTGCCGTCTCCGGCAGAGATTCAGAGCTCAATTGTGAACTTGGGGATAATGTGCCTGGCGCTGTTCCTTTTGCCCACGCTCTATGTGCTGGTGTGGAAAAAGCGCTGCGGCAGGGCGGTCTCCCTCAAGCCCATGGTGATTGGCGCGGTGGGTTTCCTTGTCACTGTGCGGGTGCTGGAGCTGGGGGTTCACCTGGTGTGCATTATCCAGGACAATCCTGTGTCCCGGTTTATCAATGGACACACCTGGGCCTATGTGCTTTATGGCGCCTCTATGGCCGGGATTTTTGAGGAGTGCGGCCGGTATGTGATTCTCCGCTTCCTGATGAAAAGGAACAAGAGCCGGGAGAACTATGTGATGTACGGCATTGGCCATGGGGGCATTGAGGTCTGGGCCGTTGTCCTGATGTCTATGCTCAGCTTTTTGGCCCTGGCTGTCACAGTCAGCTTCCAGGGCATGGAAGGGGCCATGAGCATGATGGGCATCCCGGCAGACGCGCCTGAGGCCACGCTGAACTCTGCCCAGAGCATGGTGGCCGCGGCAGTTGGCTTCACCCCCATGACAGCGGCCCTGTCTGTGTTCGAGCGGGTGTGTGCCATGTTCGCCCACATCGGCTTCACGGTGATTGTGGCCTATGGGGTGGAGACCCGGCAGAAACGGTATCTGCTGGGCGCGGTTCTGGCCCATGCCCTGCTGGATGTTTTCCCCGCCCTGTACCAGCGGGGCGCGGTGAGCATGGCAGCCACAGAGATTTGGGCGTTCGCCTGCGCGGCCGGGGTTATGGCAGCGAGTGTGTACCTGTATCGGAAGTTCCCGCAAAGGGCAGCCTGCTGATGGTTGCTCTGCCATAGCCTGCGGGCATGGCAGGGGATGCGAAAGAGGTATTGGACATCTGGCCAGCCAGGATATATAATAAAGGCATCCCAATAGTAAACGCGCAGCGGCGCGGGCATACCCGTGCCGCCAGGTTCACAAAGAGGTATCACCTCTGAGGCGATACCTCTTTTGAACTGCGTTAACTATAAGGGACGCCTTTATTGGTTTATGATATCGTTAACCTGGTTCAACATTGATTTTAGGAGAGTGTTTGCTGTGAAGTATACAAAACTGGGCAATTCCGAGCTCAGCGTCTCCCGTATCTGCATGGGCTGCATGGGCTTTGGAGACGCGAAAAACGGCCAGCACAGCTGGACCTTGGACGAGGGGAGCTCCCGAGAGATTATCAAGCGTGGCCTGGAGCTGGGAGTCAATTTTTTTGACACTGCCATCAGCTATCAGAGCGGCACCAGCGAGCAGTATGTGGGCCGGGCCCTGCGGGACTTTGCCCGGCGGGATGAAGTGGTGGTGGCCACAAAGTTCATCCCCCGCACGCCCCAGGAAATCCAGGAGGGAGTCACTGGCCAGCAGCACATCGAAAGGATGCTGGAGGCCAGCCTGCGCAACCTGGGGATGGACTATGTGGACTTATATATCTACCATATGTGGGATTATAATACCCCTATCTATGATATTATGGAGGGCCTGAACAATGCCGTAAAGGCAGGCAAAGTCCGGTATATTGGCATTTCCAATGCCTACGCCTACCAGCTGGCCAAGGCCAACGCCATTGCGGAGCAGCACGGCTTTGCCAAATTTGTGTCCGTCCAGGGCCACTATAACCTGATTTTCCGAGAGGAAGAGCGGGAGATGGCCAAGCTCTGCGCAGAGGAAAACATTGCTATGACCCCTTACAGCGCCCTGGCCGGCGGGCGGCTCTCAAAACGCCCGGGTGAGACCTCCAAGCGCCTGGAAGAGGACAGCTATGCCAAAGGCAAATATGACGCTGCCGCCCAGCAGGACGCGGAGATTATTGCCCGAGCAGCAGAGCTGGCGGACGGGCACCATGTGAGCATGACAGAGGTTTCCCTTGCCTGGCTGCTTGCCAAAGTCACCGCGCCAGTGACAGGGGCCACCAAGCTGCACCATATTGAGGGCGCGGCCCGGGCCGTGGAGCTGGAGCTCTCTCCCCAGGAGCTGGCTTATCTGGAGGAGCCCTATGTTCCCCACAGGCTGGTGGGGGTTATGGCACAGAATACGGCGGCCTCTGCCAATGAGAAGCACGTGTGGTCTGCTGGCAGCCAGAAAATTTAACCTGCGTTAACGATAAAGCTCACGGGCCCCCGGCAAAGGGGGCCCGTGCTTTTTTGTGCAAATGGCTAGAGTCTGTTTGAAAATCCGAGAAATGCTGGATTTTTGGCCAGAAATGCGTGGTTTCAAGGAAAAAACCGCAAGAAATGCTGGCGCCTTTCGAGGATTTTTGACGCTGAAAACACCATTTCTGGGCAAAACAGACAGTGTTTCGGAGGTTTCAAACAGACTCTAGGGCTTACAGATATTCCTTCAGCGCGGCCCGCACCCCACCGGGGACAGTGAGCATGGTGCCCAGCATTTGGGCGATTTTCTCCCCCAGCCCCGCCGCACATAAATCAGAGCCGAACAGGGCGGCATTGCTCAGCACCGGGGCCAAAGCCTCCACCATGGCAGTTGACCGCTGGCCTGGCTTTATTCCCGCCAGCTGGGCCCGAAGCTGTTCCAGCATGGGGTCGGAACTGCACTCCATGGGGGCCCCGCTGTCGTCCACCCCCAGCAGGTAGCGGAGCCAGCCAGCAATGGCCAGGGGGATGGCGGTCAGCTCTCCGGCCCTGTCCCCATAGCTCTTGATGGTCTCCCCGAACCGGATGCCCACCTTCTGGCTGGTGTCCGTGGCAATGCGCTGGGGGGTGTCCGGGATGAAGGGGTTGGGCAGGCGCTCCTCCAGCACCTCCCGGATAAACTCCCTGGGGCTGAGGATGCCCGGGTCCGTGACCACAGGCAGGCCCTCCTGATATCCAATGGTTTCCGCCAGCTTATGCAAATCCTTGTCTCCCATCTCCGCCGCGATGGAGGTGTACCCCAGCAGGCACCCGAACACTGCCAGGGCCGTGTGCAGGGGGTTCAGGCAGGTGGTGACTTTCATGCGCTCTGTGGCGTTGACCGTGGCCCTGTCTGTCAGAAAGACCCCGGCCTTTTCCAGAGGCGGCCGCCCGTTGGGGAAGCTGTCCTCCACCACCAGGTACTGGGGCCGCTCCGCGTTCACAAAGGGGGCGATGTAGGTGCCCTTCCCAGTGACGATGGGGGCCATACCCTCTAACCCGGCGGCGGCGAGGGCCTCCTCCACAGCCTGGGCCGGGCGGGGGGTGATTTTATCAATCATGGTCCAGGGGAAGCTGACCTGGCTCTCGTCCCGGAGCCAGTCCGCAAAGGCTTGGCTCACATGGCCCCGCTGGGCCCACATACCAGCCACAGTGGTCACGCTCTCCCGGAGCTTCTCCCCGTTGTGGGAGCAGTTGTCCATGCTCACCAGGGCAATGGGCGCGCCCCCTGCCTGGAACCTATCCCAGAGCAGGGCAGCGGTCAGGCTCATGGCATGGGAACAGCGGCCCGGCCCCTGCTCAAAATCCCGCTCCGCCAGGGGCAGGAAATTCCCGTCCAGGCCCTGGAGGGCGTAGCCCTTTTCCGTGATGGTGTAGCTGACCATCTGCAGGCTCTGGCTGCGGAAAATCTCCCGGAGCCTGTCCATATCCTGGGGGAAGTCACTGCTGGCCCGCAGGCCCTGGGGGATGGAGGCCACAATCTCCTTGTCCATGCCCCCGTCCGGGAGAAGGGATACCAGCAGGGTGAGATTGTCATGGGGGGCGTAGATTTTGTCCATGATGTCAAAGTCAAAAGTCTCGGCGGCGATGATGCCTGTCTCCGTAAGGCCCTGGTTCAGCAAATCCTGCTGGAGCCGGGCGATAAATCCCCGGAAGATGTTCCCTGCCCCAAAGTGGAGCCAGGCCGGATTTTTGGCTGTGGCGGCGGACATAGCCTCTGTGTCGAACCGGGGCAGGGCCACCCCGGCGGACTGCCAGGGCCCGGGGCTTTTCAGCTGTGCAAGGTTCAGTCTCATGCCTGCTCCCCCTTTCCAATGGCCTCCCACAGGCCGTTGAGATAGGCCGCGCCCAGGGCCCGGTCATAGAGCCCGTAGCCGGGGCGGCCGGTCTCGTCCCAAATCATCCGGCCATGGTCCGGGCGGATGTAGGCATCCGGGCAGGTGTCGTGGACGGCCTTCATAATGGCGTACATGTCCAAATCCCCGGTAGAGCTGAGATGAGCGGCCTCCCGGAACTTGTGGTATCCCAGATGCTTCACGTTGCGCACGTGCAGGCAACCGATGCGGCCCATTTCGCCGAAGTGCCGGATGATGGCCGGAATGTCGTTCTCTGGGTCAGAGCCCAAAGAGCCTGTACACAGACACAAGGCGTTGGAGGGGGAGTCGTGGAGGGCCAGGATTTTGTCAAAGTCAGCCTGGGAATGGGCCACCCGGGGCAGGCCAAAAATAGGCCAGGCCGGGTCGTCCGGGTGCACGGCCATCACCACGCCCGTCTCCTCGCAGGTGGGGATAATGCCGTCCAGGAAATACTTGTAATTGGCCAGCAAATCCTCGCTGCTTACGGACTTGTACTGCTCCAGGGTGTTCTCCAGCTCAGCCAGCCGGGCAGGCTCCCAGCCGGGCAGGGTAAAGCCGTTGCTGTTCTCAATGGTGCTGCGGACGATTTCCAGGGGGCCCATGTCCCCCAGCTGGGCCTCGTCAAAATACAGGCTGTTGGAGCCGTCCTCGGGAATGGGCCGGGCCAAATCTGTGCGCAGCCAGTCGAACACAGGCATAAAGTTGTAGACAATCACCTTCACCCCGTGCTTGGCCAGGTTCCGGATGCTCTGGCAGTAGTTGGCGATATATTCATCTCGGGTGGGCAGGCCCAGCTTGATGTCCTCGTGGACGTTGACAGACTCGATGACCTCGCATTCCAGCCCGGCGGCGTGGACTTCGGCCATATAGGCTTCGATTTCCTTGTCTTCCCAGACCTGGCCCGCGGCCTTGTAGTCCAGGACGCCCATCAGGCCGGACATACCGGGGATTTGTTTGATTTGGGAGAGGGTGATGCTGTCGCTTTGGGAGCCGTACCAGCGGAATGTCATTTTCATGGGGAGAGCCTCCTATCAGGAATCTGTTTTTCACAGTATAGCACGTCCTGTGCCGGGAAGCAAGAGCTCAGCTGTGCTCCTTCAAAAACTTGTCATGGAACTCCCGCTCCCCCCGCTTCCGGGCCTTGACAGCTTCCTCAAAATCCGCGTATCCCCCCAGATAGTGCCGCTTTCCCTGAAAGCAGATGGTTGCCCGCCAGAGCCCCTTGGACTGGCACCAGACCACCCCGGGCACCCCGCTGGTGTTGTTGGCACGGGCCCGCTTGGCTGCCTCCAGTACAGGGGCGCTGGTGCCGTCAATATAGGTGGGCCCGCCCACACAGCCGCAGCTGGTGGTCTTGCCCTGGCGCAGGTTATAGGTTTTTACAATGGCGGTTCTGCCGCAGCTGCACTGGCAGAGCCAGGCGGTGCGGCCGCCCACGTTTTCCGCTGGCTTCAAAACCGTCAGTTTGCCGAATTTCTGCCCGCGCAAATCCAGTTTGCGCCTCGAATGGCCCATATTCCAATCTCCTTGCAAAAAAGTATACTTTGTTGTAAGTAGGATTTCCATCGAAAATCCCTGGATACATTCTTGCAAATTGTGTCTGGGAGTGTTACAATAAACCAAATACAGGATGCGAAATTTTTACAGGAAAGTATACCTTTTTGTAAAAATCCCCATAAATTCTGGTTGATTTTTCCTGGGCTTAGGAGTATACTGGCCATAAGCAAAGAGCCTGGCAGTTTGGGGCAGTGGGTTCCCCCAAAAAACTAAGCGTCACAGGCAGGGGCTTTCCCGCATGGCGGAAAAGCCCCTGAAGCGGGTTCCTCTGGCCTTTGCCTTGGAGGCTGTGCCTTCAAAGCCCGCCAAGGGCGCGGCTGGCGGGCTGCCGGGTTCTGCTCCTCAACCAATTACCTCCATCATTTTTCTACTCGAAAGGGTGTACACCATGGAACAGATTCGTTTAGGTATCATCGGCGTTGGCAACATGGGCTCCAGTCATATTGGCAATATCCTGGCCGGAAAGACCCCTGAAATTACAGTCACCGCCGCGGCGGACCGCCGGCCAGAGCGCCGGGCCTGGGCCGAACAGACCCTGCCTGCGGGCACCCCCATCTTCACCGAGGGCTCCCAGCTCATTGCCGCCGGCGTGTGCGACGCGGTGCTGATTGCTGTGCCCCACTACCAACACCCGGTGCTGGCAAAAGAGGCCTTTGCCCATGGCCTGCACGTGATGTGCGAAAAGCCTGCTGGGGTCTATACCCAGGCTGTGCGGGAGATGAACGCTGCCGCGGAGCAGAGCGGCAAGGTCTTCGGCATGATGTTTAACCAGCGCACCAACTGCCTGTACCGCAAAATGCACGAAATCGTGCATAGCGGCCAGCTGGGGGAGATGAAGCGGGTGAACTGGATTATCACCGACTGGTACCGGACCCAGATGTACTATGATTCCGGCGACTGGCGGGCCACCTGGGCCGGGGAGGGCGGCGGCGTCCTGCTGAACCAGTGCCCCCACCAGCTGGATTTGCTCCAGTGGATTTGCGGCCTGCCCAAGACTGTGCATGCTTTCTGCCATGAGGGCAAGTGGCACGACATTGAGGTGGAGGACGATGTGACCGCTTATCTGGAGTTCGAGAACGGGGCCACAGGCGTGTTCGTCACCACCACCGGCGACGCGCCGGGCACCAACCGGTTTGAGGTCACAGGCACCCTGGGCAAGCTGGTGTGTGAGGACGGCGCCCTCACCTTCTGGCATCTCAAGGAGGATGAGCGGCAGTTCTGCCGGACCTGCCAGCAGGGCTTCCAGCTTCCGGAGATGGAGAAGCTGACTGTAGAGACTGACGGGCAGAACCCCCAGCATGTGGGCGTGCTCAATGCCTTTGCGGACAGAATCCTCCACGGGGGCCCCCTGGTGGCAGAGGGCAGGGAGGGGCTTAATGGCCTGCTGCTCAGCAACGCCATGCACCTTTCCGGCTGGCTGGGCCAGACAGTGGAGATTCCCTTTGACGAGGCGCTGTTCCTGCAGGAGCTGGATAAGCGCCGGGCCACCTCCCGGAAAAAGGAGGGCGCGTCCATCACCTTCTCCACAGAGGGGACATACTAAGAAGAAGCCAAAGAACATACCGCGCGGCCGGGGCCCTGTGCCCTGGCCGCGCTTTTTTGCCCAGAGGAGCCTCTCTTTTTTGTGCAGGGATAGAGAGGAAAAATCCAGGCATATGCGGTATAATAAAGGCGAAAACACACCCGCAAATCCCCAGTGTGCGCGGGCAAGGAGGCAGCTTATGGAATGGGTCGAGAGATTGAACCAGAGCGTGAAGTATATTGAGGAACATCTGACAGAGGAGATTGACTATGAGCAGCTTGGCCGGATTGCCTGCTGCTCTGCCTACCACTACCAGAGAATGTTCGCGTATATGGCAGGCGTCCCTTTGGCAGAGTATATCCGGAGAAGAAAAATGTCCCTGGCGGCAGTGGACTTACAGGGTGGGGAGACGCGGATTCTGGATATCGCGGAGAAGTACGGCTACCAGTCCCCCACTGCCTTTAACCGGGCCTTCCAGGTATTTCACGGTATAGCCCCCTCCGCTGTGAAAACCCAGGGCGCGTCCGTGAAGTCATTTTCTCCCATTGTGTTTCATATTGCCGTGAAAGGAGCAGCAGAGATGGAGTACCGTGTTGAGACAAAGGGGGCGTTCCGCATTATAGGCGTATCCGCGCCCCTGGATAAGGAAATCGAAAAGAACTTTTTGGTTGTGCCAAAGCTGTGGCAGGATGCCGCTGCCAATGGCGTGATTCAGAAGCTGGCGGGCATGATGGATACGCCGCCCATGGGGCTTTTGGGCGTGAGCGCCTGCAATGAGGAGGAGCGGTGGAAATATTTCATTGCTGTTTCCAGCACAAAGCCACGGGGTGAGTTTGAAGAATATACTGTGCCCGCCTCCACTTGGGCAGTCTTTTCCGGAGCTGGGACAAACCTGTCCATACAGGAATTGGAGCGGCGGATTGTGACAGAGTGGCTCCCGGGCTCTGGCTATGAATATGCCGATGCCCCGGATATTGAGGTTTACCTGAACCCAGACCCCCAGAACGCCCAATATGAGGTGTGGATACCTGTGACAAAAAAATAAGCGGATAAAACAGTCAGAGGAAGGCTCTGGATTCACCGGTTATTTTCCCATAAAAAACACAGCCAGCCCAGGGCATATGCCCTGGGCTGGCCGCGCAAAAAAAGGAGATTATGAAAAAGAAAACTTGTACTCGAAATTTTGGAATCCAGCGCCAGGCTGGTTATTCTGATGTCCCCGAGTTCTCGGAGAGTATCAGCTCTATTTTAACGTCCTTCTCGCCAGTGAGAGAGCGGTCAACTGTCAGGGTCACTTTGTCGCCGGGCTTCTTGTTGGCAATATATGCCGCAATGGTGCCGGAGGAAGTGATTTGGGTGTCGTCTATGGCGGTAATCACATCGTACATCTGCAGGCCGGAGGCTTTGGCGTTCTCAGTGCCCAGGCTGCCCACGCAGAAACCCTGGGAGAACCCGAAATAGCTGGCCTGCATCCTGTCCAGATAGATGCCTGTAATGCCCAGCATGGGCCTATCCTTTACATAGCCGTACTCAATCAAGTCAGAGACAATGGGCTGGGCAATGCTGGAGGGGATGGCAAAGCCCATGCCCTCATAGTCTGTTGCCGCGATTTTTGAGGAGTTGATGCCCACCACCAGGCCGTTGCTGTCCACCAGCGCGCCGCCGGAGTTGCCAGGGTTGATGGCCGCGTCGGTCTGGATGCAGTTGACCATAAAGCCGGTTTCGCTGTTGGTGACAGGCCGGTTCAGGGCAGAGACATAGCCAATGGTCACGCTGGAGTTGAACTGCATGCCCCCAGGGTTGCCGATTGCCAGCACCTGGTCTGTCACCTGCAAATCGCTGGAGTCCCCAAATTCCGCAGGGGTCAGCTCGTCAGTGGTGTTGATTTTCAGCACTGCCAAATCGGTTTGGGTGTCCTCGCCCACCAGCTCGGCCTCGTATGTGGTTCCGTCCGAGGTGACCACAGAGATATTGGTGGCGCCGTCAATCACGTGCTGGTTGGTGACAATATAGCCGTCCTTGGAGATGATGATGCCAGAGCCCTCGCCAGCGGGAGAGAGCTCGCCGCCCTCCTCCTGCTCTTGGCCGCCCACATAGAAGCCGCCGAAGTAGAACCCGCCGCCCTGCTGCTGGTTCACCTGATAGTTCTGCACGCACACCACAGAGGGAATCAGCTTGTTGGCAATCTCCTGGGTGCTCAAATCGCCCAGGGTGGCAGTGGGAGTGGTGTTCTTGCCGCTGTCGGCCTTCTTATAGAGGGTGAAAGCCGCTGTGTTGTTTTCCTCCCCGGCAGACTGGATGTTTACCACGCCGTTCTGAATCATGGCGGCGAATATTCCCACTGAGCCCAGGGAGACCACCGCGCAGGCCAGTACCGCGGCAGCTGTGCGGAGAAGGAATTTTCCGGCCCGGCCCTTTTTCTTTTGCTTTGACTGGGCAGGCTGAGCAGGCACTGGGATTGGCTGGGTATAATAGCTCTGCCCTGTGCCCTGCCAGCTGCAGCTGTTCTGCTGAGACTGAACTTGCTGGGACTGCTGAGGCTGCTGATAGGGATATTGGCCATAGGCGGCATGGTAGGGATTGCTCTGGCCGGTATAAGAATAATTCTGAGATGGGGCAGATGGAGCAGATGAGGCAGTGGAATCGGTGCGGCTGCTGGAGTTCATGTCAGGCTGGTCAGGGGTGGCCTTGGCAGTACTCTGCTCCGGAGTATGGTTATTGTCATCGTGAAACATAAAAGGTGCTCCTTTCCATTCATGGATGTTTTTAAGGAAGTACTGATTAAATCTGGTGCGCATATCGTGCAGTCAATTTTTTCGTCAGAGTGCATAGATTGAGTGCAGCCAATCTGGCGATTGGCAAACGAAAGCTGTGCGCTATGAGGGAAAAAGTGCAAACGAGATGCGTGCCAAGTCGCTAGGCGTGATTTAATCAGTGGTTCCTTGATTTTCCAGGTGGTTTGTTGTTGTGAGTATAGTATGCCCCATGAATGTGAAAGCTGTGTGAAGAAAAGAAGAGAAACGCATGAAAAG
>Ga0137309_102715_pt1 | contig 10261 bp, 5 predicted proteins | sample NAcewiD2O_June_FD_97179 | JGI IMG/M metagenome (GOLD analysis project Ga0137309, IMG submission 97179) | Mouse cecal microbial communities from Vienna, Austria - N-Acetylneuraminic amended D2O_June | ecosystem: Host-associated > Mammals > Digestive system > Large intestine > Cecum | place...
TAGATGTCATAGCTGTCGAACCAGGAGAAAAGCCGCTGTTTGAAAAGCATTCTCATCGCATGATCCTCGTTTCTCCGGCCCCGGGCGGGACCGGGCAGGGTTTCCAGCATAGTGTATCACACTTTTCTCCGGACTGCAACCACCCCCGCGCCGCAAAAAATGCGCCAGCCGGTTTCCCGACTGGCGCTTCTCCTTATTCAATAATCTGATTGGACAGCATCTTCCATCCGCCGTCCTCTCCCGGTATCATCTTGGCGCGCATGGGCTGATCCCAGAGGATATCCAGCTCCCCTTCATCGTTGTACTGCCACAGGTCCGTGGTGTAGTACAGGCTCACCACGCCTTCCTCGTCCCGTTCGGCCCGGTCGAAGGTGTAATTAGACATCATTGTGTCTCCGTGGACCATATAATACGCATCGTAGTTCTCCAGATAGGGCAGTGAGCCCGTTCTTTTTAACGTATCAAAGACCATCCAGATGTCCGAGAGGAGATGATCAACGGCACGGTTGCCTGTAGATCCAAAATTCTGCTCCAAATACTCTTGAATGAAGTCTCTGGTCAGCTTGAGGCAGTCAGTGTCGGGCATCTCCCCATCAAAGAACGACTCCGCCAGAGTCTCCCGTTCCTCCTCATCCGTCACGGATTTGCCCAGGTCGTAAAACAGGACACCCATATACTCCCTGCCCTGACCGAGACTGCTGTAGGGATACCGCAGCAGGCCGTTGTGTTCCCGTTCATTGAAGTAGTCGGTAATAGCGTCCAACTCCCCCGCTGTCAGCTCCCCTATGGGAAGCGCGTCCCGCTCCTTGACTGTCTGGGGCCGGTCCGGCTCCCACTTCTCTCCGACCACCTGCCAGAAGCGTATGGTGGTGTCCCAGACCTCCACCGGGTAGGCAACCTGCGCCAGCAGCAGCGTTACCGTCCGGTCTCCGCACTCCGCCTGGGCCAGTACGGCCTGATCGTGGGAATTATGGTCTTCATCCGCCGTAAACGTCCGCAGGCTGGTAAAGCCGCTGCCGGAGTAAATATCATAAATTTCACTCAGGTAGGATATCGCCACGTCCTGCCAGTCCAGCGCCCAGGTGTCGTGGCCGTCCCGGAGGGACTCCAGGAAGGGAGTATTCAGCTCCGGCCAGCCGTTCAGTACTCCCGCGTACATCCCATCCATGCCAAGATGGGTATGGCAGTAGACATACTCCTCCCAGGTGTAGTGCGCTTCATCGACGGAGCTGCTCCAGATCTGCTCCTCCATGACGATCTTGCCGTCCTCATCCATGCTAAAAATCAGGACGGGACTGCCTACGGACTGCTGCTGCATTACCCAGCCATTTTCTGCATCCATGCCGCCGACAAAAACGACGTTCTCGATGTCATTAGGCTTCATGCGGTAGTACAATTCCCATACATAGTAGGTCTTGCCGTCGAAATTGAAACTCTCGGAGCAGAACAGGTTGGTGATATATTTTTCCGTATACTCAAGCTCTTTGGAGGTGTGTTCCTTGGCTACGGAAATATTGCCTTCCGCCTGCGCCTCCATTACCTCCCGCGCCGCCGTTTCCACGGCGGTATACAGCGGCGTGGTGAAGCTGACCGGCTCCCCGTCCGCCAGCGTCAGGGTGCCGGTGGACAGGCCGGAAGAGAAACTGCCCTCCAGCTCCAGCGTCACCGTATCCCCGCTCTTCGTTCCGCTGAGGACTTTGACGCTGGGGATACCATAGCTGCTCTGGAGGCCGCTGGTAGCTTCGATGCACTCTTCCGACGGGATATAGCTCACATCGGTATACATACACCACAGGTACCGCCCCAGTTCCTCCGGCGCGGTTACCTTCTCCTGCCACGCCGCCAGCTCCTCCTCGCTCAGCGCCCCGTCCTGGGACGCCTTCACGCCGAAGGTACACGCCGCCGCCACCGTGCCCAGCAGCACCAGCGCCAGCGCCAGTCCGCCCCATTTGCGGCCCCGCTTGCCCAGAATATTCCGAAAACGTTCCTTCATAACTTCTTTTCCTCCGTAAAAGTGGGTGGACAGCACCGCCCGGCTCAGCCCCTTCTGCCGGTGGACGGAGGCCAGCAGGGTCTCGCTGTAGGCCCGCCGGGTCTCCGCGTCCGCCCGGGCTACCACCGCGTCGTCGCAGGTCAGCTCCAGATCGCGCTCCGCCTCCCGCCGCAACAGGAAGATCAGAGGATTGAACCAGTGCATCCCGTTGGCCAGCAGCAGCGCCAGCTTGTACCACAGGTCGTGCCGCCGGTGGTGGGTCAGCTCGTGCCGGAGGACGAACGCCAGCTCCCGCTCCCCGATATCCTCGGTTGGCAGCATCAGCCGGGGCCGCAGCAGCCCCATCATCATGGGGGACCCCGCCTCCGGACTGACCCGCAGCACCGGGGGCCGCCTCACGCCCATCTCCCGGCAGACCTCTTCATAGACCCGCAGGGTCTCCTCTCCGGCGCTCCGGCTCCACCGCCGGGCCTTCCGGGTAAAGAACCAGGTCCCCAGCCCGTGATACAGGAGGAACAGCGCCGCTCCGGCGATCCACAGGGTCATCAGCAGCTCCTCCAGCGGGAAGGTCCGGTTCCGAATCTGGGGCCCCGTCCCGGCGGGCCTCACCGCCGGGACGGACGGCGGCGGGACCGTCCCCTGGGGCCGCTGGAAGGAGATGCCCTCCTGGCGGCTGACGGAGACTTCCACCTTAGGCACCTCGATCACCACCGGCGGCCCATCGGCGGTCCGGGGCGCGAAGCTCTCCCACCGCACCGGGGCCAGCAGCAGGAATACCGCCATGACCAGCCACGCCCCCCAGCGCCACTTGGCGCTGTACCGCCTGTCCAACAGGGGCTTGAACAGCGTCAGGAGCAGCGCCGCCGCCCCCACGATGACGCTCCATTTCAAAAGGCTCAGCATCAGTTCCATTTACTCGTCCTCCAATGTGTCCAGATACTGCCGCAGCTCGGCAAGGTCGTCCTTTCCGATGGCCTTCCCGCTGCACAGGGAGGCCACCATGCCGGTGAAGCTGCCGCCGTAGAGCCGGTCCAGGATGCCCCTGCCCTCGGCGGCCTTGTACTCCTCCTCGCCGATCAGCGCCCGGTACAGATTTCCCCGGCCCTTCTTCTCACAGGCCAGATATCCCTTGTCCACCAGCCGGTTCAGGGCCGTGATGACCGCCGGGAGGGCCCAGTCCCGGCCTCCCCTCAGCTTTTCCTGCACGTAGGTAGACTGCACCGGCTCTCCCACGGCCCAGACCGCCAGCATGATCTCCAGCTCCGCGTCGCCCAATCGTTTCATATGTTTCCCTCCTATGGATATGTTATACAGCTGTGTAACTTGACTTTATTATACGGCTGTATATCAGAAAAGGCAAGTTACAGTTTGGTAACAAGACCCCCGCGCCGGAATTTCCGGCGCGGGGGTCGAAGATATGTTGCTTCGGGCCTTATTTCTTCTTCCTGCTGTAAGGCGTATCCTCCAGGGGCAGCGCGTACCGCCGCTTCCCGTCGTACCGGAAGTATGCGTCCGCGATGGCGGGCGCGGTGGGGATGGCGGTGATCTCCCCGATGCCGATAGCCCCGCAGGCCAGGTCCAGCCCCGGCTTCTCCACCACGATGGCCTTGATCTCCGGGATCTGGTTGGCCTTGAGCAGGCCCAGGGTGCCGTATTTGGCGGTGGGCTTGCAGTCCTCCAGGGGATACTGCTCCGTCAGGGCGAAGCCCATGCTCATCACCACGCCGCCCTCGATCTGCCCCTCGCAGGACAGGGGGTTCACCGCCTTGCCCACATCGTGGGCAGCTACCAGCAGCTTGACCTTCCCGTCCTCATCCAGCTCGCACAGCTGGGTGGCGTAGCCGTAGGCCACGTGGCTCACCGGGTTGGGCACCGGAGCCCCCAGGGGGTCCGTCTTCGCCAGATACTCTCCGTAATATTCCGTGCCATTTAGGTCGGAGAGTACTTTCCCCTCCAGGGCCTTCTTCAGCGCCGTGCAGGCCCGGCGGCAGGCCTCGCCGGTGATGAGGGTCTGCCGGGAGCCGGAGGTGGTGCCGGAATCCGGGGCCTCGAAGGTATTGGAGCGCTCGTAGACCACGTCCTCCCGCTTTACGCCCAGCAGCTCGCAGCACAGCTGCACCAGCACCGTGCCCAGCCCCTGCCCGATGCAGGAGGCCCCGGCCCGGATGTGAACCTTCCCGTCCTCCACCGTCAGGCGGCACCGCCCGGTGTCGGGGATGCCCACGCCCACGCCGGCGTTCTTCATGGCGCAGGCTACACCCACATATTTTGCCTTGTCAAAGTAGGGCTTCACCGCCTCCAGGGTCTCCACCAGACCGGTTTCCGGGCCTACGATCTGCCCGTTGGGCAGGGCCTGTCCGGGGCGGATGGCGTTGCGGTAGCGGATCTCCCAGGGGGAGATGCCTACCAGATCCGCCATCTCGTCCAGCATGGACTCCAGCCCGAAGCAGGTCTGGGTCACGCCGAACCCCCGGAAGGCCCCCGCCGGGGGATTGTTGGTGTAGTAGGCGTAGCCGTCGATCTGGAAATTCTCGTAGTGGTAGGGGCCCGCCGCGTGGGTACAGGCCCGCTCCAGCACCGGCCCGCCCAGGGAGGCGTAGGCCCCGGTGTCGGCGATGACGTTGGCGGCTACGCCCTGAATGATGCCGTTCTCGTCACAGCCCATGGCGAACTCCATCTCCATGGGGTGCCGCTTGGGATGGATGAGCAGGCTCTCCGCCCGGGTGAGCTTGCACTTCACGGGCCGCCCGGTGAGATAGGCCACCAGGGCGGCGTGGTGCTGGACGGTGACGTCCTCCTTACCGCCGAAGCCGCCGCCCACCAGCAGGTTCTTCACCTTCACCTTCTCCATGGGAAGGCCCAGCATGGGGGCGGTCTCGTGCTGGGTGTCGTACGCGCCCTGGTCCGTGGAGAGGATCATCACCCCGTCCCCGTCCGGGAACGCCACGGCGCACTCCGGCTCTAGGAAGGCGTGCTCGGTGTACGGCGTGTAGAACTGCCGGGTGATCACGTGCTTGCTCTTGGCGATGGCGAATGCGGCGTTGCCCCGCTGGATGTGCTTGTGGGCCATGAGGTTGCCGCTCTGATGGACCAGGGGCGCATCCGGCAGCATGGCCTCCTTGGGGGAGCGGACGGGCTCCAGAACCTCGTACTCCACCTCCACCAGCTTCTTGGCCTCCTCCAGGATCTCCTGGGTCTCGGCGGCCACGATGCAGACGGCGTCCCCCAGATAGTGGGTGATGCTCCCCACGGCGATCATGGTGTCCCAGTCCTTCACCAGATGGCCCACCTTGTTCTGCCCGGGGATGTCCGCGGCGGTGAACACGCCCACCACTCCTGGAAGAGCCTTGGCCTTCTCGGTATGGATGGCCTTCACCAGGGCACGGGGATGGGCGGAGCGGACGGCGGAGGCGCAGATCATGCCCTCCATATACACGTCGTCGGGATAGATCCCGGTGCCCTGGACCTTCTCCGCCACGTCGATGCGGTGGACCCGGCTCCCCAGCTTCCAGGACCGGCCCTCCTCCTCATCGGGGATGCGTCCCTCCCGGAGGATCTTCGCCGTCAGGCGCACGCCCTCGATGATCTTCACATATCCGGTACACCGGCAGATGTTGGTCCGCAGAGCGAACCGGATCTCCTCCACCGTGGGGTCCGGGTTGCCGTCCAGCAGGCCCTTGGCCGCCATGACCATGCCGGGGATGCAGAAGCCGCACTGGACGGCCCCCGTCTCGCCGAAGCCGTAGGTGTAGGCCTCCTTCTCGAAATCGCTGAGGCCCTCCACGGTGAGGACGCTCTTGCCCTCCATCTTATCCGTCGTAAAAATGCAGGCTCTGGCAGCCTTGCCGTCCACCAGGACGGTGCAGGTGCCGCAGGCGCCCTCGCTGCACCCGTCCTTCACGCTGGTCAGGCGCAGCTCGTCCCGCAGGAAGCGGATGAGCTTCTGATTTTTTTCGGTAGTGACGGTCTTCCCGTTCACGGTAAATGTAGCCATTGTGGTTCTCCTTCTGTCGTACTTCCTCCATCAAGGCGCGGTGGCGCTATGTCGATAGTCCTAGTATACAGGAAACATTGGACAGTTTCAACAGGGTTTTGACGGAAAGCGCCGGCGCCGTTGTTCTTTTTTCTGATAACCCTTTGCAAAAAATCCCGGAACGCTTGCAAAACGTTCCGGGACAGGGATATCGCGGGTCCTCAGGGCAGGACCGGCTCCTCCGGCAGAATGGGTTCCTCCGGCTCCTGGGGGAGCGGTTCGCCATCCTCCCCTCTGGGGTCTGCGGCGGGGTCCTCCGTCTGGGGCTCGTCAGGGTCGGGCTCCTGGGCGTCCGGCGGCTCGACGCTGGGGTTGTCCCAGCCGGGCAGGACGCTGTCCGGGTCGAAGGGCCCTACCGGCCACTGGTAGTCCGGGTCGCCGGGCAGGGGCTCGCCCTCCTCCGGCAGGGTCGGATCGGGGACGAAGTTCTCATCATGGACGGGGCAGGGCCCCTTGCTCTCCAGGTAGGTCTTGTGGGCGTCGCTGTCCTCCGCCAGGATGTAGGATCCCGGCTCGCCCAGGAACTGCCGTCCCACCAGCATGACCCGGGTGGTGACCGTGTCCTCCGGACAGTATTCGCCAGCCAGATAGACGTCCTCCGACTCCGGGAGGATGCAGACATCGACCTCGATGTGACAGGTGCAGCTTTCTTTGGGCGCGGCGCTGGCCTGGATCTCCATGCTGACCGTTCGGCTGCCCCGGTAGTCCTGGGTGCAGAGGTCCGTGGCCTTCAGGCCGCAGTCGGCGCAGACCGTTACGGAGGTGATGCCCTCAGGCCGCTCAAAGAAGCCCTTGTCCTCCAGCCCCTCATGGAGCTTCTCCATCACCATCTTCCAGGCCAGGGCGGCAGGGTTCTTGCTCCCGGCGTTGATCTTTTCGGGCTTGTCCTTGTAGCCCACCCACACGGCGGCAGAGTAATAGGGGGTGTACCCCGCGAAGTACCGGTCGCAGTTGTCGGTGGTAGTACCGGTCTTACCGGCAATGGTCATGCCGCTGAAGGACGCGGAGCCGCCGGTGCCGCCGGTGACCACGCTCCGCAGCATCTTGTTCATCAGATAAGCGGTAGTCTCCTTCATGGCGGGCCAGGACTTGGCGACAGTGTTGTCAATGATGGTCTCGGTGTGGTCGTTGTTCTCGATGCGGGTAACAAGATGGGGCTCGATATACACGCCCTTGTTGGCAAAGGCTCCGTAGGCCGCCGCCATCTCCATGGTGCTCACGCCGTAGGTCAGTCCGCCCATGGCCAGGGGGGCCAGGGCGATATCGTTGACGTCCAGCTGGAAGCCCAGGTTGTTCTGCATAAACTCAAAGGAGCGCGCGTAGCCCAATTTCTGCAGCGTCCGGGCGGAAATGGTATTGACGGACCACTGAACGCCGTAGGCCACGGTCAGATGGCCCTGATACCGGCCGTTGGAGTTACGGGGATACCCGGCCGCCCGGAGGGTGTTGTCGATGGGATAGTCGTCGATGATGCTGGCTGGGCTGACCACGTCGTACTCAATGGCCGGCGCGTACACAGCCACGGGCTTGATGGAGCTGCCCGGCTGCCGGGGGGCGGTAGCCAGGCTCTTGGCGCGGTTGACCGTCTTCACGCCCACGTCGCCGGCAATGGCCTTCACCTCGCCGGTGTAGGGGTCCACCACCGTAATGGCGGAATTCATGGGCGTGCCCTTCGCGGAAGGATAGTCAAAATTGGACGGGTCCTGATACACCTCGTCCACTATGGCCTGGATATCCGGGTCCAGGGTGGTGTAGATGTGGAAGCCGCCCTGGTAAAGCAGCTTGGAGGCATACTCCCTGGCGTAGCCGTACTGGTCCGCCAGTAAGGTGATGGCCTCGTTGATGGCCTCGTCCTCAAACCACGTGTAGATTTTGCTGAGATCCACGGGCTTCTCGTCCTCCGTCTCCTCGGGGATCTCGATGCCGTGAAGGGCCTTGTACTCGTCGGTGTCGGTGAAAATGAGTTTTTCCGCCTTGGCGGCACTGGCCTCGGCCTCGGTGAGATAGCCGTACTTCACCATCTCATCCAGGATGGTCTCCTGCCGCTTTTTATTATACTGGCGGGGGGTCATGCCGGATTTTTCAAATACCACGTCCCGGAGGGGGTCATAGAGAGAAGGGTTGTTGGTGATGCCCACGATGCAGGCGCTCTCCGCCACGCTCAGCTCGCTGACGTCCTTGCCGAAGTAGGTTTTGGCAGCGGTCTGGATGCCGTAGGCCCCCGCGCCGAAGTAGACCGTGTTCAGGTAGTCGGTGATGATGTCCTCCTTGCCCACGCTCTTCTCGTATTCCAGGGCCCGGCAGATCTCCCGGAACTTCCGGCGCACGGTGACGTCTTTGTCGTCATACTGTATCCGCAGCAGCTGCTGGGTGATGGTGGAGCCGCCCCGGGTGTTCCCGTTGAGCAGGGTGTCACGGATGGAGGCAACGGTGCCCACCCAGTCCACGCCGTGATGCTCCCAGAACCGGTGGTCCTCGATGGAGACCAGCGCGTCGATGAGGTGGCGGGGGATCTCGCTGTACTTCACCAGCTCCCGGTTGCCGCCGGTGTCCTCGCTGTTGTCGTAGAGGGTGAGGAGGGGGGTCCCGTTTTTGTCGTAGATGGTGGAGGCCAGGGCCAGCTTCATTTCCTCCGACGTGATATCTCCCAGGGAGGGGATGAGGGTGGTGTCCACATAGGTCATAAAGATCTTGGCGAAGATGCCGGCGGTCAGCACGCCGATGACGCAGATGGTGAACACCGTCAGGAAGATCCATCCGATGGTCTTGGCAATGATGCGCCCGATGGAGCGCTTCTTTTTTTTCTTCGCACGGGTGGGCGTCCCGGCGGCGGCGCGCTCATCCGGCCTTTCGTTGTAATTCTGATCCATAATTGGGTAAAGATACCTCCTTTTCGGGGTGCAAGGGCACGTAAACTGGTATTTTATGGAGCGGCGCGCCGCCCCATGCAGTATACCAATTTACAGTATAACACAGCTTGTCAACTAAAAAAAGAGGGAGTTTTCGTGGATTTCCATTAAAATTCTGTGAGGTTTGATAAATTTCTTCATAAAATACAAAAAGGAAGTGCCGAAATCGTCAAAATGTCATATCGAAATCCTCTTGCAATTTTGCGGAAAAGCGGTTACACTATAGGGGCAGGGAGCGAGGCTCCCAAAACCGGCGAAGCCGGAAACAGGAGGGCGGGACGATGAACGAGGAGTTTGGTCCGAATTTCATCACGGTGACGGACGAGGACGGCAACGACATCGAGCTGGAGCTGCTGGACGTGCTGGAGCATAAGGGGCAGACCTACATGGCCTTCTTTCCCGCCGTGCCTGAAGAGGAGGCCGATGAGGAGAGCGAGGATTACGGCATGGTGATCCTCAAGTCCATCAAGGAAGACGGCGAGGAGCTGCTCTCCACCCTGGACAGCGAAGAGGAGCTGACGGAGGTCTACGACCTGTTCATGGAGCTTCTGTTCCAGGATGAGGACGAGGAGGAGTAAGCCGCTCCTTCCGCAAAATAAATCCATAAAGTGCCCTGCGGGGTGCGTGATGAGTCTTTCATTAACCCACATTATGTTATAAGGGACGCTGGTTCATCGTCTGGTTTGCAGGCCTCCCGGCTGCCACTCTCGCGGTTGGAAGTTGGAAGCAGTAAAGGGCGGTGCAGGCAACCCACCTGCTACTCATGTGCAGGTTATAACGGGGCTCACACGGCCGCTGCGGGGCACTTTGTTTCGTTTGAAATGGCTGCGCCATTCCAAACGAGGGATTTTTTCGGAGCACGCCTCCGGCGTCCTCCGAAAAAAGGACCGGGCCGAGCGCGGCCCGCAGAGTGATTTCCCAAGGCGCATGTCCTTGGGAAATCGATTTCATTTTATTTCGCGCCTGCGGGCGCGAAACTCTTGCAGAGGGCTTTGGCCTTCTGGGAGCATGAGGGAAAATATGAAACCATTCACATATGCGATCCCCTGCCTCTTTGGGTTGGAGGGATTGGTTGGCGATGAGGTCCGCCGTCTGGGCCTGGAGGACGTCCAGGTGGAGAACGGCCGGGTCCTGTGCCGCGGGACCGGCGCGGACCTGCCCCGGCTGAATCTTGATCTGCGCTGCGGGGAGCGGGTACTGCTCCAGCTGGCGTCCTTTCCGGCCCGGAGCTTCGAGGCCCTGTTCCAGGGCGCGTCGGCGGTCCCCTGGGAAGACTTCGTCCCCCGGGACGGGCAGTTTCCGGTCAAGGGCCACGCCCTGGACTCC
>Ga0137309_102722_pt1 | contig 10240 bp, 6 predicted proteins | sample NAcewiD2O_June_FD_97179 | JGI IMG/M metagenome (GOLD analysis project Ga0137309, IMG submission 97179) | Mouse cecal microbial communities from Vienna, Austria - N-Acetylneuraminic amended D2O_June | ecosystem: Host-associated > Mammals > Digestive system > Large intestine > Cecum | place...
CGGGAAATGGGCAGCAACTATAAGGTCAGCGTGGACAGCAAGAGCTACACCCCCCAGGAAATTTCCGCGATGATCCTGCAAAAGCTGAAGGCCGACGCGGAGGCCTACCTGGGCGAGACCGTCACCAGCGCGGTCATCACCGTGCCCGCCTACTTTACCGACGCCCAGCGCCAGGCCACCAAGGACGCGGGCAAGATCGCGGGCCTGGACGTAAAGCGCATCATCAACGAGCCCACCGCCGCCGCCCTCTCCTATGGCGTGGACAAGGACAATGACCAGAAGGTCATGGTGTACGACCTGGGCGGCGGTACCTTCGACGTGTCCATCATCGAGATGGGCGACGGCGTGCAGGAGGTGCTGGCCACCGCCGGAAACAACCGCCTGGGCGGCGACGACTTCGACCAGCGGGTCATCGACCACATCATCGCCACGTTCAAGGTGGAGCAGGGCATTGACCTTTCCGGCGACAAGATGGCCATGCAGCGCATCAAGGAGGCGGCGGAGAAGGCCAAGATCGAGCTTTCCGGCGTGACCACCGCGGCCATCAACCTGCCCTTCATCACCGCGGACGCCACCGGCCCCAAGCATCTGGACATGACCCTCTCCCGGGCCAAGTTCAACGAGCTGACCGCCGACCTGGTGGAAAAGACCATGGGCCCCGTGCGCCAGGCCCTGTCCGACTCCGGGCTCTCCATCGGCGAGATCAGCAAGGTGTTGCTGGTGGGCGGCTCCAGCCGCATCCCGGCCGTGCAGGACGCGGTGAAGAACTTCATTGGCAAGGACCCCTTCAAGGGCATCAACCCGGACGAGTGCGTGGCCATCGGCGCGGCCATTCAGGCCGGCGTGCTGGGCGGCGAGGTCCAGGGCCTGCTGCTGTTGGACGTGACCCCGCTTTCCCTGGGCGTGGAGACCATGGGCGGCGTGATGACCAAGATCATTGACCGCAACACCACCATCCCCGCCAAGAAGAGCCAGATTTTCTCCACCGCCGCCGACGGCCAGACCCAGGTGGAGGTCAACGTCCTGCAAGGCGAGCGGGAGTTTGCCCGGGACAACAAGCAGCTGGGCCTCTTTAAGCTGGACGGCATTGCCCCCGCCCCCCGCGGCATCCCTCAGATTGAGGTTACTTTTGACATCGACGCCAACGGCATTGTAAACGTGTCCGCCAAGGATCTGGGTACGGGCAAAGAGCAGCACATCACCATCTCCTCCAGCTCCAACATGAGCAAGGAGGACATTGATAAGGCTGTAAAGGCTGCGGAGCAGTTTGCCGAAGAGGACAAGAAGCGCCGGGAAGAGGTGGATGCTAAGAACAACGCTGAGAACTTGTGCTACTCGGCCGAAAAGCTTTTGAGCGACAGCGGCGACAAGCTCCAGGAGGCGGACAAAAACGAGATTAATGTAAAGGTGGCCGCCCTGCGGGAGAAGCTGCAAAACGGCACGGTGGAAGAGCTGAAGGCTGGCATGGACGACCTGCAGAAGGCCGTGTATGCGGTCAGTGAAAAGCTGTACCAGCAGGCCGCGCCCCAAGGCCAGCCCGGCGGCCCCCAGGACCCGGGCGCGGGGAACGGCCCGGCCCCGGATGGCGATGTGTACGACGCGGACTTTAAAGACGTGGAGTAAGAACCGGGCCGTGGGCAAGCGGCCGGAGCGGCTGGACGCGGTTCTAAATTAGTAAAGTGCTGGATAAGGTAGAGAGATCAGTTTTGCACAGGGGTTATTTTTAAGCGCAAGCATATGGGCGTTTTCCCGGAAAATGGGAGTGTCCGTTTCGGAGAGCTTTTCGTGTTCCCCCGCCCGCAGGGCGGGGGAACACAGACGATTCTCTCTGCGGTTGGGACACTTCCCGGAAAATGCCCATCTTGTGCTGTTCATGCGGGCTTTGGAAAAATCCGTGCAGGTATACAGGAGTTGATAGGATTGGCGGATAAAAGAGATTATTATGAGGTGCTGGGGGTGCAGAAGTCCGCTTCCGAGGACGAGATCAAAAAGGCCTACCGGAAGATGGCGAAGCAGTACCACCCGGACTTGAACCCTGGCGACAAAAACGCCGAGGCCAAGTTTAAGGAAGTAAACGAGGCCTATGAGGTGCTCTCCAACGGAGAGAAGCGCTCCCGGTACGATCAGTTTGGCCACGCGGGGGTGGACCCTAACTTCGGCGGCGGCGCGGCGGGAGGCAACCCCTTCCAGGGGGCGGGCTTCGACATCAACGATATTTTCGACAGCTTTTTCGGAGGCTTTGGGGGCGGCTCCCGCCGGGCCAACCCCAACGCGCCCCGGCAGGGCTCCGACGTGCAGGCCAATGTGGCCGTCAGCTTTGAAGAGGCGGCCAAGGGCTGCAAAAAGCAGATTGAGTACCAGCAGATTGAGACCTGCTCGGACTGCCACGGCACAGGCGCGGCGGCGGGCACCACCCCCAAGACCTGCGAGCAGTGCCACGGCACAGGGCAGAGGCGGGTCAGCCAGCGCACGCCCTTTGGGGTGGTGCAGTCCACCCAGACCTGCGACCGCTGCCGGGGAACGGGAAAAATCATTGAGTCCCCCTGCAAAACCTGCGATGGCAAGGGCCGGGTGCGCCGGAGAAAGAGCATTGAGGTAAGCATTCCGGCGGGGATTGACGATGAGCAGATTTTGAATGTCAGCGGCAAAGGCAACGCCGGAACCAACGGCGGGCCCAACGGCGACCTGCATGTGTATGTGTCTGTGCGGCCCCATCCCATCTTCGCCCGGCGGGGACGTGACGTGTATTGCGACATGCCCATTACCTTTACCCAGGCGGCGCTGGGGGCCGATGTGGAGGTGCCTACCCTGGACGGAAAGGTAAGCTACCATGTGCACGAGGGAACCCAGCCGGGGGACACCTTCCGGCTGAAGGGCAAGGGCATTCAGAGCCTGCGGTCCCGGGATCGGGGGGACCAATATGTGAAGGTGACGGTGGAAGTGCCCAAGAACCTGAACAAGCGGCAGAAGGAGATTCTCTCGGAGCTGGACAGCGCCACGGACGAGAAGAACTATCAAAAGCGCAAGAGCTTTTTCTCCAAGCTAAAGGATATGTTTGGGGAATAGCGTAAAAGAAATAAAATTATTTCAACCACCAGCTTGGCAGAGGCCTCTCAAGGTTTTTGCCAAGCTGGTGGTTTTCTTGAAGGCGTCCCAACCACAGAGATAATCCGTTGTATTCCCCCTCCTGTAGGGGAACACAAAAAGCTCTCCGAAACGGACACTCCCGGTTTCTTTATTAGCGGGCGGCTTTGCGGGCTTGCTTTTTTCTGCCAAAAGCGCTATAATAATTGCAGAATCAACTATTTGAGTAAAGGAGTGGGACGCAGTGCAGTTCGTGAACCCCCAAAAGGTCTGCAAGGGTATGGAAATTGGCGACGTGCCCCCCAGCGGGCGCATTGTCCGGGACGCCTTGAACGTGGCCTGGCCCTCGGTGTTGGAGTCCTTTTTTGTGTGCTTGGCCGGCCTGGTGGATACGATCATGGTGGGCTCCCTGGGCTCGTTTGCTATTGCGGCGGTGGGGCTCTCCACCCAGCCCAAGTTCTTGGGTCTGGCGGTCTTCCTTTCCATGAACGTGGCCGTGTCGGCCATTGTGGCCCGGCGCAAGGGAGCGGGAGACCGGGAAAGCGCCAACCGGCTGGTGCGCATGGCCCTGTTGGTTACCTTGCTGCTGACAGTGGCGGTCAGCGCGGTTTTTGTGGCCTTTGCCGGGCCCATTGTGCGGCTGGTGGGCTCTCAGGCGGACACCCACCAGTACGCCAAGGAGTATTTGCAGATCATCATGGGGGGCATTGGCTTTTCCACGGTTTCTCTGTGCCTAAACGCCGCCCAGCGGGGCGCGGGCAACACCCGCATCGCCATGACCACCAACATTATTTCCAACTCGGTCAATGTGCTGTTCAACTACCTGCTCATTGGGGGCAGGTTTGGCTTTCCCGCCCTGGGGGTGCGGGGCGCGGCCATTGCCACGGTAATTGGCACGGTGTGCGCCTGCGTCCTCAGCGTGGCCTCGGTGCTGAAAAAGGATGGCTTCCTCAATCTGCGCTCCGTCAAGGGCTGGATCGCCGAGCGGGCCACGGTCCGTTCGCTGCTCAACGTGGGGTCCAGCGCCTTTGTGGAGCAGCTCTGCCTGCGCATTGGCTTCTTGCTGTTTGCCATGACGGTGGCCCACCTGGGCACCACCCAGCTGGCGGCTCATCAGATTGGCATGAACCTAATGAGCATGTCCTTTTCCTTTGGCGACGGCCTCTCTGTAGCCGCGGTGACCCTCATTGGCCAAAGCCTGGGGCGCAAGCGGCCGGACATGGCCAAGATATACGGCAATGTGTGCCAAAAGCTGGGGCTGATTGCCGCCCTGGCGGTGGCCGCGGTCTATTTTCTCTTTGGCAAGGAAATTTTCATGCTTTTCAGCCGGGAACAGGTGATTTTGGACTATGGCGCGCAGATTATGCGAATCCTCAGCGTGACGCTGCTGTTCCAAATTGAGCAGGTGACCCTTTTTGGCTGCCTGCGGGGGGCGGGGGATACCAAGTTTACGGCGCTGGTGTCCTTAATCAGCGTCACCTGCATCCGCCCGGGCGTCAGCTGGCTGCTGTGCTATCCTCTGGGGGTAGGGCTCATCGGCGCGTGGCTGGGCACTTTCTTGGACCAAGCCCTGCGGTTTGCGCTCACCTTTATTCGCTTCCGCAAGGGAAAGTGGATTCACATCCGGCTGTAGGCGTTAACGATAAAAGACAGGCGCTTGGCGTTGGGGCGCCATGCAAAAGGCCAGCAAAACTCTTTGCTGGCCTCCATTTTTTGCCTTTCTTTTGCATGGCGATGGAAGGAGGAAGGAAATCACATGTGAAATATCGATAAATATGTATCGATAACTGAGGCAAGATTGATCAAAATACTCATTGCAAAAAATCAGAAAAAATGTTAGAATAAAGCCAGACATACATTACTCTCTTTAAGGAGGCCATATCAAATGAAAGTTACAGTGTGCATCGGCAGCTCCTGCCACATCAAAGGTTCCCGTCAGGTGGTGGAGCAGCTCCAGCACCTCATCGCCGACAACGGCCTGAAGGAGAAAGTGGACCTCTCCGGCACCTTCTGCATGGGCAAGTGCCAGCAGGGCGTGTGCGTTACCGTGGACGACGCCTTCCATTCCGTTTCTCCCGAGACGGTGGAGGACTTCTTCAACACCCAGATCAAGGCCAAGGCCTAAGTCCGGCGCTTGGGCGACTCTCGATTTGGAAAGGAGACTGCGGATATGCCGGACTGTTTGCGGCTGAAGAAATCGAACTGTAAAAACTGCTATAAATGCATCCGCCACTGCCCTGTCAAGGCCATCAAGTTCTCCGGCAGCCAGGCCCACATTTTGGCGGACGAGTGCATTTTGTGCGGCCAGTGCTTTGTGGTGTGCCCCCAGAACGCCAAGGAGATTGTGGACGAGACCGAAAAGGTCAAGGTGCTCATGCAGGCGGGCGGCCCGGTGATCGCCAGCCTGGCCCCCTCCTTTGTGGCCAACTACCCCGGGGTCGGCATTGGCGCCATGCGCAAGGCCTTGAAGCAGCTGGGCTTCTTCGACGTGGAGGAGACCGCCATCGGCGCCACCATGGTCAAAACCGAATACGACCGCATGCTCAAGGAGGACGGCCGGGACGTGATCATCAGCTCCTGCTGCCACTCGGTGAACCTGCTGATCCAAAAGCACTTCCCGGCGGCGCTGGAGTTTTTGGCGGACATCGACTCGCCCATGCTGGCCCACTGCAAGGACATCAAGCGGCGGATCCCCGAGGCGAAAACCGTGTTCATCGGCCCCTGCGTGGCAAAGAAGGACGAGGCCATGCGCTACGAGGGCATTGTGGACAGCGTACTTACCTTTGAGGAGCTCTCCACCTGGCTGGAGGCCGCCGGGGTGAAGCCCGAGGCCCAGATGGACGCGGACGAGTGCAGCCGGGCCCGGTTCTTCCCCACCACGGGGGGCATCCTCAAGACCATGGAGCAGGACGCGCCGGGCTACGCCTACCTGGCCCTGGACGGCGCGGAAAACTGCATCGCCGCCCTGCGGGACGTTTTGGACGGCAAGCTGCATAAATGCTTTGTGGAGATGTCCATCTGCGCGGGCAGCTGCGTGGGCGGCCCGGTGATGGAGCACCGCTCCTTGGTGCGGGACTACATGGCCGTGTCCAACTTTGCCGGCCCCCGGGACTTCGAGGTGAAGCAGCCCGAGCCCCGCTCCATGCGCAAGGCCATGCCCTACCTGGAAATGCAGAACCAGCAGCCCACCGAGGCGGAGATCAACGCCGTGCTGCGCCAGATGGGCAAGTTCAAGCCCTCCCAGGAGCTCAACTGCGGGTCCTGCGGCTACAACACCTGCCGGGAAAAGGCCGCGGCCGTGTGCCAGGGCAAGGCGGAGATCAGCATGTGCCTGCCCTTCCTCAAGGACAAGGCCGAGGGCTTCTCCGACGCCATTGTGAACAACACGCCCAACGGGCTTTTGGTGCTCAACGAGGACCTGGAGGTCCAGCAGATCAACGCCGCCGCCCGGAAGATTATGAACATCCGGGCCGCCTCCGATGTGCTGGGCGAGCCGGTGGTGCGGGTGTTGGACCCCACCGTGTTCCTTAATGTGCTCAACACCAAGCGGGAGGTTCGGGACCAGAGGACCTACCTGGCGGAATACAAGTGCTATGTAGAACAGACCGTGGTCTACGACCGGGACCTGCGCCTTCTGATCTGCATTATGCGGGACATTACCGACGAGCAGCTGGAGCGGGAGCGCAAGGAGGACATCAGCCGCCAGACCGTGGAAGTGGCCGACAAGGTGGTGGAAAAGCAGATGCGCATCGTGCAGGACATCGCCTCGCTGCTGGGCGAGACCGCCGCCGAGACCAAGATCGCGCTGACAAAGCTGAAGGAGTCGATCACCGATGAATGACCTGTGCGCGGATATCGGATACAAGAGCATCAACCATTACGGCGAGCAGCTCTGCGGCGACCATGTGGATATTATCGAGCAGGGGGACAACTCCACGGTGGTGGTGCTGGCGGACGGCCTGGGCAGCGGGGTAAAGGCCAGCATCCTCTCCACCCTCACCTCCAAGATCATCTCCACCATGATGGCCGAGGGCATGCCCCTGGAGGAGTGCGTCTCCGCCGTGGCCGCCACCCTGCCGGTGAGCTCCGAGCACGGGGTGGCCTACTCCACCTTTACCATCATCCACCTGCAAAACAACCAGACCGCCGAGCTCATCCAGTACGACAACCCCCATGTGATTCTGCTGCGGGACGGGGAGAACTATGACTACCAGAAGACTGAGATGAACATCGGCGGCAAGCAGATTTTCAAGTCCTCCATTCCCCTGCGGGAGAACGATGTGTTCATCGCCATGAGCGATGGGTGCCCCCACGCGGGCATTGGCATCGAGTACAATTTCGGCTGGGCCATTGAGGACATTACCAGCTTTATGGAGACCATTGTGCTGGCGGGCTACACGGCCAAGACCCTCTCCACCATGCTGGTGGACGAGTGCTACAAGCTCTATGGCGGCGAGCCCAAGGACGATGTGACCTCCGCCGTGGTGCGCATTCGCAAGCGGGAGCCCATGAACATGCTGTTCGGCCCCCCCTCCAACCGGGACGACTGCGACCGGATGATGAGCCTGTTCTTCTCCAAGGAGGGCAAGCACATCATCTGCGGCGGCACCACCTCCACCATTGCCGCCAAGTTCCTGCGCAAGCCCCTAAAGCCCAGCCTGAACTTCGAGGGCTCAGACCTGCCGCCCACCGCTGAGATTGAGGGCGTGGACCTGGTGACCGAGGGTGTGATTACGGTGGCCCGGGTGCTGGAATACGCCAAGGACTACCTAAAGGACAACGACCGCTATGAGGACTGGGGCATGAAGCGGGACGGCGCGGCCATGATCAGCCGGTTCCTCTTCGAGGAGGCCACGGACATCAACTTCTATGTGGGCCGGGCCATCAACCCCGCCCACCAGAACCCGGACCTGCCCATTACGTTTAGCATCAAAATGAGCCTGGCCGAAGAGCTGGTGGACTGCCTCAAGCAAATGGGCAAACGAGTAAAAGTGAGCTACTTCTAGCCAGCGGCAACGTGACGTTGCATCCACACGCGCGGGCGGGGTATCAGGAAGTTGAGTCGCCCGCGAGGGGGCTGCGTAATAGACTTGTGTCCACCTCGACCTAAGGAAAACCGCAAGCCTCAAACCGAGCGCCCAGCTTCCGCCTTCCACCCCCGCCAAACGTGTAAAAGTCTTTGAAGATTGTTAAGGAACTTTCTTCAGAAAGTTCCTTAATCCGCCGGAGGCCAGCGTGACGCTGGACCCGCACGTGCGTGCTGGCGGGGGGTTACTGGCTAGCGGAGCCGCCCGCGAAGGCGCTGGGTGGTAAACGTGCAAGCCCGTCTCAACCTAAGGGGAAGCGGTAAGCCCCAAACCGAGCGCCCAGCTTCCGTCTCCCGCCCCCAATCAACGTGTAAAAGTTCTTGAAGATTGTTAAGGAACTTCTTTCAAGAAGTTCCTTAACCCGCCGGAGGCCATTGCGTGTTCTCTGGCGGGCCCTTTATACTTATCATTCCATAAGGAGGACCCCAAGTGAGCCAACCGAACCAGACGCTGAGAAGATTTGACACCAAGGTGCAATACTTAAAATACAAGGTCCTTCGGGAGACCGCCCGGCTTGCCTGGGAGGATAAGCTCCTGGAGAACATGATGGACATTCCCAAGACCATCGTTCCCGGCAAAGAGCCCACCATGCGCTGCTGCGTGTACAAGGAGCGGGCCATTCTGGCCGAGCGGGTGAAGATGGCCATGGGAGGCCATGCCGACAACCCCAACATCATCGAGGTCATCGACATTGCCTGCGACGAGTGCCCGGCCGCTGGCTATGAAGTCACCGATTCCTGCCGGGGCTGCCTTGCCCACCGCTGCGAGGACGTGTGCCGCCGGGGCGCCATCTCCTTTGACCACAACCATGTGGCCCACATCGACAAGAGCAAGTGCGTGGAGTGCGGCCAGTGCGCCAAGGTCTGCCCCTACTCCGCCATTGTGGACCGCAAGCGCCCCTGCCAGGTGGCCTGCAAGGTGAAGGCCATCACCATCAACGAGGACAAGGCCGCCGCCATTGACGACGAGAAGTGCATCCAGTGCGGGGCCTGCGTCTACATGTGCCCCTTTGGCGCGGTGACGGATAAGTCCTTCATGCTCAACGTGATCGACATGCTGAAAAAGAGCGAGAACAACACCAAGTACAAGGTATACGCGGTGGTGGCTCCCTCCATTTCCAGCCAGTTTACTTACGCCAACCTGGGCCAGGTGATTACGGGCCTGAAAGAGCTGGGCTTCTTCACCGTCATCGAGGCCGCTCTGGGCGCGGACATGGTGGCCATGGAGGAGTCCCGGGAGCTGGCGGAGAAGGGCTTTTTGACCAGCTCCTGCTGTCCGGGCTTTGTGGCGTATATTAAGTCCGCCTTCCCGGAGCTGCAAGAGCACATCTCCCACAACCTGTCCCCCATGGCGCGCCTTGCCAAGTACTTAAAGGAGACCGACCCCACCGCCAAGGTGGTGTTCATCGGCCCCTGCACCGCCAAAAAGGCGGAGGCCCGCCAGGAGCGGGTGCGGCCCCTGATCGACACGGTGCTGACCTTCGAGGAGCTGCAGGCCCTGTTTGACAGCCGGGACCTGGACATCACCACCCTGCCCGAGGACGTGCTGGACAACGCCTCCTACTATGGGCGCATCTTCGCCCGGTCCGGCGGCGTGTCCGACGCGGTGGCCCAGGCCATGAAGGAGCAGGGCATCGAGTTCGACCTGAAGGCCGTGCCCTGCGACGGCATTGAGGCCTGCCGCATGGCGCTGCTGAAAAAGTCCAAGAACGCCCTGGCGGGCAACTTCATCGAGGGCATGGCCTGCACCGGCGGGTGCATCGGCGGCGCGGGCTGCCTGACCCACGGGGAGAAGAACAAGGCCGAGGTGGACAAATACGGCCGGGAAGCCATGGAAAAGACCATAGGCGACGCAGTGTCGGTTTATAACATCTAAAAAGCTGGCCCGTAAGGGAAAATAAAAAGACCGGCGCGGGGCCTCCCGGCCGGTCTTTTGTTTTATAAATTTGCGGGCTTAGTGTATAGCGAGTGAGAGTGGGAAATGATTTTTATTTGAACCGCTTAGGTCAGGTTGCTTAAAGAACAAATTTCATAATAACACTTGACAAAGTGGAGATGATGATATACAAT
>Ga0137309_102726_pt1 | contig 10226 bp, 7 predicted proteins | sample NAcewiD2O_June_FD_97179 | JGI IMG/M metagenome (GOLD analysis project Ga0137309, IMG submission 97179) | Mouse cecal microbial communities from Vienna, Austria - N-Acetylneuraminic amended D2O_June | ecosystem: Host-associated > Mammals > Digestive system > Large intestine > Cecum | place...
CGATCCCCACATAGTTTACCTGAGGATGGCTCTGGGCAAGCTCCATGATAAACTTTCCTTTCCCCATTCCAACTTCAATCTCTATGGGATTGGTGTTGCCAAAGACCTCTGCCCAGTGTCCCCGGTTAGCCCAGGGGGCCTGGATCACGAAAGGACTCTCCGCGATCTGCTCCTCCGCGCCCGGAATGTGACGTAATCTCATAACTGTCCTCCTCCAGTAAACATTGTCCTTTTCATTCTATCACTCAATCCCGCTATTTTCAAGAGGATTAAAATAGCCGCCTCGGCAATTCAACTACTGACTTTTTTCTTACAATATTAAATTTTAGGTGCATTAATTGTAAAAAACTAGTATAATGGAAACAGTGACGATTTACAAAGGAGGACTCTACAGCATGGCCGCATCCGATATCGCGAATACCTGGGCCAATATACGCCAGGGAGTAAAAGAAGCCGAAACCCTGATCGGCGAAAAAAAGTACAACTTATCTATGGTAAAATCCCGTCAGGTTCTGGAGCTCATGGTCGACTATCTGTGCGGCATCGCGTCTGTCTCCAAAGAGGATCTGGCTTCCTCCATAGATGATCTCTATGACAGCGAGTGGATCAGCAAGACCACCTGCGAACATTACCACAAGATCCGTATGCTTGGCAACAAGGCGGTTCATGAGGGCAATGATAATGGTTATGACGCCAATCAGGCCTACCACCTGCTGTCCCAGGAGGTTTACACCTTTGCCAACGAGTACAAATCCAAGAAGAAACGCCCCGACCGGGGAACCGGACGTTCTTCCGAAAGAAGCCCGGGCTCCAGAAATACGGCCAGGCGGTCCTCTGACCGCGGCCCATCTGGTTCCAGAAATTCCGGCCGCGGAAGCGGCTCCTCCTCCAGAGGTTCTGGCCGCCGGGGCTCCAGAAGCCGGAGACGCCAGAAGAGCGGCGGATTTGTGCCTACTGCCACAGACTTTATCCGCCTGGGACTTATTCTTGTGGTGATCGTTGCCATCGTATTTCTGGTGAGGCTTGTGATGCCCGGGAATGAGGAGACCACTGCCGAATCCAGCACCGCTCCCACGACCGCCACATTCCCCACGCCGGAGACTCTCCCACCCACGCTTCCGCCGGAGACCGAGACCATGGCGCCTACCACCCCCGCTCCTGTGTACAAGACCACCTCTTCCCTCAATGTCCGTTCAGAACCCTCCACGGCCGGGGAGATCCTTGGACTTTTGGAGTCGGGAACGATTATAGACTATGTGGAAGATTATGACGACGAGTGGACCGTGATCAATTACAATGGCTCTACCGCCTATGTATCCAGCCAGTATCTGGCCCATGACTGACAAGCTGAGCGAATGGTCATGGTGTGAACGCGTGTGAACAGCAACCCAAGGCGCGCTTCTGCCGCCTGCCCGTATTTTTTTACCTCTTGCCTCATGTCTCATATTATACTATAATCGGAGATGGACAGTAATTTATCTGTGAAAGAGGTATGCATTATGAAATATCTGCACTATACCGTGGGCATCCTGTTTACTTTCTGTCTGATGACCGCGCTTCTGATCACTTCCGTGGAAGCCGTAGCATACTGGATCCCAGGATACTATGAGAGAGAGTATGAAAAATATCAGGTTACCGAAGTCGTGGGCATGGAGATGGAGGATCTTCTTGATGTAACCCGGGAGATGATGGCGTATCTGCGGGGAAACCGGGAAGACCTCCATGTTCCCGCGATTGTAAACGGACAAGCCAGGGAATTTTTTAATGAGCGTGAGATCTCCCACATGGAAGATGTAAGGGGGCTTTTTCTGGGCGGACTCCTGATACGGAGGATCTGTGTCATCACTGCCATCCTCTGCGTTGCCGTCCTGCTGGCGCTGAAGGCAAAGGTGGGGATCATTCTCCCCAGAGCCATCTGCGGGGGTACCGGACTGTTTTTCGCGGCGGTGTGCGGTCTGGCTGCCCTGATATCCACGGATTTTACAAAATATTTTGTCATTTTTCACCAGATATTTTTTGACAATGACCTGTGGCTTTTGGATCCCCGGACCGATCTGCTGATCAACATTGTGCCGGAGCCGTTTTTTGTGGACACTGCCGCGAACATCGCTGTGATATTCGCTGGTTCCGTGCTCCTTATTTTCTTTCTGTGCCTTTTCCTCATCCGAAAAAAACGGGGCAAAAAGGATCTGGCGGTCGGGCTGGCCGTTACCCTGGTACTGGGCCTGACTCCTTCCGACGCCCTGGCGGCCGAGCCCTGGCCTGACAATATATCCATACAGGCAGAGGGCGGCATTGTCATGGACGCGGACACCGGCACTGTCCTTTTCGGGAAAAATATCCACAATGCCTACTTTCCGGCCAGTATCACCAAGATCCTAACCGCCCTGATCGTTATCGAGCGGTGCGACTTAGACGAGATGGTCACCTTCTCCCACGACGCGGTCTACAATGTGGAGGCTGGCAGCAGCAGCGCCGGCCTTGACGTGGGGGATGTTCTCAGTGTTCGGGACTGTCTTTACGCTCTTCTCTTAAAATCGGCCAATGAGGCTGCCAACGCCCTGGCCGAGCATGTGGCCGGTTCCGTGGATGCCTTTGCGGAATTGATGAACGCGAAAGCCGATTCCTTAGGCTGTCAGGACTCCCATTTTGCCAATCCCAGCGGCCTCAACAATCCGGAACATTATACTTCTGCCTATGACATGGCTCTCATCGGGCGGGCGGCCCTCCAGAACAGCACTTTCATGGAGATCGACTCTTCTCTCTATTATCACCTTCCTGTTACCAGGAACAACAGGGAGGGCCTTACAGTGTATCCCGGCCATAAGATGATCAAAAAAAATATGCCTGAGTACTACAGCGGAGCCTTGGGCGGGAAGACCGGCTATACCTCCCTGGCCGGAAACACTCTGGTAACCTTTGCCAGAAGAGGGGATATGACCCTGGTAGCTGTCATCCTAAACGGCCATTCCACCCACTACTCTGACACAAAAGCCATGTTGAATTTTGGTTTTCAGAACTTTCTTACCGTATCAGTGGCGGACTTTGACACTGGTTTTGCCTCCCTTGAAAATGATCTGACCATTGCGGGCCTCTCCCCCACAGGGCTTTCCGGCCTGGAGATGGACCCTTCCATGAAGCTGACCGTTCCAAAGGATGCGGATTTTAGCTCTGTCAACTCCGTACTTTCCTACGATCTGGCACCCAGCGATCCTCTGGGAACCATTGCCAAGATCCAATACTCCTGGAATGACCGGGATATCGGCTTCACCTACCTGACAGTAAAATCCATGTCCCCTGACCAGGTGATGATGCCCCCTGCCGTAGCTTCCCTGGCAGAATCCGGGGCTTCCAGACAGGCCGCGGCCCTGAACGAAGACGGTATTTCCGGGCAGGCCCTGGCTCCGGACGGCGGCAGCATGTCCGGGCAGGCTCTGGCTCCTGGTGAAGGGGCGGCTTCCCGACAAGGCGGGGAACTGACCGGAGAGGAGCTTCTTTCCGCGCATGCCCTGGATACTCAGGACCCTGAGGGCGGCGGCGTGTCCGGAGATCAGGCTGACGGACAGCCAGCGGACAGCAGTCTGGTCAGGAGCGCTGTCTCATGGCTTGGAGCTGTCCCCATATTGGTCTGGCTGGCTCTGGCCGGTACTATAGGGGCCGCTGGCGCGGCCTGCGCGGGGATCCTCTCAAAGCAGCGCCTCCGCCGGAAAGAAGAGGAAGCCAAGCTTCTGAGGCGGCAGCGCCGTCTGGAGAGACTGGAACAGCTGGGCATCTCCACCGAGCATTTTGAATATCTGGTACAGCAGCGGCGCTCCAAGGCTGCGGGAAAAAGCAACTTCCTAAAGAAACAATATGATGATTCCATTTAAAACCAGGCGTTCCCATTTAAGCAGGCAGGTTCTGCTGCGCAATTTCGTTATTACCATCATCTGCCTTATGATCGCCACCCTGTTGTCCACTTTATTTTTTCTTCTGTCCCACAACACGGCCAACATTGCCATCATCTATGTTCTGGCCGTGGTCATCATAGCGCAGAATACAGCCGGATACGGGTGCGGCATCGTGGCCTCCCTGTTCAGTGTGGCATTTATCAACTTTGTATTCACTTATCCTTATATGGAGCTGAACTTTATCTTAGACGGCTACCCAGTGACTTTTTTGGGCATGACCATCATCTCTTCCCTGTCCAGCACCCTGACTACTCATTTGAAAGAAGAGATCCAGCTTTCCAATGAGCGGGAACACATGTTGATGGAGGCGGAGAAGGAGAAGATGCGGGCAAACCTTCTCCGGGCCATTTCCCATGACCTGCGGACGCCTCTCACCAGCATTATCGGCACATCCACCTCCTACCTGGAACAGGGGGAGCACATGGATGAGTCCCAGAAGACCCATCTGGTAAAGACCATCGCCGAGGATGCCCAGTGGCTCTTAAACATGGTGGAGAACCTTCTGTCCGTCACCAGGATCAACAACCAGACAGCCAGCGTGAACACCACCTTAGAGCCTCTCGAGGAGGTGGTCTCCGCTGCCCTGCGGCGGTTCTACAAGCGTACACCAGGCGCGAAAGTCCAGGCGCGCATCCCTGACGAGCTGATTATGCTTCCCATGGATGCCACGCTGATCGAGCAGGTGCTGATCAATCTTCTGGAAAACGCGGTCTATCACAGCGGCTCCCAGACTCCCACCAGCCTATCTGTTGATACAGACAACGGGTTTGCCCATTTCCATGTGCGGGATTATGGATCCGGCATCAGCCCTGACCGGCTGGATACCCTGTTTGACGGATATCCCTCCACGCCAAACCACAGCAGTGATTCCCATAAAGGCATGGGGATCGGGCTTTCTATCTGCAAGACCATTATAAACGCTCACCACGGGCAGATCTCCGCAAAAAACCATCCAGATGGGGCTGAATTTATCTTTTCATTACCTTTGGGGGAAAATACCTATGGATCATAAGATAACTGCTGTCATAATTGAAGATGAAAAAAATATCCTTGGTTTTATTGAGACCGTGCTGTCTGACGGGTCCTATAAGACCTTCACCGCCGCCACGGGCACTGACGGGCTCTCCCTGATCACCTCCCGCTGTCCGGATATCATCCTTCTGGATCTGGGGCTTCCCGACATGGATGGCCTGGAGATCATCAAAAAAGTCCGGCAGTTCACCCAGACTCCCGTGATCGTCATCTCCGCTCGGACTCAGGAGGCGGAGAAGGTGGCTGCCCTGGATTTGGGCGCTGACGACTATCTCACAAAGCCCTTCGGCACCTCAGAGCTCATGGCCCGCATCCGCACAGCCCTGCGGCACAGTCAGAACTCCAAAGAAGCGGCTTGTGTCTACAGCCGCGGCGGCCTTGTGATCGATTTTGGAAAAAGGCGCACTACCTTGGACGGCCAGGAGGTTCATTTAACCCAGATCGAATACAAGCTGGTATCCCTTCTCGCCCGCCAGGCAGGAAAGGTGCTGACCTACGATTATCTGATGCGTCAGATCTGGGGGCCGTACAATGACAGCAACAACCAGATCCTCCGGGTCAATATGGCCCACATCAGGAGAAAGCTGGAAAAAAATCCGGCTGAGCCGGAGTATATTTTCACAGAGATCGGAGTTGGCTACCGTATGCGGGATGAGTGAGGGCTTTTCCATGAAGCCTTGGTGTGCCAGACAGCGGACTCCCACAGATCCAGTAGGGGCAGGGCCGCTTTAGCGGCCATATTCCTTTCCGCCCCCTTGTACATCAAAAGGCCTGTCTCCATTGTCAGACAGGCCTCCCAATCGTTCCTCTCACTTTTTTGATGTCATTTCTCACATGGCGTTTATATCTCTGCTCTTCCCTCTTCTCAAACAGGCTTCTGACCCCCTCCTCGTCCACAATCTTCATGGTCTTCACCACATAGAACTCTCCGTTCTCCCCTTTCTTCATGCGGATCTTTCCGCGGACAGGTCCATGCTGAGGGCAGACTCCCAGACTGAAATACTGCCTCTGATTCAGGGAAAACCACCGCACCTTTTTTCTCAGCATCCGTTTGCACTGGGGGCATATGATATCCGCCACGGTCTTGTCCTCCATGGCCTCTTCCTTGGTGGGAAATGTGCGGGAGACAAACTTGGAGTAGGTGGGAAACCTGAGATAGATCTCCTCCTCCTTCTTCTCCGGTACCCGGTAATAATCCACGGAAATATAGGGCTCCCACAGCGCCGGGTCCATGCGCCCCAGCACTTTTCCCGTGTAAAAGGCATCATCCAGGGCCCGATGGAAGGGCCGGTCCTGCTCCAGTGCCAGCTCCTCCACCGCCTTGTCCAAAGACATCTTCTCCCTCACATTGCCCCGGGCCAGGGCGTAGAGCTTCTGCACATCGTAATAATATAATGGTCTCTCAAATGGAATGTCCGCCTGATAATATTCCATATTTCTCTGCAATTCCGTCAGATCCATGGACCCCCATGTGCAAAACCAGAAATCCTGGCCGCACCACTCCAGAAAATCCCGGATCACATCCACAAAGGGCTCCCCCTCCTGCCGAAGCTCCTCCATGTCCATGTGGGTCACTTCCGAGATCTTATAGTGGAGCTGGGGATACACCTTTGGGGTGATCAGGCGGTGGAACTCGGATATCAAGTGAAAATCCCCGTCCAGCTTCACCGCTCCCACCTCAATGATCTCAAAGGGTATGCTCTCCACAGAGTTCTCTTTTCCTTCCGGACTTTGATTCCATTCCAGGTCAAAAATAATGTAGTTCTTCATAATGTGGCCATTATAGCATACTTTAGAGGGGACCGCAAGGGCGCAGACCTGCCTGAACAGTAACATAACCGCCCCATTGATCTTCATCATCAATGGGGCGGTCTTTAAGTTTATTTTGTCAGAATGGATCCATTATTCGTACTCAACAACATCCAGCCAGCTCTCCAGCAGCTCTCTCTCTCCCGGAAGCTTCTTGTTCAGTCTGGAAGCGGCCGTGATTGGCATCCATCTCTGGACATACTGTTTCGCGGTATCGCTCATCTCGCAGAAGGTATCCAGGTACAGCTCAGCCAGCTTCTGATCCTTCAGAGAGAACAGAAGGTAAGTGGTAGCGGCGTCAGCGGAGGCATTGCCCTGGGTCGCGTGGGACCAGTCCAGGATATAGTAGCGGCCCTTTGCGTCCACCATGATGTTGCTGGGGTTAAAGTCGCCGTGGAGCACCTTGTTATGCTTGGGCATGCTGGACAGACGGGTGTGAAGCTCATAGCGGGTGGTGGCATTTAACTCCTTGGACTCAGAGATCTTGCCGTTCCATTTGTCTTTCAGCTTGTTCAGCTTTGGACACTTTTTGCTGTGCACTTCCATCTGGAGAGCCACGAAATCTCTCATGTATCTCTCAATATGATCCGGGTCCTCTGCCATAACCTCCTCTAAGGTCTTGCCTTCGATGAAGTCCGTGACAATGCACCAGTTTCCGTCATCGGTTACATTGACGCCGTGAACCTTGGGGATGGGAAGGCCGGTCTCCTCCACTCTGGCCTGGTTGAGAGCCTCGTTGAGGACGTCTGCTTTGGGGTAATTCTTGTCAAATACTTTAACGGCAGTGTCGCCTACCTGGTAGATGATCTTATGGGTACGTGTGGACAAAATTTTATCTGTCTTCATATTTATTCTCCCTTCCTATACATTAGGCGCGAGCCGCGCCGCGCTACCGCCCTGCCTGGGTACAGTATCGCGGACACCACTCTTGGAATAAGCCGTATACGCTTCTTTTTCACCGGCTCATTCCAGATTCAGCTTATCCTGACTTCTTTTTGATCCGCTCAGTTAGTTCTTTGCTTCCCCGTAGTATGCCCTCAGATACATCTCCTTGATCTCGCTCATCAGCGGATATCTCGGATTGGCGCCAGTACACTGATCGTCGAATGCCTGCTCTACCATATCATCCAGAGTATCCAGGAAGTACTTCTCGTCAACACCGTAGTCCTTGATGGTCTTCTTCACGCCTACCGCTGCCTTCAGCTCTTCGATCTTCTCGATCAGCTTCTTAACCGCTTCCTCGTCGTCCTTGGCCTGAATGCCTACGAAGCGGGCGCACTCCGCGTATCTTGCCCGGGTGTGGGGATACTGATACTGGGAGAAGGTACCCATCTTGGCGGGGCACTCTGCCGCGTTGAACTCTACAACCAGGGAGATCAGCAGCGCGTTGGCGATACCATGTGGCAGGTGATGGAAAGCGCCCAGCTTGTGAGCCATGGAGTGGCATACTCCCAGGAAGGCGTTGGCAAATGCCATACCAGCCATACAGGAAGCGTCAGCCATCTTGGAGCGGGCCTCCACATTGCTGCCTTCATTATAACATGTGGGAAGGTATTCGAAAACATTTTTCATTGCTTTTAATGCCAGACCGTCTGTGTAGTCCGTGGCCATAACAGAAGCATAGGCCTCCAGGGCATGGGTCAGAACGTCAACGCCGGAAGCGCTGGTCAGTCCCTTTGGCTGGCTCATCATGTTGTCAGTGTCGATGACAGCCATGTTGGGCAGAAGCTGATAGTCTGCAAGAGGATATTTCACACCTGTCTCCTGGTCTGTGATAACCGCGAAAGGCGTCACCTCGGAACCAGTACCGGAGGAGGTGGGGATGGCCACAAAGTAAGCCTTCTCGCCCATCTTGGGGAAGGTGTAGACTCTCTTTCGGATATCGATAAAGCGCATAGCCATATCCTGGAAATCCACTTCCGGATGCTCGTACATTACCCACATGATCTTGCCGGCGTCCATAGCGGAACCGCCGCCCAGAGCGATGATCACATCAGGCTGGAACGCTGTCATAGCCTTCGCTCCTTCCTGAGCGTTGGCCAGAGTCGGGTCAGGCTGAACATTGGAGAAGCACTGATATACAATGCCCATCTCATCTAATTTATCGGTAATCGGCTTGGTGTAGCCGTTCATGTACAGGAAAGAGTCTGTCACGATAAAGGCCCTCTTCTTGCCCAGCACATGTTTCAACTCGTCTAATGCCACCGGCATACAGCCTTTCTTAAAGTATACCTTCTCAGGCGCGCGGAACCAAAGCATATTCTCTCTCCTCTCGGCAACGGTCTTAATATTCAGCAGATGTTTTACACCTACGTTCTCGGATACGGAGTTTCCGCCCCAGCTTCCGCAGCCCAGTGTCAGGGAGGGAACCAGCTTAAAGTTGTACAGATCTCCGATTCCGCCGTGGGAAGATGGAGTGTTGATAACGATACGGCAGGTCTTCATGGCCGCGGCGTGCTTTGCCATCTTCTCCTGCTCTCTCACGTCAATGTAGAGAGACGCAGTGTGGCCGTAACCGCCGTCCGCTACCAGTCGCTCAGCCTTGGTGATCGCCTCGTCAAAGGTCTTGGCCTTGTACATAGCCAGTACAGGAGACAGCTTCTCATGGGCAAATTCCTCGGAGATATCCACGGATTCCACCTCACCGATGAGGATCTTGGCGCTCCGCGGCACATCAACTCCCGCAAGCTGAGCGATCTTGTACGCGCTCTGGCCTACGATCTTGGCGTTCAGCGCGCCGTTGATCAGGATGGTCTTGCGGACCTTGTTCAGCTCGTCACCCTTTAAGAAATAGCAGCCTCTCAGCTCGAACTCTTTCTTCACCGCGTCATAAACAGGTTCCATAACGGTCACGGACTGCTCGGACGCGCAGATCATACCATTGTCAAAGGTTTTGGAATGGATGATGGAGCTTACCGCCATCTTGATATCAGCGGTGTCGTCGATGATAACCGGTGTATTTCCAGCTCCTACGCCCAGGGCCGGCTTTCCTGAGGAATAAGCCGCGCGCACCATGCCCGGGCCGCCGGTGGCGAGGATGGTGTCAGATTCCTTCATAACTTCCTGAGTCAGTTCCAGTGAGGGCACGTCGATCCAGCTGATAATGTTTTCCGGAGCTCCGGCTTTGACAGCCGCTTCCAGAACGATCTTCGCCGCGGCAATTGTACAGTTTTTCGCGCGGGGATGTGGAGAAATAATGATCGCGTTTCTGGTCTTAAGTGCGATGAGAGTTTTAAAAATCGCTGTAGATGTCGGGTTTGTAGTGGGAATAACCGCCGCGATGAGGCCGATGGGCTCCGCGATCTTCTTGATGCCGTAAGCCTTGTCTTCCTCAATAACGCCGCAGGTCTTTGTGTTCTTGTACGCGTTGTAGATATACTCTGCCGCATAGTTGTTCTTGATAACTTTGTCCTCTACTACGCCCATGCCTGTCTC
>Ga0137309_102731_pt1 | contig 10215 bp, 16 predicted proteins | sample NAcewiD2O_June_FD_97179 | JGI IMG/M metagenome (GOLD analysis project Ga0137309, IMG submission 97179) | Mouse cecal microbial communities from Vienna, Austria - N-Acetylneuraminic amended D2O_June | ecosystem: Host-associated > Mammals > Digestive system > Large intestine > Cecum | place...
CCTCATACATATCATCCCTATAATCTGTTTTTAAACTCATTACTCAAATGCCCCTCCATTAAGCGTGAAAGCCAGGCGTCTGATTCCTTCGGCCCTTCCTAATATGTTCCTGTATATCTTCAGGCAGGCGGATTCGATGCGGTTCAGCTCTTGCCAGTCGATGAATGGGCCGTTGTCATGATAAAACTGCCTTTCTCCTACATCGAAGGGGAATGTCCCTACGCAGACATGGTCTATATTGGCCTCAAAGCGGTTAATTTCATCGGCATAAAACCCATAATCCTGATAGGTCTTATCCTCTCCCATCTCCTCAAACTTAAAGTCCGGCCACAGAGTAAGCGCCTGGGTCCGTATCTCATTGATGTTGCCCTTGATGCGGTTGTAGTCACCAATATTAAAATAATCACTGGCCTGCCAGTCTGTTTTTGGCTGTTGCCACATAACTCATGTCCCTCCTTGCCTTGATGGTACTGCTAAGCCCGCCATTAAATTTCAGGGTATGGTCCGTTACCCGTATCAGCAGGTCAGGCACATACTTATTTTCCAGGAATGCTATGTCGTTGGCATCAATCCGTGGCTCTCCCCGGTATGACAGGTCATATTCCCGGTCTGATTTCATGTAGTCCCCAATCCAATCCGCCAGGTTCGCGGCATGGACCGTGTCGGACACAAGCGGATTATTCCACGCCTCCAGGCTGCCGGTAGGATTTAGCTGTCTGCTTACCTTGGACTGGGTAGTAACATAATCCCTGCCTGTCACGACCACCTCTGTCGGCCCTGTGATTCCTGTAAGCTCCACCGTTGCGTAATAGGCACTACTATCTACAATCTCACACCCATATTTCGGGATACTTGCAATAGTGAAATAGCCGATGAACTTATCACACCACTCTATATCCGGTTCATTCCCGATTCCCCAAGCTGCTGTCAAATCTACCAAAAGAAGTGAATCTGTATAAAGCCTTTTGTTTCCATAGGTATAAATCCTTAGGTCCCACTCTCCTGTTGTCTCAACCGTGTCAATGGCTGATTTGGTATGCCACACTCCATCTGGTGCAATAGCCTCTGGACGTAGATTAATATTAAATGATTCTCTATTGGCAATCGCCCTGACCAAATCGCATTCATCATTTCCCGAATACTCACCGGGTGATTCCTCCCGCATGAAATTCCCCCGCAAGTAATATTTATGTCCGGATATCATCTGCACAGTTTGTACTATGTGGACTGCGTTTCCATCTTCCGAGACAACGTATGTGCATTTTCTGGCTGCGTCATACTGTGCGTTGAGCCATCCGGTCACGCCGGTATCAAAAGACCCGTTCTGAACCATATTGGTTGCCTCCACATAAACCGGGACGTATGTCTTTAAATCATAGGATGGATTAGAAAAATAAAACGTATATCGGTTGTCTAAAGCGGTTACACTTATGGTCTCCCTCGCCAGCTCCTTTGCATCCTCTGTACTGAGATTGTATATGGTGCGTACGACCTGCAGTTCCCTAACCTTGGTCAGTTGCGTGCCCTTTGGGGTCTTGGTCAACTCTACACCATATTCCAGGACATAATCAGTGCTGTCGCCGAAGATTATATTGTCCAGCACTACACGGTTATTGGGACATCCCTTGGAAAATTCCAGCACCAACCGGTCAAACTCTGGGAACTCATGGCTGACCACGTAAGTCTGTGTCAATCCAGGGACTGTATAATCTTCCATAGCCGCGTTATTGTAGTAGGCATGGAAGATAACTGTATCCGGCCAGTTGCGACCAAATTCCAGGGTTAGTCCAAAACACTTGTATGCCGCCTCCGTAGTTATTTCCACTGTGGGGTTGTCCGCAAACAGTCCGTCTTCTTCGGCGACGGCCTCAGACACATAGCCCGTATTGAGATAAGTGGCTCCATTGGTCGTCTGCCTGGGAAGGAAATACTGTGCGCCGGATGTGCCTGTGTAATCCTGACCAGGCAGGGCATACGCTTCCTTTTCCGCGTGGTCAAGTATGGCTGACGCATGGGAAAAGTATGTCTCGTTATCAGACGCCGCCTCCATATCCGGTACAAAACTGGACTTAAGGATTATCCTGCCGGTCCGGTCCTGGTACAGGATACATCTGCCGGCATTAGCAATCAGCTGCAGGGCTTCCTTATGCGCTACCACCGGCATCGGATTAACCACTAGAACATTCTTAAGATATGGATCTATCCAGTAGTCCCGGTAATCCACTTGAGCATCCGCGAGAACATCCACAGCCATATCATACAGGCTCATACCGTCCGGATGATACTGACCACGGTAATATGTGCCGTCCATCCCCTCAAAACAGTCTGATGCCTGGAAGTCCATCTCCGTATCATCAGCTGACCATGATTTTAGTGCAAGTGACGTTCCCGGTATCCACTCAATCGTTCCATCATTCATAGCCTGGCCGTAAAGCGCCTCGATACTCTGACCAATTTCCAAGAAGTTCACTGTACTTTCTTCATTCTCCACATCATAGGCCCGGTCCTTATTATCCACCGTTACGGAAAAATCTATAGTTGGCAACTCCTCCGATATAGGACTAATATGTTCTTTTTTGGTTGCGGACAGTATTTTTTGCTGTCAAAATAGATGCCTATGCCCATCGTTATTTGGTTAATGCGCAGTCTGCTCTGTCCATTGGCCATGACAGACGGCACAAAACGGAGGAAGGTTGCAGCCGGAAATATCTCCTCCGTTACATAATGCCCGCTGGCATTCCCGGTTATTTCTACGGTATTGCCATCTGATATGATACTGAAATCCACCGGATACGCCTTGCCAAACTCGACCGTCAGCCCCTTAATGTCATATTGAACGGGAAACCGGATTTCAATTCCCCCTGAAGGCCATCCGTCACGATTCCCTGATTGAGCACCACGTCTGCTGCCTCCTTGGGAAGGAAGTACATGCTGCCATCCACCGTGGTATAATCCTGGTCACAGGTTGCATACAGCTCCTGTACCTTGTAGTTATCCATGGGCTTCACTAGGTCGGAATAATAAGTATACATATCCGGCTCAGGTATGTAGGCGGATGCCTGGGCCTGCTGGTTAATCAGGCCGATGGTGACACGCAGGTGAGACAGTGGGTTCCTCCACTTCCTGCGCATCATGTCCTTATATTCATTACTTGCCGCCTGCACTACTCCATCACCCCGCAGTCTATCAGGTTCACCTTACAGTCTTTATACATGGTGGGCAGCCCATCCGGACCTATCTCGTCTATCTTGGCCGTCCGGTTCCCCGGATACATCCGCTCCGTCTTCCAGCAGTTGTTTTTCATGTCGGGAAACTTGACCGTCACCACAAACTCCTCAAACTCTTTAAGGATGCTGCTCCAGGTCGCCGCATCCAGATAGGACCACTGCAGGCCGTCAATCTTATCCTGGTCACGGCCCACGCGCTGCCCTACGAATTCCCCCAGGGCATTCTTGCCCTGGTTCACGTTCGTAGCAATGGTTAAGCCAGGCCCCCGGTCATAGTTTGGATATTCATGTCCATTAATATAAATAGGCACTCCGGCCACCTCCTTACGTTGTGCGCAGCGTGTATCCGTTACGCTTATCCAGTTCCACAAGTTTCTTTTTGATTTCCCTGATATCTATGTTGACCGTTAAATCCATCTGTTCTATCAGGTCAATGATGCGCTGCAGCAGGTTTGCCATGATGGAAAGATACTGCTCACTCATGCCATTACTGCTTGTTTGGGACGCTAAAGCCACCGCCCGGTCCACCATTTCCTGCATCTTATCCTCAGGCGCCACAATCTCACCATAGTGCCTGTTGTCACCAATCATGGCTAGCTGCGGGGTGTTGGCGCGGACGAAACCGCCCTGGGCCAGACGTGGAAGGTGGATGTTTGGTATATTCGGGATAAAATCGGCGCCGATGCCCGGTATCTTATCCGCCACCTCATTTACGGCGTCTATCATGGCATTAATCGCATCAATAACCCTGTTGGCCATGTTCTCCACACCATCAATAATCATGTTGATAATGCCCTTTATATCTGCCCAGATCCCGTCCCAGGTTTCTTTTGTCTTGGTTCTCACCGTATCCCATACGCCTGTAATCGCGTCTTTCATAGCCGTGAACTTCTCGTCTACAGTTGTTTTAATGGTATTTCCGCCAAATTCCATAAATTTATCAATTAATGGACTGAGGTACTGGTCTTTGAAGCTCCTATACTGGCGGCAGAGCCGGCTATCTTACCCAGGTTAATAGCTAAGATATTGGCAAACCGGTTGGCAGCCTGTTCCACCTCTGGAGATGTAAATATCTCCGTCAGACTATCCTTGATGCTTTGGATAGATTCTTTCATGCTGTCCAGGACGCTGGTGTCGCCAAATCCAACCTTAAACCCTGCCATGAATGGGTTTTTGAGTTCCTTTGCCTTTCCAATCAGCCCTGCATACTTGCTGTCCATCTCATCCACGGCCGATGTATCAAGTTCGCCCATGTCGAACTCATCCGCAGAGTACCCACCATCCGCACCGCCTCCGGAACCACCGCTACCGGAGTCTGTCTCCGGGTTGATGATATTGAGCTCATCAATCCCTGTGGTGGCACTTTTCATGTCCTTGGCTGCCTTCTTGGCTGCGCTGCCTGCTCCTCCAGCGGCTGCCCCTGCTTTATCAGCAGACTGGGCCATCGCTTCCATACCAGCCGTGGCCGCGGATGCGCCTCCCGAGCCCTTCTTACCTGTCACCATTTCGGTAAAAGCCTTAAAGGCATTGGCCAGGCTCATCAGCTTGCTGATGATACGGTTGATTACCTGGATGACCGGGGTCAGTACATTTATAAGGCCCTGACCGATTGTGGCTTTAAGGCTATCAAATTGGAGCTTAAGGACCCTAACCTGGTTTGCCCAGCCGTCAGCCGTCCGTATGAAGTCCCCGGATGCCAGTGACAGCTGGTCCTGCACAAACTTATACCGCAGGGCCACCTTCTCGGCCTCAGACATCTTGGCCGTTACCTTGCCATAGCCGTTCGCCAGGGCGTAGCTGTCCAGGGCGCTCTGGGTCATGACAATACCCAGGTCCTTAAGGGTTTCTGTCTCACCAGTAAAGACAGACTTTAATTTCGTGTAGGCCTCGTCCTGACTGATGTTGTAGAAGGATGCCACATCACCGGCCAGGCCAGTCAAGGTCGTGGACATCTCATAGGCTGCCTGTTCACCAAATCCAAAAGCCTTGGCCATTGCGCCGAAGGTGCCGGTAAACTTCTTAGCCATGGTCTCGGACAGGCCGAAGGAGGTTATGGCGTTCTTAGCAAAGTCATCCACCTGTTTGGACATCCGTGGGAATGTGACATCCACCACATTCTGGACTTCCGCAAGGTCGGAACCCAATTTAGATAGTGTCTACACAAGATATGGAGATTGTGATAGAATGGAACTATCTTAAAAGACAGGGGACAGCAAGATGGAATCATCCTATCACAGACACGACATAAACGATAAAGTATGGGAGTTGCTTGAACCGCATTTGCCGGGACAACGAGGCCAGTGGGGCGGGATTGCTCAGGATAACCGCCGTTTTATCAACGCGGTGTTTTGGGTATTGCGAACCGGAGCGCCCTGGCGTGACCTGCCTCCCGATTACGGAAAGTGGGGCAGTGTTCATCAGAGGTTCATCCGTTGGCGTAGAAAAGGTGTTTGGGAAAAGCTCTTGGAAATTCTGATCGATGAGCCGGATTATGAATGGCTGATGATCGACGCCAGCCATGTCAAGGTGCATCCTCACGCAGCGGGAGCGAAAGGTGGCAATCAGGATATGTCCAAGACAAAAGGGGGCTTAACACCAAAATACATTTGGCCGTGGATGCGCATGGTATGCCAGTCCGAATCCTTGTTACAGAAGGTACCAGAGCGGATTGTAAAGAAGCTGTCCACCTGATAGAAGGCATTTCCGCGGAAACTCTGTTGGCAGACCGGGGTTATGACACAAATGATATCCTGTCCTATGCGGTTTCAGCGGGGATGGAACCCGTGATCCCACCGAAGAAGAACCGTAAAGCACAGCGCGACTATGATAAATATCTCTATAAACTGCGTCATCTGGTAGAAAACTGCTTTCTATCTTTGAAACGCTGGAGAGGCATTGCCACTCGCTATGCCAAGACCTCCGATGCTTTTATCGCCGCGATACAGGTTCGTTGTATCGCTATTTGGGCTGCCATTCGTGCTTAACCCGTGTAGACGCTATCTAATACATTGTGCACCGAAGTCTATGATTTTTTTTACCGCAAATGCCGCCGCGAGGGCGGCACCTGCCTTTTTGGCCAGCCCCTGGATGCCCGCCATCTGCTGCTTGAATTGATTCTGGTTGACTACGAGGTCAAGGCCAATTTGCCCTACACTGTCAGCTGCCATACATATCACCTGCCTTTTAGCTCAAAAGCAGGCTCCGGCTCGCTACTCCTTTGGTGCGGCTCTAGGCTCTGTCATTTTTATATCCAACTTGTTTATAGTCCTACATCTGGGACATTTGATTTCCCCCTTAACATATTCCGCCAGGAGGAGGGTCTGTCCACATCTCATACATCTTATTTTCTCAATCTTAACCACCTCCGCACATAGCCGCAAACATCTTCTCCAGGTTGGCCATTTCCTTCTCGAAGGTTTTCTCATCCATTTCTTTCATTTCCCGGTTACGCCAGTCATCATATATCCGGCGCTGGTCCTTTGTATAATGCTTGATAATGTCCTTATCCGCCTCTGACCGGATGGCCACCACCCGTCCCAAGGCAGTCTCCGGGGACAGGCCGGCAATCAGCGCCCTGAACTCGTCCCAGGAGACTGACTCAAACTCTTTCGTCCGTATGCGCAACCCGTACTGCGACAGGAAGCTGGAATCTATCAGGTCCCAGTCCTCGAACATGTCGTAGTACGGGTCACTGCTCTCCCGGGCTGTCTACCTCATCGGTAATCAGCTGTATGGATTCCATAATGACTGTAACCAAATCCTTAAATCCGATTTTCAGCTTTTCAATCTTCTTCTTGGACTCTTCGGGGAACATCAGGTTGTAGGCCTGCAGAACTTCATCCATTCCGGGGGCATCTGCCGACATCAGTCCCATGACCTTAAGCATGGTCGGGGCATCTGCATTGACCTCCAGCACCTCACCCTTAATGACAAGGGATGGGTTTTCCTCAAAACTCAGCTTATCCGTGATATCTACTTTTCTCGCCATTGTCTAACCCTCCTTATACTGTTAATGATTACGCTGGAGTGAAAGTTGGCTTTCCATAACCCGTCACCTCAAACTCCAGACCGTCAATATTTGTCGTGTCACCACCTCCGGGCGTCGTCACATTAACGACTACGTCACAGGCCAGCTTTGCTCCGCTGACCATGGTCCACTCAAACTTGGTCATCACGTCCTGTCCAAACTTCCACGCCAGGCCGGCAATATAATCATTCCCCGGGTCCCCAACCGACCGTTTTCCCTTAAAGCTGAACCCAAGTTTCTTGCCGGTCATGGCAGCCTTGGCCCATCCGGCAGCATCCATGGAATACCACTCCTCAACGGTACCGTCTATGGATGGTGCAAAGTTCTCCAGATCGGCTGGCATCACCATCTGTTCATCTGTACTCTCAAGGCCCGCAGTGCCAAACTTAAACACATTGTTATGCACGGGATACACTTCTCCCTTTGCTGCATCTGCCATCTCTTATACCTCACTTTCTCTGATATACAAAATCCAGCCATATCACATATTCGTAGACACCCTTATCATCCGTCCCCACGTCCACCGGTTCCGGGACCTGGAGGATGATGCAGTTGATGGGTGTATCCCCTATGGATAGGCTGGATACGTTTTTAAGTTTCTCATATAGCGCATAGGCGGCCCGTTCTGATGCCTGCACATCCTTATCCCAATGGACGAGCAGTGATATACGCCGGACATCATAGCTGCTGTAATCATAGCCACCCAGCGCCATCACAGGAGGGCCGCTGCCCTGGCGGTGGTACACGCCAATGGAATGGTCCTTCTTGTTGTTCAGCTTCCCGATATAAACATTCCTGTCATCCGTAATCCCCAGGGTTCCTATGTATCCCCGGATATTATCCAGTGTCAGCATCACACGCCACCTACTTTCTTGTAAAACCGCTTAAATGCGCTTTTTGCAAAATCCTGGTTTACTCCACCAGGCAACCACGGTTCATACCATTCACCGCCGGCAAACGGGTTCTCGTCTGTCTGGAAGTCATACTCTGGATGGTAATAGAGGCGGCGCGCATAAGATGTGCTTACTACCAGCGTTTCCTTCCCCTGTCTGGAATGGCTGTAATCTGCAAAGAAACTGTCCTCCTCCAGGTGTCCAGTATCAAATGGCATCACCTGGGCCTGGACAACTTCCGTGTGCAGCGCCTCCGCTGTCATCTCTAGGGCGGTCACCGCCGCCTGTGTCAGCTGCTTAATTCGCGGGAAATTCATCTTCACCGTTGATTTAACCTGCATCAGACCACCTCCAGCTGGCAGTAGTTCACGGTCCCGTCAGGGTTCCTGGCCTTCATCCCCTGTTCAATCCTCCGCTCCTCCCCAAATACAGTTACGGTACCCCCGCTTAAGGTTGGGAAGTCTGGGGCAATGTCCCCGGGAAACATGGCCGTGCCGGTTATCTGTACCAGCTTCTCTTCTGTGGTCAGAATGGTCTTGGCCCGGTCCTGGAAGTTACATTTTAGGTCCAAGTCCACTACCTTCTCTGGATGGCCGCGGTTGTCTGTATCCTCTGATTCCAGATGGACGTGTATATCCGTCCTGCATAGCCGTTTTGGCACTAAACATGGGTATTTCATAGCCTCACCTCGCTAACCGGCAGCATAGGCCCGTCTGGGACAGCAGAGCGTACACATCGCGCTTCATGGCTACACCCTTGTCTGTAAATACGTTCCAGCTGCTACCGAACTGTGCGGATACACCGTTGATGCTGTAGCCCTGCAGGATGGTATTAATCTCGTCCGCGTTCTCATACTCAAAGTCCGCCTGCTGGCAGACCACTTCCTGTATGGTTTCCTGCTGGAAGGCCGTCAGATTAGAAAATCCCCGGCCTACAATCCGGTTGTAGGTCAGGGAATCAACGTGGCGGCTGGCCTGATTAAGGGCCCTGTCCAGCTCATCCATGGGGATTACGGTCCCCTTGTACACATCACAGTAATATTCATATGTGACATAGGGTTCATAGGGCATATTACTCACCTGCCTTTTTACTCTCCGCTTTCTTTGCCGGTTCCTGCTTTGCGGCCCGGAGTGAAGCAAGTTCCTCCCTCAACGCTACATTTTCGGCATTCCTTTCAGCCGCTAGGTCCTGAAGGCGCTCAATCTCTTTCACTGCCTTCATGTGTTCATCATAAGGTATTGTCTTTCCGCGTCCATATGCGGTCACCTGGCCATCATCGCCCACAATATCAAAGCCAGCGTCCTGATAGGACTTCTGCTGGCTTTCATCAATGGTGTACTCTTTATTTCCCTTAACTGCTCTCATACTACCTCCTTACGCTCCGGCCGCTTCCACATTCATGGCACACCCATCAACCTTCTTTTCAAGAAGGAACAGGTCTCCGTAACAACGGTTCTGATACAAATACCCATCTGCCGTCTTTGAATCTGTTCCTGGGGTAAACAGCTTGATATAGCTGTATTTATCCCGGCATACCACACAAGAGGCATGAATCAGAATCCAGTTAATCTGCTTCGCATCAGAGGCAGCCACGCATCCTGTAGTGAAGTCATACTTAGTCTTCATCCTGGCCGCAGGCACCATCTTAATGGTCACATCATCCAGGCTATGTACCTTACGATTGATTGTGGACGGGGACGTTACAGTCATGACCCTCTGGAGTCCTTCCGCCTCCTTCACAATCTTATTCATGGTTGGGGTGACATACAGCATTCTCCCTTCTTCCGGGACGCCAGCCTCATCCATTCTCGCCATCTCCTCATCAAAAGCTTCCAAGAAGTTGGCTGCCGTGATGACATCAGTACTGATACGGCCAGAATAAGCGGTCAATTCTGCATGAAGCTTGGAATAACGGTAGGAATCTTTTTCCGGAATGGCCTGTTCGGTCTCAAAAGTGTTCTGTATGTTTGCCACGGATAAGGTCAGGTTTGTTTCGTCAATGTCCATGGGGTCAATCCAGAACTCAACATCCCTGTCGTGTTCCAGTTTCTTTGCCTCCCAGTCATTA
>Ga0137309_102733_pt1 | contig 10214 bp, 9 predicted proteins | sample NAcewiD2O_June_FD_97179 | JGI IMG/M metagenome (GOLD analysis project Ga0137309, IMG submission 97179) | Mouse cecal microbial communities from Vienna, Austria - N-Acetylneuraminic amended D2O_June | ecosystem: Host-associated > Mammals > Digestive system > Large intestine > Cecum | place...
AGGAACACCATGCGGAAACTGGTGGAATGGGAGAAAATCCCGGTGCTGCGGATTGGACGGAAAGCAATCATACGCAGGGATGTGCTGGAGAGGTTTATGGCAGCAAATGAGGGGAAAGACCTGCGGAACCGCCCGGAAGTAAAAACTGTCCGGACATGATAAGAGGCAGCCATAACGGCTGCCCCATTGGCAATCAGACCGGAGTCTTGATATACCTACACGCAAGATAAGTGTATCACAGACTTCTCCGGTTATCAACCGGAATTTTTCTTTGGCAGGACAGGAATGGTGTAGTTTTGGTGTAGCAATGGTGTAGATTTTTTCTACACCGTTCCTACATCATTTTTTGAAATACTACACCATTCCTGCATCATTTGGGGCAAAGCCTACATCAAAACTACACCATGACAGGGGAATCAATGGGAAAAGTGCCTGCACCTGTGCCGGTACTTATGAAGATTATGCAGTTACTTATGCCTGCACCTGTAGGCAGTATGCTTACACCATGCTGGCACTTATGTTTATCCGCAGTATTTTACTTTGGCAGAATACAGGTCAGCGGCAGATGGTTTCTCCGGCAGGCAAAATAACAGGCAAAAGCTGGATATACACCCGCTTGAACAAGCCCCCGGCAGGGCCCCCGCATTTTTGGCTTGACAAAAATGCTAGGGGGTTATCATTATCGGCAGAGCCGAAATGATAACCGCACCCCGCCACGTTCCCATCAGCCCAAAGGAAAATCGGAGACGTAAAATGATTGATAAGGAAACCAGCCGGAAAGGAAATGACAAATAAGAAAAAAATTCCTCCGGCAGAGAGGGGGATGTGATGAATGAAGTATCATACAGTGCCCATATCAGCAACGGGAAAAGTGCCCTCAACAGCAACGGCAGGCTGTCCGGTGTGGCAAAACACAACCTGCGGAAATACCGTTCCAAAGAGTATGACAGGGAGAACATTGTCCTGCTCTTTGGCAGTACAAATCTTATGCGGGATGTGAAAAAAAGTCTATCAGGACACTTTTTCAGAAGCACTGGAGCAGTATAACCAAAAACAGACAAGGGCAGACCGACGGATTGACGATTATTTTGAACATCTGTCCGGCAAGAACCAAGACGTGGCAGTGGAGATTATTTTCCAGTGCGGGGATAAGGATTTCTGGGAAGATGTCTTTATGGAAACAGATAAGGAAAAGCAAAACAAAGAAAATATCTGCAAGGTATATGACACCTTACTGGAGCAGTTGCAGAAAGAAATGCCGGATTTCAAAGTTGCAAATGCGGTAGTCCACTTTGATGAAGCAAGCCCGCATATGCACGTTGTAGGCGTTCCCATAGGCAGGGGATTTAAGCGCGGGCTGGAAACAAAGGTTTCCAAACGCTCTGTTTTCACTCCGAAAACGCTGGAGAATATTTTACAGAACAGCCTGCGTCAGACCGCAAGCGTAGAAATGCTTATCCACTTCGGAGTGCTTGTAAAAGATAAGCAGAAAGGGAAAAACTATGACCTGACCGTTGCGGAATATAAGGTGCAGCAGGAAACGAAGCGGCTGGAAATGGTGGCGGGATTCCTTGAAGAAAAACAGGACAGGCTTTTTAATGCCAACCAACGTCTGGAACAGGCAGAAAAAGAAGTTTCCGAAGCAGAACGGCGGTTGTCTGACACGAAAACAGAGATTATCGGAGCAGAGGAAGATTTGATACAGATAAAAACAGAAGGCAGGGAAATGAAACAAAAACTGATGGCAGAACAGGAGGAAATACGGCAGGAAAATTTGTCCTTAAAAACAGATACGCTTATCCTTCATTCTGATAAAGAGCGTCTTTTGCGTGATGTCAGGAAAGCAACAGATGAAAAGGAACAAATACAGGTAAAAAAAGAGGGGTTTTTAGAGGATATCGGTGTGTTGGATAAAGAGTTTGAAAAGCGTCTGGATTTCATCAACGTACTGGATAAACTCAAAGCACTCTTTTATAAGCTGTTATCCATGATTCCGCTGGTGCGGGAGTTTGCAAAGTTTGTAGAAGAAAAAAAGGATATACGGGCCGCCTCCCCTTATGGCTATACCCCTCTCGGCAGGCTGTTAAGGGAGTACCGTACCTCTCTCCCTCAGCATGACAGGCTTGTCACGTTCCCGGAGATTGCCTCGTGGCAGACTTCCACAGGGGAAGTGGTTCCGGTGTATGAGGACTATAACGGACGGGGAACGGAGTACAGGCTGGCGGGATTCTGGAATGTGCAGAAGGAACAGGCTGTAAAGGTTTCTGAAATAAGAGAGGAAATCATGCCGGAGAACCGGATATGTACGTTAGAGCTGGCAGAGGTGTATGTAAAGGCGGTGGAGAGTTTCATGGAGGATATGGAACCGGAAGAACGTACAAGGGAGAACCGTCCTATGTATCAGAGACAAAACGAGGAATATATACAGGGCAGATAAATAATTCCGTTGTTAAAAGGCATAGATGAAATATTCTATGCCTTTTGCAGTGCAATTAACTTACAATTAACATATATGCACTTTTAGAGTTAACATTGGGGACGGTATACTTGGTTCATACAAAAAAACAAAGGAGTGTGTTCAATATGAAAAAATTTATTATGATTGCAACCGTTTTTACACTTATGACAGGGGTATTGACAGGATGTAGCGGCAATGCTGGTTCGTTCACTGACAAAAGTACAGCAAATGAGACAACTAAGAGTTCACAAACAATAGCCACCGACGGTTCCACTTCAATGGAGAAAGTCATTGGATTTTTGAGTGAAGCCTATATGGAGGAACATGGAAATATAAAGGTTACATACAATCCAACGGGTTCTAGTTCCGGTATACAGGCAGTAGCGGAAGGAAGATGTGATATCGGACTGGCAAGTCGTGACCTGAAGGAAGATGAAACAGCAGATTTACAGGGAACGGTAGTTGCCATTGATGGAATCGGAATCATAGTCAATCCTGATAATCCGGCAACAGATTTAACAATTGATCAGATAGGGAAGATTTACAGTGGTGAGATTACCAACTGGAAAGAGGTTGGCGGCAGCGACGCACCGATTGTCTGTATTGGGCGTGAGGCGGCTTCCGGCACAAGAGACGGTTTTGAGGAAGTGACAGGCACAAAGGATAAATGCAAGTATTCACAGGAACTTACGTCTACGGGCGATGTCGTGCAGACGGTATCCGGCAATCCAAATGCCATTGGCTATGCATCGGTTGCCTCGGTTGGTGATACGGTAAAGATGGTCAGCGTGGAAGGGGTAAGCCCGACAACAGAAAGTATTCAGGATGGGAAATACAAAGTCCAGAGAAACTTCGTGCTGGTCACAAAAAAGGACACTGCTCTTTCTAAAGCTGCACAGGAGTTTTTCGACTTCGCTACCAGCGAACAGGCAGACAGCCTTATTACAGAGGCAGGTGCTGTTCCTGTCAAACGGTAATTACAGGAGGGGCTGTTATGGAAAAGATAAAAAAGACAGCAAGGTGGATGGAAAGGGCAATGAACCTGTTGTTTTTGGTATGCGGTCTGCTGACGATACTGTTTGTCGTCCTAATTACTATATTTCTCTTGATAAGCGGCATTCCGGCAATACGGGATATCGGTCTGGGAGATTTCCTGTTTGGGAAGGTCTGGGCATCTACTTCTGCAAAGCCTTCCTATGGAATCCTTCCATTTATCCTGACATCCGTATACGGAACTCTGGGGGCAATCCTCATAGGAGTTCCGATTGGACTGCTATGTGCTATTTTTCTGGCAAAGATGTCCCCAAAGAAAGTTAGCAGTGCAGTAAGGAATGTGGTAGATTTGCTTGCCGGAATCCCGTCTGTCGTTTATGGGCTGGTGGGAATGATCATCATTGTTCCATGCGTAAGGGAGATATTTCATCTCCCGGATGGTGCAAACCTCTTTTCGGCAATTCTTGTCCTTGCTGTTATGATTCTGCCCTCTGTCATTTCCGTATCGGAAACGGCAATCGGGGCGGTGCCAAAGGAATATGAGGAGGCTTCTCTTGCTCTGGGGGCGACAAAGACGGAAACCGTATTTAAGGTGGTTGTGCCTGCCGCAAAAAGCGGCATTGTCACTGCGGTTGTATTAGGCATTGGCAGGGCAGTCGGGGAAGCGATGGCGGTTATGATGGTAGCGGGAAATGTTGCCAATATGCCGAAACTGTTTGGCAGCGTCCGGTTTCTGACTACTGCTGTTGCCAGTGAAATGTCCTATTCTTCCGGCTTACAGAGACAGGCATTATTTTCCATCGCACTGGTGCTTTTTCTGTTCATTATGGCAATTAACCTGATATTAAATGTAGTAATTAAAAAAAAGGTTTGAAGTTCCACTATTGCATGAAAATACCATGCCAAGTGGAACTAAGGCAAACCTATCAAGAACGCAAAAACAGCGTTCTTGAGGAAAATGGAGGAAATACATGTGACTGATACAATATCGAAAGCAAGAAAAATTAAGGATACTATCTTAAAGCTGATGATGGTTTTATCAGCAGGATTGATTTGCTCTCTCCTGCTCGGACTGATTGGATATATCCTGTACCGGGGCATTCCACATATCTCATGGATGCTTGTTTCTACGAAACCAAGCCTTTTGCGTGGTACGGTCGGGATTCTGCCAAACATCCTGAATACCTTATATATCATTATCATAACGCTTGTAATTGTACTGCCGCTTGGGGTAGGGGCTGCGATTTATCTGAACGAATATGCAAAGAATAAAAAACTGGTACGGGTCATTGAACTGGCAACAGAAACCCTTGCCGGAATCCCATCAATTATATATGGACTGGTGGGAATGCTCCTGTTTGTGCAGTTTTTCTCTCTGGGAACCAGTCTGATGGCCGGTTCGCTCACCCTGGCAATCATGACATTGCCCACGATTATACGCACCACACAGGAAAGCCTGAAAACGGTGCCAAAAGCATACCGGGAAGGTTCGCTTGGATTAGGGGCAGGCAAATGGTATATGATTCGTACAGTTGTCATTCCCTGTGTCATTGATGGGATTGTTACCGGCTGTATCTTATCGGTGGGCAGAGTGGTAGGTGAAAGTGCCGCACTTCTCTTTACGGCAGGGATGGCAAATGAACTGCTGTCCGTACCAGAGGCAGTGCAGGCGGGAAATGCGGGTTCTACCCTGACCGTTGCCATGTATGTATATGCGAAAGAGCGAGGGCAGTTTGATGTTGCGTTTGCGGTTGCCGCTATATTGCTTGTACTTACCTTTCTTATCAATATGTCGGCAAAGATAGCGGCGGTTAGACTGAAACAGAAACGAGGTTAAAGTTATGGAACACATTATCACGACAAAGAATTTAAACTTATGGTATGGTGCGAGCCATGCCCTGAAAAGTATCAACATGGAAATCCCGGAAAAGAAAATCACTGCGCTGATTGGCCCCTCTGGCTGTGGAAAATCCACTTATCTGAAAACATTGAACCGGATGAATGATTTGGTGGAAAGCTGCCGTATCGAAGGAGAAATTATGCTTTCCGGCATTGACATTTACAAGGGGATTGATGTAAACATTTTGCGGAAACGTGTTGGCATGGTCTTTCAAAAACCGAATCCGTTTCCAATGAGTATTTATGATAATATTGCCTATGGTCCAAGAATACATGGAATCAAATCAAAGGTTAAGTTGGATGAAATCGTGGAGCGTTCCCTGACGCAGGCGGCAATCTGGGAGGAATGCAAAGACCGTTTGAAAAAGAGTGCATTGGGCATGAGTGGCGGCCAGCAGCAGAGGCTCTGCATTGCAAGGGCACTGGCGGTAGAGCCGGAAGTCCTTCTGATGGATGAACCGACGTCTGCCCTTGACCCTATTTCCACTTCAAAGATTGAAGATTTAGCAATGGAACTGAAGGAAAAATATACGATTATTATGGTAACCCACAATATGCAGCAGGCAGTGCGGATTGCAGATAAGACAGCATTCTTCCTGCTGGGCGAGGTGGTGGAGTTTGATGATACGCAGACCATGTTCTCCACACCGTCTGACCAGAGGACAGAGGATTATATTACAGGGAGGTTTGGATAATGCGGAATAAATTTGACAGACAGTTATCGCAGCTTAATACAGAACTTGTTACCATGGGAGCCTTATGCGAGGAGGCAATTACCAATGCGGTAAAATATCTTACGGATAATGAAGAAAACAGCAAAAATATGTGTCTGGATGCGGATACGCAGATTGATAAAAAAGAGCGTGATATCGAAACCCTCTGCCTGAAACTGATTTTGCAGCAGCAGCCCGTGGCAAAAGATTTGAGAGTTGTTTCAGCCGCTTTGAAAATGATATCCGATATGGAACGGATTGGAGATCAGGCATCGGATATTGTGGAGATTGCACCTTATGTGGCAAAAAAGGGAACGCTTGGCGAAACCCATATCCGGGAAATGGCAGAAGCAGCGATCAAAATGGTGTCAGAAAGTATTGAATCTTTTGTAAAAATGAATCTGGATATTGCCTGGCTGGTAATTGAACATGATAATATCGTGGATGATTTATTTGACAAGGTAAAGCGGGAGTTGATAAAATCAATAACGGAGAGACACGACGATGCGGAGGCTCTTATGGATTTGCTGATGATTGCAAAATATTTTGAGCGGATTGGCGACCATGCAGAAAATATTGCGGAATGGGTTATTTATTCCATTACCGGAGAGCATCGGAAAAGACCTGAAAATAAGGAAAGCTCCACCAAAGGAGGAATCGGTTAACATGATTTATCTGCTGGAAGATGATGATAATATAAGAAAGCTGGTATGCTATGCGCTGTCAAAAGAGGGATTTGAAGTACAGGGGCATTCTTCTCCAAAGGAATTTTGGCAGGGACTAAATACGGAACTGCCGGAATTGGTTTTGCTGGATATTATGCTGCCGGAAGAAGACGGGTTGTCGATTCTGAATAAACTGAAAGGTAATGCAGCGACTGCGCATATCCCTGTGATTATGCTTACCGCAAAGGGCAGTGAATTTGATAAGGTCACAGGCCTTGATATGGGAGCGGATGATTACGTGGCAAAGCCTTTTGGAACGATGGAACTGATTTCAAGGATCCGGGCGGTACTGAGGCGTTCCCAAAAAACGCAGGATGACAGAACGTATACGATTGGCGGGCTGTATGTTAATCCTGCAAAACATATTATTACGGTATCAGGGGAAGCGGTATCGCTTTCCTATAAGGAATATCTGCTGTTGATGGTTCTGCTGGAGGCAGAGGGCAATGTAGTGGAACGTGACAGGCTTTTAACCAGTGTCTGGGGGGAATATTATACAGAATCCCGGACGCTGGATGTGCATATCCGGAAACTGCGGGTAAAACTGGGGGATGCCGGAAAACTCATTCAGACTATAAAAGGAATCGGTTATAAATTAGGAGGCGATTGGAATGAATAAAAAAATTTTTCGTTCGTCACTGCTTACCGTCTGTCTTGTATTGGCAGCTACCATTGCATTGATTATGGGGCTTTTGTTTCATTTTTTTGAAAAGCAGATACAGAAAGAGCTTGCCAATGAGGCCGGCTTTCTGGCACATGCTCTTGAAAATGAGGGAGCCGGATATTTTGACAGTTTTGATAACAAGAATAACAGACTTGCCGGAAATAACCGTATCACATGGATTGATGAAAATGGAACGGTATTGTTCGACAGCAGGGCAGATGTGTCCGAACTGGATAATCATGCCGACAGGGATGAAATTAAAACGGCAATGAAAGAGGGGAAGGGCATGAGTACGAGGTACTCCAAAACCCTGACGGAAAAAACAGTGAATTATGCCATACGGCTTTCCGATGGCAGCATACTGCGGGTTTCGACAGAACAGTATACGGTAGTAACCATTCTGATGGGGATGCTTCAGCCGATTTTATTCATTATGTTTGTCGCATTGATTTTAACACTGGTGCTTTCCGCAAGGGTATCAAAAGCCATTATAGAACCAATTAACAAACTGGATTTGGAAATACCGGAAAATAATGACACATATGAGGAATTAACACCTCTGTTACGGAAAATTGCAGACCAGAAAGAAACGATAGGGGAACAGCTTGCGGACGCCCGCAAAAAACAGAAAGAATTTAACCTTATTACAGAAAATATGAGTGAGGGCTTTCTGGTTATTGATGCAGACGCCAATCTCCTGACCTATAATTCTGCCGCATTAAACCTGCTTGAGATTACCCCTCCGGCAGACAGGAGTGTCCTGCTGTTCTGCCGGGCAAAAGAGTTCAGAGGCGTTATATCCGATGTATTGTCAGGAATAAAGGCAGAGAATACGATGGTGCGGGAGGAACGCAGTTACAGTCTGATTGCCAATCCGGTTTATGAGAAGGAATCCGTAATTGGGGCCGTTGTGGTTATTCTGGATATTACGGAACGTGAAAAAAGGGATATGCTGCGCCGGGAGTTTACGGCAAATGTTTCCCATGAACTGAAAACTCCGCTGACGTCTATCTCTGGCTTTGCCGAACTGATGAAAGCAGGCGATGTTCTGGAAAATGATGTGACTGACTTTTCAAAATCCATTTATGATGAGGCACAGCGGCTGATTACGTTAGTCAATGATATTATTAAGATTTCTGAACTTGACGGGCAGAGTATTCCTTATGAAAAGGAAACGGTGGATTTATATGAATTGTCAAAGGAAGTAATCGGACGGTTGGAAAAAGAAGCCGATAAGAAGAATATTACCTTTCATTTGATTGGCGGCAGGGCAGAGATTATAGGCGTGCATAAAATTTTGGAGGAAATGCTCTATAACCTTTGTGACAATGCGATTAAATATAACAAGGAAAATGGTACGGTGGATGTTTTGGTAAACCAGACGGGAGATGGCGTGAATGTGATTGTGCGTGATACGGGAATCGGGATTCCTATATCACATCAGGACAGGGTGTTTGAACGCTTTTACCGGGTGGATAAAAGCCATTCCAAAAAGGTAGGTGGAACAGGTCTTGGTCTTGCCATAGTAAAGCATGGTGCTCTGTACCACCATGCAAAGCTCAGTCTGGAAAGTACTGTGGATGTGGGAACGGTGGTAACGATTGCATTTTCTAAAAAATAATAAAGATAAATATATGCCGGAAAACAGCCCGTATAAGGGCTATGCCCGGCATATTTTTAACGCAGTTTTAACATACTTGTTATCTGCCCTTTATGGTTTATCAGATGGAAATCGTATAAAATAACTTGTGTAAACAAGATAATTACTGGAATGGAGGAGCTATGAAAAAGAAGAAAACAGTGAAAAAGTTAAAAAAGAAAATTGCGGTTTTGGAAACAGAAAATCTGTCATTACAAGAGAGCGTTTTGCGGGCAGAGAACAACAGCAGGGAAAAAAGTGCTTTTTTATCCCATATGTCCCATGATATACGGACACCCCTGAATGGCATTATTGGAATGACAGGTATTGCCATGAAACATTTTGATGATAAAGATAGGGTTCTTGATTGTCTAGGGAAAATTGACAGTTCTTCCAAACATCTGCTATCCCTGATTAACGATATTTTGGATATGAGCCGGATTGAAAGCGGCAGAATGGTTATGAACCATGAACGGATGGATATACGTGAGGTGATTAACGGTTGTGCACTAATTGCAGAAAGTCTGCTGGCACAGAGAAAGGTGGATTTTGTCAGGGAGTTTGGTATATTCCATCATCCTCTGCTAATTGGCGATGAATTACATCTGCGTCAGGTACTTATCAATATTTTATCAAATGCCATTAAGTTTACCCCGGATGGAGGGAAAATCTTTTTTCAGGTAAAGGAGGTTTCTGCTGGAGACGGAAAGGCGACATACCATTTTGAGATTGAGGATACCGGAATTGGTATGAAACCGGATTTTTTGGAAAAAATTTGGGATTCCTTTACACAGGAAAATAGCGGAAATTGCAATGGGTATAAGGGAACCGGATTGGGAATGGCTATTACAAAAAAACTGGTTGATTTGATGGGGGGGATTATCAAGGTAGCAAGCAAGCCGGGAGTTGGCAGTAAATTTACTGTGGAGGTAACATTTGATACAGGGATAATGTCTGGCATTGCAGAGAAAGAGAATAAAATGGAAAGCATACAGGAACGGAACGCCCATCTGGACGGCATGAAAGTCCTGTTAGTTGAAGATACCCCACTGAATATGGAAATTGCAAAATTTATGCTGGAAGATGAAGGGATTGAAGTAATGACGGCAGAAAATGGACAGAT
>Ga0137309_102738_pt1 | contig 10200 bp, 7 predicted proteins | sample NAcewiD2O_June_FD_97179 | JGI IMG/M metagenome (GOLD analysis project Ga0137309, IMG submission 97179) | Mouse cecal microbial communities from Vienna, Austria - N-Acetylneuraminic amended D2O_June | ecosystem: Host-associated > Mammals > Digestive system > Large intestine > Cecum | place...
AAGAAGGAAGTAAAATATGAGACAATGTCGCAGAGTGCTTGCTGTGCTTGTCAGCACAGGACTCGTGGCAGCAGCGCTTTCCTGCTGCGGCGCAGGTGGGGGAGACAAGAGGCAGATCATCCGGATAGGGCATAATCAGGCTACAGACCATCCAACCAATATTGCGCTAATGGCCTTTGAAGAGTATATCGAGGAAAAACTGGGAGATAAATATAACGTAGAAGTCTATCCGAGCGAGTTGCTTGGTTCCCAGACAGACATGGTTCAGCTGGCCAAGACGATACCGTACATGCTCTGGTATTATGTCGCGATTCTGATCGGACTGCCGACGGCGGCGGGACTCATATAAACGGGCGGCGCAGGAAAATGGCTGCTGCCGCAGCCGCGTTTCGGCACGGGTGCGGGTCAGGACGCATACTTTTTATAAAAATCTGCGCTGCGGGCAAAGTAAACAGGGAATGCTGCAAGGAGCTGCTTGCGGCAATTCCTGAAAATAAAGGAGGACAACATTATGCAAATGACATTTCGCTGGTACGGCGAGGGAAACGACAGCATCACCCCAGAGATGATCAAACAGATCCCGGGAGTGACCGGGCTGGTCTGGGCGCTGCATGACAAGCAGGCCGGAGAGGTCTGGGAGGTGGAAGAGATCGAGGAGGCAAGACGTCAGATCGAGGGCGCGGGCTTCAACATGGACGTGGTGGAAAGCGTAAACGTGCATGACGATATCAAGATCGGGCTTCCTACCAGAGACCAGTATATCGAAAACTATAAGACCACGCTGCGCAATCTGGCGAAGTTCGGCGTGAAGGTTGTGACTTACAACTTTATGCCCATTTTTGACTGGACAAGGACAGACCTGTTCCATCCGCTGGAGGACGGCTCAACGGCGCTGTTCTACGAGAAGAACCGGATTCAGGATGATTATAAGGAAATGGCGGATTACATCCTGAACAACCTGCACGGAATGACATTTCCGGGATGGGAGCCGGAACGGATGGCGAAGCTGGATGAACTGTTCGAGGCATACCGCCCGGTGACCAAGGAAAAGCTGTGGGAAAACCTGAAATATTTCCTGGAAGCGATCATGCCGACCTGCCATGAGACGGGGATCAAGATGGCGATCCATCAGGACGATCCGCCGTGGGATATTTTCGGGATTCCGCGCCTGCTTTGCGACAAAGAGTCCATCGGGCGGTTCCTGAGTATGGTGGACGACGAGTACAACTGCCTTTGCCTGTGTTCCGGGTCTTTGGGCGCGAATAAGGAAAATAATGTGGCGGATATTGTGCGTACTTACTGCGACCGGATTGCGTTTGCGCATATCCGAAACGTACGCCATTATCCCAACGGGGACTTTACCGAGGCTTCCCACCGGGACTGCGACGGGGATACGGGAATCCTGGAGATCGTCAGGGCTTACCATGACTGCGGCTATACCGGCTATGTGCGTCCAGACCACGGGCGGCATATCTGGGGCGAGAAGTGCCGGCCGGGGTATGGGCTGTATGACCGGGCTCTGGGGATCATGTACCTGTGGGGCTGCTGGGACATGCTGGAGCGGACCGAAGGGAAAGTGGCAAAGTAATCGCGAGACAGGTCAGGAAGCCTTGACGATGCCTGGGCACAGGGCATCGGGAACAGTAACGAAAAGGAGGGTATGATGAAAAAATTTATGGATCAGGATTTTCTGCTGTCCACGGATACGGCAAAATGGCTTTACCATGAGGCGGCGGAGCATATGCCGATCATCGACTACCACTGCCATATCAATCCGCAGGAGATCGCGGAGGACAGGAAGTTTGACAATATCACACAGGTCTGGCTGGGCGGCGACCATTATAAATGGAGGCAGATGCGGTTCGGCGGGATCCCGGAAGAGATCATTACCGGGGACGCGGATCCGCGGGAAAAGTTCCGGGCGTTTGCGTCCGTACTGCCCAGGCTGATCGGGAATCCCATGTATCACTGGAGCCATCTGGAGCTGCAGCGCGTATTCGGGATCACAGAGCCTTTGACGGAAGAGAACGCGGATGAGATCTATGACAAATGTAATGAGGTGCTGGCGCATGTATCGGCCCGGGAGCTGATGCGCAAATTCAATGTGAAAGCGATCTGCACCACGGACGATCCCTGCGACGATCTGCACTGGCATGACGTGATCGCGGCGGACGAGACGATGGAGATCAAGGTGCTGCCTGCGTTCCGCCCGGATAAGGGGATCAATATTGAAAAAGCGGGCTTTGCGGAATATATCGGAAGGCTGTCGTCAGCCTGCGGGTTCGAAATCCGCAGTGCCGAGGATGCGGTGAAAGCGCTCCTGACCAGGATTGATTACTTTGCGGAGCACGGCTGTCTGTGCGCGGATCACGGACTGGACTACTGCATGTACGAGAAGCCGGATCCAGAGCGGGCAGAGGCTGCATTTGCGGCGGCAATGAAGGGCGATCGCCCGGAAAAAGCGGATGCGGATGCATACAAGACGCTGGCGACCATTGCCTGCGCGAAAAAATATACGGAGCTGGGCTGGGTGATGCAGATCCATTTCGGATGCCTGCGCGACAATAACAAGCCGCAGTTCGCGAAGCTGGGGCCGGATACCGGATATGATGCGGTGAACAGCCAGTCCGGCGTGGAAAATGTGGCTCCGCTTCTGAACGCGTTTCAGGAAAATGAGGGACTGCCGAGGATGATCCTGTATTCCCTGAATCCCAATGACAATACCGCCCTTGTGACGATTGCGGGATGCTTCCAGGGAGACGGCATCGTGGGTCGGGTGCAGCACGGAAGCGGCTGGTGGTTCAATGACAACCGCAGCGGCATGCGCGGCCAGCTCACGGAGCTTGCAAATAATGGGATGCTGGGATGCTTTGTAGGAATGCTGACGGATTCCAGATCATTCTTAAGCTACACGAGGCATGAGTATTTCCGGCGCATTCTCTGTGAGCTGATCGGGGAATGGGTGGAAAGCGGACAGTATCCGGAGGATAAGAAGCAGCTCGCGCGGATCGTGGAGGATATTTGCTTTCATAATACGAATGCGTTTTTTGGATTCGAAGTATAAAAAACGGAAAGGAGTAACGAAAAATGAATTTACCTTTGAACATTGATTTTACAGGAAAAGTTGTGGTTGTGACAGGAGCAGGCGGCGTGCTCTGCGGTACGATGGCGAAAGCATTTGCACAGGCGGGAGCCAAGGTGGCGGCGCTGGATCTGAATGAGGACGCAGTGAAGAAGCTGGCGGAGGAATGCAAGGCAGAGGGCTTCATCTGCGAGGGCTATAAGGCGAACGTGCTGGAGCCGGAGGCGTTGGAGGCGGTTCATGCTCAGGTGTTGAAGGATCTGGGGCCGTGCGACATCCTGGTAAACGGCGCGGGCGGCAATAATCCGAGGGCGACCACGGACAATGAATACCAGCATGAGGCGCAGGAAGGGCAGAAGACATTCTTCGATCTGGACGCGGGCGGCGTGGACTTTGTGTTTAAGCTGAATTTCCAGGGGACGCTGCTCCCGACGCAGGCTTTCGCGAAGGACATGGTGGAGAAAAAATCCGGGTGCATCCTGAATATTTCCTCCATGAACGCATATATTCCGCTGACCAAGATTCCGGCGTATTCCGGAGCGAAGGCAGCGATCTCCAACTTTACGCAATGGCTGGCGACACATTTCGCAGGAACCGGGATCCGATGCAACGCGATCGCGCCGGGCTTCCTGGTGTCTAACCAGAACCGGGCGCTGCTGTTCAACGAGGACGGGACGCCGACAGCGCGTTCCGAGAAGATTCTGAACGGGACACCTACCAGGCGGTTTGTGGACAGCGAGGAATTGCTGGGCGGCGTGTTCTTCCTGTGCGACGACAGGGCGGCGAGCGCGATCACAGGGGTGGTGCTGCCGATTGACGCGGGGTTTGCGGCGTATTCTGGAGTATAAGGGGAATTGTGCGTAACACGCTCATGAAAATAGAGGCTTCCTGAGACACAGGATAGAGAAAGAACGGACTGCTGGAGGAACTGTTCTTTCTCTTTTTCTGTTTAAAATATGGCTTGCATCAAACTGTTTCGCCGCAGATATGATGTGTATGTGTGAAATTATGCTGGTATATTTCCAGAGGATGCCATATTGAGAGGGCCGGGAAAATCGGATATAATCATAGTTAGGACCTGTAGGAAAGAAACTGACACATCCTGCGCAATCTGTATCAGTTCTTTTTCTACAGATCTTTAGACAACGATTGAGGACGGAAACTGTAAGATGAAAGAAAAAAAGAAACTGGGAACAACAGAAAAAAGGCTGATCGCGGCCTGCGTTTTTTTGGCTGCAGCAGGGATTTTGCTGGTGTGCGCAAGGCAGATACCGGGATTTGCGGAGTGGTATGCGGTACATATTTATCAGAAGCTGACTGCGGCTGTGGGAAGGGTGACGGGGCTGGCTCCTTTTTCTATCGTAGAGATCGGTCTCTATGTGCTGCTGATCCTGCTTCCGGTGACGGGAGTACGTGCCGCTGTGAAGTCTGTGCGTTTCGGACATGGCGGAGAAAATGCGCTTAGGTGGGCGTCAGGAATATTTCTTACGGTCTCACTGCTGCTGTTTTTGTATATGACTAATTGCGGAGTGAATTATCAGAGGGAATCCTTTTCGGAAAAGTCCGGGTTTGCGGCGGAGCAGTATACGGCAGAAGAATTGCGGGAAGTGTGCCTGTGGCTGACAGAGGAGGTCAACAGTCTGGCGGGGCAGGTGGAGCGCAGTGACGGTGGGACAATGATTCTGACAATGCCTGCGGAGGAGGAACAGGATGCTGTGCAGGCGATGAAAAAACTGGCGGAGGAATATCCGGATTTGAATGGATTCTATCCTCATCCAAAGCCTGTCTGCATATCGGAGATCTTGTCCTATCAGAACCTGTCCGGGGTGTATTCGCCGTTTACGATAGAAGCGAATTTTAATGCAGACATGATCGACTATAATATTCCTTTTACGCTGTGCCATGAATTATCCCATCTGCGGGGGTTTATGCAGGAGGAAGAGGCGAACTTTATCGCGTTTCTGGCTTGCGTCGGGGCCGGAAAACGGGATTTTGAATACAGCGGATATCTGATGGGGTGGGTGTACTGCATGAATGCGCTGCGCCGGGCGGATACAGAAGAGTGGCAGGCGGTCCGGGAAGGACTGGACGAAGCGGTGGAAGCGGATCTGCGGGAAAATTCCCGGTTCTGGGATTCTTATGATGGGGCAGTGGCGGAGGTTTCCGATAAGGTGAATGATACCTATCTGAAAGCGAACGGGCAGAGCGAAGGCGTGAAGAGCTATGGGAGGATGGTGGATCTGATCATTGCGTACGCGGAGAATCAGGGGGAATGACACATAACCTTCTATTCCATTAAAACAGGCTGTGTATAAATCTCACAGCGATTTGGCCTGAGCTAAGAGCAGCCTGTCAAATGGATCGCGATGCTCTCTGGGAGCATTTTCAGCATGCCTTAGTGTCTCGACCATAAAAGCATGTTTGGGATGAGTTTCTAATAATAAATAACCTGCCATTCTGCATAATTCTTCAAAGCGTTCGGAAGAAAAGGTTATGTTTGATTTTTGGAGCGAATGCTTAATGGCAATTTCCCACACATTTGCAAAACTATAGTAAATGGTGTTGTCTTTGCTGAGCAGGATTTTACGGGCTTTTTCAGATAATCTGGGGCTGTCGCTTATTGCCCAGATTAATAAAAGCGGCTCCTTCATCTGACATATTTATAATACGGGCACACACTTGCTGCTGTAATGTCAATTGCTTCACATCCTTTCAATTGATAGTTGAATTTCATGAAAAATGCAGTAGAGAACTGTACATATCATGTCATGATACCTGTGAAAATACTACTAAAATAAGTTGGTTTTCCAAAACATATCCGATTACTGGCCATAGTAATAAATAAAGTAACTCTTCCCGCTTTACAAAGATATTTCCGCATGATAAAATAACCACCGTAGTGTTAGAAATTTTGTAACTGTTTATACCCCGCGGGAGCCTGCGGCGGCCAGAATCGGCGGATGTTCGGATACAGAGGCAGGGCGCGGGGCTGCATCTGATAAAGGAGGAGCATGATATCATGATAAAACTTTATGACAATGGAGTCTATCTGCTGAACGGCACAGATATGATCGAAGATAAGGGCGGCGCGCAGGTTCCGCTTTCGAAGGAGGAAGCGTCGCGGCAGACGATGGCTTACAGCATCCTGCGCGACCACAATACCTCGGGCAATATGGAAAACCTGCAGATCAGATTTGACAAGCTGACCTCCCATGATATCACGTTCGTGGGGATCATCCAGACGGCTCGGGCTTCGGGGCTGGAGAAATTCCCGATCCCCTATGTGCTGACCAACTGCCACAATTCCCTGTGCGCGGTGGGCGGTACGATCAATGAAGATGACCATATGTTTGGGCTGACCTGCGCGAAGAAATACGGCGGTGTCTATGTACCGCCTCATCAGGCGGTCATCCATCAGTACGCGCGGGAGATGCTTGCGGGCGGCGGCAGGATGATCCTTGGTTCGGACAGCCATACCCGCTACGGCGCGCTGGGCACCATGGCCATGGGCGAGGGCGGACCGGAGCTTGTGAAGCAGCTTCTGAATAAGACCTATGATATCAAGATGCCGGGCGTGATCGGCATTTACCTGGACGGCGAGCCGAGGAAGGGAGTGGGCCCCCAGGACGTAGCCCTGGCGATCATCGGCGCCACCTTTGGAAATGGTTATGTCAACAATAAGGTGATGGAATTTGTAGGACCCGGCGTGCACAAGCTGAGCGCGGACTTCCGGATCGGCGTGGACGTGATGACGACAGAGACCACCTGCCTGTCCTCCATCTGGGCGACAGACGAGAAGATCCGGGAATTTTACGAGATCCACGGCAGAAGCGAAGACTATAAGGAACTGAATCCGGGGGCATGCGCATATTATGACGGCATGGTCTATGTGAACCTGAGCGAGATCAAGCCTATGATCGCAATGCCGTTCCACCCCAGCAATGTCTATACGATTGAGGAATTGAACGCCAATTTAAAGGACATCCTTCATGATGTCGAGCAGAAGGCGTTGGTGAGCCTGGACGGCGCGGTGGATTACAGCCTGCAGGACAAGGTGGCTGACGGGAAATTATATGTGGAGCAGGGGATCATTGCCGGCTGCGCGGGCGGCGGATTTGAAAATATCTGTGCGGCGGCGGATATCATCCGGGGAAAGAACATCGGCTCCGGGGCGTTTACGTTCAGCGTTTATCCGGCCAGCACCCCGGTCTATATGGAGCTGGTAAAAAATGGGGCGGTCGCGGATCTGATCGGGGCAGGTACCATCGTGAAGACGGCGTTCTGCGGACCATGCTTCGGCGCGGGAGATACACCGGCCAACAATGCGCTGTCCATCCGCCACTCTACCAGGAATTTCCCCAACCGGGAGGGTTCCAAGCTGCAGAGCGGACAGATTTCCTCTGTCGCGCTGATGGATGCCCGTTCCATTGCGGCGACCGCGGCGAACCAGGGCTTCCTGACCCCGGCAACTGTACTGGATGTAGAGTACAAGGGGCAGAAATACCACTTCGACAGGAGCATTTACGAAAACCGGGTATTTGACAGCAAGGGTGTGGCGGATCCTTCCGTGGAAATCCAGTTCGGTCCCAATATCAAGGACTGGCCGGCCATGTCTGCGCTGCCGGAGAACCTGATCCTGAAAGTCGTATCTGAGATTCATGATCCCGTCACGACCACGGACGAGCTGATTCCCTCTGGAGAGACTTCTTCCTACCGTTCCAATCCGTTGGGGCTTGCGGAATTTGCATTGTCCAGAAAGGATCCGGCTTATGTGGGACGCGCTAAGGAAGTGCAGGCGGCGCAGAAGGCGATCGAGGCAGGCGCCTGTCCGCTGGATGCGCTGGAAGAGTTAAAGCCGGTAATGGCCGCAATCCAGAAGGATTTCCCGGAGACGGGCAAAGGAAATATCGGCGTGGGAAGCACCATCTTTGCGGTGAAGCCGGGAGACGGATCCGCACGGGAGCAGGCGGCATCCTGCCAGAAGGTCTTAGGCGGCTGGGCAAATATTGCCAATGAATATGCGACCAAGCGTTACCGCTCCAACCTGATCAACTGGGGCATGCTTCCGTTCCTGACAGAGGCGGATCATGAGGCGCTTCCATTCCAAAGCGGGGATTATTTGTTCATCCCTGGGGCGCGCAGGGTGATCGAAGAGAAGCAGAGCACGGTAAAGGCATTTGTGGTGAAGGACGGGCTGCAGGAGATCGAATTGAAGCTGGGAGAAATGACTGACGCGGAGAGGGAGATCATCCTGAAAGGATGCCTGATCAATTATTATAGAGGATAAAAAAATATAAGTGGGTTGGATGCTCCTGGGAGCATCCAACCGTACAAGTGGAAAAAAGGGACGGTTTCAAGTGACCGTCCCTTTTCTGTGACCATATATTCGGTAAATCTTTGTAGGATCAGCGTTTCAGCTTAAACTTCTCTGTCTGCGCTTCCAGCATATGAACCTGTTCGAAGAGCTCTGCGCTGACAGCCGCGGATTCCTCACTGCTGGCAGAATTGGACTGGACCACTGTGGAGATCTGTCCGATTCCTTCGGTAACCTGTGAAATGGAATCTGCTTCGCCCTGGATGGCGTCTGCTATCGTATGTATCGCTTCGTTGGACTGTTCTACCAGCTCCAGCGTCTTTTTCAGGGAGGCGGAAACCTTTCCTACGATCTCGGTTCCGCGCGCCGTTGTCTGTACGGAATTCTCAATCAGATCCTTGGTAGCCTTGGCTGCTTCATCTGACTTGGCTGCCAGATTGCGGACCTCATCCGATACTACGGCAAAGCCTTTGCCTGCTTCTCCGGCGCGGGCAGCCTCTACTGCCGCGTTCAATGCCAGGATATTGGTCTGGAAAGCGATATTCTCGATCGTAGCAATGATATTGCCGATCTGCTGGGAGGAAGCGCTGATATCTTCCATGGCCTGCACCATCTGTTCCATCTGCTGGCTGCTGACGGATACCTGCTCTCCGGTGAGGCGCGCATTTTCCTGGGCTTCCTGAGCCACGCCTACATTGCGGTCCGCATTGCGGGAAAGCTCTTCCAGAGTAGCGTACAGCTCTTCCACCGCGCTTGCCTGCTGGGTTGCGCCCTGGGACAGTGTCTGGGAGCTGCTGGATAATTGCTCTGCATTGCCGGATACCATCTTTTCCGCCCGGAGGATGTTGGACATGGTTCCGGACAGGGTGGAGGTCAGGCTGTTCAGTGACATCTCAATGGTACGGAAGTCACCGATAAACGGAGCGGTCGTGGCAACATCAAAGTTGCCGCGGGAAAGCTGTTCCATGATCCGGTTCAGATCTTCCACATAATCGTGGATCAGGCCCATGGATTTTCTCAGGGTATCTGCCAGGTAGCCCAGCTCGTTTTCCGCATGGTAATCCAGCTCAAATTCCAGATTTCCATCCTGAAGAGGACGGCTCTGGTCGGTAATGTGAATGATTGGTTTTACAATGTGCTTCAGAACGTACTGAACCAGGCTGAGCAGACATACAAGCGCGAGGGTCAGGCAGACCGCGCACAAAATGTTCATGGTCAGGATCATCTGCCGCATTTCGGTGGTGCTGTCCAGGCTCTTCTGAGTACAGTCCTCAACGATCTGATCCAAGAATCCTACCAGTGTGGACAGGTTGGAGAGGATCGTATTCTGATAGTAAGCCTGTGCCTGTGACGGACTGGAATTCATCTGATCCAGTACATGGATAGCGGATTCATGCAGCTCCTTGTGGAGGGGCTCGATCTGGTCGCGCAGGGCCAGGATATCAGGATCCGCGGTGCTGCTGTCGCCGTAGATCCACTGTCCGAGGACACAGGTAGTCGGGTCGGTACTGCCGGTAAATTCGGCATCGGCATACAGCGCGTTGCTCAGTCCGCTGGACCATTTGTAATGGGCTGTCTCGGCAGCCTGTACGGTGGACAGCAAGTTGTTGACGTCAGCATTATCAGCCTGCATATTCTTAATGCGGAAAATGTTTATCGTCATGACACTGCTGAACAAAATTACGGAAGCGAGTGCCGCAATCACTCGGATTCCAACGTTTGTTTTAATACTTTTTCGCATAAATGTACATCCTTTCGTTAGTTGAGTATGGGAAGTCTTCTACTCTCTTCGATTTGTTTCCCT
>Ga0137309_102753_pt1 | contig 10147 bp, 8 predicted proteins | sample NAcewiD2O_June_FD_97179 | JGI IMG/M metagenome (GOLD analysis project Ga0137309, IMG submission 97179) | Mouse cecal microbial communities from Vienna, Austria - N-Acetylneuraminic amended D2O_June | ecosystem: Host-associated > Mammals > Digestive system > Large intestine > Cecum | place...
TTGTTCTAACGGTACATTCTTCTGATTTGCACCTTCCCCACCAGACCCTCGTGCCGAGTGCCGCGAGGCAACCGGGCAGCCCTGCGGGCTGCCGGGACGGTCGTTGGCGGCGTAGCCGACAATGACGTCCCTCGATAGAACTGTGCGTAGAAGTAAGCACTGGCATCGGCCCAGGGCACGGACGATAGACCAGCCAGTCCAAAGGTCGTAGCGTAACCAAACACCCCCGTAATGCAGGAGGATTCTTAAGGAACGCAGTTCCTTAAGCGATCTTTTGCTTCTTTTCGCTCGCGCGAAAAGAAGGCCCGCCCGGCAGGGCGAATGTGAATAAAAGAAAAATCCCCCGCCGCCGGAGGCGGCAAAGGAGACAGTATGCGATTTGGAATAAAAACCCTCGACGACGCCCAGGTGAAGGGCAAAACCGTCCTCTGCCGGGTGGATATCAACCAACCCGTGGACCGGGAAAAAGGCACGCTGAAAAGCATCAACCGCATCGAAGCCTGCGTTCCTACCATCAAAGAACTCTCCGGCAAGGGAGCGAAGGTGGTCCTCCTGGCCCACCAGGGCAGCGACATCGAATACAAAAACTACTATACGACAAAGCCCCACGCAGCCGTACTCAGCCGCCTGCTGGAGAAGGAAGTCCGTTGGATCGATGACGTCTGCGGCCCCGCCGCCCGGGAGGCAATCCTCAAGCTGGAGGACGGCGATATCCTCCTTCTGGACAACGTCCGCTTCGTGGCCGAGGAGCAGACCCTCTTCGAGATGAAGCTCCGCCTGACCCATGAGCAGCAGGCAAAGACCCTGCTGGTGGAGAAGCTGGCCCCCCTGGCGGACCTCTACGTCTGCGACGCCTTCGCCGCCGCCCACCGGGATCAGCCCAGCCTCTGCGGCTTCGAGCAGGTCCTGCCCTCCTATATGGGGCGGCTGTTCGAGAAGGAATTCTGCACCGTGTCCCAGGTCATGGAGGAGCCGGTGCGGCCCTGCGTGTTCGTTCTGGGCGGGGCCAAGATATCCGATGCCTTCCTGATGATGAAGACCGTCCTGGAGCGCGGCGTGGCGGACAAGATCCTGACCGGCGGACTGGTGGGGAACATCTTCCTCACCGCCCTGGGGAAGGAGATCGGTCAGGGAAGCGTAGACTTCATCATGAAGTCTAACTACGGCGAGTACATTGAAAAGGCCAAGGAGCTCTATGCCCAGTACGGCGAGAAGATCACCCTGCCGGTGGACCTGGCTTGGGTGGCGGACGGGGAACGCCATGAGGCCGCCCTGGGCGGCGTTCCGGCGGACATCGCCTCTGTAGATGTGGGCGGCGAGACTGCAAAAATTTATCGGGAGGCTATCCTAAACGCGAAGACGGTGTTCGTTAACGGGCCCATGGGCGTCTTTGAGCAGGCTCCCAGCGAGGCGGGGACCCGCGCCGTCTGGCAGGCCCTGGCGGACACGGAGGCCCACACCGTCCTGGGCGGCGGCGACAGCATCACCGCTACCGAGAAGTACGGCCTGACGGACAAGATGGGCTACATCTGCACCGGCGGCGGAGCCCTGATCCGGTTCCTGACCGGCGAGGAGCTGCCGGTGGCCAAGGCCCTGCGCCACGGCGCGGGACTGTGCGAGAATTGAGAGGTGACTGCAAAATGGAAGCGGCAAAGAAAAAGGAACTGCAGGCGCTGGCCGTTAAAATCAGAATGGCGGCGCTGGAAGCCATCCACTCCCTGGGCTCCGGCCATCTGGGCGGCGCGCTGAGCATCTGCGATGTGCTGGCGGCGCTGTACGGCGGGGAGATGCGCATCAACGTAGACGACCCCAAGTGGCCCGAGCGCGACAAGCTGGTCTGCTCCAAGGGCCACGCCGGTCCGGCGGTGTACGGCACGCTGGCGGTGAAGGGCTTTATCCCCTATGAGGAGCTGAAGACCCTGAACCGGCCCGGCACCCGTCTGCCCAGCCACTGCGACCGGAACAAGACCCCCGGCGTGGACATGACCACCGGCTCCCTGGGACAGGGCACCTCCCTGGCCTGCGGCATGGCTCTGGGCGACAAGCTGAAGGGCCGCGATTCCCGGGTGTTCCTCATTGTGGGCGACGGCGAGAGCAACGAGGGTCAGGTCTGGGAGGCCATGGCTTTCGCCAGCGCCAAGGGACTGGATAACCTGGTGGTCCTGCTGGACTGGAACAAGCGGCAGCTGGACGGCTGGACAGAGGATATCTACCCCATGGGAGACTATGTGGCCAAATTCGAGGCCTTCGGCTTCGACACCGTGAAGGTGGATGGCAACGACGTGGAGGCGGTGGCGGAGGCCCTGTCCAATATCCGGCAGGGCGGCGGCAGGCCCCATGCCGTCATTCTGGACACGGTGAAGGGCGCGGGCATCAAGGAGGTTGAGGATACCGTCATGAACCACAGCCTCACCGTCAGCGACGAGCAGTTTGAGAGATGGACCGCCCAGCTGAAAGCCCAGCTGGCAGAACTGGAGGGCTGAGAGATGGCGAAAATCGTATATACAGGGGAAATGGACCCCCGCCTGTGCAAGAGCGTGCTGGGAGAGACCATCCCCGCTCTGGCGGAGCGTGATCCGGATGTCATCTATCTGGACGCGGACCTCATGAGCTGCATCGGCACCGCCAAGTGGGCCCAGGCCCACCCGGACCGGGCGGTCAACTGCGGCATCGCCGAGGCCAATATGGTGGGCGTGGCCTGCGGCCTGGCCTCCGCCGGCTTTAAGCCCATCGTCCACACCTTCGGGCCCTTCGCATCCCGCCGGTGCTATGATCAGGCGTTCCTCAGCGGCGGCTATGCCAAGAACGACATCACCATCATCGGCACCGACCCCGGTGTCACCGCCACCATGAACGGCGGCACCCATATGCCTTTTGAGGACGTGGCCCTGTACCGGGCCCTGCCGGGGTCCACGGTGATCGACGTCACCGACCCCACCCTGCTTGCCAGCGTGCTGGGCCAGTGCGTAGACCGCCCCGGCGTGAAGTTCATCCGTGTGGGCCGGAAGCAGTACGCCAAGGTCTACGAGGATGGCAGCGAGCTGCCCATCGGCAAGGCCGTGACCCTCCGGGAGGGGACCGACATCGCCATCTTTGCCGCCGGCATCATGGTCCACGAGGCCATGCAGGCCTCCAGGACCCTGGAGGCCCAGGGCGTCAGCGCGGCGGTGATCGACATGTTCACCATCAAGCCTCTGGACGAGGAGGCCGTGGAGACCTGGGCGAAGAAGTGCGGCGCGGTGCTGGCGGCGGAGAACCACAACAAGTACGGCGGCCTGTGGTCCGCTGTCTCCGAGGTGCTGGCGAAGAAGTGCCCCGTCCCTGCGGACTTCGTGGCCGTGGAGGACGAGTTCGGCGAGGTAGGCCCCCAGGGATACCTTCAGGAGCGCTTCGGCCTCACCGCCGCTCACATCGTGGAGCAGGCCAAGGCCGTTTTGGCGAGGAAGTAAGGCTATGAAGCTGAGCTTTGGATTCGGCGCGGGGACCCAGGAGGTTGAAGTCCCGGAGAAAAACCTCCTGGGGGTGCTCCACGCCAACGAGGCGGCGCTGGGCCTCACCGGAGAGGCGGAGGTCCGGCGTGCTCTGGAAGAGCCCATCGGCTCCCCCCGGCTGGGGGAGATCGTGAGGCCCGGAGAGAAGATTGCCATCGTCACCAGCGACATCACCCGGCCCATGCCCACCTATAAGGTGATGCCCGCCCTGCTGGATGAGCTGTATGCGGCGGGGGTAAAGGGGGAGGACGTTACACTGGTGTTCGCCCTGGGCAGCCACCGGAAGCATACGGACGAGGAGCGGAAGCATCTGGCCGGAGAGCGGGCGTGGAACGAAATCGCCTGCGTGGACAGCGATCCGGCGGACTGCGTCCACATGGGCGTCACCGCCGCCGGAACGCCGGTGGATATCACCCGGGCCGTGGCGGAGGCGGACCGGCGGATCTGTCTAGGGAACATCGAGTACCACTATTTCGCCGGATATTCCGGCGGGGCCAAGGCCATCATGCCGGGAGTGTCCACACGGGACGCCATCCAGTCCAACCACTCCATGATGGTCCGGCCCGAGGCTTGTGCCGGGGCGCTGGAGACCAATCCCCTGCGGATGGATATCGAGGAGGCCGGAGCCGTCTGCGGCATCGACTTTATCCTCAACGTGGTCCTCAGTGAGCATAAGGAGATCATCCGGGCGGTGGCGGGCCATCCCGTGAAGGCCCACCGGGCCGGGTGCGCCTTCCTGGACGCGCTGTATCTCAAGGAGCTGCCCCGGGGCGCGGACATCGTTCTGGTCAGCCAGGGCGGCGCGCCCAAGGACCTGAACCTGTACCAGACCCAGAAGGCCCTGGACAACGCCCGCCACGCGGTGAATCCCGGCGGCGTTATCGTGCTCATCGGCTCCTGCAAGGAGGGCCTGGGGGAGCGGGTCTTTGAGGAGTGGATGACCCAGTCCGAATCCCCCCGGGCCATGATCGAGCGCATTGGCCGGGATTTCCAGCTGGGGGGCCACAAGGCGGCCGCCATCGCCATGACGCTGGAGAAGGCGGACGTGTATCTGGTCAGCGATCTGGAGCCGGATTTCGTCCGGTCCATCTTCCTTACGCCTCAGCCGTCTGTGCAGGAGGCGCTGAATAAGGCTTTTGAGAAACTGGGGCCCGGCGCCACGGTGCTGGCGATGCCCTACGGCGGGTCCACTCTGCCGAGAATCGTGAAATAATAAGGAGAAAAACCATTATGGATTACGCAAAGGAATCGCTCCGCCTCCACGAGCAGTGGAAGGGGAAGATCGAAGTCATTACCACCGTGCCCGTGGAGAGCAAGGAGGACCTCAGTCTGGCCTACACCCCCGGCGTGGCCCAGCCCTGCCTGGAGATCCAGAAGGACATCAACAAGAGCTATGAGCTGACCCGCCGCCACAACCTCTGTGCCGTCATCACCGACGGCTCTGCCGTGCTGGGTCTGGGGGACATCGGCCCCGAGGCCGGTATGCCCGTCATGGAGGGCAAGTGCGTGCTGTTCAAGGCCTTCGGCGGCGTGGACGCCTTCCCTCTGTGCGTGAAGACCCATGACGTGGACGAGTTCGTCAACGCGGTGTATCTCATGTCCGGCAGCTTCGGCGGCATCAATCTGGAAGATATTGCCGCCCCCCGGTGCTTTGAGATCGAGCGGAAGCTGAAGGAGAAGTGCGACATCCCCATCTTCCACGACGACCAGCACGGCACCGCCGTCATCACCCTGGCGGGCCTGACCAACGCTTTGAAGGTGGTGGGCAAGAAGAAGGAGGACGTGAAGATCGTCACCTCCGGCGCGGGCGCGGCGGCGGTGTCCATTGTGAAGCTGCTCCTCTCCGCCGGGTACAAGCACGTGACCATGTGCGACCGGAAGGGCGCCATCTACGCGGGCCGGGACGGCCTCAACTGGATCAAGGAGGAGATGGCCCAGGTGACCAACCTGGAGAAGAAGGCCGGTTCCCTGGCTGATATGCTGGTGGGCACGGATGTATTCATCGGCGTCTCCGCTCCCGGCACCGTCACCACGGACATGGTCAAAACCATGAACCAGGATGCCGTTATCTTCGCCTGCGCCAATCCCACCCCGGAGATCTTCCCCGAGGACGCCAAGGCCGGCGGCGCGGCGGTGATCGCCACAGGCCGCAGCGATTTCCCCAACCAGATCAACAACGTGCTGGCCTTCCCGGGCATCTTCCGCGGGACCTTTGACGTGCGGGCCAGCGATATCAACGAGGAGATGAAGGTCGCCGCCGCCAACGCTCTGGCGGAGCTGATCTCCGATGAGGAGCTGAGCGCGGACTATATCATCCCCAAGGCATTTGACAAGCGGGTAGGCCCGGCGGTGGCCAAGGCGGTGGCCGAGGCGGCGCGGAAGTCCGGCGTAGCCCGAATCTGAGGGAGGATTTGAAAATGTTTGATCCGAAGACTGTCAGGCTGGGCATCGCCCCTATTGGCTGGTGCAACGACGATATGCCGGAGCTGGGTGCGGAGAACACCTTCAAGCAGACCGTCAGCGAAATGGCGCTGGCCGGGTTCACCGGATGCGAGATCGGCAACAAGTACCCCAGCGACCCGGCGGAGCTGAAAGCCCAACTGGATCTGCGGGGGATGCGGATCGCCAGCCGGTGGTTCTCCTCCTTCCTGATTACCAAGCCTTACGAGGAAGTAGAGGCGGATTTTGTCCGGGAGCTGGAATTCCTGGCTGCCGTGGGCGCTGACCGGATCAACGTCAGCGAGCAGAGCTATTCCATTCAGGGGCAGATGGATACGCCGGTGCTTACCGGCAATCACAAGCACGTGATGGATGAGCGGGAGTGGGGCCTGCTGTGCGATGGCCTCAACAGGCTGGGCAAGGCTGCCGCGGACCGGGGCTTCAAGCTGTGCTTCCATCACCATATGGGCACCGTGGTCCAGACGGCGGAGGAGACGGACCGGATGATGGCCAACACTGACCCGCGATATGTGTTCCTGTGCTATGATACCGGACACTTCACCTTCGCCGGTGAGGACCCGTTGGCGATGCTGAAAAAGTATGTGGACCGGATCGGCCACGTACATCTGAAGGATATGCGGCTGCCCGTAGTGGAGGAGGCCAGGAAAAATCACTGGAGCTTCCTCCAGGCGGTGCGGAACGGGGCGTTTACCGTCCCCGGAGACGGGAACGTGGATTTTGACCCTGTATTCAAAGTTCTTTCCGATGCCGGATACCAGGGCTGGCTCCTGGTGGAGGCCGAGCAGGACCCCGCCAAGGCGGACCCCCTGCTCTACGCGCAGAAGGCCAGGGCGTATATCCGGGAGCACACCGGACTGTAAGTACGAGGAGAAACGGAAATGACCTATTTTAATAGAAACGCGGAACTGAAGCCGGGATACAACACCTACATCGATGCCTCTTTGGACGACATGGGGACGCAGATGGACGTGGGCCTGCTGCTGATGGAGGACGGGGATACCTTCATCTTTGAGGAGGCGCAGAAGGAGATCGCCGTGCTGCTGTTCTCCGGGAAGGTGACCTACCGCTGGAACGGGGAGACCGTGGCGGCGGAGCGGCCCGACTGCTTCCATCACGAGGCCTACTGCCTGCTGGCCTGCAAGGGGACGAGGATCGAGCTGACGGCCCACGGGCACAGCGAGCTGTATATCCAGAAGACCCTCAACGAGCGGGACTATACGCCTGTGATGTATACCCCCGAGACCATCCAGACCCAGCACGCGGGAGCCAACGGAGAACTGCTGGGGGCCATGCGGCGGGAGATCAAGACCTTCTTTGACTACGAAAACGCCCCCTTCTCCAACATGGTGCTGGGGGAGGTGCTGAACTTCCCCGGAAAGTGGTCCTCCTATCCGCCCCACCACCATCCCCAGCCGGAGGTATATTTCTACCGCTTCGACTACCCCGACGGCTTCGGCGCGGGCTTCGCCAACGGGGAAATTTATAAAACGGGCCACAACGGCCTGGCGGTCATCAACCACGGCTTCCACTCCCAGACCGCCGCGCCGGGATACGCCATGTGCTACGCCTGGGGCATCCGGCATCTGGAGGGGGACCCCTGGAAGAAGACCCGCATCGACGACCCCGAACACGCCTGGCTGTGGAAGCCGGACGCAAATGACCATATCTACCAGGGCTGAGCGGCAGTTCTTCGGAGGAGCCCCCCAGCACGGCGTGAGCCGTGCGGCCGACTTTAGACCGCGAATAACAGCGCGAAGCGTCTGCTTCGCGCCGCAGGCACCAAAGGTCTGATGAAGACGACCGTCAGAAGCCCCCAAGAGCAAGCGAAGCTTGCGGTAAAAAGTTCCTTTTGATACTTTTCCTTTCAAGGAAAAGTATGTATACCGACAAAAAGGAGGCACCCCATGAAAACCATTCGACTGACCATGGCACAGGCCCTGGTCCGGTTCCTGGAGAACCAGTACATCAGTTATGACGGTATCGAGCATCCCTTTGTGGAAGGCGTCATTATGCTTCCCGGCCACGGCAATGTGGTGGGTCTGGGTCAGGCTCTGGCCCAGGAGGCCCATCGGATGCAGGTCTGGCAGGGCAAGAACGAGCAGGGCATGGCCCACACCGCCGTGGCTTTCGCCAAGCAGTGCAAGCGGAAGAAGATCATTGCCGTCACCTCCTCGGTGGGCCCCGGAGCGGCCAACATGGTCACCGCCGCCGCCACCGCCACCGCCAACAACATTCCCGTGCTGATCCTGCCCGGCGACGTGTACGCCTGCCGCCAGCCCGACCCGGTGCTCCAGCAGGTGGAGCAGACTCACGACCTGAGCCTGTCCACCAACGACGCCTTCCGGCCCGTGTGCCGGTATTGGGACCGGGTGGTCCGTCCCGAGCAGCTTATGAGCGCCATGCTCAGCGCCATGCGGGTGCTGACCGATCCGGCCAACACCGGCGCGGTGTGCGTGGCCATGCCCCAGGATGTGGAGGGCGAGGCCTACGACTACCCCGAGAGCTTCTTCGCCAAGCGGGTCCACCGCCTGGCCCGGCGGGAGCCGGAGGCGGAGGTCATCACCGGGGCGGCGGAGATCATCAAAAACGCAAAAAAGCCCATGCTCATCTGCGGCGGCGGCGTGCGGTACAGCGAGGCCCATGAGGAGTTCAGGAAGTTTGCCGAGACCACCGGCATCCCCTTCGCGGAGACTCAGGCGGGCAAGAGCGCTATCGTCTGGGACCATCCCCTGAATCTGGGCGGCGTAGGCGTGACGGGCTGCTCCGCCGCCAACGAGATCGCCAGGGAGGCGGACGTGGTCATCGGCGTGGGTACCCGGTACACCGACTTCACCACCGCCTCCAAGTGGCTGTTCCGTGAGGACGCCAAGTTCATCAACATCAACGTCTCCGAGTTCCAGGCCCTGAAGCTGGACGCCCTGCCGGTGGTGGCCGACGCCAAGCGGGCCCTGCCCGCCCTGCTGGCGGCCGTGGGGGGATACAAGGCTCCCTATACCAACGAGATCAGCGAGGCCCGGGGCCGCTGGCAGAAGGAGCTGGACCGGCTGGACGCCATCGCCTTCGGCGAGGGCTACGTGCCGGAGATCAACGACGCCAACGCGGAGTCCGCCTTCCGTTTCGCCCGGGATCTGAACGCCCGGCTGACCCAGACGGAGGTGCTGGGGTGCATCAATCACTGCATCGACCCGGAGGACGTGGTCATCGGCGCGGCGGGCTCCCTGCCCGGCGATATGCAGCGGATGTGGCGGCCCCGGGCGGTGGATACCTACAACATGGAGTACGGCTATTCCTGCATGGGCTACGAGATCTCCGGTGCGCTGGGCGTGAAGTACGCCATCGGAGACCGGGACGTGTACGCCATGTGCGGCGACGGCAGCTTCATCATGCTCCACGCCGAGCTTCTGACGGCGGTGCAGGAGCACAAGAAGATCAATATCTGCCTCTTCAACAACGCCAGCTATGGCTGCATCAACAATCTCCAGGTGGGCCACGGCAACGACACCCTCTGCACCGAGCTGCGCTGGCGGGGGGAGGACGGGAAGTTCTCCGGCGCGTTTATGCCGGTGGACTTCGCCAAGATCGCCGAGGGCTACGGCTGTAAAGCGTATACCGTTCACAGCCTTTCCGAGCTGAAGGACGCCATCGCCGACGCCAAGAAGGTGGAGGGCGTGCCGGTGCTGTTCGACATCCGGGTGCTGCCCAAGTCCATGACCGACGGCTACGGCGCCTGGTGGCGCGTGGGCGACACGGCGGTCTCCGAGAACCAGCGGAACCTGGACGCCTATCAGGATCATCTGGCTCACGAGAAGGAAGCAAGAAAGTATTAAAAAAGAGGAGATAACATCATGCTCAAAATCGGCATCATCGGCTGCGGGGCCATCGGGAAGGACCACTGCCGCCGGATCATTGAAACCGTCCCCGGCGCAACTGTGGTTGCTGTCAGCGACTATGTGGCGGCAGCCGCCGATGAGACGGCAGCCAGGTACGGCATCCGCTCCTTCGGGAACGACTGTGACGGCATGATCGCGGACCCCGAGGTGGAGGCGGTAGTCATCACCTCCATCGACCCCACCCATCACGACTACGTGATGAAGGTATTGAAATACGAAAAGTGGTGCTTCTGCGAGAAGCCCCTGAGCCAGAACGCCAAGGACTGCGAGGAGATCATCGCCCGGGAGCAGGAGATCGGCAGGCGG
>Ga0137309_102756_pt1 | contig 10140 bp, 5 predicted proteins | sample NAcewiD2O_June_FD_97179 | JGI IMG/M metagenome (GOLD analysis project Ga0137309, IMG submission 97179) | Mouse cecal microbial communities from Vienna, Austria - N-Acetylneuraminic amended D2O_June | ecosystem: Host-associated > Mammals > Digestive system > Large intestine > Cecum | place...
GTCTCAGGGTGCTTCTCCTTAATTGCCTTACAGGCCTCCATAAACTCCTGGGGCGTGGTGATTTCCTGATTGTCCAGCTCGCTGAAATAGTCCTGGCGCATAAGCACCACAGGCTGGTTGGTCTTAATCAGGTAGTCATGGTCCAGGAACCACTGGGTGGACTCGCTGCTGTCCCAGTGGCCCAGCAGGAACCGGATGGTGCCGTCATCCTGCCGGACATACTCCTGCAGCTCCGGGTGAATCAGCTCAGAGAACAGCTTGGGGGCGCCGGTCTCAGCCACTTCTTCCAGGTTGGCCAGCATACCCTGCTCCAGCATGGCGTTCCAGTTCTTGTCGCTCCATGAGCCGGTGACAATGTCAGGCAGGTCATCAGAGGCAATCAGCAGGGCCAGCTTAGTGTCGTCCTCGGTGACAGGGGCCACGCACTCAAAGGAGATGCCAGTCTGCTCGGTGATCCGGCGGGAGACCGGGTCCTCGCCCCACTTCTCCCACAGGGTGCCGGGGCTCTCTACGTAGATGGAGAGGGTGACAGGCTCATCCTTGTGGGCCTCAAAGGCATAGCCGCCTCCAGCGGGTTCTTCCCCGTCCTGAGAGGCCTCACTGCTCTCAGGCGTGCTGGACTCCTGGGTTTCAGAACTCTCGGGGGTGGAGGAGCTGGGGGCAGAGCTGGAATTTCCGCTGTCGCCGCAGGCTGACAAAACCATCAGCAGGGCCAGCAGCAGGCACAATGCTTTCATTACCTTTTTCATTGTTTCGTCCGTCCTTTACTAAAGTATTTTCTAAAACCGCGGACCTGGCAGGCCCGGGTAAAAGAACCAGGTAGAGCTGAGACGCTGGGCTCAGGCCTTGATGGCCCCAACCATCACGCCCTTGACAAAGTACTTCTGCACAAAGGGGTACACGCACATCACCGGCACAATGGACACCAGCAAGGTGGCATAGCGGATAGAGGTGGAGGTTGGGCCCCGCTGGCCCACGCTGATGCCGCTCATAGCGGCATTCTCCATGGCCTTCTGCTGGGCCTGGGCCGCGCTGACCAGCTTCATCAAAATGGTGGACATGGGCATCAGCTTTTGGTCGTTGACAAAATACGCTGCTGTATACCAGTCATTCCAGGCGCCCACGCCCACATACAGGCTGATGGTAGCCAGAATCGGCGCGGACAGGGGGATGATGATTCTGGCCAGGATGGTGAACTCTCCTGCCCCGTCCAGCTTGGCAGACTCAATCAGGGATTCGGGAATCTCCCGGAAAAAGGCCATGCACAGAAGCATATTGTAAACACTGAGCAGACCGGGTATAATATAAACAGCGAAGGTGTTCAGCAGCCCAAGAGAGCGGTACAGCAGATAGGTGGGGATAACGCCTCCGCCAAAGTACATGGTGACCATGGCGATAATAGAGTATACCCTGCGGCCTACCAGCTCTTTGCGGGTCAGGGCATAGGCGGTCAGGGCCGTGAAGGAGACCCCGGTGAGCACGGCGCAGACAGTCCGGGCCACACTGACGAAGAAGCTGTTCACCAAAAGGCTGTCGTTCAGCACAGAGCGGAAATTGTCTAAGGTGAAGTCTACAGGGAACAGATAGATCTGGTGGGCCAGGGCGGAATTGCCGTCGGAAAAGGCGTAAATCACGCAGTAGTAGATGGGGTACACCGTGAACAGCAGGGTGAACAGCCCGATAAAGATAGCAAGAAAGTTTACCGCCTTGTCCTCCCGGGTCAGGCGGATGGCCGTGCCGGTATGCTTCATGTTATATCCAACCTTTCGTAGTTTCTCAGAACAGGCCCACATCTTCGTATTTTTTCGAGAAGAAGTTGGCCAGCAGCACCAGGGCCACGGATATCACGGACTGGAACATGCCCACTGCTGTGGCGAAGGAGTAGCGCATGGTGCCAAGGCCCATCTCCAGGGTGTAGTATTCAATGATGTAAGACTCGGACTTGGTGAAGGCGTTGCCCAGCAGCTGGGAGATATTCAGGTTGCCGGAGACCAGCCCGCCGATGCTGAGGATGAACATAATGATGATAGTGTTGGTAATCTCCGGGATGGTGATGTAGCGTATCTGGGCGAAGCGCCCGGCCCCGTCGATTTTGGCGGCTTCATACAGCTCGCTGTTGATGCCGCTGATGGCCGCGAAGTAGATAATGGCGCTCCACCCGGTGCCCTTCCACAGCTCCACAAAGGTTGCCAGGGCCTTGAATTTGGACGGGTCAGTCCAGAAGGAGATGGGGGTGTCTGTCCAGCCCATCTGCATCAGGAAATTGTTCACCAGGCCCCCGTTGCTCAGCACATCCTGCCACAGGGCCGCCACAACAACATAGGCCATGAAGTGGGGGAAATAGCTGCAGGTCTGCACGGTCTTTTTCAGCTTCAGGCTGGGAATCTCGTTGAGGGCCAGAGCCAGGATGATGGGCATGGGGAACACAATACACATGCGCAGCAAGCTGAGCTGAATGGTGTTGCGGAAAGCCATCCAGAAGGTAGCGTCCTTCATGAAAGACTGGAAATGCTTCAGCCCCACCCAGGGATTGTTGAAATAAGAGGTGGACAGGGAGTAGTCCTGAAAGGCGATGACCAGTCCCGCAATAGGGATATAGGCAAAGATGATGAGAAAGACCATCCCGGGCCATATCATCAGCTGATAGGGGAGCTGCCGCTTAAAGCGCTCCCACCTGCTTCCTGGAGCCGCCCTGCCGGGGCCGGTTCGTTTTTTCTGTTTCACTGCTGAGTTTTCCACTCCGCTTCCCCTCACTCTCGATTGTTTTACGGGCTCTTGCTGATGAAATTATATCTGAAAAAATGCTCCTTCCTCAATGGATTATTTCGGTTTTTTGTGTCAATATTTTCGTTTTGATTGACGGATGCGTCAGTTTATACTACTTTTAAGATGAAAGAATCCACGCTCCTGCACAAACACCCACATATATTTCCCCAAAGCAATTTTCTTGAGGACAGGGAGGCCGCTCCATGCTCAGTTTCTTGACCCGCCGGTTCCGGCATGTGAAGTTCCGTACAAAAATATTCTGCGTTATTGGGGCCGTGGCCCTGATTCCCATCACCTGCCTGTTTTTGTTTTTCTACCGCCAGATTTCTATTTTGCAGGAGCGGGAGATTACCAACGCGGACCTGGGCTTTGAGCAGGCGGTCTATTCCATCAACACCGCGATGGACAATGTGACTGCCCGGGCCCTGCAGATTTGCTCCAACACAGAGGTCTCCACTTTTTTCTCCATGCGGGCCCCCTCCAAGCAGTACGTGCTGGAATATGTGACCGCCCTGCGCCCCTACCTCACCTTTTGCCAGGAGGCGGTCTCCTCTCAAGTGCGGGCTATCCGGTTTTATACCAAGAACCCCAATATCTTCTCTAATCTGGCGGTGCATAACCTGCATAAATACCAGGACGAGGCTTTTTTCCAGAATGTCCGCCAAAGCCTGGAGGGCAACCGGGCCGCGGTGCTTCTTTTGGAGGAGAGCCGAATCTATTACGGCTCTGTCCAATACGCGGCCCAGGGCAGCCTGTCCCTGTTCTGCCCCGTGTCTACCATGGCCTCCAGCGAAACAGTGATGGAGTGCGAGCTGAACTTTGACTCTATTTTCCAGAGCCTGGATTTTACCACAGGGGGCTTTGAGACCACGGGATATACCCTTGTGCACAAGTCCGGTCAGGTGCTGTTCACCTCTGACACAGAGTGGGCCGCCCAGGCTGTGGAGAGCCTTTTGCCCCAGCTCTGGGAGGGCGGGGAGATTTCCGGGGAGGTGCGCCGCCAGCGCGTGAGATATGAGGACACCGAGCTGCTGGTGAACGCCGCCTACATCCCCGCCATCCACTGCGTGCTCATCAGCCACAGCGATTTGGGCGCTATTTTCCAACCAGTGCGGGCTTTCCAGCTGCCGGTGCTGGTGATGCTTCTGCTCTGCCTGGTGTTCTGCTGCTTTTTGGCGGCAGCCCTGGTGAACAGCCTGCTGCGCCGCTCTAAAACCATCAATGACGCCATCCTGCGCATTCAGGAGGGGGATTTTGACATCTGCCTGCCCGCTGAGGGCGCGGACTTCTTTGACCAGGTGGCAGAGAACCTGAACGGCATGGCGGCCCAAATCAAGAACCTGATTCACAACAATTATGAGAGCCAGCTGGAGATTAAGGATTTGCAGATTCGGATGCTCTCTCAGCAGATATCCCCCCATTTCCTCTATAACACATTGGAATGCCTGCGGATGCGGGCCGTGCTGGAGGACAACCTGGAATCCGCCCAAGCCCTGCTGTCCCTGGGCAAGCTGCTGCGGTACTACGCCAACTATGCTATGGAGTTTGCCAGTGTCAGCGCGGAGCTGGAGGTGGCCAAGGACTATGTGAATATTATGAGCCTGACCGAGGAGCGGGACTGCTTCTTGGAGGCGGACATTCCCCCAGAGCTGCTGGGGCTGCGGGTGCCCAGGTTCTCCCTGCAGCCCATTATTGAGAATTCCATCAAGCACGCAAACCGGCCCTCAAACACTGCTGTGCACATCCGCCTTTGTGTGGAGGAGGCAGAGGGCTCGCTGCGGATGACTGTGACGGACAACGGCATGGGCGTGCCCCCAGAGCGGGCGGTGGAGATTCAGCAGAAGCTGCTCTCCGGGGCCAATGCCGTGATGGTGGAGAATTCCATCGGCCTGTATAACACCAATGCCCGCATCCAGCTGCTCTATGGGGAGGAGTATGGCATTCTGTTTTCCAGCGTGCAGGGCATGGGCACCTCTGTCACGCTGACCATCCCCTGTATCCGCACAACGGAAGAAGGAAAGGAGGCAACCACATGATTGACTTGTTAATCTGCGAGGATAAACCCATCGTGCTGATGGGACTGAAAAAGCTGATTGAAAGCCTGGGCCTGCCCCTGGGCAAAATCTACCTGGCCCAGGACGGGGAGCAGGCCTTTGAGCTGTTTGCCGAGCACCCCATCAGCCTGGTGCTCACAGACATCCAGATGCCCGGCTGCAACGGGCTGCAGCTTCTGCGCCGGATGCAGCAGCTGCGCGGGGGCTTTCAGGCCATTATTATCAGCGGTCACAATGATTTTGAGTATGCCAAAACCGCCATCCATCTGGGTATTGAGGACTATCTGCTCAAGCCCGTTGACCCGGAGGAGCTGCGGGCAGCCCTGGGCCGCTGCATGGACAAGCTGAGCCAGCACAAGACCCAGAAGCAGCTGATTTCCGGCATTTTGCTGGACCAGGTCCATGAGGTGTGGGACAAACAGCTGCCCCAAGAGGCGGAGGCCCTGCTCCGCTCCACAGAGAATGGTTTTTTCCAGGCAGAGGCCTTTGCCACCGCGGCTTTCCGGCTGGAGGGCAGAGACTCCCTCGCTGTGGTGAGCCGTCAGGTCAAGGCCCGGCTGCTCAGCCGGTTTCCCCACTTCCTCCTGTTTCACACCAGCGAGCGGGCGTTTTTCGCCATTGTCAGCCTGGGCACTGTGGGGGAACTGCAGGCCCTGGCCTCTTTGCTGGAGCAGTTCGCCAAGCAGTACCGGGCTGGGGGCAGCGGGCAGCTGGCCTGCGGGCTGGGCCCTGTGGTAAAGAGCGTCTTCCAGCTGAAGGAGGCTGCCTTGCAGGCAGAGGGGGCCCTGTGCCTGCGCTTCTCCCCCCGGGGAGAGAAACAGCCTGTCTTTGCCTGGGAGCCCTTGGTGGGCCCTGCTGCCCTGAAAGCCCAGGCCCAGAGCCTGCAGTTCTGCGACACCCTCTGCGCGGATTTGCGCCTGCCGGAGCTCTCGGCCATGGAGCCGGATGTGATTCGCCTGTTCGCGGCTTTTTCCTCAGCCCCTGTGCTTTACCAGACTCTGCCCGCCTGCCTGCGCCGAATTGAGCGGTTTATCCAGCAGGAGCTGGACGGGGAGGACGCAGTGTCTCTGGCGGCCCTGGCCGCGCAGGCGGACAGCCCCGCCCAGCTGAAAAGCCAGGTAAAGAGCCGCCTGCTGGAATTCTGCCGCCGCAGGCTCAAGCACCGTATGGCCTCTCAGGACGCGGTCAGCCAGGCCATTGAGTATATGGAGAAGAATTATCAAAAGCCCCTGACCCTGACCATCCTGGCCAATGTGGTCAGCCTGAACTATACCTATTTCAGCAATATGTTCAAGTCCAAAACCGGGGTCAGCGTTACGGCCCATTTGCAGAACCTGCGTATACAGAAGGCCAAAGAGCTGCTGATTTCCACCAATGACCGCATCCGGGAGGTGGCCCACAAGTCAGGCTTTACGGACGAGCGGTATTTTGAAAAGCTGTTCAAGCGCTATGAAGGCATCACCCCCAGCGAATACCGGGAGAAGCTGCGCTCCTTTACCGATAGGCCGGAACAGCGGGAAAATATCCAGCCATAGAGAAAAGCGGCCGGGCCACTGCCCAGCCGCTTTTTTGCGTGGTTTACCGTAAAGTGAGGCGGCTATGCCGCCAAGTTCAAAGGAATCCTTTGATTCTTTTGAACTGTGTTAACTTACAGGTTCTCCTTGTTGTACCCCTCCCAGGCCTGGGCGATGTGAGTCCACATGCTCTCAGGAATCTCCTCGTAGAAGGATTCGGTCCGGCTGACGCAGTACAGGGCCGGGGTGGCCAACCGGGTCTGGAACTGCATATACCGGAACCACTCCTTCACAGTGGTGCAGGAGGCGTTGTCGCAGTCCAGCACCTGCCAGCCCGCGATGCGGGAGATACGGGCCCGGTTCTGCATGGTCTCGCACACATGGCGGGTGGAGAACCACAAGTCGTTCAGCCGCAGCACGTCCGAGGACTCCCGGAACAGGGGGTGGGGGGTCTGGGTCTCCACCAGAGCGTCCGGCTTCACCTGATGGGCCGCGTCCCAGAGGATGAACTGGAACCGCCGCACCCATTCCATGCCGTGGAGCTCTCCATACCCAGGGATGCCTGCCTCCCGGCCGCAGCCGCCAATCCAGTCCTCCTTAAAGCCGTCCGCGCCCAGCTCGCCTACCAGGTAGGCAATCTGCTCCCGTATCAGCTTCTCATAAGCAGGATTGGTAATGTCGGCAAAGAGCTTGCGGCCCTCCTGGTTAAAGACGCACATCTCGTCCGGCAGGCCCTCGGTGTGATAGCTGGCGGTCCAGAGCAGCACGTGGCGGCCCTTTTCATGCTGGCGGGCAATAAAGCCCTTCATGTCCGGCCACTTCTCCTCATCTACCTCAAAGGTGCCGTAGTACTTCTGCCATTTGTCATCAATCACAATGGTGGAGAAGGGCAGGCCCCGCTCCTCCAGCTTGGCAATCCAGGCCTCATAGTTTGCCTGGGTGGCCATGGCGCCGTCTGTGGCCCCGTGGAGATAGGCCTGCACAGTCTGCTCGGCCCAGCCGCAGAATACAGGAGCCCGGTGCCAGGCAGGGGAATTCTCATTGGCAAACTGGGTGGAAAAGCCCTGGCCGTCCAGCCAGTCCACATGCTTCTCCATGGCATCCAGAGGGCTGGCGGCAAAGGTGAAGGACACAGAGGGGCTCACATACTGGCCCCTGGCCTGGGTGTAGCCCAGATAGTTCACATAGAAAGCCGCGCCCCGCTTCACAGCGCCGGAATACTCAAAGGTGGAGAAGCGGTATTTGCCGGGCTCTGTGCCCAGGCCAATGCCCATGGCGCTGGCGCCGTCATAGAACCCGAAGAACAGGGGAGAGGGGGCAAAGTCCCCCTGAGAGCGCTCAGGCTGGAACAGGCCCTTGGCAGAGAACTCGGGCCAAAGGCCAGTGGAGCCGTATTGGGCGTTGCGGAACTCCTCCACATTGCCCAGGTTCACGTCCGGATTGTAGTAGAATTCAGCGTTGATATGGGCATTGGTCTCAAAGCCCTGGCTGTCGCCGTTGTCATAGACCTGGGGGATGCCTGTGGAGAAGAAGAAGCACCGGCCCAAAGCGCCCTCGCCCTTTATGGTGTGGAAGTGCTCGGCACAGCGCTTGTGGAAGCGCCAGGTAAAGGTGTGGGACTGCCAGAGATTGCTTTTGGCGGAGAAGACGGCCTCAAGACAGCTGCCCTGGCGCTCCAGTTTTTCCAGGGTGACTTGAGAGATGGTCTCCTTCTGCTCCAGCTGGTCAAAGGCAGCAGCAGCGGGGAAGTCCCCGAAGGTAACGCCGTCCAGGGTAAAGCGGAAGCAGGGGAAGTCCCCAGCCAGCAGGCGGACGCCGTAGCGAGCGCCCCGGAGGATATAGCCATTTGCGACTTGTTGCCATTCCATAATAGAAATTGACTCCTTTCGGGATAGAATTGGATGTAAATATTGTAGCATTTTGGGGGAAAAGGAGACAAGAGGAGAAAGCAAACAAGCAAAATCTGACCACAACACCGGAAAAATGTCTCCTAAGGGAGAGGAGACGGAAGCACCGCCTGAGGTTGAGTCCCGACCGGGGTCCAGGGGCGCATGGCCCCTGGTAGGGGTGCGGGGGCAAAGCCCCTGCGGTCTTGACCTTGACCTTAGGGCGGCGCGCAAGAGGAAAGGGCGAGGCAGAAGGTAATTCCCTCCCGAGACGTCCGAACGTGGCAGAAACCCGCGCCGCCCCCAAGCCGCAGCACGCAGCAAGATTCCGTAAGTTAGGAAAGCTGCGCTTTCCTAACTTACGGAGAGAGGCGGACGGCCAGCAGAAGCGTTGGGAGGCTAAGCGTTCCCGACAGATGTCGCTTGCGGCTGAGAAGCCGTTGACTGTCAGGCCCTTGACCTCACCATAAGCAGCATCTTCCGGTTAGGTCCAGGGCCGCCACGCTCCTACAGACGGTCTGCGGCTCTCCGTGACTTGGGAAATCTTTGATTTCCCAACTCAACGGATTCGCGCGGCTGGCATCTTTGGCGGCGCTATCCTTGTGCCACTGACGAGCTTGGACTTGCCGCCGGACGTACTGCCCCGCATTTTGCCTTTTGAGCGCCACCCTAAGGTCAAGACCTCGGGACTCTGTCCCGAACCCTGCCACCTTTGAAAAGGTGGACGAAACTTTCATTCCGCCTTTGGCTGTGCTTGGCGAAAGCCTCTGCCCCGAGCCGTCAGGCTCTTGCAAAATCCCGCTCCCCAGGTTATAATAATCCCATATTATTTCTCCCAAGGAGGCCCCCATGGAACCTTGTCCCCTTTACAAAAAATGCGGCGGCTGCCAGTTGCAAAACCTTCCCTATCCCCGCCAGCTTCAATGGAAACAGGCCCGCTGCGTGAAGCTGCTGGGCTCCTTCGGCACTGTCCGCCCCATTATCGGTATGGACAACCCCTGGCACTACCGGAACAAGGTACAGGCCGCGTTTACATGGGACAAGCGCCGCCGGAAAATTGTCTCCGGCGTGTATCAGTCCAGCACCCACCGGGTGGTGCCGGTGGATTCCTGCCAAATCGAGGACCAGCAGGCTGACCGGATTATCGTCACCCTGCGGGAGATGCTGCCTTCTTTTAAGCTGACAGCCTACGATGAGGACACAGGCCGGGGCTTCCTGCGCCATGTGCTTGTGAAGCGGGGCTTTGCTACCGGTGAAGTTATGGTGGTGCTTGTCACGGGCAGCCCCATCTTCCCCAGCAAAAAGCACTTTCTTGCTGAGCTGCTCCGCCGCTGCCCGGAAATCACCACTGTGATTCAGAATATCAACGACACCCGTACCTCTCTGGTGCTGGGCCGCCGGGAACAGGTGCTGTTCGGCCCAGGATATATTGTGGATGAACTCTGTGGGTGCCGGTTCCGCATTTCAGCCAAATCTTTTTACCAGGTGAATCCCCGGCAGACAGAGGTGCTCTATCGCCAGGCCATGGAATTCGCAGGTCTCTCCGGCCGGGAGCAGGTCCTGGATGCCTACTGCGGCACAGGCACGATTGGAATTATTGCCGCCAAGCAGGGCGCGGGCTCAGTATTGGGGGTGGAGCTGAACCCGGACGCGGTGCGGGATGCGGTCACCAATGCCCGGGAGAACGGGGTGAAGCAGATTCGCTTTGCCTGCGGGGACGCGGGGGAGCTGATGACGGACATGGCCGCGGCCCGGGAGCCCTGTGATTTGGTGTTCCTGGACCCGCCCCGGGCAGGAGCCAGCCGGGCTTTTTTGCAGGCGCTTTGCCAGCTGGCACCCCGGCGGGTGGTGTATATCTCCTGCGAGCCGGAGACCCTTGCCCGGGACTTGCGCTTCCTGCGCGGCCAATACCGGGTAGAG
>Ga0137309_102757_pt1 | contig 10138 bp, 6 predicted proteins | sample NAcewiD2O_June_FD_97179 | JGI IMG/M metagenome (GOLD analysis project Ga0137309, IMG submission 97179) | Mouse cecal microbial communities from Vienna, Austria - N-Acetylneuraminic amended D2O_June | ecosystem: Host-associated > Mammals > Digestive system > Large intestine > Cecum | place...
CGAAAACATGATTTCCAACAGAGAGGTGAAAGACAGCGCATTTACGACATATTTTGGGAAGCCGGAAAATGCTTCCCAGCTGTATGCCGCGTTGACAAACGAGAAAGTGGCGCCGGAGGACATTACATATGTGACGCTGGAGGGAGTGCTGTTTGTTGCCCGGAAGAATGATCTGGCTTTTACGGTGAAGAATCGAGTGCTGGTTATCAGTGAGCATCAGTCCACCGTAAACGAGAACATGCCCCTGCGGGATCTCTTGTATCTGGGACGTACCCTGGAGAAACTGCTGGACAAGAGAACACTTTACAAACGCAAACTGGTTAAAATACCCACACCGGAGTTTTTTGTCTTTTACAATGGCGACGATCCGCAGCCGGCAGAAAAAATACTGCGGCTTTCGGATGCCTATATTGAAAAAATGGAACACCCTATGTTAGAATTGGAAGTGAAAGTGATCAATATCAATCTTCCGTCAGGACATAAAATTCTGGAAAAATGCCGTCCGATGTACGAGTATTCCTGGTTCATCCAGCAGATCAAGGACTACTTGAGAGCTGGTTTGACTCGGGATTCCGCAATCACCCAGGCAGTGAAGGATTGCATAGAAGAGGGCATCCTGATGGAATTTATGAAGAATTATGGATCGGAGGTGGCAAATATGTTGTACACGCAGTGGAATTACGATGAAGCGGTCTCAGTGGAACGAGAGGAAGCATTTGAGGATGGCCGTGAGGCAGGAAAGGCCATAGGTATAGCAATAGGAATAGCCGAGGGGAAAGCTCAGGGAATTGCCGAGGGGAAAGCTCAGGGAATTGCCGAAGGGAAAGCTCAGGGAATTGCTGAAGGGAAAACCCAGGGAATTGCTGAAGGAAAAACCCAGGGAATAGCCGAAGGCATGTTGGCAGGGGAGCGACAGGTCATATATAACTTTTTGGAACACCTGGGAGAGATACCAGAGGATATCCGCAGACTTATTGAGGACGAGCAGGATCGAGATAAGTTGAAAAAATGGTATATGACGGCACCCGGTGTGAGAAGTTTTGAGGAATTTCGAGAGGGCATGAATGCAGCAAATAAGTAGTATGACAGGTTTATCCTGCTTTAACCTTTCAGTCTCATACTCTTCCGAGAACCGGCGAACATACAGCCCGGCGGCTTTTGTCCGCGTTATTTTTCTATTGACAAATATTAAGTTCTCTGCTAATCTGGCTTTAATGACATAGGAAAAGCAATGACGGAAAAGAGTAGTTTATATGAATCATTCAGAGAGAGCGGCATTTTGGTGGAAGCCGTTTATGAGGACCATAGACGAAAACCATTCCCGAGCCGTAATGCCGAAAGTATATGTAAGCGTTACCGTATGCCTGCGTTAAAGGATAGGATTTACTGGAATCCGAAGTGAAAAGTTAAGGTGGAACCGTGCAGATGCACCCTTAAGACTATGACAATAGTCTTGTGGGTGCTTTTCTTATGTTGTTGCAACTGCTTAATAGCTATACAGCAGAACACAAAACTGCATTTTCCCGAATTGTACACTGCTAAGATCAAATAATAAGATTTTGAGTACCGGAATGTGTGTATACAGGGAATATGCGGAACACTAATTAAGAAAGCGAGGAGCAACAGACAATGAAGGTTCTACACAAAAACGGAGAGATCACCACCTCTAACTTTGACGAAAGGGAGGGAAAGAAAGCATTCTGGCACACCAGCGCCCATGTGTTGGCACAGGCGGTCAAACATCTGTACCCGGATACAAAATGCGCCATCGGCCCGGCTACGGACAACGGATTCTACTATGATTTCGCATTTTCATTTCCTTTTTCGGAGGAGAATATGCTTGCGGCGGAGGAAGAGATGAAAAGAATCGTGAGGGACTCCCTGTCCCTCCAGGTCCGGGCCGTATCCCGGAAGGAGGCTCTGTCCTTTATGGAAAATGCCAAAGAGGACTTTAAGCTGGAGTTGATTCATGAACTGCCGGATGCCGAGGAACTCACTTTCTACAGACAGGGAGATTATACTGAGCTCTGTGCCGGTCCCCACCTCACCAACACCAGTCCCATCAAGGCCATCAAACTGTTGTCTGTCGCCGGGGCCTACTGGCGGGGAGACGAGAATAATCAGATGCTGACCAGGATATATGGTATCTCTTTTCCCAGCGCAGCCGAACTGCAGGAATATCTTCACCGACTGGAGGAAGCCAAAGCCCGGGATCACCGCAGGCTTGGAAAGGAATTGGGACTGTTTGCCCTGCTGGACGAGGGACCGGGATTTCCCTTTTTGCTGCCCAAAGGGCTGATTATCAAAAATCAATTGATTACTGGCGTAAAATCCACACAAGGGAGGGTTATATGGAGATCTCCACCCCCATGATAATGAACCGCAGGCTGTGGGAGACCTCCGGTCACTGGGACTATTACCGGGACAAAATGTATACCACTGTAATTGACGAGACGGATTTTGCCGTCCGGCCCATGAACTGCCCCGGCGGAATGCTGGTTTATAATCTGCAGCCCCATTCCTATCGGGATCTCCCTTTGAGAATGGGAGAACTGGGATTGGTACACCGGCATGAAAAATCCGGGACTCTCCACGGCCTGATGCGGGTGCGATGTCTCACCCAGGATGACGCCCATATTTTTATGACGCGGCAGCAGGTCCAGGATGAAATCCGGGGTGTTATACGGCTCATAGACGAGGTTTATGACAAATTTGGATTTTCCTATGAAATTGAATTGTCCACCAGACCTGACAATTCCATCGGCAGTGATGAAGAGTGGGAGCTTGCCACAAAAGCATTGGCGGACGCAGTCAGCGGAATGGGCAAATCCTATGTGATAAATGAGGGGGACGGCGCATTCTACGGACCGAAGCTGGATTTCCATCTGAGGGATTCCATCGGCAGAACTTGGCAATGCGGAACCATTCAACTGGATTTCCAGCTGCCGCAAAGATTTGGCATAGAATATACGGGGGCAGACGGCGAGAAGCACCGTCCCATCATGCTGCACCGGGTGATCTTCGGCTCCATCGAGCGCTTTATCGGCATCCTGATCGAGCACTATGCAGGGAAATTTCCCCTGTGGCTTTCTCCGGTTCAAGTCAAGGTACTGCCCGTCTCCGACAAGTACCTGGATTACGCAAAGGAGGTCGCCGGGCAGCTGCGAATACGGAACATTCGAGTAGAAATTGACAAGAGAGATGAAAAACTGGGATATAAAATCCGGGAGGCCCGAATGGACAGGGTCCCCTATATGCTCATTGTGGGAGAAAAAGAAAAGTGTAATCACACAGTATCTGTCAGACAGCGGGATGCCGGGGCAGCCGGGCAGGAACTGGGAGAAATGTCTCTTGACTGGCTGATCGAACTGATCCGCGAGGCTGTAGATAATCTGCGATGAACCTAAAAATTTTTAACTGTCAAATTAAGCGTGACATTGCCCGTTCAGCGCATCGGAATGCTCCGCAAATGCCAGCTGCGACATATCAGGCATTCACGGATTAAGCCCTTCCCGAATCCGCCCAAAGCATCGGTTCAGCATCTCTACGTCCACTGATCCGTCAGTTCCAAAGGCCGTTGCCTCTACGGTAAAGCTGCCGTCATACCCTATGTGGCGGATATGCCGGAAAAAGGCATCAAAATTGATATGTCCCGCCCCCACGGGCAGCACGGCTCCGTTGAGCCTGCTCCAGTCCATATAGCCCCCGTCATAGTCATTCACATGGTAGTGACGGATATGACCCTGCTGCCAGATCCAGGCATAATCCTGACTGTACAGCAGGGTTTCCTCCTGATGAAAAGCCGCCATCTTGGTATCCCACACAAAATGCACATAAGGGTAAGCCTGCGCCAGCTGGCCCAGATGTTGCAGCGGATTTTCTTTATTGCAGACCACATTTTCCACCAGCAGATCCAGCCCATATTCTTCGGCCACATCCCGCAGTCTGGGATAAGCCCGCATATTGTAGTCAAAATGCTGGTCAGAGGCCATACCGCCCCACAGATGCAAAACCAATGCCTTTGCCCCAATCCGCCGGGCCAATTCACAGTTCACACGGTATTTTTCCATGGTTTCACTGCATGCCTCAGTCACATCTTCCCCCTGACTGACAGCTTCCCCAATCCGCTTGTCGCAATGCGCCACCGGCATATACAGGTTCAAACCGACCAGATAATCCGCCAATATCTCCCATTCCCCATACCAGGAACTGTACATCATAAATTCGTACCCGTCACATTGCAGCAGCCCCGCTAATTTCCCGATCAAATGATAGTCTCTGTTATTTGCCTTGCCAATCAACGCTCCTGTGGAGCACAAAATCTCCGCCATAATCTCTTCTCCATTCTGTCAATGTTCTACTTCTTTCCTAATAAATCGCACAACCTTCGGACTGCTTTGCTATCCGCAGATGGACCGGTACACTCTTTGTAAATATGCTTTTTACTCGATCCCCGTCTCCAACATTTCCGCCAACTCCTGAAAATCCTCCACCTGACAGCCCTCATAAGGCTCGCCGTCCCGGTTAAAATGCACGGTGCGGATTCCCAGCCGCTGCGCCGCCCGCAGATTGGCCGCCGAATTGTCCACAAAGACGCATTCCCTGGCAGAGCAGCCCAACCGTTCCAGGGTGTATCGGAAAATCTCCTCCTGGGGCTTGCGCATATGTATCTGTCCGCTGACAATCACATCTTTAAAGTATATGTCCAGTTCATACAGTTCCATCAGGCAGGTGTTCCACTCCGCCACATCATTGGAAAGCAGCACAAAATCCAGATCCCTCCGGCTAAGTCTCTCCACAAAGGGCTTAAATCCCGGATCCAGTGTAAGCCAGTTTTCCAGATAGTCCCGCATGGCCCCAACCGGATCCGCGTACCCCAGCCTCGTCAAGAACTCCTCCGACCCCATCTCTCCGTTTCCCGCCCGGGTAAATAGCTGCTCCTGCCGGAAAGCCCGAATCAGCCTCGGATGCTCCGCCTCCGGGAAATGCGCCAGAGTATAGGGAATAAAATTTCCTTTGCTCTCCTCTATAATCACCCCATACATATCAATCAACAATACTCTTTTTCCCATAAGTGATCATATGCCCCTTTACAAAAGTATAGCCTGCCGCCTGGTGCTCCCGGAAGAAGCCAGTGATAACCCGGTTGCGGTCACAGTACTGCTGGGCTTCCCGCCGGTCCAGACCGTGGGACAGCAAGTGCAGAATCACCTGCTCCCTCTCCCGGTCGCTGAGTCCCGTGTTCCAGTCGTTGTAGTCCAGAAAATCTCTCTTTTTCTCTTCGTACTCTGGCCGGTCCGGCGTCACCAGTTCCACCCGGTCATTCATCCGCACATCCACTTCCTGCAGCCCCAGCCTTTTCATAATATGGGCAGTGCGGATGGCCACCGCATAGTCTCTCCCCTGCTTCTCCAACTCCATCGCCCACTTTTTTTCCAAACCGTCATGCCTGCACAGCACCTGGTAATCCATGCCGTCGATATACAGCCCGTCACACTCAAACTCCCTGTTGGCGTCAATGCAGATCACATATCCGCCGGGCTTGGCCAGCCGGATCATCTTTCGGATAAAGTCCTCCGGATTGTCCAGATGCCGCAGTACTGCCTGGCAGATTACCATGTCATACTGTTGTCTGCTCTCATAGGCAAACACATCCCCCTGAATAAAATCCGCCTCCAGCTGCCTCTCCCGGAAAATCTCCCGCCCTGTGGCAATCAGTTCCTCGGCAAAATCAATCCCGGTATAGCTGCTGCCCTCCGCCAGCCAAGGCAGAAACAGAAGCCCCAGATACCCATATCCGCAGCCGCAGTCCAGCACGGACACCGGTTTCTCCAGCTTCCAGACTTTTCTTATCAGAAATTCCACATAATCCTCGTTATAATACCCTTTTCGGGTGCGCAGCAGGTACTCCCGCTTCTGATTCCAGAAATCCTGTGTGCCCGTCCTCTCCGGCACATAAGTCTCCCCCTCCAGGGGAGTCAGTCCCAGCAGCTGATCCACTGACACCTGGAAATACTCCGCCAGCACTGCCAGCAGGGACAACTCCGGCTCTCCCACTCCCGTCTCCCAACGACTCACCGTCTGGTAGGACACCCCCACCCGGTCCGCCAATTCCTGCTGAGTCACTTTTTTCTGCCGCCGCAAATCCGCAATCCGCAAATGTATCTGGGCCACCTGATTTTCCCCTCCTCATAATTCCTGCTTTTTATCTGTCTATATATAGCTTACCAGAAAAAGCTTCTTTTGTATTGCGCAAATTTTCAGAATGTCTTCCCGTATCCCAAGAATTATCAGGAGATCCAAAAAGCAATGATACTTGACAAGGGGGAGCCATTTCTGCTCCCCCCATTCTCAATGCTGCGGATAACCGTCATAGGGCCCTGCGAGATACAGCCCTTTTCCCAATGTATCTATTCCCTCTGTGGCGGCAAAATCATAATATGTCCCCTGATCCGTTCTAAACAGGTAATCACTCCCCTCCCAGGGATAGATGACCTCTTCCACCTTACTGCCCCGGGCAATGGCAGAACGCTCAAAAAACCAGATCAGCCTCTCCTCCGTGGTCATCTTGTCATACCCTGGCGGTGTGGTATACTGCTTCACCGGAGAATACCACACATCCATATCCGTGGAATAGTAAATACTTTCAATCACCTCTCCCCAGATAAAGGACAGACCGTTGTAACATCTGCTATAGAACGTCCGGTCATGCATCATATCCTCCGGTGTAAGGCCAAAAGAAAAGTCGCCAAATTCCGATACTGTATAGCAGACCTCCGTCACCTGAGTGCCGGTCCACTGCTCCAGTTCCAGCAATGCCTGACAGGCCCAATACAGAACTTCATGAGAAAACTGTGCCTCCGCCGCGGACACTGACCAATACGTTTCCACAAAAGTCAGCTTTCGGGTGACATCCCCCTCCGTCACTTCCGCCACCGGATTTTCGTCCGCGTCATAATATTCCCGGATCTGGGCGTCCCAGTTGTCATATATCGCTGCCGCCTCAACCGGGTCTATATTTACGATCTCAGAGCCTGTCTCCTGCCCGTCATCGGATTCTTTTTCCCCTTCAGGTCCTGTCTCCTGCCCGTCATCGGATTCTTTTCCGCCTCCGATTTCTACTCCTCCGCGCTGAGTTGCTTTTACTATATCTGCTTTCTCTGGTATCGGTTCCTCCTCATGAGCCTCTGCCCTGCCGGTAAACGTACAGGCCATCAGTCCCAGCGCCAGCAGAAATACCAACACAGCCGTACCTGCTGCCATTCGCGGCCTTGTGACCAGAACAGACAACCGCTCTTTCAACTGTTTCTTGGTGCCGGACATGGAAGTGGCCAGATTCAGGGAACTGCGCAGTGTGGGCTTATGTTCCGTGGACAGGATCAGCAGCGCTTCGCCGTATATCCTGCGGTTCTCCTCCCCCATCTGCCGCAGTACGCCTTCATCACAAGCCAGTTCCCCATCCTGGCGGGACAATCTCACCGCCGCCCACACCAGGGGATTATACCAGTGAAGGCACAGGCACAGCATCCGTACCACCGACCAGATATGGTCGCCGTGACGGTAATGGGTCTGCTCATGCCGCAGCACCATATCCAGCACTTGTGCATCCTTTGCCGTCCGCGCCGTTATGTAGACGGCAGGACGCAACAGGCCATACATACAGGGTGTGCTTATCTCGTCCGTCACATACACAGGAAGCTGCCTTTGTAAATCTCCGGATACCCACAGCGGTAATCGGTTTCCGCGCACTTTCCATCGAAAGATCCCATTTACACCCGATAACCACAGCGCCAGAAGGCACGAACCTGCCAGCCATACCATTCCTATGGTTATTTCTATTTTTGATAACGCTGTTTTATCACGAACATCACTCCCCGATAAAGCGTCAGCCTTTTCCTCTGCATAGCTTACACCCCCCTTCGAGGGATGTTCATCCTCTACCAAGTATGGGGCAGTAAGCACAGCCATGCCCGGCGCCGGGCTATCCGGCATTTCCTCCTGCCGGAATATTCTGCCCTGCTCCTGATCCGTCCTGCGGGAAGCCATGGTACTGTTTCCTCCCGTTTGCCCTCCCGCCCGGCTTTCCGGCAATAAATTGGCAATGCTGAATGCGCTTTCCATCAGCGATACAGGAACCAGCAGACGAACCGCCACCAACAGCCACAGACCGTACCGTACCCAACAGGAGATTTTTCCTTTGAGCAGTTTCCTGATGATAATCACCAATATAATTAACACACTTGCCGATAGCACCCATTCCATCATTCCTGTCACCCCGGATTTCTCAGATTCTCTTCCGCCAGCAGCTGCCACACTACAACCGTATTGTTCTGGGCATACTCCCCTAACATGTCCGAGTACCATTTCTCATAATCTGCCGTGTCCATAGGCCCTAAAACCTGCCCTGCAGTACTGTCCTCAATCATAAAAACCCGGCCTGTGCCGCTGACATCCACCGCATCCGGAAAAGGATTGCCGTCCGTGTCTGCCTTTACCAACGCCTTGTCCCAGGCAGTAACCACATACGCAAGTTCATACTGATCCGTTCCATCGTTATATCGATAGAGATTATAGGGCCAGAACTCTGACCAGGTATGATTATGAGACATGTCCGACCGGGCATAGCCGTTGCCGTAGAACATAATTTCCGGAAAATCCCAAATCTCCCTGTAGAGTACACCCTTGTTTTCATCGTAGTCATAAACCATTTCCTGGGTGGCCGCCATCATGGTCCCCTCATAATTAATCAGCAGTTCCTCCCTGCCGTCCCCATCTATATCCTGTATGGCAAAATAAACCGTGTGAGATATATCGCTATCCTGTCCGAGGGGCAGCTGGTTATAATACAACAGGTTGTTGAGCGCTTCCCTGTATGCATTGTCACGGGATGATTGAGTTGCCGGAACTGTTGAAGTCTGTTCCCTGACTGCCAGAAACACCACTCCGTAATAACAGATCAACATTTTGTCCGGCTGCTCCTCCATATAGCTGAAGCTGTCGCCGAAAATCCCTTCCTCTATAGTCAGAAACCCGGATTTTACCAAGCCTGTGTCTCCCTCTTCAAACCAATTGTTCACCGAGACTTTATAATCCTGCTCAAACTCCGCCAGGCTGTCATAAAATGAAAATTCATAGCCAAATCCATCGTTTTCCACCACTCTCTGGTTACAGCTGAAGTTCTCCGAAGTGTAGATAAGTTCACTGCCAATCAACACATCCACTTCCAGCTGGGATAAGCCGCAGGGTGTGGAGGGATAACAATATTCTGTCACTTTCCAGCTGCCGATATAGGTGGGCTGCAATATGCCGCCCCCCTGTCCTTCATTGCCCGTACCCGAAACATCGTCAGATGTACTGCCTGCCTGTCCTTCATTGCTCGCACCCGGAACATCGGCAGATGTACTGCCCCCCTGTCCTTCATTGCCCGCACCCGGAACATCGGCAGATGTACTGCCTGCCGGGGACTGCACCGTTTCCAAAACATATGAACTGCCTGTCCCAGGGTCTCCCACATTTTCCGTGCCACCCTCAGGCCCCTCCGCCCCGGCAATGGAAATTCCAAACTCCTGCTCACTTTCAGACGGCACACCCGGCTGCCCACAGGCCCCCAGAACCAGCGCCAACACAATCATCCCCGCCGTAATGGATCTTTTCCAACTTTTTTTCTTCATAATATTCCTATTTCTGTTCTTCATAGTATCCTTGACACTGCCTTTCTTACTTTTCATCCGCCTGATCCAAAATTCTGCGCAGCTGCGCAATCTCCTCCTGGCTCAAGGACTGTTTTTCCACAAAATGATTCAACAGCATACTCAGGCTCCCGTGATATACCCGATCCAGAAAACTTTCCGTCTCCTTCTGGGCGGCTTCCTCCCGCTCCAGCAGAGGCCGGTAAACCTTCATGCTTTCCCCGTCCTCACAGGAAATCAGCCCCTTGTCCGTCATGCGTTTCAGCATGGTCAGGGTTGTACTGCGGCTCCATCCCACACTATCCTTTAAGTCCGCCACCACCTGGCTGCCCACCTTGGGACTGTCCTTCCACAAACTTTCCATCACATGCCATTCGGCTGTACTTAATTCTTTCATAGTAACCTCTTTTCTGCATATCGCGGGCGGGTCGCCTACCTCTTTCCTGGAT
>Ga0137309_102759_pt1 | contig 10129 bp, 8 predicted proteins | sample NAcewiD2O_June_FD_97179 | JGI IMG/M metagenome (GOLD analysis project Ga0137309, IMG submission 97179) | Mouse cecal microbial communities from Vienna, Austria - N-Acetylneuraminic amended D2O_June | ecosystem: Host-associated > Mammals > Digestive system > Large intestine > Cecum | place...
CTGAATCCCCTTCACATATTTCTCACCGTTGATCTTCTTGAGCAGCGATTCCACACACGCTTCCGCCATCCTTTCTATATCAACTTTATAAGTGGTTATCCTGGTATTATCAATCCCTGCCGGAAGGAAATCGTCGATCCCCACCACAGATACATCCTCCGGAACCCGATACCCTTTCGCCTCCAGATTCTGGATCACAATGTCTGCAATAAAGTCACAGTTACAGACATAGGCGTCCATTCCGTCATTATCTTCCACGATCGTTTTAAACACACCGTCTTGTTTATTGCGGTCCACGATCTCCCATGTCTCTTCAAAAACAATGCCCCTGTCGCGCAGCGCCTTGCGATATCCCCAGTAACGATCCGCAATGCTGCTGGATGCATCCACATCTCCGACAAATCCGATCCTTCTGTGCCCCTGGCCGACCAGATAGTCTGTCATAACATACGCCCCGTAATATCCGTCTGAAATGACCGTATCCGACGTGACCGTAGGAATATAATTATCCAGAAACAATACCGGGAACTGCATCTGAGATGCCATGGCTTCTATATATCTTCTGTCTGCCGGCCCAAGAAAGATCACGCCGTCCACTTTCTGTTCCTGCATGACCCTCGGCATGGTGACGCTGTTCTCATCCTGCGTCGAAAGCAGTTCCATGATCCCGAAATGCCCGTTCCTATACAGCGTCTTCACGACTTCCTCATATAATCTTCCATAGAACGAAGAAGTGAGTCCATAATACTGTTCGGGAATGACCACACCGATATTGCCGGTCTTCTCCCCTGCTTTCGTCTTCCCTGCCGCGGAAGCTGTGCCCGTATACCCCATCTCTTTCGCTAATGCTTTGATCTTGCTGCGCAGCTCCGCGTTTACCCCCGGTTTACCCGTCAGCGCCTTGTGAACCGCCACATTACTGACCCCTACCCGCTCTGCAATATCTGTTAATGTCACACCTTTGGCCATAGCAGCTCCTTTAAGTTAATTTAATGTTTTTTGTCTTCCATATTAACTATATGCATTTGCACAATATCTGTCAACTGCCGATAACGGCCATCACTCAATCGTTACAGTCCGCTATGGTTTAAAGCCTGCCCTTTCTTGCTTTTCCCGTGCCAAAATGGTATACCTATAGTTAACGGCATCCATTTCCACACAGGCAAAAATCCTGCGGGACGGATACCGACGGAGGTTTGCCATGCAGAAAATCATGATCATTGAAGACGATCCGCTGATCCGGGAGGAACTTTCTCTCCTTCTGGAAAACGAAGGGTACGGGGTCGTCTCCGTCACCGATTTTACCGATATACCGGAACAGATCCGGGACTGTGCCCCTGACCTGCTCCTTCTCGACCTGGGGCTGCCGGGCCAGGACGGGCTCACGCTCTGCTCCCGGATTCGGAAAAGTTCCGCCCTTCCCATCATCATTGTCACCAGCAGGGATTCCTCCGCGGACGAATTCCGCGGCTTAAGCCTGGGCAGCGACGACTATGTCACCAAGCCCTATGACGTGCCCGTTCTTCTGGCCCGCATCAAAGCCGTGCTCCGCCGCAGCGCCGGCGTACCGGATGCCGACGTGCTTGCGGTAAACGGCCTGCAGGTAAGCCTGACCAGAGGCACGGTCTCCCTGAATGGACGCTGCGAGGAGCTTACCCGTAACGAGTTAAAGATCCTTGCCCATCTGATGGCGCATGCCGGTGAGATCGTCTCCCGCGCCGATCTGATCGATGTGTTGTGGGAAAATCAGATCTATATTGACGACAACACCTTGAGCGTAAACATCACCAGGCTGCGCACCAAACTAAAAGATCTGGGAATGCCGGACTGTATCCGCACAAGGCGGGGAATGGGGTATCAGCTATGACCATACGCGAATTTCTATCCGACAGGCTGGGGAAGATCACCGGACAACTTTGTTGTACCGTCGCCGCCGCGCTCTTTCTGCTGGCGACCGGCACTTCTTCCGGCGTGATCGTCCTCCTGCTGCTCTTTTTGCTTCTTATTTTTATTACCACACAGGCCGCCGAATATCTGAAATGCCATCGCCGGTTATCGGAATTAAATGCGCTGATGCAGGGACTGGATCAAAAATACCTGTTCTTCGAGTGTGCACCGCCGCCCCGTACCGTCTATGAGCAGAAGCTTTTTGAACTGATGCGCTGTTCCGGCAGGGCGATGATCGGCGCCGTCTCGGATGCCCAGGCTTCCATGCAGGAGTACCGGGAGTATATCGAAAGCTGGGTACATGAGATCAAGACGCCGATCACTGCCGCCAGACTTACCTGCCGGCATATGGATTCCGACAGCCGCCGCAAATTTTCCGCGGAACTGGCACAGATTGAGGCTCATGTGGAACGCGTTCTTTACTACGCGCGGGCCGAAAGCCCCGAGCGGGACTGTATCATCCACCAGACTGATCTGTCCGACATCGTATCCCAGGCTGTGGGGAATCACCGGACGCTGCTCATTCAGAATCATATGAAGGTCGAGACCGGCGATCTGGACTTTACGGTCTATACCGACAGGAAATGGGCCGTATTCCTTCTCGGACAATTACTGCAGAACGCATCCCGCTATCGCAAAATCCCTTCCCCGCAGGAGGATGAGTCGCCAAACACGCCGGAAGAGACAGAGGCTGTGTCATCTTCCATCCGCCTGGCAGCCATGCCCTGCGGCCGCCGGATACAGCTGACCGTCTCGGATAACGGCATCGGCATTCCGTCCCATGAACTGTCCCGCGTATTTGACCGCGGATTTACCGGCAGCAACGGACGGCTGCGGGGCGGTTCCACCGGTATGGGACTCTATCTGTGCCGCAGACTGGCAACTTTGCTGGAAATCGACCTGCAGATCTCTTCCGAAGAACAGAAAGGCACTTCCCTGACCCTCACTTTTCCGGCAAGACACACCGCAGAAACCTTACAGAATTGTAAGACAAATCCATACTGATTCGATACCTTTCTTCTTTCTGTTTCTCTATACTGGATATAACGACGGACGATATCGGATTCCCTCAGACAACCGGGGCGGACGAAAAGAAGAAGTCGGAACACTACAGACAGAACAGGAGGTAGCACATGCTGCAGGTAGAAAATATCGAAAAATATTACGGAAATGGCACAGGCGTCACCAAGGCGCTGCGCAGAATCAGTTTCCGCGTGGAGGACGGTGAGTTTATCGCCATAATGGGAGCGTCCGGCAGCGGTAAGACGACGCTGCTCAACTGCATCTCCACCATCGACACAATCAGCGCCGGACGGATCTGTCTGGACGGCATCGACGTCTCTGCTCTTTCTTCCGCCGAGCTGGCCCGTTTCAGACGCGAGAAGCTGGGGTTCGTATTTCAGGACTTCAACCTCCTCGATACGCTGACCATTGAAGAAAACATCGGTCTGGCTCTCTCTTTGACACACACGGAGCCGGCGGCCGTACAGAAGCAGGTGCAGGATGTGGCGCAGAAGCTGGGCATCGCCGATATTCTGCCCAAATTCCCCTATCAGGTATCCGGCGGGCAGAAGCAGCGCGCCGCCTGCGCCCGCGCCATGGTGGCGGGACAGTCCCTGCTTCTGGCCGACGAACCCACCGGCGCTCTGGATTCCAAGGCGTCCAAAAATCTGCTGGAGATCATGACGCAGATGAACCGGGCCATGCACGCTACCATTCTCATGGTCACCCACGACGCCTACAGCGCCAGCTATGCCTCCCGCATCCTGTTCCTCAAGGACGGACGGCTTTTCAACGAACTGATCCGCGGCGGCAGGGACCGCTCCGTATTCTATCATGAGATTCTGGATGTGCTTGCCCTGACAGGAGGTGATATCAGTGACGTTATCTAAACTCTCCCTGCGCAACGCAAAACGCCAGACCGGCGATTATCTGGTGTACTTCGTCACGGTCACGATAACGGCCGCCCTGCTCTATGCCTGCAACGGCCTGATCTTCTCTCCGGAGATCCTGAAATTATCCACGCTGATGAGATCGCTGCCCGTAACGATCGTTCTCGCCAGCATCGTGGTCGTCTGCATCATGGGCTGGCTGGTCCAATACACCACGGGTTTCATGTTCACGAAACGCAGCCGGGAATTCGGGACCTATATCCTGATCGGACTGGAAAACAGACAGGTAGCGCGGCTTTTCTTTCTGGAAAATCTGATCGTTGGCGCATTTGCGCTGCTGTTCGGCATCCTGCTTGGCAACCTGGTCTTTCAGGCGCTGCGGGCCATCCTCCTGGCATTGTTCGGCGTCCCCTACACCTTTGTCTTTACCTTTTCGTTCAGGGCCGTAGCGCTGACGCTTTTTTACTTCGTACTGATCTATCTGTCTGCACAGCTTAGAAGCCGCAGGCGGATCCGTTCCATGAAAATATACGACCTGATCTATTTCGACCGGCTCAATGAAAATGCCGCCCTTGCGAAGAGCGGCCGGCGGAAGAAGATCTTCTCCGCCTCCATCGTTTTCGGTGTAGCCGGAACGCTCCTGCTCCTGACAAGGAGCCTGCCCACCGGCATTCTGGGAGCCGCCTGTATCATCGTGTTCCTGTACGGCTTCTTCTTAAGCTTCTCCTCCGGCGTCCCGGCCTGGTTTGACCGGCGGCCCGGACGCAAGTATCAGGGACAGACGCTGCTCATCTTCCGCACGCTGTCCGCCAAATTAAATACCATGGGAATCGTGATGGCCACGATCGCGCTGCTGTTCACCGCCGTGCTGATCTCGCAGGGTACCGGCCTGGTCTTCGGTGCCATCTTTGAGAGCCGCCAGACTGCCGAAACCTGTTTCGATATTTTCATCGGCACGGAGACCCCGGAGCAGGACGGCAGTGACCTGATCGCATATATAGAGTCTTCCATTCCCGTCACTGCCGCGCATTCGTACAGTATCTATCAGGGAACGGATGCCCGTATCACGGATTATCTTAATGAAAATACGGACTATTATCCCTGCTATCCTTATGACACATGGATGAAGTTCAGCGACTACGCCGCCCTGCGCTCCATGCTGGGATACCCTGACGTTACCCTGAAGCCCGGCGAATATCTGATCCACTGCGTGCCCTGGCAAAAGAGCGCCGTCACGGCCTGCGCACAGCCGGTCACCGTTGACGGAGCGACACTGCAGCCGGGCAGTATCCATACGGAGACTCTCAATCAGCGGCTCTGGAATGTCAACGGGACGGACTTTATCCTCATCCTGCCGGATGAAGCCGTCCTCTCCCGTCCTGTCAGCCACAATCTGTACGCTGCCATGACGAAAGAGCCTGTCAGCGAAGAGCAATATGCCGCACTGTGTCGGATCCGGGATGACCGTGAGCCCTATAGTCATATTACGCTCTATACCGCGCCGCAGGTGCAGGCAGAGTATGCAAGTTCGACGGCAATGCTGGTCCTTCCGCTTTATTATCTGGCCCTGGTCCTCATCATGACTGCGGCTACGATCCTGACCATCCAGCAGCTTTCCGAGACGGACCGGTACAGACGGCAGTTTCTGCTGCTTAAGAAACTGGGCATGGACCGGCAGGAAATGCACAGAGCGCTGCGCCTGCAGTTTACGATCTACTATGCGATGCCGGCCATTCCGCCTCTGTTTGTCAGCGTCCCTTTTCTCCTGAGCCTGTGCAATGCCACGGACCCGGGCGTCACGGAAGGATTTTACCGGCCGCTTAACATTATCTGCATAACACTGGCGTTGTTTTTCATGATCTATGCCGTCTATATTGTGATGGCCTATCGCAGCCTGAAACGAAATGTGCTGCCATAGGCCAAAACCACCGGACTTATCACGTCCTACTGTAATACATCATAAATGCGGATCTCAATCCCGTTGCCTGTGGGCCAGACCTCGGAGCGAAATCTCGCCTGACACAGAAAGGCGCCCAGCACGGGACTGTCCGTCATAAATCCGGGACAGGCATGGAAGAACGCCGCCTGCCTGTCTGCCTTTGAGAAGTAACCGTTGTTTTCTACAAAGAGATGACAGGCATTGCCTTCCCGGTCTTTTCCTTGAAACATATATTTAGCGCACATGTTCCTGCTGCCGGCAGGATTTTCCACCTGTACATCCACCGCGCCCGGAAGGATTTCGCCGGTGAAAAGTTCTGATTCCACTCTGCCCGTAAAAGGAATCATTGTCACTGCCCCATAAGGCCCTTCCATACTCGAAATCTGTGAATCCTCCACAAATATCTGAAATGTCATGATCGGTTCATTCATTGGCTCGTTCATTATTTTATTCCATCCTTTCTATCCTGCCATCCTTACCGCCCCCTTCGAGACGATCACGCCGGACGGCGCAGGAAAACCCTCAGTCCTGATCGTACTGCATCACTCTATTGTAATCATAACCACGGTCGCCTGCTGTTTTCACCGGCTGCAGTTCAAAATAAATCACCCCATGCTCTTTGAGCGACAGGGAAATCTGCACTGCCTCCCCGGCCGCCTCCAATCTCCGGCTTGACACAAACGGCTTCGCGCACGCCAAAATCAGGTCTTTTTGTCTCTGATCCAGTGAGGAAGGCTCCCCCAGATCATGCCACATGCGCAGCGGATTGCAGGTTTCTTCATCTACTGTCTTCGTCACCAGCACATAATCCTGTCCGCCTGCCGCCGGGAAGGACGTCGTTATCTCCAGTTCCCTGCCTGTCCGTTTCCGTCCTGTATTCCATGCGATCCCCCTGTAGATGCCGTCACTTCCCTCTGTCACCACCAGATCTTCTTCCTTCAGGACACAGGTACCGGTCAGATCCTTGTAAAATTTGAACACCCAGAAGGCAGGCTTGGGAATCCCGCCGTTCGCCACCAGACCGAAGCCGCCGTGAAAAGGCGTAAAGGGAACGCCCCACTCTTCGAAAATATCCCCGAACGTCCAATAAGAATAGGATTCGTTCATATCACCCAACCGGGACAGCTGGTGGGCAATATAGGCCGCATTCTGGTTGGTATCGTGCAGCGGGCAGTTGGGTATGTAAGAAGTATTGAATTCCGTAATATGAATCTCCATCCCCTTGTACTCCGGAAAGCTGTCGATAATGTCTCTGGAGGACTGCAGGTTCTCAAACCCCTGCTCTGCATCCGAGAGCGCAGCATAGCCATAATGCCCTACATCCTCCGGCTGCTCCGTTGTGTAATGGTGCCGGGTGACAAAATCCAGGGCGATCTTCCTCTCCCGGCAGAACTCCAGAAATTTGCGGATCCACAATGCATCCTGCACACCGCAGACTGCCGGCCCGCCTACCCGGAAACGCGCATCCACTTTCTTGACAGCCCGGAAAGTCTCCTCAAACAGTCTGAAATATTCATCCATGTCGGCATCCTTCCAGAATCCCGGCAGATTCGGCTCATTCCAGACTTCCACCGGCCAGGTCACCACTTCGTCTTCTCCATAACGTTCCATAAGGTGACGCAGCGTAGCCGCTGCCATATCACACCAGGCGGCATAACTTGCCGGCGGCGTGGTATTCCCCTTCCAATAGAATACGGTCTGATCGCCGGATGCCATTTTATCCGGCATAAATCCCAGCTCCAGGAAAGGCTTCAGGCCGCATTTCCGATAACTGTCCATCACAAGATCAAGATAGGTAAAATTATACTCCGCCTGCTTCGTACCGTCCGCCGCTTCATATTCCTGATAGATGGCCATATCGTCCGAAAAAAGGCCATGGCCCCGAATATGCCGAAACCCGATCTCGCTCTGGACAAGCCTTAACTGCTCCTGATATTCCTGCTGCAGCGCAAGGCCCATCCGTCCTGTTCCAACACAGTAATCCACCTGATTGTGAAACATGGCCCTGCTGTCTTTTTCAATCCTGTAATATTTGTTTTTCCGCATACGCTCCTCCTTTTCTTTTTTCACCTGCTCCCGGCGTCTCTTCCGCAAACTCAAAAGAGGGCAGCCAGTGCCGCAAATCCCGCCACCACGCCAATCACAATCGCATGTCCTTTGCGTGTCAGGTGCAGATAGCCGATAAACTCGCGGAGCAGGGCATTCAGCGTAAAATACCATTTCGTCCTGGCGCCGAATCCAACGCACTTTATACCCTGCCGCCGCGCTAGAAGCAGAGAGCGGAATACATGGTAGGCCGTCGTGACCAGGATAATCTTTGGCTTCTCCCCTTCCATCAGTTCCCGGGAAAACTGCAGATTTTCCTGCGTAGATACGGATCTCTGCTCCTTGATGATCCTGTCGGCGTCCACTCCCTGTTCGATCGCGTAATCCGCCATCGCTTCACTTTCCGGTATCTTCTCGCCCGGTCCCTGCCCGCCGGACATGATCAGCACGGCTTTCGGGTTGCACCGCAGCAGCGCTATCCCCCTGTCAACCCGCGCCGCCAGCAGCGGCGTTACCTTTTCCCCCGCGATCCCGCACCCCAGTACCACGATATAGTCCGCGTTTCTTCTTTTTTTCAAATGGATGAGATTGAGAACGGCCGACAGACAATAGATGGCCATCAACGACAATACATAGACTGCTGCAAAACTGACGATCATATAGAACATCGTGCCGGGCGTATTCTTCTTCAAGTTACCGACCGCCGGCCAGATCGCCAGATAACCATACAGCAGAAAGGAAAACAGAAGAGACAGCAGATTCGACGGCTTGGCTCCCTCATGTCTGATCACTCTGATGCCTTCCACAAAAAACACCAGGATCAGAACCGCCGGAAAGGCCACGATACTGCCCACCGCCAGGATGATCAGGAAGAGCAGGATGCCGATTATAACGTCATTTGTCATCAGACTCGCCGCATATTCGGACAGAAACAGGAATAAAGTCACCGCCGACCACAGCATCAGCCAGAAAAAGGAACCCCCGCTCCATAAAGTTCTGGCATCACGCACCATGATCCCCACGAAGATCATAAGTGCAATCAGGAAAAACGGAAATGTAAACTGCCACATAGCTGTCGCTTCCTCCTTCTAAATGATTCCCTGTTGTTTTTCAATCCTTTCTATCACACAGCTGTGGGGTTTATCTTTGTCCCCGCTGTTATAATTGATCCCCACGAGCAGGATTTCTCCGCGATATCCGTCAAACACCTGCGTGTACTGCCGGTCTTTGATCTGCCTGATCGCAGTATCGGCTGTTTTATCGTATTTCAGTTCCACCACCAGCGCCGGCTTGTCCGTATGCGGCAGCGGCAGGCATCTTAAGCGCCATGGATTTGCCGAAACGTCTCGGCCTGCTGACACAGATATATTGCTGTTCCGTATTCAAATACTGGTTCGTCTTATTTTTCATTCAGAGGATTCTCGTTAAAACAAACTCCGCAAATCTGGGCAGAACAAAAGATACCTCTCCATACTTACTTGTATCAAGAACGCCCTTTCTTTTCAAACGATCCCTGTACACCGAAAACTGCTCCGGTTTCATCCCGATACCTTCCCTGATCTTCTTGACTTTCGTCTCGCCGCCTGTGGACATTCTGATCAAAACCTGTCTGTCCAGATCAGAAAGTTCCGACCAGATCTTTCCATAAACATATTCTTCCAGATACTGGTCGTATTCCGGCAGAATCTCTTCCAAAGTCTTTACCGTTCTATTCTCCCAACGCAGATAGCCCAATACCTGAAATGCAAACGGATAGCCTTTCGTCAACCCGGCCATTTTCCCGGCCGCTTCCACGTCCAGATCAAATATGTCCATATACCGTTTCCTGATCGCAGTATAGTTCAGCGGTTCCAGCACCATCTTGGGCGCTCTGTATAAGAATGTCAGTGCATCCGCATTCTGCAGGTCATAGATATTATCATACAATCCTGTCATCAACAGAAAAATCGGATACTCCTGCCGTAAAAAAATCTGAAAAGAACTGGCAAACACCCTGACAGAGTCACAATTTGTAACTTCGTCTACCGTGATCAGCAGTCTTTTACGTTTCTTCCGGAGTTCATCCAGCATCAATGCGATCGCGCTCTCGATATCCGTCACGGGAACCGCATTTTCCAACGATACATTCAGCCCCAAAACTGTAAGATCGATCCTCGCCTGTACAAAGTGCGCATGCATTTCCGGCAGGCTGTATAATTTACCGGCCAGACTCTGCAAAAGATCTCTTGTGGGATTCAATTCTACCACAACCCACTCCTCTTTCTCCATAAGTTCACCGGCAATGCCGGCCATCATAACAGTCTTG
>Ga0137309_102201_pt1 | contig 10126 bp, 12 predicted proteins | sample NAcewiD2O_June_FD_97179 | JGI IMG/M metagenome (GOLD analysis project Ga0137309, IMG submission 97179) | Mouse cecal microbial communities from Vienna, Austria - N-Acetylneuraminic amended D2O_June | ecosystem: Host-associated > Mammals > Digestive system > Large intestine > Cecum | place...
GCCCGCAAAGCGATTCTGGGCGGGTCAGGGAAATAGAAGTGCCTGGCTGGCCCCGGGGCCAGCAAATCTTTACGATTCCCAGCAGCGGGAATTTGCTGCAAAATAATAAATTTTAGGAGGAATTGATCATGGCAGTTAGTTTAGTCAAAGGACAGAAAGTGGACCTTACGAAAGGAAATCCTGGTTTAAGCAAAATTATTGTGGGTCTTGGCTGGGATGTGAACCAGTATGACGGCGGATTTGATTTTGATCTCGACGCGGCGGCGTTCATGCTGGGCGCGGACGGCAAGGTTACCAGTGACTCTGACTTTATCTTCTATGGCAATCTCAAGCACAGCTCCGGCAGCGTTGAGCACATGGGCGACAATCTGACCGGCGAAGGCGATGGCGACGATGAGCAGATCAAGGTGGATCTCAGCGCGGTTCCCGCCAATATTGACAAGATCGGTTTTACGGTGACCATTTACGAGGCCGAGACCCGCAAACAGAACTTTGGTCAGGTCAGCAACGCTTATATCCGTATTGTTGACGAGACCTCAAACACCGAACTGATCCGCTACGACTTAGGGGAGGATTTCTCCATTGAAACAGCGGTTGCTGTGGGCAAGCTCTACCGCAACAATGGCGAGTGGAAGTTTAACGCCATTGGCAGCGGCTTCCAGGGCGGCCTTAAGGCGCTTTGCAACAGCTACGGCGTAAACGTCTGATCTTGAATCAGAAAGTGAGCTTATTATATGAATTATCAGATTCTTTATCAAGACGCTTTTCCGGTGGTAAAATGCGACCTCGCGCAAGGTGAATCCATCAAGGCTGAATCGGACGCGATGGTCGCTATGTCCGGAACGCTGGATGTAAACGGATCTATGGGAGGAAATCTGATAAGCGGCATAGCAAGACGTGTTTTGGCTGGTGAGAGCTTTTTCTTTCAGAACATTGTCGCGTCCAGAGGCCCGGGATATGTGCTTCTTGGTCATCCCATACCAGGTGGTATTATAGATGTCGACTTAGATGGCTCTTACAACCTCAGGGTTCAGAAGGACGGATTTCTGGCAGCCACCCAGGGGATTCAGGTGGATACGGCCATACAAAACCTTGCCCAGGGTATCTTTTCACGGGAAGGCTTTTTTGTAGTAAACGCGCGGGGCCGGGGAACCGTATTCTTAAGCAGTTACGGCGCGATTCACGCGATCAATCTGGACCCGGGAGAGGAAGCCATCGTGGACAACGGCCATCTTGTGGCATGGCCTGATTACATGAATTATCGGATCGAGAAGGCATCTAATGGTTGGATATCCAGCATTATGTCCGGCGAATGTCTGGTATGCCGTTTCAGAGGCCCTGGCACGGTTTTGATCCAGACCAGGAATCCCGCTTCCTTTACCCAGTGGATCAAGAAAATGACCGGGAGCAATAATTAATTTTTAGCAAAGGAGAAAATAGTATGTCCGTAAATCTTCAAAAAGGCCAGAAAGTTGAACTCCGCAAAAGCAACGGCGGTTCTCTCCACCGGGGGATGGTCGGACTTGGCTGGGACGAGGGTCAGCAGTCCAGGGGATTTTTTGCCCCAAAGCCTCAGGATATTGACTGTGACGCTTCTGCGTTTATCTGTGTAAACGGCCGTCTCCAGGGCACAGATGATGTCGTCTATTTTGGCAACCTGACCCACCGTTCCGGTTGTGTCCGCCATATGGGAGACAATCTGACCGGCGCGGGCGACGGTGACGATGAGCAGATCATGATTGATCTTGCCTCCCTTCCTACCCAGTATGACAAGATTATTGTGGTTGTAAATATTTATCAGGCCATGCAGCGCAGACAGCACTTCGGTCTGATCAGAAACGCGTTCATCAGAGTCTGTGACGCGGAAACCAATCAGGAACTTTGCAAGTACAATCTTTCCGAAAATTATGACAATATGACCGCTATGGTATTCGGCGAAGTATATCGTTACAACGGCGCGTGGAAATTTAACGCGATCGGCCAGGCAACTCAGGATAATAGCATAGGCGATCTTGCCAAGCGATTTGTTTAAAGGAGGAATCATAATGGGTGTTAACCTTTCAAAGGGTCAGAGGGTAAGTCTTGACAAAAGTATGACCATGGCGCTCATCGGGCTGGGCTGGGATACGAACCGATACGACGGAGGCGCTGATTTCGATCTGGACGCGGCCGCTTTTATGCTTGGCGCCAACGGCAAGGTCCGCAAGGATGGGGATTTTATCTTTTATGGTAATCTGAAAAGTTCCGATGGTTCCGTCCGTCATACCGGCGACAACCTGACCGGTGCCGGCGATGGTGATGACGAAGTCCTCATCATTGACTTCACTAAGGTTCCCGCTGATGTTCAGAAGATCGCCATTACCGTAACCATCTATGACGCGCCAGCCCGCCGCCAGAACTTTGGCCAGGTATCCAACGCTTATGTCCGCGTCGCACGTATGGCAAACCCCAGCGATATGACCGGCACGGAGGTTCTGAAGTTTGATCTCGCGGAGGAATTTTCCATTGAAACCGCGCTGGTGGTTTGTGAGATCTACAAAAACGGCAATGACTGGAAATTCAACGCCGTCGGCGCGGGCTATCAGGGCGGCCTGGAAGCCCTCTGCAGAAGTTTCGGTGTTAATGTCTGATGATGACGCGCGGGAGCTTCCCAACGCTTCCGCGCCTTTCTCTGTTTAGTTTAAGGAAATCATGAATAAGGTTCAAGAACAATTTAACTCAAATTCAAGTGGAGATTTCACGCTGTCGCCCGGTGAATACGAAGGCCCTCTTGTTGTGGAGCGCCCATGTGTCGTTGATGGGCGGGGATCCACTTTGTGGGCCAAGAAGGGGCCAGTATTGGTGGTGTCCGCCCCAAATGTCACGATCAGGAACCTGCGCGTGGAAGTAACAGGCAATCCTGAAGGCAGAGAAGCGTTCACGGCAATTAAGACCAGTGACCCCAACACGAAACTTGAGAACATCGAAGTATATGGCAATGTGGTGGGTTCGGCAGGGGAATCCGAATCATGGGAGCTTCCAAGCGTCATCTCTTTAGGCGAGTTTGCCGCGGACAAGACAAACACATTTACGGTCAGCCTGGATGCGCCGTCTGACGCAAAACTTCTCAGCAAAGTAAAAGGGCTCCAGGTACAGCCCGAACAATTAATTGCCGGGCAGAACCGTTTGACCTTAACCACAGACGGGCTGAGACACAATACCATTCTCTACGGTGAACTTATGGTACAATCCTCTGTTTCCCGGAGGATCTATATTACAGGGAAAGCGTTAAATAACGGGGTCACCCAGGATAAGGCCCTTGCCCGGTCAAAGGGACCCGCGGTGTCGCCGCCGGTTCCCATCAATCCATCGGATGAGATCATTGCCCCCCGGACAGCTGACGAGACCGTACCGAACATGAGAAGAGGACAGAGAATTTCCATAAAGGAACTGGGTTCCTCTCAGCTGAAAATTATCTTCGAGCACCAGAGCGGGGTGCGGAATATGGACATTGACAGCTACTGCTTTCTTTTAGGGGAAAACGGCAAAGTATCCCGGGATGAAGATCTGATTTTCTTTGGCAATACAGAAGCCCCGAACCAATCGGTTAAGTCCGTTTCCGCGGATTCCAACTCACTGGTGCTGATCGATCTTAACAAGGTCGATTCCTCTGTCAGCAAAATCGTTGTCAGCTATTCCATATACGGCGATCATGCTCAGCAGAATTTTTCAATGGTTACGTCGCCCGCAATCCGGGTATTTTGCCAAGACAAAGAGGTCTTTCGATTTGAATTGAAGGATCTGTCTGAGGAAACGACCGTTGTCGCCGCGGAGATCTACCAATACAAAGGCCAATGGAAGATGAGTTTCGTCGGTTCCGGTTATCGAAGCGGTCTTAAACAGCTCTGTGAAAGCTACGGCGTAAATGTTGAATAGGGGCAATAATTGAATTCTAATCTGGTTCAAGGAGAAACGAAATGACAAAATGTGGTCGCGCAAAGCTTCAATATATGGTTGGTGGCCTTCTGTATAGTCCTGCCATCAATATCGGCCTTGCGGAAAAAATCGAGAATAACTTTTTTCCCTGCCTTACTTCCATGGCTTTTTGCCTCGAAGACTCTATCCGCGATGAGGCACTGGAAGAATCCGAAATAGAACTTTGTAATACATTGGAGGCCATCAGCAAGCGGGAGATTCCCGGCGACAGAATGCCTCTTCTCTTTGTCCGGATCCGCGATCCGGAGCATATGAGGCATATACATGAAATGCTGAAAGCTTACTACAATGTGGTCACGGGATACATCCTGCCAAAATTTGATCGGTCCAACTGCTATGAGTATAAGGACATCATCTCCGCGATCAACGGAGAGCTGGAGAATCCTCTGTATATTATGCCTATTCTGGAAAGTAAAATGATTGCCAATATCGGGAACCGAATACCGACCCTTCTGGAAATTAAGGCTGTTCTCGACAGTATGCGGGAATATATTCTGAATGTCCGGGTCGGAGGAAACGATTTCAGCAATCTCTATGGCCTGCGCAGGGCAGCTGATCAGAATATCTATCAGATTGGGGTCATCCGGGATATCCTTATGGACATTATCAATATCTTCGCGGCCGATTATGTGATCTCTGGTCCTGTGTGGGAATATTTTGGAACCGACCTTTCCGGCCAGTGGGCAATTGGCTTAAAAAACGAGCTTTCCCTGGACCGGCTCAACGGTTTTATTGGAAAGACAGCCATCCATCCAAGCCAGCTTCCGTTGATCTATGAGAGCATGAAGGTTAAAAAATCCGACTACGAGGATGCCCTAAGCATACTTGGCTGGAAATCATCAACCTTGGGTGTTGAAAAAAGTTCCGATGGCTCCAGAATGAACGAAGTGAAATGCCACGGAAGATGGGCCCTGCGGATCGCGACTCTGGGGGAAATCTATGGTATCCTGGACCAGTAACTGACTTTTCTCAACAATTTGGAGGCGAACAGCATTGAATTCCTATACAGCTGAAAATACTTTAGTGTTGGCAAAGAGGCACCATAATACAAAGAGGACCTATTTGCTGGTTAATCCATTACAGGCCAAGCATCTTCCGGTCAGTCCTGCCCAATCCTTAAAAATGATGACCTGTCTCGGAGAGAGCGTCGCAAAAAAATATCCTTCCGCAAAGCTTGTTATCGGGTTTGCCGAAACCGCTACAGCCATTGGGGCGGCTGTAGCGGGATGTCTGGATCCCGGATGTCAGTATATCCATACAACGAGAGAACCATATGGGGAGCTGTCAGACTGGATCTACTTCAACGAGGAGCACAGCCACGCGGTTGAACAGAAGCTATACAGTAAAAATTTAGGGAAGTGGATAGAGGAAACTCCTGAGATAATCTTTGTTGATGATGAAATCTCAACCGGAAAAACCCTTATGAATATTATTGATAAGCTTTGTGAGGCATTCCCACAGGCAAAAAGCAAACCGCTCATTGCCGCCTCTATCATTAACCGGCTCTCCGAGGAAAATGAAAAGCGGTTTTCCAATGCCGGAATTGAGAGCCAGTACCTTGTGAAGGTCAGCGGAAACGATCTCAGCGACGCGGTTGCCCATTTTGACATCCAGCCGCCAAAATCCCCTGACCCGTCAAGCGGGCTGCCGGATTACAAACTTATTCACACAGATGAGCCTTTTATGAATCCCCGGCTTGGGGTTTCGATTACAAAATATACGGACAGCTGCCGGGAACAGGCCAATAGACTGTGTGAAAAACTGTTACCGGACATCCAGAAGGGGGCAGAGGTTCTGGTTCTCGGAACCGAGGAATGTATGTACCCTTCCCTGGCGCTTGGACAGGAGCTGGAAAGAAGCAATATCCCCGCCTCCGTCAGATGCCACGCGACTACCCGCAGTCCGATCGGCATCTGCCTGGATGAAGCCTATCCCATCCGTTCAGGCTTCAAACTGCGCGGTTTCTTTGACAATGAGCGGGAAACCTATATTTACAATCTGGCTCCCCGCGACACCGCGATCGTAGTCACTGACACCGCTGAAGATGACCAGAAGGCCCGGGCGGATCTTTCGAGGGCGCTCAGCATAAGCGGCTGTTCCAGGATCATTTTTGTGGAAGGAGGCAGCCGTGTTTAGCACTTATAAGCCAGAAGACGTAACCATACTTCTGAAGGATATTACTGGGATGGTGACGCCATTGGGAACAAAAGAGCGGGAACAGCTGATTCAAAGGGGTGTTCACTATTCTGAAATGCTTCCCATAGAATATGTCCCCTCCAAGGCATACCTTGACATGTTTTTCAAGGCCATGAAGCTTTACTCCGAAATGACGGCAGCGGCGGTTGCCGGCGCGGCACAAAAGATCCAGGCTGAAAAGCGGAATGAGATTGTTCTCGTTTCCCTGGCCCGGGCAGGCACTCCTGTGGGGATCCTGCTTAAGCGCTATATGGAGCAAACCTATTGTGTAAATGTGTTCCATTATACCATCTCTATCATCCGGGGGAAGGGTATTGACAGGAACGGGATGAACTATATCCTGGCAAGGCATAAACCGGAAAGCCTCCAGTTTGTTGACGGCTGGACAGGTAAAGGCGCGATACAGCGGGAGCTGATTCAGGCCATGAAGGATTATCCCGGTGTCAGCGCCGGACTGGCCGTGCTCTCAGACCCGGCGGGCATCGCTGAAAAGGCAGGTACAAATGATGATTTCCTGATCGCGAATTCCTGCTTAAACTCAACCGTGTCCGGTCTGCTCAGCCGGACGTTCTACCGAAACGACATCATTGGCCCGGATGAGTTCCATGGGGCGGCCTTTTACGGCGAATTGGCTGACAAGGATCTGACCTACACATTTATTAATGCCGTGGAAAGCTGTTTTTCCAGTGAGCTGAGTATGGAGCGGGAGAGTAAGCTGACCATGAGCGGCATGGATGAGGTCAACAGCATTTGCCGCGATTTCAACATCAAAGACATAAACCTTGTCAAACCAAGTATCGGCGAGGCAACCCGGGTGCTGCTGCGCCGAATGCCGTGGAAGGTTTTGGTTCACAGTCTGGAGGACCATGAGCATTTGGGGCACCTGTACCAACTGGCGGAGGAAAAAGGCGTACCGCTTGTGGAGTATCCTCTCAACAATTACCGCGCCTGCGGCCTGATACGGTCTTTTACTGACAGCTGAAATTTATTAGTTGGGAGGTGTCCTGTTGATTGATTTCTTTTCGGATCTGGATAATACTTTCGTGTATTCTCATAGAGTTTCTCTTCCTGGCCAGCGTGTTGCCGTAGAATATCTGAATAACCGCGTTCAAAGCTATATGACCCAAAAATCTTTTAACTTCCTGACCACCCAGGATAAGATCCGGCTGATTCCGGTAACCACAAGAACCTGTGAGCAGTATGCCCGCCTGTCTGAAACCTTTATGGGATTTGGATGCCAATACGCGCTGGTATGCAATGGCGGGATCCTTCTCCATAACAATAAAGTGGACCCCCGGTGGATCGCGGAAACCAGGCTCATCGCGGAAGACGGGGTTTCCTGGCTTTTGGAGGCGGAAAAATTCATCCGCCTGGAGCTTTCTGTACAAAACATTCACGAGGCAGAGGGAATTATGATCTATGCCAGAGTTGACGCCCCCCCGCTTGCCGCCTCCCGATTATCCCAGGCTTTCAAGGGATCAAAGCTAACTATCTATTTTGACAGCCGGAAGGTCTACTGTATTCCATCAGCCATAAACAAAGGCGCCGCGCTGAAAAGGTTTTCCGCAAGAGAGGGAATCTCCTGGTCCGTGGCCGCTGGTGACAGCATACCGGATCTGCCCATGCTTGAGGCGGCAGACGCGGCCATTCTGCCAAGTGGACTATCCCATATGGTTATGAACCCGCGAAAGCGTGTTTTTCGGGGCTCTTATTGTTTTTCGGACTTTATCTGCGATGAATTGTCAGATTTGCTTCCCACGGGCACCTAACCCCCGTCATATCACATAATCAAACCCGCCGTCTGTCCGGGACATCAGATCCCTGATGGAATACTTAGCCAGATATTCGTGAACCACCTGATCCAGCCCTCTCCACAGGTTCAGGGTCCGGCAGTCAGGCATCCTCCGGCAGACCGGGTTTTCAGCTATACATGCCACGGGAGCCAGACTTCCCTCGGTCAGGATCAGGATCCGCTCCACGGAAATCTCCTCCGGCAGTCTTCCTAATCGGTAGCCGCCGCCTTTGCCCCGGACAGCTGTGACAATCTTTTCCTTTACCAGGATCTTGACAATGCTCTCCAGATACTTTTCAGAGATCTCCTGGCGGGCGGCTATGTCTTTTAACGGGATATAGCCGTCCTTCTGATTTTCCGCCATGTCCACCAGAACCCGCAGCGCGTATCTTCCCCTTGTAGATATCATCATGACCTTAGACTCCTTTCAATTAACCTATTATACTATAAAGGAAGTAGGAATTCAATTGGATAAGAAGTTTCTTGTTGACAAAGCCATAAACAGGGACTATAATTCCTATTAACCAATCAAAAAAGTAGGTTATATTGTCTGCTCCGTTGGACCAGAAAGGGGCAGACAGCGGAAAGGAGATTTTATCATGGGAACGATCTATACATCCGCGGATCAGCTTATCGGGAATACCCCTCTTTTGGAGCTAACACACATTGAGAATTCGGAGGGGCTTTCGGCAAAGCTTCTGGCTAAGCTTGAATACTTTAATCCCGCCGGTTCGGTAAAGGACCGCGTCGCCAGGGCGATGATTGATGACGCGGAGAAAAAAGGGCTGCTGAGAAAAGACTCCGTCATCATTGAGCCCACATCAGGAAACACGGGAATCGGCCTGGCTTCTGTGGCAGCGGCCAGGGGATACCGGATCATGATCGTGATGCCGGAGACCATGAGCGTGGAGCGCAGACAATTGATGAAGGCCTACGGCGCTGAACTGGTGCTGACAGAGGGCTCCAAGGGCATGAAAGGCGCGATAGCCAAAGCAGAGGAGCTGGCAGCGGAGATTCCGGGGGGATTTATCCCAGGCCAGTTTGTGAACCCGGCAAACCCGGCTGTCCACAAGGCCGCCACTGGTCCGGAGATCTGGGCGGACACAGACGGCAAGGTGGACATTTTTGTGGCCGGTGTGGGCACCGGCGGAACCGTGACCGGTGTGGGGTCTTATCTGAAGAGCCAGAACCCTGATATAAAAATCGTTGCCGTGGAGCCGGCTGATTCTCCTGTGCTGAGCAAGGGCACCCCGGGGGCTCACAAGATCCAGGGCATCGGCGCGGGATTTGTCCCGGATGTGCTGGACACAGACATCTACGATGAGGTCATCACCGTGAAAAATGAGGAGGCATTTGCCGCGGGGAGAAAAGTAGGCAGGGAGGAGGGAGTCCTTGTAGGCATTTCCTCCGGAGCCGCCGTGTGGGCCGGGATCTTGCTGGCCAAACGCCCGGAGAACAGGGGCAAAACCATTGTAGCGCTGCTTCCGGATACGGGAGACCGCTATCTGTCCACACCACTGTTTGAATAAGCGGGTCTCAATGGGAGGCGGGCACTGAGCCTGCCTCACTTTTTATGTACACGGGGCGGAGAGGAAATGTGGCCGTTCACACGGCCCCGCCCCGGCACGGCGAGTAGGGAGAAATTCTCCCCTACTCCATTTGTACACGGGGCGGAGAGGAAATGTGGCCGTTCGCGCGGCCCTGCCCCGGCACAGCGAATATGGGGGAGGAACGCCCCCACCTGATCGCGCAGGGAGGTATTTATGACACTGACGCAGCTGCGTTATATAATCATCATCTCAGAGGCCGGTTCCTTAAATAAAGCGGCGGAACTCCTCTACATCACCCAGCCTTCCCTGACCAATTCTCTGAAAGAATTAGAGGATGAGCTGGGGGTGGAATTGTTTTACCGGAGCGGGAGAGGAGTCACTCTTACCAGTGACGGTGAAGAATTTTTGCTGTACGCGAAACAAATTTACAATCAATATGAAGATGTCCTGGAACGTTTTGGGAAAAGTGAGCGAAAAAAGAAATTCGGGGTTTCCACCCAGCATTACTCCTTTGCTGTCAAGGCATTTGTGGAAATGATCAAAAAGATCGGGACAGCCCAGTACGAGTTTGCCATCCGGGAGACCATGACAAAAGACGTGATCGAGGATGTGA
>Ga0137309_102776_pt1 | contig 10080 bp, 8 predicted proteins | sample NAcewiD2O_June_FD_97179 | JGI IMG/M metagenome (GOLD analysis project Ga0137309, IMG submission 97179) | Mouse cecal microbial communities from Vienna, Austria - N-Acetylneuraminic amended D2O_June | ecosystem: Host-associated > Mammals > Digestive system > Large intestine > Cecum | place...
GTTCCCCTGGTCAGACCCTGTCGATTCAGTTCCACTGCCACAGCGCCACAGATCTCCTCGATAATCTCCGGGTTCTTTGTATCCGCCAGCACTGTAAAAAGCTGCTGCAATTCTCCAAGTCTCTCCAGATCTCCCAGGCCTCTGTGCATCCATTTGTAAAAAGGGGCATAGCGGTTGTTCAGAAGATAGACCATCTCCATGGCGTGCCGCATAAATTCTGCCAGAGCCAGGGAAGCCGCCACCATCTCTCCCCGGTTCACACAGCGGGGATAGTTGTACTGGCCTGACTGGGACATGACCGCTGCCCGGGCTACCAGCTTCTTGATGCGTACGCTCTCCGGGTATCCCTGCCGCAGGATATCCCGGATCCGGCTGAAGGTGCCGGCATCATCCCGGAACACCTTCCCATTAGTCGCCACCGCCAGATAGCTGTCCGGAATACCAAGCCAGTCTGCAGGACTCTCCGGCACATCTGGCCTTCCCAGAAAATGCCTGTAGAAATCCCCTGTCTCCCACACCCCTGTCCGGTGTCCGGTCATGGCATTGTCCCGCCGGACGGGCAGGCCGGCCATCACGGCCGGAAGCTCCTCGTAATCCTTCTGCAGGCGGCTTCCGATCTCCTGATAATCTTTCTTTTCAAGCCACAGACAGAAGGCCGGACCAAAATCGTGGTCGCGGGAAATCCGGTCATCAAAGCCGAAACATTCGGACCCTTCCCCCACAAGACCCACGGCAATCCGCGTTTCATACTCAGGGTATTTTTCATGAAGCATAGGCCGGCCATAGGTTTCATAATAGCGCTCGGCCAGTTCCATCCCGTTCATATGATTCCTCCTGTCTGTTCCATCGATGCCGGAAAGCAGTTTTCAAACACGTTCTAGCCGATATACTTCCCAAGTCCGCCCCAGTTCTCCTTAAATATCTCCGCATCCATCAGCTTTAAATCCGGGGAAATCTCTGGCTTAAAGCCCAGTCTGTCCAGGACATCCTTTTGCAGGTCAATGCCGGGAGCGATCTCGATCAGAGTCATTTTATGATCAATCAGCTTGAAGACGGCGCGCTCGGTCACATAGAAGACCTCCTGGTCCCCGGGTGCGTACTGGCCTGCAAAGGTGATCTGTCCCACCTTTTCCACGAACTTCTGGATGGTGCCTTCCTCCAGGATCTCCAGCTTCCCGTCTCCCACCTTCAGCTTCGCTTTGCCCATAAGAGTACCGGCAAAGATTACCTTCTTGGTAGCCCGGGTGATATCAATGAATCCGCCGGGGCCCGTAAGACGCTTGCCCATACGGCTCACGTTGTTATTGCCGTCGCCGTCTACCTCGCCGATGCCTAAGACCGTCATATCCAGACCGCCGCCGCTGATTAAGTCAAACATCTCATTGGGCGTCAGGATACACTCCGGGTTGTAGGCGCTTCCAAAGCTTGGCAGAGCCGAGGGAACACCACCCACCATGCCGCTCTCAGTGCTCATGGTGACCTCATCGATAAAGCCTTCCTCTGCAACCACCTTGGCCATATCCGCGGGCATGCCCACGCCAAGATTGATCAGATTGCCTTTTTTCAGTTCCATGGCACAGCGGCGGCATACCACCTTCCGCTCGTCAAAGGGCAGAGGCTCAATGCTGTCTAAGGGGATACGGATATGTCCTGAATAGGACGGCTCCCAGTAGGTACCCTCTGCCTGCCAGCAGGACTTGGGATCCCTCGCCACCACCACATAATCCACCAGCTTGCCCGGAATCTTGATATCCTTGGGATTCAAGGTCTCTTTCTTGGCCAGATACTCTACCTGGACGATGACGGTTCCGCCGGAATTCTTTGTTGCTGTTGCCACGGAAAAGCCTTCATTCATCACGCTCTCATGGTCAAAAGAGATATTGCCGTTCTCATCGGCAATGGTTCCACGCAGCAGGGCCACATCACACTTGAAGCTGGGGTAGAACAGATACTCCTCCCCGTTGATCTCAATGACCTTCACCAGCTCATCTTTGGCGCATTCATTCATGCGGCCGCCCTCTACCCGGGGATCCACGAAGGTACCCAGACCGGTCTTGGTAATCAGGCCCGGACGTCCTGCGGCAACCTCTCTCCACAGATTGATGATAACCCCCTGGGGCAGACAGTGGGTCTCGATCTGGTTCTGGCGTGCCTGGTCACAGAGGGTAAACGCACTGCCGATGTGGGCGCTGGACCACTTGGTCACCAGTCCAGGGCCGGCCTCGCCCAGGCGGGTCACCCCACGGGCGCCATGATCCTTGTCCGGCTCCGGAAGGGGATTCCGGTCCCATCCTATGAACTGGTTGCCATACCCCCAGTCTCCCATGGCACTGCCCTGCTTCAGATTCAGATTGCAGGGATGTCCGGTCTCCCGGAAATTGTCACGGATCGCGCAGGCGATCTCCTCTGCCCAGCCGGATAACCCCATACCTGCAACACCAACCGTCGCTCCGTCGGGAATCAGTTTTGCCGCCTCTGCGGCAGTTACAAATTTTGCCATTGCTTATTCCTCCTCCTGATTGTCTGGTACTGCTGTGCTCATGCAAAGTCGAGAACGTTCATGCAAACATGTCTTTCCAAACATGTCATTATTATAACATTATTATGAGTGGCGCGCAATTACAAATTGACATATTCCTGTTTTCATGGTAACAATTCAGTTACAGTTCACGGGGCGGGGAAAACTGGACAAAAACAGACGTCAAGCTCGCTTGTAAGACTGTTTTTGTCCGGTTTTCCACATCGGGCAGACGCCCGATGCTTCTTGTCTGGCGTAGCCGGACAAGAAGATGCGCCCCGTGAACAGTAACACAATTCAAGGGGGTCTGTACTGCTCTGCCCATGCTCCCCTGCTATACTGCTCTTTTCCTGAGTTTAAACTTATGCTATGATTAGAAGTACCATAAAGAAGACTGAGAAAGGGGGCAATCTACTTGGAAACCCTGATCAATGAGATCATTGCCCAGGAATGGGAGATGTTTCAGCAGGTTCATAATGAAGGGGGACGGGCATCCTGTCAGGATGATCATGAGACCTTTGTAATCATGCGCAAAAGCCAGTTCATGATCTGGAGTGAGGAGGCCCTGGTCTCCTACCGCGGGGATCTGAAGGAGGCACTGCTTCAAGGCAGGAATCTGCTGACAGAAAAATATGCTTATATGATGGCACACACAGCCCCGGAGGAATATGAGAAAATACAAGGTGCACTTCCTGCCATATCCCCTGAGAAAGGAGAACTGGTCCGCCTCCTTGTGGAAAAGGAAGTTCTGTGGAGAGAGAATTTCAACCAGCGCTTTCCGGCTTATGGCCGGCTGGGACGCCCCCTGCGGAAAGAGGATGCCGCCTCTGGGGATACCTCCATCGAGACCTACGCCATGGGGGAGCTGAAAACCTATTCCGGGCAGACCCTAAAGCTGCTTTCTGACCAGTACCAGAGGCTGGAGAATGAAGGAGAAAATCCGGCCATCCGAATCATGGATTACACGGCACAGCAGTATGGCTACCGGGACTCTGCGGATGCACAGAGGCAGCTGGAAGGGCAGATGCACGACTGAGGTGCCATATTCATTTTAACTGATAAACCACAAAGGAGAACATTCCCATGGCTTTTGATCTGAACAGATTTTACCGGCAGCTGGACGAGCATTACGCCGCCCACGACAACACCGCTACAGAACAATTTTTTAAAGACAGCCGCCAAAAGGCTTACCAGGACGGTCTGGCAGACCCGCTTCCTGCCGGCTGTCCCAGCTGCGCCCCGCCTATAAAGCCCAACATGGCTTATGTATCTGTGTGCAATGAAATGGCCTGCTTCTACCGGGGCTTAAGCCGGTTCCAGGATTCCCTGGATGCCTTTGCCCAGGCCCAGGAGGAGCTGGAGTCCCTGTGTCTCCAGAACACGGCAGAATACGCCACCATCCTTCTGAACAAGGCCGGAACCTGTCGTTATATGGGGGATCTGGACAGCGCGCTGGAGCATTTCTCCCGGTCTGCCAGAATCCTGGAAACGAACCAGAAGGGATCTCCCCAGGTTCTGGCCGGCCTTTACAATAACATCGGCCTTGTATATCTGGATAAAAAGAATCCGTCAGAGGCTCTTTCCCGCTTCAGACAAGCCCTGCACATAGTTTCGGAAAACCCGGAACAGATCGTGGAGCAGGGAACCACCTGGAACAATCTGGCTGTCGCCTATGATGCCCTGGGACAGCGGGTCCAGGCCGATGAGGCTGTAGAGCATGCTGTCGCCATCCTTTCCGGTCTGGATTGCGGTACAAATCCCCACTACCCTGCTGCCTTAAACACCCGGGCCACCTTTGCCTATCAGGCCGGACGCTATGAAGAGGCCCTGAAGGATTTTGAAAATGCCCTGAAAAAGACACGGCTGGTCTATGGGGAAAATATTGAATATGCCTATGGCTGCAATAACTGCGCCATGGTCTGTGAAAAACTGGGGATGGATGAGAATGCCCGGATATGGCGTGAGAAATCCCATAAGGTACAGACAGAAATATCTGCATGATCTGTGCGGGGATGGGTACTGACTGCGTCAGATCTCACAAGAAAAATCAGGTGATTTTCAAGTGACTAGAGCGTGTCTGAAAATTGCTTTCTGGTAGCTGTGCGTTCCATTTTGTGAGAGATTTGGCCCAAATGAAGGGCGCATAGTGGGCTATGTAACCTGAATTTGGCCCAAATGAACGCGGCGTAGTGGGCTACGTCAAGTGAATTTTGGCCAAATATACCGCGAAGTGGGGCGTGCACACCGAAGGCGTCCCTTGTGGAGATGCCGGGAATGAATTTTCAGACACGCTCTGGCATATAGGGCTGTGAAAAAATCTCTCTGCGATAAAGAAAACACTATCTTTCCGCACGAAATACCTGACTTTTTCACAGCCCCTTTTTTAATGTCCATATCCTCCATTATAGTAGGCCTTCACCTGAGGATAATATCCTGGCTCCACCCAGGTCAGTTCAAACTTCCACTGTTTTTCATGATGGGAAAAATAGCTTCTCGCTTCTGCCAGACAAGTCCCTCTGTACCAGAACCCATACAGAACCATTCTTCCTTCACGTCTCGTCTGCACTTGTCTGCCGTCTGGTTCCAGGACTGTATTCCCGGCGATCGCACACCACACATGGGCGATCTGCTCTTTCATCCAGGCGGTTACCTGGTTCATGGCCTCCTGCTTGTCTGTCATATCATCCTCCGATCTGAACCGGGATGCCATATCGCTCCACGATCCCTTTCAGATGATCCATATGCGCCTCTGCAGGCACATCCATGGACAAATCCATCTCTTTTCCAAGGCTTTCGTTCTTGGACTCTCCCAGTCTGTGATACGGAAGCAGACACACTCTGGTATCCGGGGTGAGATGGTCTTTGACAAATCTGGCCATGGCTTCTATATTGGCATCATCGTCATTGTGTCCCGGGATGACCGGGACGCGTACCCACACGGGTACATGAAGCTCCTGGTTAATATGTACAATATTTTCCAGTATCCCCTCATTGGATACGCCTGTGTATTCCCGGTGCTTTTCCGGATCCATGTGCTTCATATCGCACAGAGCCAGATCCACATGGGCATAGATCCGGTCAATGATCTCCCGTGACCCGAAGCAGCTGCTCTCCACAGCGGTGGAAATCCCCTCCTCGTGGGCAGCCATGAGAAGATTCTCTGTAAATTCCGGACAAGCCAGACATTCACCGCCGCTGATGGTCATACCACCGCCGGAGGAATCCAGAAACAGCTTATCCGCTATCACCTTTTCAAGAGCTTCCCCCACACTGGTGATTTCTCCCGCCATCTCCCTGGCTTCTGCAGTACAGGAGGCGACGCAGACTCCGCAGTCCTCGCAGAGACTCCGGTCTGTGAACGCTTTATACTTACCGTCCATCTCACGGATTCCGATGGCCCCCTTACTGCAGGCTGACACACAATGTCCGCAGCCGGTGCATTTCTCCTTGTAAAACATAAGCTGTGGCTTGCGCAGATTGGATTCCGGGTTGGCACACCAGGTACAGCGCAGCGGACAGCCCTTGACGAAGACTGTGACGCGGATTCCGGGACCGTCGTGGATACAGTAGGTCTGGATGTTGAATACAGTTGTTGTGATATTGCGGTCTGCTGGCATAGCTCTCAACTCCCCCTTATATTATGGATTATGTAACGGCTCAGATGCCCGCTCAAATGTTACGTAATTATATCATTCTTTCTGTTCAGCCTGGACGGACGGCTTCCAGCTGCCTTTTTAATTCTGCTATTTCTGCATCCCTCTCTTTGATTCCTGCATCCCTCTCTTTGATTTCCGCATCCTTTTCTTTTATAATTAATGCCTTCTCCGTATCCTTATCTTCAAGCTGTTTCTGCAGCTCCTCGATCATATATTTCACTGTGTTCTGGTCCAGTATCCTTAACGCCTCCGAAAACATCCCCAGCACCTCCTCCGGTCTGTGACGCAGCATGGCGATCTCCTCATAGATTTCCTGGAGCCAGGGATAGTCCTGAATGAGCCTTTCTGCCTCCTCCAGATTCTCTGTGACCAGCAAAGAAAGCCACGCCGTCAGTTCATCTTTGTCTTTAGAATACGGGAATTTCCGGAAAACGTCAAGGGCTATGAGGAAATACTCCTGCAGAAGTTCCATCTCCAGCCCCGAATCGAACCGGGTTTTGCCATGGTGAAGATATGCATAACGGGTTTTGTGAAAAATGCCCGGACTTTTTTCAAAGAGCACAATCACATAGACTTTCCTGATATCCTGATAGGTAAAGGCCCGCCCCTTTATTCCTCTGACCCTGGCGTACTGGCGCATTACCAGGTCTGCCGAGTAGCAGGAGATCCGCTCCGCCGGGAAGGCGTACCCCTGCTTCTGGATTTCAATGTCGATCAGGGAGCCATCTTCCAGCTCTCCCAGCAAATCCATAATCAGGAGACTTGCTCCATCCATCATGGTGTCCTCGTTTGGAAGAACATGAAGCACCCTGACATTTATCCCCAGAATGCTGGAAACCAGCCGGGAGAGACGGTCCGGATGTACATCCGGGTGGAAAATCCGCTTGAAAAAGGGATCATAGGTCAGCGGCAGGGACTTCTTTCCCTGGCAGAAATCCAGAAATCTCCTCTGCCACTCAGCATCCAGATTCTGGTAGCTTCCGTAAAGGAGCGGGGATTTTTTTAACAAATGAACCACCTGCTCATCGGTCTCTGGTATGGTTTCCCAGACCGGGACTCCGGGCTGCATGCTGAAAACCGGACTTGTATATGTATTGACTGCTGCTGTTTTTTCTGCCATAGGCTGATACCTCCATAAAATTAGATCAAATTGAAAATCGGATCTGGAACATGCGGTGGGAGTCCACCGGAAACTCTGATTTACAAGATGGTTGAAGTATAGCATATGGGCGGAATAATTGCAATAAAAATGTTTGGAATGGGTAGCGGCATTGTAACAGTTCTGACACCCCCTGAACTGTTAGGCATACGGCCATTTAGAATCGCTTCGCGATGGCCGTATGCCCGCGATCACTACGGTTTCGTACGGTCAGCGCAGCGAGTGCGCAGTACTAGCTGTAGTTACTACTCATGGCCAGGTTGTTTTTTCTTGTCCAGCAGATACCAGCTCTGGAAAAAGCGTTTATATTAAAATATGGTAACAACATTCTTCACGACGGCAAGGGTGAATATAGATTTGCTGCAAAATTTCCTTCGCGCACTTGCGGATGCTGTTCATGCGGCGCAAAGATCCCCCTGCTGTTATACTAAAACGTGTCCGCCCCAGTACTTTGACAAGTGAATGACCGTCCAGAAGGAATATAACCGGCAGGGGAAGTGACGCATTGGGCGCGCCAGTGCCGGAAAACGCCGCAGGAATGGGGCAGGATAACGGCTTTTGGAAAAAACGGCAAAGAATAGCTTCCTAAATATACAGGCTGGCAAAGTTCAGCCGCAATTACCCGTTGCTGTGCCGGCCGGAAGAGCTGCTGCAAAAGCTTATGCAGGAGAGCGCCGCTTCCGTCCGGTCTGGCAGGAAAGGAGAAAACATGACGAAAATATACGGATATATACGGGTCAGCAGCCGTGACCAGAATGAAGACAGGCAGACAGCGGCATTTCAAAAGCTGTCCATACCGGCAGAAAACATCTTCATGGACAAGCAGTCCGGCAAGGATTTTGAACGCCCGTCTTACAAACGCATGGTGCGCCGCATGAAAAGAGATGACCTGCTCTATGTCAAGAGCATAGACCGCCTTGGGCGTGATTATGGGGAGATTCTGGAACAATGGCGGATTCTTACCAGGGAAAAGGGGATTGACATTGCGGTGCTGGATATGCCGCTTCTGGATACCCGGAGGGGCAAGGACCTGATGGGGACATTCCTTAGCGACATTGTGTTACAGGTGCTGTCCTTTGTGGCGGAAAATGAGCGGGCCAACATCCGGCAGCGTCAGGCGGAGGGGATCGCGGCCGCCAAAGCCAGAGGGGTCAGGTTTGGCCGTCCGGCCCTTCCCTATCCGGATAATTTCCAGAATATACTCTGCGACTGGAGAAAGAAAAAAATAACGCTCCGTCAGGCGGCGGATGCTTGCGGAATGCCTGTCGGTACATTCTATGGGAAAGCCAGAAAATTCGAAAACCCGTAATCATCCGGCATCTCTGCACATTTGCCCCGCTGACTGTAAAACAGTGGATAAAAGAGGAAATTTGCAAATGTGTACTTTTGCAAATTTTATTATTTTCTGAGACTGTTGCCTACTTTACCATAAAAACATTGATTTTGCAACAAATTTTGGCAGTTGAGCTGTCAAAATGTGATTGTTAGTGTAACAGTTCACTGGGGACAAGCAGCCCCGGGCGTCAGGCTCCCCATAACTTGTTGCCGCTTTGCAAAAGTACACGTTTCAAAGCCGGTACAACACATGGGGGTGGCGCTTATGATGAACTATGTATCCTTTGTATTCTATGTATTCCTGATCCTGCTGACGGCAGTATATTATATTCTGCCATTGAATTTCCGATGGCTGGTTTTGCTGGCCGGAAGCGGCTTCTTTTATTACTTTACCATATACCGTCGGATGCAGCTGGTCATCTTTGCCATGTCAATAGGGATCAGCTACCTTTTTGGAATTCTGATCCAGCACCTGAGAACACGTCAGTGGAAACCTGGATGGAAACAGCTTATTCTGATAACAGGTATTGTGTTGTCTGTATTTCCCTTATTCGGTTCCAAATGCACAGACTTCTTTCTGGGATGTATTGTCCATAAACAGAAGTTCCCATGGATCATTCCGGTAGGATTAAGTTTTTATTCCCTGCAAATCATTGCATACCTGACAGATATTTACAAGGGCCGTATTGACTGCCAGCGCAATCCCTTCAAATATGCTCTGTTTATTTCCTTTTTTCCGCATATCATCCAGGGCCCCATCCCAAGATACCAGCAACTGGAAAAGCAGCTTTTTTGTGGGCACCGGTATGATTCAGACAAATTCATGAAAGGAATCCAGCTTATTATATGGGGATTCTTTTTGAAATATATGATTGCAAACAAAGCCTCTGTAATCGTTGATACTGTTTTTAACAACCATATGACCTACCAGGGCCTGTATGTGGCTGTTGCCGGGGTTTTGTACAGCTTTCAGTTATATACCGACTTTTTATCCTGTGTAACGATTTCACAAGGAGTATCCCAGTTGTTCGGAATCTGTCTGACTGATAATTTTAACCATCCGTATTTTTCTGTATCCGTCAAGGAATTCTGGAGGAGATGGCATATATCATTAAGCCATTGGCTTCGCGACTACATCTATATTCCTTTGGGCGGCAACCGCGGCGGGCGGCTTTGTAAATACAGAAACCTGGTGCTTACCTTTGTGGTCAGCGGAATCTGGCATGGGGCTTCATGGAAATTTCTTTTCTGGGGACTGATGCATGGAGGGTATCAGATTGCCGGTGATCTGACACATGACCTGCAGGAAAAAATCTACGGATTTCTTCAGATGCCCCCAGGATCCAGACTGCGCAGACTGTTCCAGCAGCTTGTCACCTTTTGTCTGATCACGGCTGCCTGGATCATCTTCC
>Ga0137309_102794_pt1 | contig 10021 bp, 13 predicted proteins | sample NAcewiD2O_June_FD_97179 | JGI IMG/M metagenome (GOLD analysis project Ga0137309, IMG submission 97179) | Mouse cecal microbial communities from Vienna, Austria - N-Acetylneuraminic amended D2O_June | ecosystem: Host-associated > Mammals > Digestive system > Large intestine > Cecum | place...
GACTGCCATCTTTGGCTGGTGTGAACTTCTGCCAAAGACATTCAACCGTTTTGGTTTTCTGCCGTTTTCCACCACTGCAAATTTCAACGGCGGCAGTACCCCGCATGGGGGCGGATGGCTGTATGATCATCCTGACATTTACGAGCCGTACACTCAGGACATATGTCGGTTGCAACAAAACATACTGGGCATGACCGATTTATAGCCTCCTGCGGACATGGCCGTCTCAGACCATGTATCCGCTCTTCACCGAGCTCCATACATCCCATATGACACTATGGGCGCACGTCGGAGTATTAGAGTTTTGATTACCCGTCACACCGGGGTTAGCAGGTACTTCCCCTGCCCAATCAAGCATAGAGTTCAGATTTTCACAGAAATCTGCCTTGTTTTATTCCGTATTTCTACGGAGATTGTCAAGGAACGAAGCGCACGCAGTGGACGTCGTCTTTGTCTATCAAGGCAGTCACCTTACCTTTTTTTCCAGTGGAGCCCAAGATCAATCCTTGGACTTTGGGAAGCTCTTTGCCTTTCCTCCAGTCCTCCACTTTGAACGGCACCCGTGCATAGGTCTGAGAGATCTCCTGCGGTGTAGCCCAGCGGGCGGTGCCATGCTGACCGTCGCCCACGGTCTTGCTTTTGATGTTCAGCGAACCGCTGCCGGAGAACTTCGTGGCAGCGGCCAAGAGCAGGAGCATCCCTCCTGCAAGAATGATCACAAAAATGATTTGAGGCTCCATATTCATCCTCCCATCGTCATACTGAAATTTGTTGTCTGTGTCTGTTGCGCAACCAAGTCATCGTTCCAGTCTTTGTGCTGCGGCAGAAGCACTCCCACCTGGTCATATCCCTTCTCCTGCAACACCTCAGCGAGGCGTCCGGCTGCTTTGATCCCAGCCTCATCGTTATCCAGGCAGAGCGCGATCTGCCGGAGGTTTTGGTCTTGCTCCAGCATCCAGAGCATGGCGTGTTTACACGTTCCGCAGAGTGCAACATAACTATGCTCCCGCCATCCTCCTGGATACAGCGAGAGGAACGACAGCAGGTCCACCGGTGCCTCGAAGACGTAGAGCCGGTCACTGGTACCGCAGTGGTGGAAGCTGAAACGAGGATCACATCCAGCGGCGTTCCTTTTGTAACCTGCGCCAAGCGTATACAGCCCACGCTTGTGGGCATGACGCGCAACGCCGTGCTCATCGCATCCGACGAACACGGCGTTGTGATATTCTTTGCTACCGTCCGCAGACCGCTCTGCGCTTTCGTAGAGTAGTTTTGCATGGACGAAGGCGTCCACCACCTCCCTGCGGATGCACCGCTGTTTGAGGAGATAGGCATACATCCGGCGCATATTGGCACTGGCCGGAGGGAGAGAAAACTCCTTTTTCTCTCTGGCCTTAGTCCTTTGGACCGCGTCAAACGCCTTTCCCTGTTCGCCGCCTAGCAGGCGCAGGACTGCCTCCGGATAGGACAGGCCGTAAAATTTTCGCACAAAGGAGATCGGCCCGCCGCCCTTTTCCTCAGCATGGTCATACCAATGATTTCCACGGATCGTGACGCTGTGGTCGCTGACAAGGCGCTTCTCATGACCGGATGTGAGCAATTTCTCGCCCTGCCGGAGCAGGAACTGTTCCAAGTCGACCTCGCTGGCACGGAGCTTCTGGTCATCTGTAAAATGGATATAGGGAATTTCTATCGCCCCCCTTATTGCGTTTGTACCAAGCATCTGCTATACTGATCTGCGGAGGGATGCAGATGCAAGTTGTCGTTTTGGGCGGTACACTGACCGAGGCCGAGCAGGACGCATATGTCCGTCAAGCTACCAAAGTGTACCCTGTGAGCATCATTGAGAAGCTGTTTTTGAATGTGCAGGACGGCCATGTGGCTGTCAGCTATGACCTCCACTGCTTCCGGAGCCTGCGGAAGATGGGCGGCTACTGCATCGGGGAGCCGTCCACATGGAATCCAGCCAAGCAGGCGGAACTGCGGGACACAATTCCGAATCCTATCGACTGACCACTATCTCTTACCAGGCATCATACTGCGGTAAAACTTTCGTGCTCTGGCCCGCTGGTTGAGCCGCCTGTCCCGTTCAATGATCTCGCACTTCGTACAGTGGGACCCTTCGCCGTTGAAGATTGTTCCACAGCGTATACACACATGGCGGGGAACGATCTCCTCCCGTTCGCACTCACAGAAAGCCGCAATTTTTCTCCAAGGGACTTCCCACCACGCGGCGGCCTCCACGGTAGCAAGCTCCCAGTTAGGCGCATCAACAATGGCCAGACCGTACTCTGGGTGGCGCACCCACCAGAGATGCTGGGGCGGCGCTTTCTTTGCTGTTGGCATAAATACCCCCTATGATAATTTCGGCGCATGGTCATCCGGTTTGTGGCCCTGCGCCATTTTCTTCTCCCGAAGCTTCTGCAGCAACTTCCGGTCCGTGTGATATATCGGGCTGACCGGTGGCGGCTGCTCCTGAAAAATGCGCCCCATGTGATGCAGGAGCCGGGTCACGGAATTGAACAGCGGTGCAGAAGAATGACCGTCATTCCTCTGCACCGCCACTGTATTCGGAGACGTTGGAAGGGCATGGTTCTGATTCACCTCTGCGCCAAGCCGCACTGCCTCCTGAATCACAATGTTTTTGATCCGCTTAAACTCCTTCTGTTTTGAGAGCGGAACGCGTTCTGGCAAATCGTTCTTGTATGTCCGCAGAACTTCCTCCCGCATCTCGTACCAGAGGTTGTAGGCGGCGGCAACACGCTCGTCCCGCTCCAGTTCATCCACGATCTCATCTACCAAGGATTTCACAGATGGTTTGAGATAGCCGTACTGCTTTTTGCCGGAAGTGTTCCGAAGCTGACGGGATAACTCCAGCATCAACTGTTCGATGCGTTCGTTGGACAGCGTACCATCCTGTATCTGCTGAATGATCTGCCGCAGAACTTTCTGTGAGTCCTGGTTCAGGAAATCTCGCCGCTGGGTCTGCTTGGCGTAGATTTCAGTCAGCTCATTCCGAAAAATCTCTTTCGCCAACCCAGATTTGATTCGCTCAATGCCACGCTCAGTCAGGAATCCGGATTTACCGTCTGCGCTGTAGCAGACCATATGAAGATGGGGATGATGCTTCTCGTCATGGAACGCCGCATACCACCGAAATTGTTCCAACGGGATCTTCATCGCCTGCGCCATCTCCACTGCGTAAGAGGAGAGGAACTGCTTCCAACGCTCCGCGTTATCAAATCCCAGCCGTGTGGCATCCTCCCGACGCAGGGAGATAATCGGCATCCAGACCGTCCCCGGATGGTGCGCGACCTCCTCCTGAATCTTGGTTAGAGTCAGCGGCTCATCACCGCTGGTGAACAGCCCGTGAGCGCCAAACCGCTGGGCGCGAGGACGCTTGGCGATGTAGTCCACATAGTTCTCCATCTTGGCGATCTGGTCGAGGTTGTCCTCGACAGCCCGCGTGATGAACTCGGACGCATTGCCGCGAGTGGGTGAATCTTGGTAGTCCGCATACTCCCCCAGGTCGCAGCTCTGAGGGAACTCCCGGACCAATTTTTCAACCATACTGACCTGCTTTTCAGTGGCAGGCAGATCCATCTTGCCAGGATCAATGCGCTGGACACCCTCGCGTGTAGCGATATAGCCGACCGCATTTCCCAAGTGAGCAGCGGCCTTCACCGTGCCGCCCTTGACGTGCGGGCACTTAAAAATGACGCGCGGCATGGTCTGCTATTCGCCGCGCTGGTACTTGACGGCATCCGTGAAAGTGATTGCACCACCAGTCTTCTTGACCTCCTGGATGCACCGCCCCCGCAGACGTTCCAGCGCCTCCGGGGTGACATCCAGCTCCGAGGCCAGCACATTCATCATCATGTTCAGCTCCACTGCCAGCTTGAACAGGAGCCGACAGATGTGGTTCTCGCTGTCATGGACTGTACCGCGCACCGCCGCCGCTAAAGAAGGCGGCAGGAAGTGCAGGCAGTCCTCGGCAGAGATATAACCGACATAAAATTCCACCGCCCTCTCCACAAATTCGTTGGCGGTGGTGCAGTTATCTTTCTTAGCGTACTCACCGATGAGCTGATATGTCTCCGGCGTGAGCCGCAGATGCAAGCGCACCTTATCGGACATTCTGCGTTCATCTCCTTCAGTTTAATATTTTCGCAGGCGCTCTTCAGGCGGCGGCGAAAGCCCCTGACGGTGGGCATTCCACGAAAAGAGGCGCCACCAGTGGCGCCGGGCCCTGAAATTGGCTCCGGGTGCGAAACCCCGTAACCCGTCTCCCCGCCCCGCATTGCGGGACGGTGTAGTTTGCAGAGGCGGCCCAAAGGCGCCACTGCTTTTTCCTGCACCGTTTTCTTCCCCCGTTTTTCCCTCGTCCCGGCGGTGCGGCGTTCTCCCGGCTCCCTCCGCACACCCGCCACACAGGCCGCGACAGGGCGGTTTCGGGGCTGGGAGGGGCAGGGATGCCACCCGAGTGGAAAAGCCCGCACAAACGGCCTCACAGGGGCAAACAGCGGGGGACTGCCTGGGAGGGCCTCTTGGGCCCCTCGCGTTCCTCTCACAGTTCCATTTTCGGCTCATAATTCTGCTCCAGCCCTCCGTCCTCTGCCATCCGCTGTGTACTGTAGTTCTGCAATGACTGTCCGGTCTGCTGCTGGCAGTAGTTGTCCATCTTCCGCAGCAGAATAGCTTTCTCCACTGCGTTAAGGGGATAGGTCAGCGCCTCCTCTTTTCCACTGGCATGGACCAGAACGAGCTCCAGTTCATCGCAGACCTGGCAGGTGCCCATGTCGTAGTTGGCGTAGACATTGAGCTGGGCACCCCGCATGGCGGTGCGCGTGCCGACATCGAAGCCGGCCGCCATATAAAAATTGAGCCGGTGCCCATCCATCTCGCAAATCTCCTCCGCCAGAGAAATGTCCTCTGCGGAGAGATGCCAGGCGGCGGGGGCCTGCCTCCTCTCATCCAGGCTCTCTCTACTGCCCATGGCCCGTCCCCTCCGTACCCGGCGCGGTCCGGCTGGACCTGGACCTGGAGCGCTCCGCCCCGGTCATACTCTCGATGTACTCCCGGGTCTGGAGGGGGACGTACTTCTCATAGCTCCTCTTGACGCAGTCCTCCAGCTCCGCCTCCAGGGAGGAGTCCTTCCTCCCTGCGTAGAACTGGATGGCCCGCAATTTCTCCGCGTCCACCTGGACGCTGACTGTTATTCTGCGCATCGTTTTCCTCCTATGGTAAATAGGGTCTTGGATCGGTCCGCTCCCCGTTGACCCGGACCTCGAAGTGGAGATGGGGCCCGGTGGACCTGCCGGTAGAGCCGGAGAGGGACACGACATCTCCGGCGTTCACGGTCTGCCCCACCGACACCAGCAGTTTGGAGTTGTGGGCGTAGAGGGTGGCGAGGCCGCCGCCGTGGTCGATCATGACGTAGTAGCCGTAGCTGGAGCTGTACTGGGAGATGGTGACCGTCCCCGGCAGGGCGGCGCGGACAGAGGTGCCGGTGGGGACCGCCAGGTCCATGCCGCTGTGACCCTTGGTCTGTCCGGTGAAGGGGTCCTTCCGGTAGCCGAACTCGGAGGTGACGATGCTCCTCCAGTTGGCGCCCACCGGGGAACAGAAGCCGTCCGCGCCGATGAAGGGCGCGTCGGACCCGCCGATCCCGTCGGCACTGCCGTAGCGTACCAGGTTGTAGACCGCCTCCGCGTTGGCCTGCTGTTCCGCAGTGACTACGCCGGCCCGGCGGTAGATTTCCTCCAGGTCCGTGACCGGGACTAGCTGTGGCATACGGGAGACGAAGCAGTCCACGAAGGACTGGGTGTCCCCATGGACCTCTGCGCCGAAGTACAGAACATAAAAAATCGCCTTGACACGGAGGGCATCCAGGCTCTCGCCGCCCTCCAACTGCTCGTTGACAGCGGCGACGGCCTCGTCCAGCAGGGCGAAGCTGGAGCGCATCTCCTCGATGGCGGCGACGTACTCCTCTGGGGTGTCCGGAGGGAGCTCACCGCCGTTGAAGCATAGCTCCACAATGGACGTGTTGCCGCTGGAGCCTCCGGCGGCGAGGGAGCAGAGGAGTGCCAGCACCAGGATGAGCGGCGAGAAAACTGCCGCGATCACCCAGCCGGTCCTTTTCCTCGTCCCATCATCTGTCAGAGCGGCGGCGGACAGCCGCGCCAGAAGGACAGGGTCAGCCAAGGCTCATCCCTCCCATCTCCTGCGCTTCGCTCTGTTCCTGCCCTGCTGTCAGCTCCTGCCAATAGTCTGAGAGGGCCTGGACGGTCTCCTCGTGACCGCCGCCCCGGTGCTCCGCCCAGTGCCGGTACTGCTCGAAGTCCATACCGTGGTCCAGCAGGAGCTTTGCGGTGTCCAACGCGTCGTTCTGGACACAGGCGTGAAGCGCGTTGTAGTCGTCGAGGTCCACCCACATCCGCTTCTCCAGCAGTTCCTCCGCCATCCAACCGTTGCGGCCCTGGTAGGTCAGCATATGCAGTGTCCGGGCGGCGCTGGGCCCGCCGGAGATGCCCTTCTCCACCAGCTCCGACAGGGTGCGGTAGTCACTTTCCGCGGCGAACTGCTCCAACAGACGGGAGGGCGCGGCGGCGATCTGCTCAGGGGTGGACTGGTGGATGATCTCCCTCGCAACAGAGCGGTGGTCCAGGTAGGCATAACTCGCCATCTCTCCGAAAAAGGACGGCTCCACCTGGGCCGCGCAGTGCTCCGCCCAGTGCAGGAGGAACAGCGTTTTCTCCAGATCATGGATGCCGATGGCCTTCCGGCAGGCCGCGCAGTACATCCCATAATCAAGATTTTCCCTGCCGTTCAACAGCATGGCGGTCATGTTCCTGCCCACGAGGCCGGGCCGTCCCGCCGCCTCTACCAGGAGTGCGTCCGCCTGCTCGGGGACCTTGGCGGAGTGCTCGCTGAACGCCGCCAACTCACCGTCCCGAACGGCGAGCACCGCCTTGTCGTAGTCACTCATTCGGAGCGGTTTCATGCCCACCTCGTTGATGTAGGCCGTGATGCTCCCGGTCATGCGGCGCAGGAGCTGTTCAGTCTGGGTCATGGCGTTCTCCTGCCGCTCCCGCTGTTCCACCAGGGCCTCGATGATGGTCCGCTGTTCCTCCGCACTTAGATGGACCACCGCGCCGCCGGTGTCCTCCTCTATACCGTCAATCAGCATCCGCCGGGCGTGGGTGGCGTGGTCGCCGTGGAAGGCTTTGGTGATGGCGGAGGAGATGAGGAACATCCGGTCCAGGTCGTTCCCGCTCTCGCCCAGAGTCTTGCCGGTGATGAAGCTCTTGATGATAGGCTTTCCGCCCTCGTACCACTTGAGGTACACGTCCAGGTACACGCCCTCACTGCCGCCGTAGTCGGTGGTGCAGAAAAAGTCGGCGTCTTCCGGGATCTTCCTGCCGTCCTCCCACTCGCGGTCCATGAGAAAGTACTCGTCCGGGAGGTACCCTTGGCTCTCCAGCCGGTGCTTCAACTCCTCGAATACCTCCTGAGCCGACCGGTTTTCAAATTCAATAATGTTCATGTTCCACCTCCAGACTGCGCACCAGCGCCGCCTCCAGCACCGCCGGGTCGAAGCCGCAGGTGCGGTATCCTTCTGCGAGAATGTCGCAGTAGTGCTGGGCGGGCCGTCCGGGCGGGTATCCCTGCGCCATGACGTAGACCGTGGCGTGTACGGTCCTGCTGTTCATCTGGACCTCCATGATCTTCTTCTCACGCAGGACCGGCCAGTTCTCGAAAATATCCAGCGCCCGTCCGTCCCGCCGGGAGAGCCTCCAGAGCAGGACGGGCACTGCCCCGCCTTCCCTGGGCTCGATTGTGGCCACGGCACTGCCGGACGATCCGCAGAACACCAGCTCGTGGTCCCGCAGTTCCCCCCGCCCGTAGACCCTTGCATCCGGGAAGCGCACGGACATCTGCGCCACGCTGATGTTGGCGCCGTAGGCCGCGTAGGTGATCTGTTCTTCCACTATAAAGATCCCTCCTTTTCGATAAAATTTGAGTTGTTCCAGTACCTCTGGGTATGATAAAATGAAGGCAAATCTGAGAGAGGAGGCCGTGCCATGGGACAGCGCACCTATCTCGCCGTGGATCTGAAAAGTTTCTACGCATCCGTCGAATGCCTGGAGCGCGGCCTGGACCCCCTGACCACCAACCTGGTGGTGGCGGACCTGAGCCGGACGAAAAAGACCATCTGCCTCGCCGTCACGCCCTCGCTGAAAGCCTGGGGGATCTCCGGGCGGGCGCGGCTGTTCGAGGTGGTCCAGCGGGTCAAGGAGGTGAACGCCCAGCGCCTGTGGGCCGCGCCGGGGCGGCAGTTTACCGGCTCCTCCTCCAGCGACACGGCGCTGAGGGCGGACCCTGGCCTCGCCGTGGACTACATCGTGGCACCACCCCGGATGGCCCACTACATGGAGTGGAGCACCAGGGTCTACGATGTGTATCTCAAGTACGTCGCGCCCAGCGACATCCACAATTATTCAATCGACGAGGTGCTGATGGACGTGACGAGCTACCTGGACACCTACCGTCTCACGGCCCGGGAGCTGGCCAAGCGGATCGTCCGGGACGTGCTGGAGACCACGGGCATCACCGCCACGGCGGGCATCGGGACCAACCTCTACCTCTGCAAGATCGCCATGGACATCTGGGCCAAGCACACCCAGCCGGACGCAGACGGTGTGCGCATCGCCGAGCTGGACGAGCAGAGCTACCGCCGCAACCTGTGGGATCACCGGCCCCTCACAGATTTTTGGCGGGTGGGCCGGGGGTACGCCAAGAAACTGGAGGCCCACGGGCTGTACACCATGGGCGATATCGCCCGGTGCTCCCTGACAGACGAGGACCTCCTCTACCGGCTCTTCGGAGTGAACGCGGAGCTCCTCATCGACCACGCCTGGGGCTGGGAGCCCTGCACGATGGCGGAGATCAAGGCGTACCAGCCGGAATCCAAGAGCATCGGGTCCGGGCAGGTCCTCCAGAGCCCCTACGGCTATGACAAGGCGCGGCTGGTGGTGCGGGAGATGGCGGACCAGCTCGCCCTGGACCTGGTGGGCGCGGGGCTGGTGACGGACCAGTTGGTGCTGACCGTGGGCTACGACATCGAGAACATGAGGGGCCACGGCTACCAGGGCGAAGTCACCACGGACCGCTACGGCCGCGCCGTTCCCAAGCACGCCCACGGCACTGCCAATCTGGAGGAGTACACCGCCTCCACCAGGCGCATCGTCACAGCGGCGCTGGAGCTCTTCGACCGCATTATCGACCGGGGACTGCTGGTGCGCCGGTTCTACCTCACCGCCGGACGTATCGCGGAGGAGGCGTCCGCCCCGGACAAAAAAGCCTTTGAACAGTTAGATTTTTTCACTGACTACTCTGCGGTGAACGAGCAGAGGGCTCAGGAAAGCGCCGAACTGGAGCGGGAAAAGAAGATCCAGCGGACCATGCTGGACATCAAGAAGCGGTTTGGCAAAAATGCCATTCTGAAAGGCATGAATCTGGAGGAGGGCGCGACGGGAAAGGCGCGCAATGATACGATTGGAGGGCACAGGGCGTGAGCGGAAAATACGACGATATCATCCACCTGCCGCACCACGTCTCCAGCACCCGGCCCCATATGCCCATGCGGGACCGAGCGGCGCAGTTCATGCCCTTCCGGGCGCTGACGGGTTACGAGGACGCAGTCCGGGAGACCGCCCGGCTGACGGAGGAGCGTGTGGAACTGACCGAAGATGAGCGGTCCGTTCTGGACGGGAAACTGCAAAAACTGGTGGACGCCCTCCCTGACCATCCAGCGGTGACCTTGACCTATTTCCAGCCGGACAAACGGAAGGCCGGAGGCGCATACGTCACTGCCTCCGGCCGGTTGAAGAAGATAGATGATTTGGCGGGTGTGCTGATTTTGACAGGTGGGGAGCGGATCGTGATCGAGGATATCGTGGATATCCAGTGAGCTATCGTCCACCCGCCTTTCCGAACAGCACCTCCTTGTACTCCGGGA
>Ga0137309_102801_pt1 | contig 10010 bp, 8 predicted proteins | sample NAcewiD2O_June_FD_97179 | JGI IMG/M metagenome (GOLD analysis project Ga0137309, IMG submission 97179) | Mouse cecal microbial communities from Vienna, Austria - N-Acetylneuraminic amended D2O_June | ecosystem: Host-associated > Mammals > Digestive system > Large intestine > Cecum | place...
ATGATCCTTATAACCTTGTCCATCATTTCAGCCAGCTCCTTCTGGGCCGCCGGACTGAATTCAATATCTTTCTCCCTGCGCTCAATGGCTGAATCTGCCACATTTTCCGCATGGTCCCCGATTCTCTCAATATCGTTCACCACGTGGAAGAGACCGCCTATGCTTTTAATATCATCAATGGGCAGGGTACTCTGGTTGATGGCGATCAGATAATCCGTGATGGCATGATTCATATAATCAATATGTTTCTCCACCCGGTACACCTCTGCGATCTCGTCCTCATCCAGCGTGATCAGAGCATTCATAGCCCTGTTTAAATTGGTGATAGCCATATTGCCCATTCTCTCCAGCTCTTTTGTAGCTTCCACTACAGCCGTGCTGGGGGAAAATACATTGGTCGGCCCTATGTATTCCAGTTGGAAACCGCCGTCCGCTGCCACTTCATCCTTTCCGGGTACGAACAGATATGTCATCTTCACAATGGCACCTGAGAACGGCAGTAAAATAAGCACCTGGAAAACTTTGAACAGGGTGTGGGCGTTTGCCACGCTCCGTCCTATGTTGCCTCCGGAAAGTGTGGTGATCGCATTCTCTATCCAAGTCTCACCTGCCAGCAGCAGCACTGCCATGATCATGGTGCCGATCACATTGAACAGAAAATGGATCAGCGCTGCGCGCTTTGCGTCTTTGTTTCCATTGAGTGCTGCCAGCAGTGCAGAGGTACACGCACCGATATTACAGCCTAAAATAATGTAAAAGCAGATTCCCAACGGAAGCAGTCCCTGCTGCGCCATCAAAAGCAGTATACTGACCGTTACCGATGAACTTTGAACAATGGCCGTGATCAAAAATCCGATGAAGATACCTAATAACGGATTTTTCAGATTGGATAAAAGGCTGATGATAATAGGTGATTCCTTCAGACCTGCCATACTGCCCGACATAAGCGAAAGGCCCATGAACAGGATACCAAAGCCCAGAATAACTTCACCGACTTTTTTCACCTTTTCCTTCTTGCAGAACATCACTATGATCACACCCAGCATCAAAAATACCGGGGCGATCTGGGAAAGGTTAAACGCTACAAGCTGTGACGTGATGGTCGTACCGATGTTGGCACCCATGATCACGCCTGCCGCCTGGAAGAGATTCATCAGCCCTGCGTTTACAAAGCTGACCACCATTACTGTGGTTGCACTGGATGACTGGATAATGGCACAGAAAATCATGCCGAACAGCATTCCCACAACCTTGTTTTTTGTAAAGAAAGCCAGAAAACTACGCATCTTTGCTCCTGCGGCCTTTTCAATGCTGTCACTCATCACCCGCATGCCGTACAGGAACAACCCTAAGCCGCCTATCAGCGTTAAAATGTTTCCTACGTTCATTCTTATCTCCTTGGTAAAAAAGATTCCGTTATAAACTATAATAGAAATTTTGAGGTTTGTCCATCATTATTTGTCAAACGCCTTGAAAAATTCTCGACCTTTTTGGACATCCACATCCAATTGCCCCTTTAATTCCTGCAGGGAGGCAAATTTTCTCTCCGGCCTCAGATAACGGTAAAAACGCACCTCCGCGTCCTGTCCGTACAAATCCTCGTCACAGTCAAACAGGTATGTCTCCACACCCAGAAAATGTTCTGCCACTGTGGGCTTGTACCCTACGTTGGTAATTCCCTGGTATATTTTGTCTCCAATGCGGGAGCGGGTGATATAGACACCGTTGGGCGGCAGTTTTTTACAGACCGGAGGGATCAGATTGGCAGTAGGCACTCCTATAGTGCGCCCAAGCTGCCTGCCGTGTACAATCTCACCTCTGGTAAAATACACATATCCCAAAAGCTCGTTGACCTTTTCCATATTCCCTTTTTCCAGTTCTTCCCGCACATAGGTGCTGCTGATCTCCCGATTCCCGTCTTTTAATTTCTCCACTACGTCCACAGTAAAACCATAAGTTTTTCCCATGTCATCCAAAAGCGCAGGGGAACCGGCCCTGTCGTGGCCGAATCTGAAATCAGGGCCTACTGCCAGATATTTTACATGCATCCGGTTCACCAGAAATTCTTTTACAAACACCTCTGCCTCCATGTGCATCAGTTCATCTGTAAAGGGACACTCCACCAGAATATCCATGCCCCGCTCACAGGCCAGCTCCTCCCGCTCCTCATTGGTCAGAAGTCCCTTTGCAGGGGTATGTAGAAGTCTTACCACAGGGGATACATCAAAAGTAAAGATAACCGCCTTACAGTTATCTTCTTTTTTTTCCCGTATGCAGTTCATGAGCTTCTGATGTCCTCTGTGCAGCCCGTCGAATTTTCCCAGGGTGACTGCACTTGTCTCCCCCCCGCCAAGCCTTGGCACATCTGTTGTATATATCATGGTGTCTCCTTTCTGCTCTCCGCAAAATCCTCCGGGGTGCAGAACATGGTGATCAGCCGAAACTGTTCTCTTTTCTTTTCATATTCATAGAGACCGATGAACCGCTGTCCGCTGTCATACATGCGGACCCTGGTACCGTCCTCCATCTCCTCCTGAGCAGGGACAGCATTCCCGTTGCGCAGCATTTTGTCAAATTGTGCAGGGGCGTGAATCTCCCCGTATTCGGAAAACATCTGCTCAATGGTGACAACATGGGATAAAATACAGCCCGCTCCCACTGCCTCCTCAACCTCTGAAAGCCTCATGGCATCTTTCACATCAAAACGCTCCACCCGGGTGCGCAGCAGCCTTTCCATACAGCCCCCGCATCCCAGCTTCCGGCCAATATCGTGGCACAGAGTCCTGATATAGGTCCCTTTGGAACAAGCCACTCTAAACCGCACAAGCGGAAGTTCCATCTCCAGTATCTCTATGTGGTAAAATACCACACGCCGCGGTTTTCTCTCAACTTCTTTTCCCTCCCGGGCAAGTTCGTAAAGCTTTCTGCCGTTTACCTTCAAAGCAGAATACATGGGCGGGATCTGCTGCTGCTCTCCCAGAAAACTCTCTATACAGGAACGCACTGTGGCCGGATCAACTGTAACTTCTCTTTCCACCAGCACATTGCCTGTCATATCCTGAGTATCTGTGCTGATCCCCAGGTGCAGAACTGCCTCGTATGTCTTCCGCTTATCGGTCAGAAGGTCACACAGCTTAGTCGCCTTTCCCAGACATACCGGAAGGACCCCTTCGGCGTCCGGGTCCAGTGTGCCCGTGTGGCCTATCTTCTTTTGCCTTAAAATGCCCCGAAGTTTTGCCACAACGTCATGGGATGTATATCCCTTTTCCTTGTATATATTGATAACTCCGTTAATCACTGCATTTTTCCTTTATCTGTTTTTCGATATGTCCTGTCAGGTTGTTGATGACATCATAGACGGAACCCTGCATGGTACAGCCCGCTGCCTTCACATGACCGCCGCCGGAAAAATAGCTGGCTGCCACATTCACATCCACAGGTCCGTTGGAGCGCATGCTCACTTTAAATTCCTGTGTTTTTACCTCGTATAAGAAGATAGCAACCTCTACGCCTTTGGTGATACGCAGCTGGTCAACAATGCCGTCCAGATCTTTTGGTTCCACACCGTAAAACTCCATATCCCGCTTTCTGATACAGCCGATAATGCACTTACCGTCCAGCAGCATGATACTCTCCATCAGGCATCTGCCCAGGATCTGGTTCTGTACATAGCTTTTCTGGAAAAACGTCTCATCAATGATACTAGTAAAATCAATTCCTTTTTCCATCAGCTTTGCCGCAATACGCAGAGTTTCCGGGGTTGTGGAAGAAAATTTAAACACGCCTGTGTCATGGGCCATTCCCATATAAATGGCCTCCGCCACAGACTTTGATATCTTTTCCTCATCCAGAACTCCAAACAGCACCTCAGAAGCAGAACTCACATCCGGCTTCACCACATTGATATCCCCAAAGCCTTTGTTGCTCACATGGTGGTCAATGCAGATCTTTTTCTTTGCCTTCTGGTAAGCCTCCCACGCCACACCGATACGGTCTGACGTGCTGGTGTCGATGACAAAAAACACGTCATATGCCTCCTCATCGGTGTAGGCAGTCCTTATCTCATCCAGATGTGAGATCATAGAAAACGCATCTCTTGGCTTTTCCAGATAAATATCCGTCTCGATCTCCGGATAGTTTTCCCGCAGATAGAGGTAAAGTCCCATACAGGAACCCACACAGTCACCGTCCGGACGAACGTGTCCGGCGATGGCTGCCCTCTTAATTCCTTTCAGTTCACTGGCTATCTTCTCCATCCTCATGCACCTCCGATGCTGTGTCCTTTTTGCTGACTTCATCAATCAGCTTAGACATGGTCACGCCATATTCAATAGATTCATCCAGGATGAACCGTATTTCCGGCGTATTTCTAAGGTTCACCGTCTTGGCGAGCTGCCTGCGGATATAGCTTTCCGCACTGCGAAGCCCCGTGAGGGTGTCCTTTTTCGCTTCCGCATCGCCAAGCACACTGATATATGCTTTGCAGGTTTTAAGGTCCGGCGCCACTTCCACTGCCGTTACACTGGTCATGGGTTTTATGCGCGGGTCCTTAATACCATTACGGATGATCTCTGCCAGTTCTTTTTGAACCTCAGCGTTCACCCGTGTATTTTTAATACTGTTTTTTCTCATAAAAGCTCTCCTATCTCGGCACTTCCACCATAATATAAGCTTCTACCCTGTCTTCCTCTTGTACGTCACTGAAGTCCTCGAATACGAGACCGCACTCATAACCTGCTTTCACTTCTTTTACATCATCCTTGAAACGCTTCAGAGATGCCAGAACACCTTCGTAAATCTGCTCTTCTCCTCTGGTAATGCGGACCTTGCAGTTTCTCTGGAACATACCGTCCAGAACATATCCGCCGGCAATGGTACCCACATCGGATGACTTGAACGTCTGGCGCACTTCCGCATGGCCGATAACCTTTTCCTCGTATACCGGATCCAGCATACCCTTCATGGCTGCTTCCACATCCTCGATGGCCTGATAGATGACACGGTACAGACGCAGGTCAACGCCTTCCTGTTCTGCAATTGCCTTTGCTGTCACATCGGGGCGTACATTGAAGCCGATGATGATGGCATTGGATGCACTTGCAAGGGTAACGTCAGATTCATTGATGGCACCCACACCGCCGTGGATAACTTTGACCACAACCTCCTCGTTGGAAATCTTCACAAGACTCTGTTTCACGGCTTCCACAGAACCCTGTACATCGGCTTTTACGATCAGAGGAAGCTCTTTCAGATTACCTGCCTGAATCTGTGTGAACAGATCATCCAGGGACATCTTAGCTTTTGTCTCTTCCAGAAGACGGTTTTTATTTTCGGAAACAAAGGTAGCAGCAAAATGTTTTGCCTCTTTGTCGTTTTCTGTTGCAACCAGGATCTCTCCTGCGTTTGGCACATCACCCAGACCCAAAATCTCCACCGGAGTGGACGGGGATGCCTCTTTTACTCTTCTTCCCTTGTCATCCATCATGGCACGGACTTTACCGGAGCAGGCTCCGGCAGCAATAAAGTCACCCACATGCAGGGTACCCTTCTGTACCAGAATGGTGGCAACAGGGCCTTTTCCTTTGTCAAGCTCCGCTTCGATGACAAGACCTCTTGCCATTCTCTTTGGATTGGCTTTCAGCTCTGCCACCTCGGCAGTGAGAATGATCATCTCTAACAGGGTTTCGATCCCCTCGCCAGAATGTGCGGATACCGGTACAAAGATGGTACTTCCGCCCCAGTCTTCCGGGATCAGCTCATACTCGGATAATTCCTGTTTTACTCTCTCAATATTGGCACTTGGTTTATCAATCTTGTTGATGGCAACAATAATCTCAACTCCGGCAGCTTTTGCATGGTTGATAGCCTCCACGGTCTGCGGCATAACACCATCGTCCGCAGCTACTACCAGGATGGCAATATCGGTCGCATTGGCACCACGCATACGCATAGCGGTAAATGCCTCGTGGCCCGGTGTGTCCAAAAACGTGATCTTCTGATCATTGACGGTAACCATATAAGCACCGATGTGCTGTGTGATACCGCCTGCCTCTCTGTCTGTCACGTGTGTATTTCTGATGCAGTCCAGAAGTGATGTTTTACCATGGTCTACATGACCCATAACACAGACTACCGGAGGTCTGGAAACCAGTAAGGATTCGTCTTCATCATCCTCTTTGAGGAGTTCTGCGATCACATCCACCTTTACTTCCGGTTCTGCGATAATATCGTAGTCCAGAGCGATCTCCTGCGCTTTCTCAAAATCAATTTCATGGTTCACGGTAACCATTATTCCGTCCATGAACAGTTTCTTGACAATAACAGAAGGCTGCATCTTCATTTTATCTGCCAGCTCACGGATCGTCATTTTCTCCGGAAGTGTGATCTCCTTTACAACTTCCTTCTTCTCTTCCACCTTAGGCTGTGTGTTTGGTCTCTGCAGAGCTCTTGGCAGTCTCTGGTTCGGACGTCTTCCGCCTCCCTGGTTGGGGCGTTTGCTGCCTGTCTTTAAGTCATCTTTCTTAACGTCCTTTTTCTTATTCTCACGGTTTAACTTGCGGCTGTCTTTCTCCACAAATTCCAGCTTGGGAGCATCTGCTTTTCCGCCTTTATCCCTGTTAAATCCGCCGCCCGGACGGTTATCCGTGCCTCTCTGCCTGTTGTCTCCGAAACGATTGGGACCGCTGCCTGTTCTTGGACGGTTATCTCCGCCTCTGTTGTCATTGTTGTAGCGCGGACGGTCTCCCGTATTGGTCCTTGGACGGTTGTCACCGTTCCTGTTGTCGCTGTTATAGCGGGGACGGTCTCCCGTATTGGTCCTGGGGCGGTTGTCACCGTTCCTGTTGTCGCTGTTATAGCGCGGACGGTCTCCCGTATTAGTCCTTGGACGGTTGTCACCGTTCCTGTTGTCGCTGTTATAGCGCGGACGGTCTCCCGTATTGGTCCTGGGACGGTTGTCACCGTTCCTGTTGTCGCTGTTGTAGCGTGGACGGTCTCCTGTATTGGTCCTGGGACGGTTGTCGCCGTTTCTGTTGTCATTATTATAGCGGTTCTGGCCGTCTCCGCTGTTGGTTCTCGGACGGTTATCACCATTCCTGTTATCGTTGTTATAACGATTCTGCCCGTCTCCGCTGTTGTTGTATCTTGGGCGGTTATCCCCGCTTCTGTTATCGTTATTGTAACGATTCGGACGGTCTGTGTTTCTGTTATCGCTGTTATACCGGTTTGGACGTTCCCCGTTATTGCTGCCCGGACGGTTATCTGTCCTGTTCTGAGTATTTGCTGTACTTTCCGTTTTCATTCCTCCCTGTGCCGGACGATTATTCCCCGGCTGGCTGCTGCTGTGCGCACTTCCTGCCTCCGCAGGATGATTCTGTGGTTTTTGCTTTCTCTCAGGCATATGACTTGCATTCTGCGGTCTGAATACCTGGATCAGTTTTTTCTTCGGTTTCTCTTCCGCTGACGCTGCCGGCTTTGCAGTATCCGTGCTGGCGGCTGCCATATTTCCCTTTCTCAAGTTTGAGCGTATCAGGCTCACATGTTCATCCTCAAGGCTGCTCATGTGGCTTTTTACATCTATATTCTTGGATTTCAAAAAATCCATGACCTCCTTGTTGCTTTTATCTAATTCTCTTGCAATTTCATGCACTCTCAGTTTTGACATATATTGCCCTCCTTTTTTATTTACCCATCTGTTCCATCTTTTTCTTCATCGCCACTGCGAAATTATCATCCGTCACGCCCAGAGACGCGCGGTAATCCTTTCCAATGGCACCTCCCAACTCCTCCTTTGTTCCGACAAAATAAACCGGGACCTTATAGTAGGCACACATATCGGAAAACTTTTTTTTAGAATTATCTGATGCATCACCTGCCACAAGGACAAGGCGCGCTTTTCCAGCCTTCACTGCTTTCTCTGTGGCAAACTCGCCGCTCACCACTCTCCCTGCTTTGGCCGCCAATCCCAATAGGGACAGTTCTTTACTGATGTTCAAGCTTATCAAACTCCTTTTCCAGGCTCTCATATACGGATGCCGGTATGGCTGTCTTGAGAGAACGCTCCAATCCCCGGTTCTTCCTGGCCTTTCGCAGGCATTCCTTGTCAAAACACAGATATGCCCCTCTGCCGTTCTTTCTGCCGGTGGCATCCAGAATGATCTCCTCCTCCGGTGTCTTTAAAACGCGGAGCATTTCCTTCTTGTTCTTCATTTCACCGCAGCCGGTACATTTCCGCATAGGGACTTTCCTGACCGTACCCATACTATCACCTACTCTTCTTCACCGGGTGTCCCGGAGGCTTCCGGTTCCTCATAGGAATCCGGTGCCTCAAGAGAAGCAATGTCTTCCAGATCCTCTTCCTCGTAGGATTCCGCCATGTCTCCCTCTTCTTCGTACCCTTGGTCTTCGTAACTGTCTTCTATATAGCCCTCTTCTTCGTAGTCTTCCTCATAGAAATCGAAATCACCGGACTCCCTTGCCTGTGTCTCACTCTTGATGTCTATCTTAAACCCTGTCAGTCTTGCTGCAAGTCTGGCATTCTGTCCCTCTTTGCCGATGGCCAGGGAAAGCTGGTAATCCGGAACAATGACCATGGCGGTCTTCTCATCCGGATCAGCCATAACCGAAATGACCTTTGCCGGACTTAAGGCATTCTCGATCAGAAGCGCCGGGTTGTCACTCCAGTTGATAATATCAATCTTCTCGCCGCGAAGCTCTTCCACAATGGCATTGACCCTGGCACCGTTCATACCAACACAGGCACCTACGGGGTCTACATCCGGGTCGTTGCTCCACACAGCGATTTTCGTACGGGAACCGGCTTCTCTGGCAATACTCTTGATCTCCACCGTGCCGTCCTTCACCTCTGTGACCTCAGCCTCGAAGAGACGCTTCACCAGCTCCGGGTGTGTCCTGGACACAAGGATCTTTGGTCCCTTGGGGGTGTCTTTTACCTCCAGGATATACAGTTTGATCCTCTCTGTGGGGCGGAACACCTCTGTCTTCACTTGTTCATTTTCTGTCAGGATGGCATCGGCCTTCCCCAGATTGATGCTGTAGTTCCTGCCCAGGCTTCTCTGGACAATTCCCGTCACAACATCTTTTTCTTTTCCGTAATACTGGTTGAAGATCACTTTTCTCTCTTCCTCGCGGATTTTCTGCAGAATCACGTTCTTGGCATTCTGGGTGGCGATCCGTCCGAATTCCTTTGACTTGATCTCCACATTCACCACATCGCCCAGCTCATACTGGGAATTCATCATCTTGGCATTTGCCAGACTGATCTCCATGACCGGATCCGTCACTTCCTCAACCACAGTCTTCTCCGCATACACGCCGAAGTCACAGGTCTCAGGGTTGATATTCACGTGCACATTGTCAGCTTTGCCGAAATGGTTCTTGCACGCCTGGATCAGGGATTGTTCAATGGCTTCCAAAAGCGTATCTTTGCTGATGGATTTCTCTTTTTCCAGAATATCCAGCGCCTCTAATAACTCTGTATTCATGTTTTACATCCTCCTGAATTTCTTCTATATAATATCCACTGCTGTTAAAAGTCAAACGCCTGCCTGATCAGTGCAATGTCAGCCTTTAAAAAGGTGCGCTCCCCATCCTCGTTTTCAATGGTCACGCTGTCCGCATCGTAGGCTTTCAGTATACCGTAGAATTCCTTCTCCCCGTCAATGGCACGGTAGGTTCTGATCTCCAGCTCCTTACCCATGTTTCTCTGGTAGTCTTTCTCTTTCTTAAGTGGTCTCCCAAGACCGGGAGAGCTTACTTCCATAATATAAGCAGTGTCGATAAAATCTTCTTCATCCAGCTTTTCAGAAAATGCCCTGCTGACAACCTCACAGTCGTTCACAGCAATGCCGCCTTCTTTATCGATGTAGGCACGCAGATACCAGTTGCTGCCTTCCTTCACATATTCCATATCCACAAGCTCAAATCCATGGCTCTCCAGTATGGGTGTTATAAGGGCTTCTGCTTTCTGTTCGTATATTTCTCTCTGACTC
>Ga0137309_102803_pt1 | contig 10008 bp, 7 predicted proteins | sample NAcewiD2O_June_FD_97179 | JGI IMG/M metagenome (GOLD analysis project Ga0137309, IMG submission 97179) | Mouse cecal microbial communities from Vienna, Austria - N-Acetylneuraminic amended D2O_June | ecosystem: Host-associated > Mammals > Digestive system > Large intestine > Cecum | place...
TAAAAACCGGTTGACCACAACGACCAAAATATTCAAACTATCAAATTCAAGAAAGTGAGGGACTAACAATGAGCTATTTAAACAATCAGGTTGGATACCGCGACGAACTGCTGCAGACACGTTCCATTATCAAGAAAGAGAACTGGGTGCTTCTCGAACCAGACGGGCTTGTAAAGAATGCAATTCCAGGTTATGTGAACTGTGACGTAACGATTCTTGGTTCTCCGGCAATGGGGGCTTCTTTCGCAGACTATCTTGTAACTGCACATGCAGGCGGCAAGAAGGAAGGAATCGGCGGGGACGGAATCGAGACATTCCTTTACGTGATCGAAGGCGAGGTCACTGTTAAGAATGCAGATGAAGAGGCAGCTCTTACACAGGGAGGATATATCTACTCTCCGGAAGACAAGCCGGTGTCCTTCGAGAACAAGAGCGGCGCAGACACTAAGATTTACCTGTACAGACGCAGATATGAGAAGGTAGAAGGCTTTAGCGCCCACACCATCGTAGGCAATGCCAATGAGTTAGAGTGGCTCTCCTATGAAGGTATGGAGAACTGCTATATCCAGAACTTCCTTCCGACGGATGATTTCGGATTCGATATGAATATGCATATCCTGAAGTTCCACATTGGCGCTTCCCATGGTTATATCGAGACGCATGTACAGGAGCATGGAATGTTATTCCTGTCCGGAAAAGCAATGTACAGACTGGACGAGGACTGGGTGCCGCTGAAAAAGGGTGATTATGTATTCATGGACGCATACTGCCCGCAGGCTTGCTATGCGGTAGGCGACGAGGGACGGGAGGAAGTCCTGACATACATCTACTCAAAAGACTGCAACAGAGATGTTGCATTGTAAGACGAAAGATAGCAGGGTGCAAGAACAGCGCCATGAATTTGCCGCAGTCGAGCGGAAATATATACAAGGATGGTGGGGACACAATGAAACTTTCAAGGGATGAATTAAAAGGTTTAATGAAAAATAAAATGATGCAGGCAGGCTTAAAGGAAGAGCATGCCGAGCAGACAGCAGAGATTCTTACGTGGTCACATGAGAGAGGTTATGCTTCACACGGTGCAGTACGCGTGGAGTATTACAGCGAGAGAATCGCAAAGGGCGGTATCACCAATGACCCGAACATCACATGGAAACAGACCGGGCCATGTTCCGGCATCATGGACGGAGATAACGGAATCGGCTACTGGGTAGCGACAAAAGCGACGGAGAAGGCGATCGAGATTGCGAAAGAAAACGGTGTGGCAATCGTTGGTATGGCGAATATCTCACACACAGGCTCCATCGGATACTACACAGAGATGTGTGCAAAGGAAGGGCTTGCGGCAATTACTTTCTGCCAGTCTGACCCGATGGCAGTCCCATACGGCGGAACAGAGCCGTATTACGGAACCAACCCGATTTCATTTGCTGCTCCTACGGCAGACGAGCGCAACGTGGTATTCGATATGGCTACCACCGTCCAGGCATGGGGCAAGATTCTTGACAAGCGTTCCCAGGGCGCGGAGATTCCATCCGACTGGGCAGTGGACGAGAACGGCGAGCCGGTGACAGATCCGCATAAAGTAAATGCCCTGACGCCAATCGCAGGTGCGAAGGGATACGGCCTGATGATGATGGTAGACGTATTCTCAGGCGTGCTTCTTGGAGTTCCGTTTGGAAAGCATGTAAGCTCTATGTACCATGACTGCTCAAAGGGACGTGAGCTTGGACAGATGATTATTGTTATGGACCCAGAGAGATTCTGCGGGGCAGAACAATTCAAGAAGAATATGTCCCAGACCTGTGACGAGCTTGGACAGATGAAGGCGGCTCCGGGATATGGCAAGGTATACTATCCGGGCGAGAGAGCGGTCATGAGAAGAGACAAGGCTTATGCATCCGGCGGAATCGAGGTTGTTGACGAGTTGGTTGAATATCTCAAGGGCGACGCGGTGCATTTCAATCGATATGACCACAAGAACAGATTTGCTGATTAATTAATTTTCTGACTCAGAAAGGGAAAAAACATGTTAAAAACAGTTGTTAAAAAAGGAAGTTATCAGGATTCCGTAGTTCTCATGCTTCTGACTAATGAGATTTCTACGATTGAGGGAGTAAAGAAGGTTTCCATCATGATGGCGACTCCCGCAAACAAGGATATTTTTAAGCAGAGCGGGCTTGACACAGAAGAACTTATGAACGCCAGCGCCAACGACATGGTTGTGGTTGCGGACATCGACGATGACAGCCTGTTAGATACCATTATGGAGCAGGTAGAAGTGTTCTTAAAGAAACAGTCTGCCGCAAGCGAAGGAAAGAAGGGGACAGAGAGCGTAAAATCCTGGGATAAGGCTCTTGCAAAGATGCCGGAGGCAAACCTTGCGGTAATCTCCATCCCCGGGGCTTATGCTGCGCTGGAAGCTGACCGCGCATTGGACGAGGGATTGAATGTATTCATGTTCAGTGATAACGTAACGATTGAGGATGAGAAGGCTCTGAAAGAGAAGGCTCATGAGAAAGGGCTGGCAGTGATGGGCCCTGACTGCGGAACCGGAATTATCCAGAGCGTGCCGGTGGCATTTACCAACAATGTAGCTCCTGGCTCTATCGGAATCATCGGCGCTTCCGGAACCGGAATCCAGGAATTGACGACCATCATTGACAGGCTGGGCGAGGGCGTGACCAACGCAATCGGTATCGGCGGACGTGACCTGAATGCAAAAATCGGTGGAATCACTATGATGGACATGATTGACGCCATGGAAGACGACGATGCGGTAAAGGTGCTGGTTATCGTTTCCAAGCCGCCGGCAAAGGAAGTAAGGGACATGATTTCCGACAGGCTGTCAGATTTCAGTAAGCCGGTGGTTACTCTGTTCGTTGGCGAGAAGCCAGAGTATCATGAGGAGAACTTCTATCATGCATACACACTGGACGAGGCTGCACGTTTGGCTGTGAGCCTGGTTCGGGGTAAAGACGTGCCGGAGGCAGAGATTGATATCGATGCGTCTACCTTCTACAAGGCAGAGGATAAGAAGACCATCAAGGCGTACTACTCAGGCGGAACCCTTGCAAATGAAGCGGCGATGCTTATCAAGGATGCCATGAACTGTGAAGTCCCGCCGGAGGATATCGAAGGCTATATGCTCCAGTTAGACGGAAACGTAGTCGTGGATCTTGGCGACGATGCTTATACACAGGGCAAGCCCCACCCGATGATTGACCCTGCAAAGCGTATCGAATGTATGCAGGAGGCAGTAGACGACGAGTCTACGGGCGTTGTCCTTCTTGACATCATGCTTGGATACGGTTCCCATGCAGACATGGCAGGCTCTCTGATCCCGACCATCAAGGAGCTTCAGGAGAAGGCAGACGCAGCAGGAAGAAAGGTATTCTTCATCGCTACCGTCTGCGGGACCAGAAGAGATTATCAGGGATATGACGATGCGGTAAATAAATTAAAAGAAGCAGGCGTAATCGTCTGTGAGAATAATAAACTTGCGTGCCGTACGGCAATCCGCGCTATCGGAAGAGATTTCCAGGAGCCGGTAAAAGAAGTACGCGCAAAGAAGGTTGTAAAAGTAGAGAAGGATGCTCCTTCCGAGAAGCTGCGCGCGCTCCTGTCCGAAAAACCGCGTATCATTAACATAGGCTTAAAGAGCTTTGCGGAAGTGGTAGAGCAGTTCGGCTGCGAGGTAGTGCAGTATGACTGGATGCCGCCGGCAGGAGGAAATGTAGAACTCATCAAGACTCTGAACTTCCTGCGTCATTATGAGGGAATCGACGAGCTGAACCGCGCGGTCATCGCGAAAGTGGTTGCCAGCCAGCCGGTGCTCAAAGACAATGTACGTGCAAAAGAAGTGATTCCGGAGTTCACGCAGAATGGCGGCAAGGTGATCCTTCATGCAGGCCCGCCGGTAGCTTACGAGAATATGCCAGACCCGATGCAGGGCTCCTGCGTTGGTGCGGTAATGTTCGAGGAGTGGGCTTCTACAGAGGAAGAAGCAAGAAAGATGTTAGAAGGCGGGGAGATTCAGTTCATCCCATGCCACCACTGTAACGCAGTAGGACCGATGGGCGGTATCACATCCCCGAACATGGCGGTGTTCGTAGTAGAGAACGAGACAGGCGGCAACAAGGCATACTGTACCATGAATGAAGGTATCGGCAAGGTGCTCCGTTTCGGCGCATACGACGAGGAAGTGGTAAACCGCTTACGCTGGATGAGAGACGTTCTTGGCCCGACCCTTGGCAAGGCTCTGCGTTCCATGGAGAACGGTCTTGCAATCAATCCATTGATCGCGAAAGCCGTAGCCATGGGAGACGAGTTCCATCAGAGGAATATCGCCGCATCTTTGGCATTTTTGAAAGAGGTAGCGCCGATTATCACAGCTATGGAGATGGACGAGAAAGACCGTTACGATGTGATTAAGTTCTTGGCTGACACAGACCAGTTCTTCTTGAATATCATGATGGCGACAGGTAAGGCAGTTATGGACGACGCCCGCAAGGATGGGGACGGAACCATCGTTACCGCAATGTGCCGGAATGGTTATGAATTCGGTATCCGTATCGCAGGTATGGGCGACGAGTGGTTCACAGGCCCGGTGAATACGCCTCAAGGGCTTTACTTCACAGGATATGACGCTGAGGATGCATGCCCGGATATGGGAGACAGCGCGATTACCGAGACCTTCGGCGTGGGCGGTATGGCGATGATTGCGGCTCCGGCAGTAACAAGGTTCGTAGGAGCTGGCGGTTACGAGGATGCTTTACGCACCAGCAATGAGATGACGGAAATCTGTATCGACAGAAACCCGAACTTCACAGTTCCTACATGGAATTTCCAGGGAATCTGCTTAGGTATCGATGCAAGGCTGGTGGTAGAGAAAGGAATCACGCCTGTGATTAATACAGGTATTGCCAACAAGGTAGCTGGAAGAGGGCAGATTGGCGCAGGTACGGTACATCCGCCGATCGAGTGCTTCGAGAAGGCTGTAAGGGCTTACGCTAAGAAGCTTGGCTTCGAGGCATAAGCAGAATAGGAGATATCTTATGGACAAGAAGAAAGTTGTCATTGCTCTGGGCGGAAACGCCCTGGGCAAGGATATAGAAGAGCAGAAGGAAGCTGTTGCAAAGACTGCGAAGGTGATTGTTGACCTTGCGCAGCAGGGATTGGATATCATCATTACACACGGCAACGGCCCTCAGGTGGGCATGATCCAGAATGCAATGGATAACCTGATTGTGATGCAGCAGAACTATAAGCAGGTCCCGCTGCCTACCAGCGTGGCCATGAGCCAGGGATATATCGGAATTGACCTGCAGAATGCGATTAAATATGAGCTTCTGAGCCGCAACATCGACGGCAAGGTATCTACCATCCTGTCACAGGTGGAGGTAGATAAGAACGACCCGGCATTCGAGAATCCGACGAAGCCGATCGGAAGGTTCCTGACCAAAGAAGAGGCAGAGGAGAACGAGAAAAATGGTATCCGCTGCATGGAGGATGCCGGAAGAGGCTATCGTATCGTAGTGGCTTCCCCGATGCCGAAAAGAATCCGCGAGCTTGAGACGATCAAGACGCTGGTTGGCGCAGGGCATATCGTAATCACCTGCGGCGGCGGCGGAATCCCGGTAGTCAGCGACGAAGAGGGCAGGCTCGTTGGAGTCAACGCAGTCATCGATAAGGACAATGCCAGCAGCCTTTTGGCGTCCCAGCTTGGCGCAGACCATCTGATTATCCTGACGGCGGTGGAGAAGGTTGCCATCAACTGGGGCAAGGAAAATCAGGAATGGTTATCCGACCTTACGGTAAAACAGGCAAAAGAATATATTGCACAGGAGCAGTTTGCGAAAGGTTCCATGCTCCCGAAGGTAGAGGCGGCAATCCGCTTCGCGCAGTCCGGAGAGGGCAGGCATGCCCTGATTACGCTGCTTGACAAGGCGGCGGCAGGAATCGCCGGAGAGACTGGAACCGTAATACACTCATAGAAGTATTGTCAGAACACAGGCGGGGCGGGGAAAGACCGGTCTTGAGCATAAGAGACCAGCCCCGGCCCGCCTCCCCCTTTTGCGATAATAATTGATGATAGAATATATGGGTAGTTGAGGAGAGGGAACATGAATATACCAATTAATCTGTTTATGTGGATAATGGCGTTTCTGCCCATTATCGTACTGTTAATTTTAATGATAAAATTTAACTGGGGCGCTACGGAGGCTGCACCGGTGGGACTTATGATTACGATTTTTACGGGGCTTGTCTTCTACAAGGCGAATATCCGGCTGATTGCGGCGGAGAGCGCTAAGGGAGTCTGGAACGCCCTGATTATCCTAATTATTGTCTGGACGGCAATCCTGATGTATCAGGTGGGCGACGAGGCGAAGGCGTTCCTTGTAATCCGCAACGGCATGAGGAAGCTATTGCCCAACGAGCTGCTTCTGGTGCTTGCGATGGGGTGGATATTTGAAAGCTTTCTTCAGGGAATTACAGGCTTTGGCGTCCCGGTGGCCGTAGGCGCGCCGCTCCTTATCGGTATCGGCGTGAAGCCTTTGTGGGCGGTCATTATACCGCTTCTTGGCCAGGCGTGGGGCAACACCTTCGGAACCCTTGGCGCCGCATGGGATTCCCTTGCCATGTCGGCAGGGCTTTCGGTTGGCAGCAAGGAATATCTGGTGACGGCGATGTGGACGGCGGCATTTATCTGGTTCTGGAACGCTATTGGCGGGTTTGCCACCTGCTGGTTTTACGGCAAAGGCAAGGCGTTGAAAAAAGGCCTTCCGGCGGTAGCCCTTATGGCAGTCATTCAGGGCGGCGGAGAGCTTCTGTTAAGCCAGGTCAACACCACCATCTGCTGTTTCGTTCCGGCATGTGTGTCATTAGTTGTGATTCTGTTGCTTGGAAGGATTAAGATGTACAGCGAAGAGTGGAGTATCGCCGACAGCCCGATCATGAACCGCGAGTTCGAGGAACGAAGTACAGGAAGCGAGGCGCCTGCCGATATGAGCCTGGTTCAGGCATTCGTGCCTTATTTCCTGCTTTCAGCCCTTACGCTGATTGTGCTTTTGGTAAAACCGGTCAATGCATTATTGGGACAGATATCATTTGGTTTGTCGTTTCCGGAGACTTCCACAGGATATGGGCATGTGAACGCAGCGGTAGAGAGTTTTTCACCGTTTACGCCTTTCACCCATGCCAGTATGTTCCTGTTCATATCGGCAATCGTCGGACTCCTTTATTATAAGAAGCATGGCTGGATCCGGGACGGCGGCGTGAAGAGGATTTTCGTAAAATCAATTTCTATGACCATGCCGTCCGGTATCGCGGTTATCGGTCTGGTTATAATGTCAAAGATTATGGACGGGACCGGACAGACGGTGGTACTGGCAAACGGAATCGCAAATGTCTTAGGCAAGGTATACGTGATCTTGGCGCCGTTCGTCGGGCTTCTTGGAACCTTTATGACAGGAAGCAACATGAGCTCGAACATCCTGTTCGGCGGATTCCAGATGACGACGGCAAACCTTCTGAACGTAGATGCGTCGGCCATCTTAGGCGCACAGTCGGCAGGCGGGGCAATCGGAAGCGCGGTCAGCCCAAGCAAGATTATCCTTGGTACGACAACGGCAAGCATCCTCGGGAGAGAGGGCGAGGTCCTCAAGAAGATTATCGCGCTGACGGTGCCTACGACCATTGTAATCGGCGCTATTTTGTTCCTGTTGGTGGCAATCTGACAGATTGCAGTTACGTAATGAGGGTCTTGTAGGAAGGAGAGTCTGACAGAGAATGGAGAAGAAAAGTTTTTTTCAAACAAAAGAAGGCGGGCTTACAATCGCTTTTATCGTGATTATGGCAGCGTTTTTCATCATACTGGCAGGTCTTGGCAGTGGAAATGACACGATTTGTCTGGCAGGATTTGTAATTATGGTGGCTGCCATGTTGTATTCGCCGGTGAAAACATTTATAATAAAGCCAAAGAAATAGGATGAAAGGAGAATATCATTATGGCGATTGAAGAGATTACAGGCAGAATAGCAAAGGATCTGGAGTGTCTGAAGCAGTTTACAGCGACACCGGGAGACGGCTGTACGAGGCTTCCGTTTACTCCGGAGGCAAGAGGTGCGGTGAATTACCTCAAGAAGATTATGGAGGAAGCCGGGCTTGAGGTGAGGGAAGACGCAGCGGGAAATGTCATCGGCGTGATGAAAGGGACGAATCCGGATGAGCCATGCGTCATGATGGGTTCACATTTTGACTCTGTAGTGAACGGAGGAGACTTCGACGGAATTGCAGGAGCGGTTTGCGCAATCGAGGTCGCAAGGCAGTTGAAGGAAGAGGGAGTGACTCCTAAGAGAGATTTCGTTGCTGTCGGGTTCTGCGACGAGGAAGGTATGCGGTTCGGAACAGGATACTTTGGCTCCGGCGCAATGCTGGGCAACAGGGACGTGGAGTACTGCAAGAACTTTGCGGATACCAACGGCGTTAGTATCTACGATGCAATGAAAGAGTACGGGTTAGACCCGGAGAAGATTGAGGATGCGAAGTGGGACGTGGATAAGATCGGCAGATTCCTTGAGTTACATATTGAGCAGGGACCGGTTCTTGACGCAGAGAACATTGAGCTTGGCCTGGTTGACTGTATCGTTGGCATCCAGCGTTACATGGTAACGGTTCACGGAAGGGCCGACCATGCAGGGACAACCCCGATGGATATGCGTATGGACGCCGTGGATGCGGCGACGAAGGTTATCTCCAAGATTCCTGACTGGGCGCGTGAGAAGGCTGACGGAACCGTAGCTACCACAGGCTTCATCCGTACGACTCCGGGCGGAATGAATATCGTTGCCGAGAAGGTTGAGTTTACGGTGGACATTCGTTCAAAGAACAATGACAACATCAATGATATTGCCAACAGAATCCGCGCCGCCCTTGACCGGGAAGTACAGGAGATGGGCGGAAGTTATGAGATTGATACCAAGCTGGTAATCACGCCGGTATGGCTTTCCCAGGAGATGCTGGATATTATGGAAGAGAGCTGTAAGGCAAGAGGCTACAGCTACAAGAAGCTGCCAAGCGGCGCCGGACACGACGCGCTGGAAATCGGCCAGGTAATCCCGACGGTGATGCTGTTCGTTCCAAGTAAGGAAGGACGGAGCCACTGTCCGGTAGAATTTACGAAGTACAGTGATTTTGCGAAAGCATCTGTAGTTATGACGGAGCTTGCAAAGGATTTGCTTACAAGATAGGTATATGACAGGAGAATATGCTGTCTTGCCGTAAAAGGAGCTTTTTAGCCTCCTTTCCGGGCAAGGCGGCATATTTGGAAATGGAGAGGGATATGACAGGAATGAACCCGGCAAATAAAAAGGAGAATCTCCGCTTGCTGAGGAATGCGCTCAGGCTCACCCAGAAGGAGTTTATCAAGCGCTTTCTTTCCTCGGCGGATAAAAAGCCGTCCATGAGCATCGCGACTTACTCGAACCTTGAGTCCAGGGATGGGGTAAGGATGAACGAGGTGATATTTGCTGTGTCGGAAAGCCTTGGCATTGACTCGATGCTGTTTTCCATACCGCCGGAGGAATTTGCCGAGAAGCTTCCGATGATTCTGTCGGAAGATGGGTCAGCCGACCCGGCGGGAGCTGGGAGCGCGAAGAAAGGCAGTATCAACCATCTGGTGAACCGGCTGACCATGTATTTTGCCGAGCAGATTTTTGAAAAGCGGTTGAAAAAGGGCGATAAGATTGAATCGGACAGGAGTTTGGCGTCCAAGCTTGGCGTCGGGCGTTCGGCAATCCGGGAGGCGCTGAAGGTGCTGGAGGTCCTTGGGATGATTGACATCCGTCCGGGACAGGGGACTTATATCAGCAACCATGAGGCAAGTTTCTTTATCGTTCCTCTGTCATGGTCTCTCTTCTTAAATGGAAGCCAGATTGACAGTATTGTGGAGGTGCGCAATCTCCTGGAGGTGAAGGCGGCTTATCTGGCGGCCGGATGCATGGACGA
>Ga0137309_102805_pt1 | contig 10003 bp, 6 predicted proteins | sample NAcewiD2O_June_FD_97179 | JGI IMG/M metagenome (GOLD analysis project Ga0137309, IMG submission 97179) | Mouse cecal microbial communities from Vienna, Austria - N-Acetylneuraminic amended D2O_June | ecosystem: Host-associated > Mammals > Digestive system > Large intestine > Cecum | place...
TTAGGTCGATTCCGCAGTGGCGCATGAGCGAGATGTGTTCCTCGTCGATTCCGCGTTCACGCATCAGGTGGAGCATCTCCTCGGCATCCATTCCCTGCACTCCACAGCCGGTGTGGCCTATGACCATGATTTCGTTGACACCGAGTTCGTAGACAGCCACGAGCAGCGAACGCATGGTGGAGTCAAAGGGGTTGGTGATTGTACCGCCGGCGTTCTTGATCATCTTTACATCTCCGTTACGGATACCTAGGGCGGCCGGGAGGAGCTCGACAAGACGTGTGTCCATGCATGTCACGATTGCTATGCGTTTGTCGGGATACTTGGATGTCTCATAGCGGCGATAGCCTTCAGAGGCTACGAACTCGCGATTATACCGAATAATTTCGTCGATCATTGCACTGAGATTTTAATCTATTTTTCGGGGTTTCTTATCGGATACGGGTTTTATGTTGCAAAGATATATAAAAAACAGAGTGCCACAAGCTGTGGCACTCTGAAAAATTTTTAATCACGGCTCTGTCTTATTTTCCGACAAGAGTGTCGATGTCTTCGTCGACGGTAGAGATGGTGGCGATGTTGAATTTCTCTTTCAACACCTTCAGGATATCGGGGGTGAAGAAAGCCGGAAGGGTAGGCCCTGTATGGATGTTCCTGACTCCGAGGCTCAGGAGCGCGAGAAGCACGATGACGGCTTTCTGCTCATACCACGCAATGTTGTAGACTATCGGAAGGTCATTGATGTCTTTCAGACCCAATGCCTCCTTTAAGGCAGTAGCGATGACCACGAGCGAGTAGCTGTCGTTGCACTGGCCTGCATCGAGGACACGCGGGACTCCCTCGATGTCGCCGAGCGGTAGTTTGTTGTAGCGGTATTTAGCGCATCCGGCTGTCAGAATCACACAGTCTTCAGGAAGTTTCTCGGCAAATTCGGTGTAATATTTTCTCGACGGGAAGCGACCGTCGCAGCCTGCCATGACGACAAATTTCCGGATTTTTCCGCGTTTGATGAGGTCGATAATCTTCGGTGCGAGGGCGAGTACCTGATTGTGGGCGAATCCGGCTACGATTTTTCCGTTTTCAATTGCCTGCGGGGGCTGGCAGGAGGCCGCACGGCTGATGAGCTCCGAAAAATCTTTTCTGCCGTCCTTGCCGGAGGCTATGTGCCGGGTTCCGGGCATGCCTACTACACCGGTCGTGTAGACACGGTCGGTGTATGTGGCGTTTTTGCGAGGAGGGACTATACAGTTTGACGTAAAGAGAAACATTCCGTTGAAAGTCTCGAATTCATCAGTCTGTTTCCACCACGCGTTGCCGTAGTTACCGGCGAAATGCGGGAATTTCTTGAAGAACGGGTAGCTCTGGGCGGGTAGCATTTCGGAGTGGGTATATATGTCGACGCCTTTTCCTTCGGACTGCACGAGCAGCTCTTCAAGATCCTTCAGGTCGTGCCCGCTGACAAGGATGCCCGGGCGGTCGCGTACACCTATCCCGACTTCGGTGATTTCGGGGTTGCCATAGGTCGAGGTGTTGGCCTTGTCGAGAAGGGCCATAGCCCTGACACCGCCTTCGCCGACATTGATTACAAGTGAGAAAAGCTCGTCGGCACTTATGTCTGACCGGCTTACCTCGGCGAGCGCGTTTTCGATTATCGTATAGACATCTTCGTCCTCATAGCCAAGGTTCGCGGCATGACGGGCGTAGGCTGCCATGCCTTTGCAGCCGTAGACAGCGAGCTGTTTGAGGGCGCGGATGTCGGCGTTTTTTTCGGCGAGAACACCTGTGAACGCTTCAGCCTTTTCATATTCGTCGGCCTTGGCCTGAAACTCGACTTCCGGGAGACCGGGGAGCGGGATTTCCTCCTTTTTCGCTTGTCCGCAAAGGATGTTTTTAAGCTTGAACGCCTGTGTGATGTAGTCGTCAAGCATCGGATTGTCGAAGTTTGCGTTTGTGATTGTGGTGAAGAGTGCATCGATAATGAAGTGTGACGCTTCTCTTGACGGGGTGTTTTTTTCACGCAGAGCGCGGTTGACGATTGCGATGCCACGGGTGGCATACAAGAGAAGATCCATCCGGGCTGATGTCTCTGCTTTTTTTCCGCAGACTCCTTGCAGGGTACAGCCTGTTCCCTTTGCTGTCTCCTGACATTGATAACAAAACATGTCCATAGTCGATAAGTGTGTTTGTTTAGATAGTAGCCGGGTATATTAATGTGTGTACATGTCAAGGTGGTATAATTAATTACGGCTGTCATTTTAACAGCTCCGGGGGCTTTTATGTTCAAAGCAAAGGCCGCAGTCCATTCCGGGAACGGAAGGATTGCGGCCGTTTATGTTTATGAAGTGGAAAAACCGGATGTCAGGCCGTTGGGGGGAAGAGTGTCAGGCCGGAGGTCAGAATGCCGCGGGCTTCATGGTGAGACCCGTTGTCTCCTGAAGGCCGAAGAGGAGGTTCATGGTGTGGACAGCGTTGCCTGCGCCACCTTTCAGCAGATTATCGATTACAGCCGTGATGAGCACCTTGCCGTCGATTTTGTCGAGGTGGATGATGCACTTGTTGGTGTTGACCACGTCTTTGAGGTCGGGAATCTTGGATGTGATGAATGTGAAGTTGTGGTCGGCGAAATAGTCGCTGTAGAGCTTTATGATTTCGGGGAGGTCGAGCGAGCAGTCGAGGTAGCTGACAGCCATTATGCCGCGCGAGAAGCAGCCGCGCATCGGCAGCATGTGGATCTTTGAGTTGAAGCTCTGTTGCATCGCCTTGAGGGCCTGAAGGATTTCGGGCATTTGTGTGTGGGCGAACGGGCGGTAGACCACCATGTTGTCGTTGCGCCACGCATAGTGGGTGGTGGGCCGGTGTTCCGCACCTTCGCTTGTCGCGCCGGTGATGACGGTTGTGTGGATGTCGGAGTTGAGCAGGAGGTTTTTGGCCAGCGGCATGAGTGAGAGCTCGACAGCCATAGCGACGCAGCCGGGGTTGGCTACATGGCGTGCACCGCGCACCATCGGTTTGCGGTTGAGCTCCGATAGTCCGTAGACGAAGTCGTGAGTGCCGTCCTCGATGCGGTGGTCGCGTGCGAGATCGATGATTTTGAGGTCTTCGGGCATGGTGTGTGTCTCGATGAATTCACGGGTCTTTCCGGCCGGGCGGCAGCAGAAAAGGACATCTATGTTTTTGAGATCGAAGTTGCTTGAAAAGTTCATGTCGATTTCTCCGTGGAGGCCCTGATGGACATCGACGATGCGCTGTCCGCCGACGGTGCGCGAATGAACCCATTTCAGTTCGACATCGGGGTGGTTGATTAGGATGCGGATGAGTTCGCCGGCGGCATAGCCTGAACCTCCGATTATGCCTACTTTGATCATGGATGAATATTTAAGGAGTAAAGTATTAAAGGATGAAGTATGAAGTATTAAGTATAAAGTGTGAGGTTATTAGGGTTGCGCAGTAGGGTCGGTGACCCTACTGCGCAATGGTGTCAGGATTCGGGGGCTTTGATGGTGTCGATGCCGCGCTGTATTCTGGCGATGGTCTCGTCGCGTCCGATAAGCTCGGTGATGTCGAAGATGTGCGGGCCTTTGCATTCGCCGACGAGGGTGAGTCGGAAGGCATTCATCACATTTCCGAGATGATAGCCCTTGGCAGCCACCCAGTCGAGGACGACGGGTTCTGCGCCCTTCGAGCTGAAGTCGGGGAGCGAGCGGAGCACCTCGATAAGCTCTGTGAGGATGGCGGGGGTATCTTCTTTCCAGCGTTTCTTGATGTCCTTTTCGGCGTAGGTCGAGGGTGCTACGAAGAAGAATTTTGCCTGATCCCAGAGGTCGGCAACGAAATTGATGCGTCCCTTCACGAGTGAGACCACCCGGGCGATGTAATCGTCGGAGAAATCGGCTGCGTTCACGCCGTGAGCCTCAAGGACGGGGCGGAACAGGCGGGCGAGTTCGTCGTCGGGTGTGGTCTGGAGATATTCGTGGTTGAACCAGCGTCCTTTGTCGAAAGCGAATTTAGCGCCCGAACGCGAGCAGTGGTCGAATGAGAATTTCGCGATAAGCTCGTCCATCGACATGATTTCGGTATCGTCGCCGGGATTCCATCCGAGAAGGGCGAGGAAGTTGATGACAGCTTCGGGAAGGTAGCCCGACTCGCGGTAGCCCGAGGAGACAGCGCCTGTCTTGGGGTCGGTCCATTCGAGAGGGAACACGGGGAAGCCGAGGCGGTCGCCGTCGCGCTTCGAGAGCTTGCCTTTGCCGTCGGGTTTGAGCAGAAGGGGGAGATGGACGAATTCAGGACGGGTGTCGGCCCAGCCGAATGCTTCGTAAAGGAGCACGTGGAGCGGTGCTGACGGCAGCCATTCCTCGCCGCGGATGACGTGGGACACTTCCATGAGATGGTCGTCGACAATGTTGGCGAGGTGATAGGTCGGAAGGTCGTCGGCGCTCTTGTAGAGCACTTTGTCGTCGAGAATCGATGAGTTGATGGTCACTTTTCCGCGCAGGAGGTCGTTGACTTCCACGTCGCGTCCCGGTTCGATGAGGAAACGGACCACGTAGGGGGTGCCCTCGTCCATGAGGCGTTTCACTTCTTCGGGCTGCATCGCGAGGGAGTTGCGCATGTTCATGCGGGTCGATGCGTCATACTGGAAGTTAGGAGTGGCCGCGCGTGCGGCTTCGAGTTCCTCGGGGGTGTCGAAAGCGATGTATGCGCGTCCGGCATCGAGGAGCTGTCTGACATGTGTGCGGTATATGTCACGGCGTTCGCTCTGCTTGTAAGGACCGTAAGCGCCGCCTTCGCGGACACCTTCGTCAATCTTGATTCCGAGCCATGCAAGCGACTCGTTGATGTAGTCCTCCGCACCCGGGACGAAACGGTTGGAATCGGTGTCCTCGATACGGAGAATCATGTCGCCACCGTTGCGACGTGCGAAAAGATAGTTGTAAAGCGCTGTGCGGACACCTCCGATGTGGAGCGGGCCTGTTGGAGAGGGAGCGAAACGTACTCTTACTTTGCGGTTCATGTCGTGAAAATTGATTGCTTATTTTTACGGCAAAATTATGAAAATTTTCGCGAGATGCAAAAAGGCTGCGGAATACTTCTTTGGATAATAGGCGGAAAAGTTGTAATTTTGTCTCAGAGTCTGTTTGCTTTTCCGGCTATGAAATCAGCGGAAGCCGCCATGAGCGGTCTTGCGGCAGTCGCGGCTGTGGCCCGGACTTGGGTCTCCAAGTCATAAAAAATGGAAAAAACGCTCTTCTCCCGAGGCTATTCCGATAACCGTAAGCAAACAAAATTTCAGAAAAAGAAGTTTACCTCTTGATAGAATGACTAAAACACGATTGCCTTAATGGAGACGACAGCACCATACGTACCGGAACCGGCCATACGCCGTCTGCCGTGGTATCTCGCCTGCGTGTCGCGTCTGAGAGCGGAGGGAGTCGAGTATGTTTCCTCGACAGCAATCTCACATCAGCTCAATGTCGACTCGTCGCAGATAGCGAAGGATTTGTCGTATCTCAACATCAAGGGCAAGACACGCATAGGCTATGAGGTAAAGGAGCTTGAACGCGGTCTGCTCGATTTTCTCGGTTTCCATTGCGAGCACAATGCGGTGATGATGGGTGTCGGCAGCCTCGGCGCGGCGCTTATGGCCGACTCCGGCCTGTCGCGCTACGGGCTCAACATCGTAGCCGGATTCGATGTCAATCCCGATGTGGTCGGTACGCGGCTCGGCGGCAAGCCTATCTATGATTATTCGGATCTTGAGCGCCGTGTGAGGGAGCTTGACGCGGAAATCGCTGTTATCGCAGTCCCCGTGGAGAGTGCTGCGGAGGTCGCACAGAAGTGTGTCGATGCAGGAATAAAGGCGCTCTGGAATTTCACACCTTTCCATATCAAGACATCGCCGGCGGTGGCCATACAGAACACCTCGATTTATGCGCATCTCGCGGTGATGTATAACCGTATGCCAAAATGAAAATAATCCGTCTCGTTTCGTTATCATCCTCTTCCGACATTGATATCCACCCGGATTCGGCCCTGATTCTTCCGGGCCGTCCACTTTTCATGCCCGAATGGGGTGAGGGATGGGTGGCGTCGTTGCATCCGTCGGTCAGAATCGGCCGTCTCGGCAAGAACATCGCACGCAAGTTTGCCTCGCGCTACTATGACGGCGTGAGCCTTTCGCTTCGTGTCACCCTTAGGGAGAGCGCGGGGCTTGAGGGTGTTTTGTCGGGGATGGATTCGAGCCTTGTCAACGGGGCATGGCTGCCGGCGGCACATGCTCAGGACAGGGCGACGGTTCAGGTGTCGGTTTCCGATGTCCCGGTCTTTGAATCGATGTCAGAGCCGATTGCGCCGACTGTCGATGAGGTCATAGCAAATGTCAGTGAATACATGACGTTAAAGATGGGCGATGTCATCATGCTGCCTCCGATTGCCGAGCCGGTAGACCTGAAAGAAGGGTCGCGCATCTCAGCCTTACTCGACGGGGAGACAGTGGTCGATCTGAGAATAGTCTGAGCAGCATCGTTCAATCCGAGGTTTTACAGGAATTGTAATACATATACAACGATATACAACAAAAGTGGCGCTTTCAATGAAGCGCCACTTTTGTTGTATGGTTTCCGACTTTGACGATGTAAAGCCCGGTCGGGAGTATGATTCGGCGGGATTCGCCGTGGTAGGCCGGTGTGCCGGCGATGGTGTAGACTGAGGCCGGCAGGTCTGAACCGCTGATGATAATAGCCTCGCCGCCTCTGACAGTGACGGGTTCGGACGCCATGATGCCGTCGATGGCAGAGTCGTCGCTGTTTCCTGCCATGAAGCGGATCAGCCGGCCGTCGGTGCGGATGTTTGTCAAGGGATAGCCGGGGTCGTTATGCGACCATGAAATGAAACGCGGGCTTGGAGGCGCAGTGTCGGCGGTGTATTCGGTGACGTTTGACGCGCCCGGGAAGGGGTCGCTGGGGGAGGCTGAGGGCGATGTACGGCTGATGGCCTCGACGAGATCTACGTGCTGGTGGGAGCGGGTGTTGTTGACAGTGTTGCTGAACCAGATGTCTTTGTCGTAGTCGATGTGCCATATCAACATGCCTTCGCCTCTGAGATAGGAATCCCAGCCCTCCTTACGCCGGTTTTCGAAGAGGAAAAATTCGTCATCGGAATCAGTCTTGACAAGATAGGCGGTATTGGTATCGGCAAGCGGTTCGAGCGCATATTCGCCGGGACTGTCGATTACTTCTGGCTTCAGCCATCCGAGCGACATGCGTTCGAAAGATGAATAGAGAGGCGGTGTGCGGGAGTCGTTGAGATAGCAGCCGATATCAAGTACGCTCCAAGTATCGGGTGTAAGATAGGTGAGCAGCGAGTGTCCGGTATAGTACAGGTCGGGGAGTCCCATGACGTGTGAGAATTCATGGCAGAACGTACCGATGCCGTCAGGCTTGTCTCCCTCGATTTCGTTTGAACAGGCGTAGTGGTTGAGCAGACAGCCGTTGTAGTACCGGTTCATGTCGCCGACCTTCCAAGAGTGAGGCCACACGGTATTGATGTCTTCAAGGTTGCCCGACGATTCGCCACGGCCGGCATAGATGAGATACACGTTGTCGATTTCACCGTCATTGTCGCAGTCATAAATTGAAAAGTCGAAGCCTTGGGCAGCGAGAATGTCGCATGCGTCGGGTATCATGTAGGCCGCGTTGGCATCATCGTAAGGCTCGTTGCGTCCGTAGTATGCTTGTGTGTGGGGTAAGGTCACCGGCCCTACGACATCGAACTGCGGAGTGAACACCCCGGCAGACGATACGATGAAATAATCGCGTGCAGAGCCTGAGGCTCTGTCCCGGTCAAAACCTTCAAGGTTTAGCATGTCGCTGAAATATTGCTGCGGCATGGGGGTCGAGAATTTCACGTCGGTATATTCGGCGAGGATTATAAGTCCGCGCGGAGAACCTGTGACGGGGAATGTCGTGGTGCTCATGGATTCCGGTGCGCGTGAAGGGGCGTATTTCGGACTGATGGCGCGTATAGGAGAGACCTCGGCTGACAAAGCCGCTTTTTCAATTACAGCGTTGCTGTCGAGGTTTTTAAGGAACGTCAAAGTTGCCGGCGAACGGAACTGAGGGTCGGCGGCGGCCACTCCGCTGCTGACCATTCTCCCGTTGTCGCCTGTCTCCGCGAAACAGAGGGTCGCTCCGTCGGCCACAAGGGGGTATCCGTCATCGGTCACAAGGTAGTGGAATCGTTCGTCACCCACCATCCGGTAGCCGACGGTTGAGCCGTCGGGGAGTGTGGCGGTGTGTCTCACCGGGCGGGCCGGTGATGCTCCGAGGCTTATGGCTGAAATCAGCGCTATGGTTGCAGGCAGAAGTCTGTGTGATGAAGTCATGATGTAAAGATAGGACTTTTTTGCTTAACGGTGAAAATAAATGTGACGAAATAAGAAAAAGAACAGGTGAAATACTTGTCAGTAATGCAAGGCTGTATTATCTTTGCGTACAATGTATTTACTATATGCTATGAGAAAAATATCCTTATCTTTACTACCATGTGCCATCGGACTGATTATGGCCGTTTCGTGCAATGAGAGCGACGAGAAACCTATGGCTGTTTTTTCCGACTTCAGCTATCAGGTGACCATGCCCGACGGCGACGAAGTTGCTTCGCCCGACTGGACACCATTGTTGCCCGGATGTTATCCCGACCCGTCGATAGTCAGGGTTGACGATGATTACTATATGGTTAATTCTTCGTTTGCGTTCTATCCGGGAGTGCCGATATGGCACAGTACCGACCTGCGCAACTGGGAGCGCCTCGGCTATGTGCTCGACAGACCTTCGCAGCTCTCGCTCCCCGACAGCATCCGTGTGTCGGGTGGCATATATGCGCCTTCGATTTCCTATAATCCCCACAATGAGACTTTCTATATGATAACGACGCTCGTTGACAACGGGGGCAATTTCTATGTGACATGCAAAGACCCGAAAAAAGGTGAATGGAGCGATCCGGTCTGGTTGCCGGAGGTCGGCGGGATTGATCCGAGCCTGTTTTTCGATGCCGACGGCAAGGCTTATATAGTCAACAACGACTCTCCTGAAGGGGAGGCGCTCTACGACGGTCACCGGACCATACGCATCCATGATTTTGACTGGAAGACAGGCCGTGTGACCGGCGAGTCGAAGGTGATAGTCAACGGAGGTGTCAATATCGATGAGAAGCCCGTATGGATTGAAGGACCACACCTATATTATATAGGTGGGAAATATTTCCTTATGTGTGCCGAAGGAGGCACCGGCCCTGACCACCGCGAGGTGATATTTGAATCGGCAAGTCCCAAAGGGCCGTTCAGACCGTGCCGCATAAATCCGATACTGACGCAGAGAGGTCTTGACCCCTCGCGGCGATACGCCGTCACCTGTGCCGGGCATGCCGATCTCGTCGAGGACAAGGATGGCAGATGGTGGGCTGTGTTTCTCGGGGTGCGTCCCTACTCGGAAGACGGTCATGACATCATGGGGCGCGAGACTTTCATCCACCGTGTCGGCTGGAAATACGGCCAGCCTGTCATCACCGCCCGCGACGAGGTGCTTGAAGGGCGTCCGCAGCGCGAGCGTGAGAGCCGTCTGTGGACTGCCGACGGGCTTGTCGACGATGCGTTTTTCATCAGGAATCCGAAATCTGGTTTCTACAGCACAGACGCAGACGGGACTCTGACCGTTGAGGCTTCGCCTGTGAGATTTGCCGACAAGAAATCGCCATCGGCCATCGGACGCTGGGTGACGGAAAATGCGTTCGAACTGAGCGTGACACTCGATGAGTTCTCACCGCAGAGCCCTGAGGACATCGCGGGACTTATGCTGTTTCAGGATGATGACTGTCATATTGTCTTCGGAAAGGCGGTCAATTCGTATGGCGATGTGGTTGCGCGGGTCGATGCCCGGAGCAAGAATGACCGAGTGATAGAGTTCGAGTCGCCTCTCGACGACTCTTCGCAGCCTCTGCGTCTCAGGAT
>Ga0137309_102815_pt1 | contig 9977 bp, 9 predicted proteins | sample NAcewiD2O_June_FD_97179 | JGI IMG/M metagenome (GOLD analysis project Ga0137309, IMG submission 97179) | Mouse cecal microbial communities from Vienna, Austria - N-Acetylneuraminic amended D2O_June | ecosystem: Host-associated > Mammals > Digestive system > Large intestine > Cecum | place: Austria...
ACGATGCCTTCCAGACGCTCCGCAGCCAGTACATGAATATCAACATCCGCCCCGGCTCTGCCACCCTCGCAATCGGGGTGGTGGTCGATGGCTACCTTATCGGCGTCTACGCCTTTTCCGCTGGGCCAACCGTGGCTCAGTGGGATAAGCACATTGAGACGCCGACCGTGTACCTGCTGTCCGATTTCCCGGTCGAGCCGACCGACTACAAGCACCTTGCAAAGCTGGTACTGTACGCTGCTCTGTCCAAAGAGAGCAAGCGAATCGCCGAACGCATCACGAAGCGCCGGGCCGCCTCTCTGGTCACGACTGCTTTCAGCAAGAACCCTGAGAGCATGAAGTACCGAGGACTGTTCAAGGTGCTGAATCGGAAGCATAACGATTCGCTCAAAAAGGCGGATTGGGCGAAGGACATCGACCCCGCCAACGCCTACTATATGCAGCCGTATGAAATCAACTATGGCGCCCCTCTCGGACAGTGGACGTTGCAGGAGGGGCTGGCCCTGTGGAAGAAGAAGCACTCGCAGAAGCGGTAAGAGGAGGAAACAACATGATTAACACGAGAATCATTGAGATAGACCCCCGTGAGTTGAAGCTGCTGAAGATGAACGCCCGGTTCATGCGGCACGAGGAGTTCCAGCGGTTGGTGGCGAACATCAAGCAGGACGGGCAGCTCACGTCTGCCCCCTTCGCCGCCCTTGACCCTGCCGACGGCAAGTACGAGGTACTGTCCGGCAATCATCGGGTGCAGGCTGCTATCTCCGCCGGTCTGGAGACCATCCCCTGCATCATCACAGACGATGAGATGTCCGAGGAGCAGCGCATCGCCATCCAGCTCTCCCACAACGCCATTGTGGGGCAGGACGACCCGGACGTACTGAAGAAGCTGTACGATAAGATTCTGGACATTGACCTGAAGGAATACTCCGGCCTTGATGATAAGACGCTGGGCCTGCTGGACAAGGCCAGCTCTCAGGCTATGAGCGAGGCGAATCTGGAGTTTCAGGTGTTGAGCATCGTCTACCTTCCCGATGAGCTGAAGGAAGCCCAGCGTGTCATCGACAAGGCGAGGGATGCGGTCAAGACCGGCAGCGACATCTGGCTGGCGACCGACAAGGAGTATGAGGCATGGCTGGACGCTCAGGAAACGGCATCCTCCGCCTACAACGTGAAGAATGTGTCGGCGGCTATGCAAATCATCTTCCGCATCTTCGAGCAGAACCTCAGCCAGCTTTCCGAAGGATGGGAAGGCGCCGACCCGAAGAACGACAACTCCATGTGGGTGCCGCTGTCTACCGTCATCGGCCGTAGCAAGATTCCCGTCGGCAGCGCCAAGATTATCAAGAAGGCCCTCGACCGCATGGTGGGCCACGGTGACATCACCAACAAGAATCTGTGGGAGGGGCTGGAGTATCTCTGCGCCGACTACTTAGGAGGCGAATGAGATGGCTCAGGCGAGCGCATACAACGAGAAGTACCACGACGATTGGGCGTGGTCGCTGTCGGTGAAGGGCGCCACCGATGAAGAGATGGCTGAGGCGTTCGGCATATCCGTCCGCACCCTCCACCGCTGGAAGAAAGCACATGAATCATTCCATGAGGCTCTGGAGATGGGAAAGGAGGTTGCCGACGCCAAGGTCAAGCGGAGTCTGTACCAACGGGCCACCGGCTACGATGCCAAGGACGTTGAACAGATAATTTCTACTGACCCAGCCACCGGCAGGCAGCGGGTGGAGAAGACAAGGGTGACGACAAAGCACATCGCCCCGGACACAATGGCTATCATGTACTGGCTCAATAATCGGAGTAAGGGTGAGTTCTCTCAGCGGCAGGAAATCACGCTCGGCGGGTCCGTGAAGACATCGCCGATGGAGAAGCTGACCGAGGAGGAATTGCGCTCCCTTGCCCGTTTGGACGGGGAGCAGGATGACGAAGAGTAGGCGTCAGCTATCGCCAGCTCTGAAAGAATCCATCGCCACCGCCGCACGGTATGAGCTGGCACGGAGGCACTACGCAGATTACGTCCAGCTTGTCCATGCAGGCAGGTGGAAACGAGCCAGACACCTCGACCTCGTATGTCGGGAGCTGGAGAACATCATGGCGGGAAAGACCAAGCGGCTGATGATATTCATGCCACCCCGTCATGGCAAGTCGATGACCGTGACCGAGACCTTCCCCTCATTCTATCTGGGGAAGCACCCGGAGAAGCGGGTCATCGAGGTCAGTTACAGCGGCAGTCTCGCCCAGCAGTTCGGCAAGCGTAACAGGGACAAGGTTGAGGAATACGGCCCTGTTCTGTTTGGTCATACTGTATCACCTGTGCAGCGCACCAAGACCAACTGGAACCTTGAAAACGGCACAGGGGGCATGATTTCGGTCGGCATCGGCGGCTCTATCACGGGCTACGGTGCCGATTTGCTTATTGTAGACGACCCCATAAAGAACCGGGCTGAGGCTGAGTCCCAGACCTACCGTGAGATGCTGTGGAACGAGTACCAGTCAACCGTAAGTACCCGTTTGCAGGCCGGAGGCGCCGTCATCATCATCCTGACCCGTTGGCATGAAGACGACCTTGCTGCCCGGCTCCTGAATCCTGAGTACGGCAAGGTTGAGGACTGGAAAATCATCTCTCTGCCTGCCGTCTGTGAAGATGAGGAGAACGATGCCCTCGGCCGTTCCGTCGGAGAGGCTCTGTGGCCTGCTGGCGGCTATGACGTTGATTGGTGCGCCCAGCAGAAGGAGACTGTCGGCACCTACGCATGGTCGTCGCTGTATATGCAGACTCCCACGCCCAGCTCCGGCGGTATGTTCAAGCGAGAGTGGTGGAAACGCTGGACCGTCCTGCCCTCTGGCCTCATGGATTTTGTGCAGTCGTGGGACTGCACGTTCAAAGACAAGGACACCTCCGACTTCGTGGTCGGTCAGGTGTGGGCGAGGAAAGGGGCAGACCGCTACCTTCTGGACCAAGTGCGAGGCCGTATGAGCTTTACGGAGACGCTGAACGCCATGCGGGACCTGTCGGCCAAGTGGCCGCAGACCACCCGGAAGCTGGTGGAGGACAAAGCCAACGGCACGGCGGTCATCGAGGTGCTGCGGAAGGAGATTCCCGGCATCGTCCCCGTGGAGCCGTTCGGCGGCAAGGTGGTCCGGGCGCACGCTACGACGGCCGTGGCCGAGGCTGGGAATATCTACATTCCCGCCGCCAGTGTTGCCCCGTGGGTGGGTGACTTCGTGGAGGAGATGGCGTCCTTCCCCAGCGGCGCCCATGACGACCAAGTGGACTGCTACTCTCAGGCCAACGCCTACTACAACGAGAGTACGGCCTTTGATATTACGTCCCTGATTACATGATGAGAGGAGTGAGAAGAGCATGAGAACACCGCAGAGCGAGCTGGAGCGGCGCCGGTTGAACGAGCGAGGCCGTCAAATCCTCCAGAGGAAGGCTGGCACAGCCGTCCGCCCCATGCGAGAGGACGGCTATGTCAACCTGCTGAATAAGTACGGCACCACGCACGACAACTCAGAATCCTACGGCTTCGAGCGTGAACCGCTCATCCCTGATATGCAGCTCACCAGCTTGTATGAGGGGAACGGCCTGTTCACGAAAATCATAGACGCCCCGGCGGAAGAGGCGCTGAAGCACGGCTTCGACCTGAACCTGAAGAACGATGAGCTGGACGCCTTCGTGGAGGAGGCGCTGGATGACCTCGAATGGGAGGAGAAGGCAGCCACCGCCATCAAGTGGGCGAGGCTGTACGGCGGCGCCATCATCGTCATGCTCATTGACGATGGGAGAGGGCTGGAAGAGCCGGTAGACTGGAAGAATGTTCGCAGCATCGACGAGCTGAGGGTCTACGAACGGGCCATTGTGCAGCCGGACTACACCAGCCTATATATGCAGGACTACGGCGGGAAGGGCGTGGGAAACAGGGTGTCCAAGTTCGGGCAGCCTGAGTTCTATTATGTGTCCAGTATCTACGGCAGCTTCCAAGTGCATGAGAGCCGGTGCCTCGTGTTCCGCAACGGCGTCCTTCCTGAGCAGACCACGGATTCAACCTACCTGTTCTGGGGTATGCCGGAGTACGTCCGAATCCGCCGGGCGCTGCGGGAGACCATCACGTCCCACACGGACGCCACGAAGATGTTGGAGCGGTCGGTGCAGGCCATCTACTCCATGAAGGGCCTTGCCGCTCTCCTGACCACGGACGACGGCGAGAACGCCGTCCTGAAGCGGTTGCAGGTCATCGACATGGCCCGTGGCCTGTTGAACAGCATCGCCATAGACAGCGAGGGCGAGAATTACGACTTCAAGGTGGCTCAGTTCAGCGGGGTGAAGGATGTCATCGACTCGACCTGCAATATGCTGTCGGCCCTGACGAACATCCCGCAGACCATCCTGTTCGGCCGGTCCCCCGCCGGGGAAAACTCCACCGGCGAGAGCGACATGGAGAACTGGTACAGCTTCGTCGAACGCATCCAGAAGCTCATGCTGAAGCGGAACCTGCGGAATCTGCTGGACGTGATTTTCCGGGCAGGCATCGCCTCCGGGGAAATCGCCGAGGAGCCGGATTACAAGCTGAAGTTCAACCCGCTGTGGAGTATGAGCGACGCTGAACAGGCCACCGTGAATCTGGCAAAGGCTCAGACGGCGCTGGCGAAGGCGCAGGCCACGCAGGTCTATGTGGAGATGCAGGCTCTTGACCCGTCTGAGGTCAGGGCCGCCCTTGCCTCCGACGAAGAGTACAACGTGGAGGATGTCGCCACCGAGGACGAGGATGAGGACCTAATGAAAGCCCTGCTGGGTAGCAGCCAGCCCGATGCTATGAACGAGCTGGAGGCCGCCCAGAAGAGCGCCGAGGAGATGAAGACGCCGGGAGGCGGGGAGCAGAGTACGGGACAGGCAGCACCGGCTCAGGCTCCGCTTTTCCAGTCTGGCGACTTCGACGCATACAGCAGGGACGCCGCTGCCACGCCGACCGGCGTTGGTGTGCTGGTAGTAGTGGACGGCGAAATCCTCTGCGGCACCAGAGCCAAGGAAGGGACCATCTGCGGCCCCGGCGGTCACATCGAGGCAGGGGAGACGCCGGAGCAGGCGGCGGTCCGGGAAGCTCAGGAAGAGTTCGACATCACACCGAAGGAGCTGATACCCGTGACCACGCTGACCGGGATGCCGGAGCAGTACGGCGTGTCTCAGGTCTACCTCTGCACCGAGTACGATGGTGAGATTGAGTGCGACCTGATTGAAATGCAAAGGCCGGGTTTCCTGAGCATTGAGAACGCAAAGAAGCTCATAGTGGAGAAACCTGAGCGCCTCTTTGAACCGTTCCGCCTGTCCATAGAAGCCTTGCTGGCCGAGCTGTTCCCGAACGAAAATTCTGACTTGACAGCGGGAGACAAACAGGGTAGAGTGAATGATAGAGGGGATTTTGAGGAGTCCGAACATCCGAGGGATGAGAGCGGACAGTTCGCCTCTACCGGCTCAGGCGGCTCATCTGGAACGGCTTCGGAGGCCGCCAGTACCTCTTCAGCCGAAGGAGAGAATAGCCCTTGCACGGGATTTGCCTCTAAAGCGAAGCTAAAGGACCACGCCCGCAGACATGGGCGAGAAGTCGGAGCCAGCTCGGAGAAGGAATACCAGCAGAAAGGCATAGACTTCCTGAGACAGCCCTGCGGCGGAGATGTGGTAGGTTATGCAACCCCGGATGGAAAGGTTGTTCGGTTCAATAAGAAGACCTGCGAGTATGCGACAGGCTATCCGGGTGGAAGTCTGTGTACCTACATGAGTCCGAAGGCAGATAAGAAGACAGGTGCCGCAAGGCCCGATAAGGCCATGAGATACTACGAATCCAGTAAGGAGGATGATTTGAGTGAAGACGGTTAAGTGTCCCGTGTGCGGAAAGACAGAGCTGACCGAGGACGGCGATGTTTGCCCCGTGTGCGGTTGGTTCCACGACCGGGTGCAGGAAAAGTACCCAGATGAAGAGGACTGCGAGAACGCCATGAGCTTAAATCAGGCACGAGCAGCCTACGCCAAAGGTGAGCCGATTGAGTGATGCAAAGAAGGCAGTCGGTTTGCTGGATGAAAGCCAGCTCAGTTTTATTCAGGAAGAGTTCGTACATGACCCCGATGCTCTGAGCGCCCTGAGCGATGAAGACTTCGAGAAGCTGTACGACCGCCTCGGAGACATCGAGGTGGAGGAAACGATGGTAGCCGGTGACGGAGACCTGTCTGACCGTGGAAAGATGGCCGAGAGCATCGTCACCGCCATTGGGAACGAGCTTTACCGACCAGATGATGAACCTGAAGAGTAAGCAGAAGGACGACGGTTATCCGCCGTCCTTTTTCTTTGCCTCTCACAGCTCCTACAAGGGGCGTCAGAGAATCAACAACAACTTACCCTCGAAGAAAGCTAAGAGCGAATCCTGATACCGCCAAGCGGCTCTCAGAGGGTGATACAAATACCACAAACGGGCGACGGTGCAAACCGCCGCCTTTTTTCGTGCGTTCACGCCGGGAGGAGGTGATGGCCGTGAACGACATCGCACACAGGCAGATGGTGCAGGAAGCTCTCAAAGCCCGTTTTGGGAGCCATAAGCGCCTTCTGTGCAAGGCCAACATTCAATACCCCTTGCAGGCAGAACGTGAGTTCCAGCGGGTCACAAACGGCTATATGAGGCTCCTAAACGAAACCCTTAAAGACCACCTGCCGGAAATCAGGGACGCCGCCAGAATGGAACGGGAGAGCAACCGCCGCCACGACGACCTCTCCGACCTGACCGGCAAGCTGGCCGTGGTCTTCAACACGATGGCGGTGGAGCTGGAACGCAAGACGGCTAAGTTCGGCCTCTATGACAAGGTGCAGGCCATGGCCCACCTGACACGGAAACTCAGCATCAAGGAATGGAAGAGGGCGGTCAAGGCCACCCTCGGAATCGACCTGCTGGATGACTACTACTCCGGCGAGCTGTTCCGAGAGCTGATGAAGAAGTGGGTGGAGGACAACGTGGGGCTGATAAAGACCATCCCGCAGGAAAGCCTCAGCCGGATGCGGGAAATCGTCATGGAAGGCTACCGCAACGGCGAGACCACAACGTCCATTGTCAAGAAGATTCAGAGGGCGTACAGCGTGGACCGCCGACACGCCCAGCTTTTGGCCCGTGACCAGATAGCCAAGCTGAACAGCAACATAGCCCAACAGCAGCAGCGGGACGCCGGGGTGGAGGAGTACATCTGGTCCGATTCTGGAGACGGCAGAGTACGCCCAAGCCATAAGAAGCTGAACGGCAAGCGGTTCCGATGGGACGACCCGCCCGTTGTTGATGAAAAGACCGGCCGCCGGTGCCACCCCGGAGAGGATTACGAATGTCGCTGCGTGGCCCTCGCAGTCTTCGACTTCGATACCATCGACCTGCCGGTCAGTGGAAGGGGTGATGCACCGTGAAGAAATTTTAGCATCCAGAAAGGAGAGGACAGCGCATGAACGAACCGAGGCCCGGAAGGGTCCGCCGTCTGGACAGCATACCGCTTGACATGACGTACTTCACGGATGAGGGATATTTGGTAGACCACCCCATCGTCACGTCGGTCGGTATCTTCGTATATCACAACCCGGACGGCTCAGAACGGCGGGAGCTGAGGCTCCCGGAAGAGGTCTTCGCTGTGAAAAGCCTTGCCTCCTACAAGGGCAAGCCGGTCATTATCACCCATGAGGCCGGGTACGTCGATACCGAGAATGTGCAGGAGGAACACGTCGGGACGGTCCTGTCTGAAGGCTATCAGGACGGGAACGATGTGCGAGCCGAAATCATCATTCACGATATGGACACCGTGAGAGGCATCGGGCTGAGAGAGCTGTCGCTGGGCTACAATCTGCGTCTGGAGGAAACCCCCGGCGTGTGGGAAGGCCAGCCCTACGACGCCATCCAGCGGGACATCGAAATCAATCATCTTGCCCTTGTCGAGAAGGCGAGGGCTGGTGAGCAGGCTCGGCTGAATATTGACAGCCAGAGCCACGACAATCTCAAAGGAGGAAAGTTAGACATGGCAAAGAACATCACCAGAAAAGACGGCGACGGTCTGGACGCTGCCGCCATCGACGCCGCCATCGAAGCCTTCAAGCAGCGCAGAGCGGAGCGCATGGGCGCCGGAGATACCGGGGCTGAAACGCCCCCTGCCGCCGAGGCGGACAGCTTCCCCCCGGCCGCTGAGGAGCCTGCTGCTCCCGCCGCCGAGGAGAAGCAGGATGCGGTGCAGATGGTCAAAGACCGCCGGGACCGCCGAGACAGCAACGGCGACCCCTCAAATCTGGATGAGGCGATGGGCTGCATCGCCCAGCAGGACGAGGACATCGACACCCTGTTGGGCGTCATCGACGTGCTGAAGTCTGCGTCCCCTGTCCTCGACAGCGAGGAGAAGGAGGACGGGGACGAGAACGCCGACGGCGATGAGGAAAACGCCGACAGCGACGGCTGCAAGAAGGACGGCGAGGGTGAAGACCCTGCCAAGACCGACAAAAAAGACCGGGCAGATTCCACCGACTTCCGTGAGCTGCTGCGTGTCGTCCGTGTGGGCGACCGCTTGAACATGGACGGTCTGGAGTCCATGAGCGTCAAGGGTGCAAAGAAGGCCGTGCTGAAGAAGCTGAAGCCCTCCCTGCGTCTGGACGGCAAGAGCGCCGCCTACGTCTCCGCCGCCTTCGACATGGCCGTCGCCGAGATGAACGCCCGGAAGGACACCAACTATCAGCGGGGGCAGATGACCCGCAAGGATTCCGCCCCCAAGCCCACCAAGGCCGTCGGGTCTGCCGCTGATGCCCGTCAGCGGATGATTGCCCGTCAGCAGAATATCCAGAAGGAGGAGAAGTAAGATGAGCGTACAGACCAGCTATGGCAACCAGACGCCGAAGGGCGTCGCCGGTGGCATCTACGATATGTTCCACTATCCCGTTGACTCCCGTTTCAACGAGGAGACAGACGGCGTTCTCCGCTTCGGCGTGGGCGTCGTTCCCGGCACCCTGCCGGGGAGCAGCGTCAAGCTGCCTGCGGCAGATAGCACCGCAGCTCAGTTCGAGGGCGTGGTGCTGAACGGCTACGACCGGCAGCAGGATTTGTCCGGCAAGCTGTTCATCCTGAACAACCAGAACGTCGGCGTCATGCGCCGTGGGCGTGTGTGGGTCCGCCTCGCTGCGGATGCGGCCCCCAAGTACGGCGATGAGGTCCACCTGCTGACCAGTGGGGATGATGTGGGCTGCTTCTCCACCACGGGCGGCCTGACCGTTCCCGGCCGGTTCATCGGCCCTGCCAGTAACGGGGTGGCCCCCGTTGAGCTGTACGGCACCGGCGGCGCTGCTGCTGAATAACTGAGAGGAGGAAACGAAATGAACGCTCAGAAATCCATGAGATACGACCAGAACGACTATGAGGCGCTGCTGGCCTCCAACATCCCGGCGTCTCTGGTCGGCACCGCCCAGATGCACTTCGACAGCGCCGAGGATGCCTCCGTGTTCTTCGCCCGTGAGCTGGATTACGTCAAGAGTCAGTCCTATGATGTGGTGTACCCGAAGCTCACCGCCCTGAACATCTTCCCCGTGTCCAGCGAGGTTGACCCCGGCGCTGAGACCATCACCTACTACTCCTACGACAAGGTGGGTCTGGCGAAGATTATCAGCAACTACGCCACCGACCTGCCCCGTGCGGACGTGAAGGGCAAGCCCACCACCGCCATCATCAAGTCCATCGGCGCCAGCTATGGCTACTCCATTCAGGAGATGAGGGCCTCCCGCATGGCGGGTAAGTCTCTGGACACCCGGAAGGCTGAGGCCGCCCGGTATCAGATTGACTACCTGAACAACAAGATTGCGTGGAATGGCGACGCCGAGACCGGGCTGCGGGGCATCCTCTCCAAAGAGAATGACATCCCCATCTATGTCCCCGCCGCCGGTGCCAAGAACTCTACGAAGTGGGCCGACAAGGATGCT
>Ga0137309_102819_pt1 | contig 9963 bp, 15 predicted proteins | sample NAcewiD2O_June_FD_97179 | JGI IMG/M metagenome (GOLD analysis project Ga0137309, IMG submission 97179) | Mouse cecal microbial communities from Vienna, Austria - N-Acetylneuraminic amended D2O_June | ecosystem: Host-associated > Mammals > Digestive system > Large intestine > Cecum | place...
AGACTGATACACAAAATTTCTCACCACATCTTCACCCGGAACTCCTTCCTGCCCAGCCTGAGTACATCACCATTCTGTATGGGCTGGGCAGAAGTTATTTCTCTTCCATTTAGAAAGGTTTTATTGGTTGACCCTATATCCTCTACATATACAGTATCTCCATGCATAAAAATACGGCAGTGTTTTCCTGATATAGAGGTGTCCAGTATCATGAGACTGGGATATCCCTCCTGATCCATCTCTTTTCTGCCTATGATCAGACCATTTGCAAAAACTGATTGATACACCCTGCCATCTGTAACTTCTGTCAGACGGATCTGCTTTCTCCGAAGGCCAAAGGTCTGCTCTCTTAATTCTTCGCTCATACAGACTGTCTCAAATCTCTCTTTTCCCGTACCACGAAAAAAATCTCCGCTGCCCAGATGTCCGCTTTCCACATTAATACCGTTCTCATTTACAAAGACACCTTTTTTTACCTTTACTTTTGGAACTACATAAGACTTTCTCCGCCTCCGGATAAGCAGGAAGATCAGAATAATGAGCAAAACTGCAAGTAAACCAGCCAGCAGATACAATACTTCTACCATGACCTGCTGCTCCCTCCCCCGCCGCTGCTTCCCCCGCCGCTTCTGAAAGACCTTTCCTCAGCCAGTCTTTTGGCATACATCTCAGCGTCGTATACCTTTTTTGCCGTAACACGGATACTCTCCGCTGTCTTATGTATCTCCTTCACAGTCCTCACCAATTCATTCTCCAGCCGGGCTCCCTTCTGAAAATAGGAGACTGCATTTTCCCCTTTCCAATGACCTGAAAGATTCTGCATTACATCCCTGAATTCATTGGCTGCCATACTTTCCAGTCTGGATGCAAGATCATCCAGGCTCTCCGCCTGCTGCTTCGCCTGTCGGAAATCAAACTCTATTGCATTCATACAGATTTCCTCCTATCAGCTGATCACATCCGACGGCAGCTCCTGTATCATCTCCACAGCCTCCTGCTCCATCTGGAGATAATTCTGGGCCATAAGCTTTAAATCCGTACTGTGTTCCCCCAGTCTTTTCAGAATCTCTTCCAGCACAGGCTGCTTGTCTTCATATGTTCTCCGATGCATGTCACCCGCGTCTCCGTTCCAGTATCCTCCGGAGCGTCCCACAGCTTCCTGCATAGCTGCCAGATGATTCTGTACAGATGACACATGGGCAGATACAGAATCCGCCTTTTGGATCAATTGTTCAGGGGTAACCCTGAGTATTCCCTCCAATGCCATAACCAATTCCTCCGTATTTATATCCGAATTGCCGATATGAGTTCAGCAATGGTATTTTCACACTTGTTATATTCATCTGCAGCATACTGCATACACTGAATAAACCCTTTCAGATTCTCTATAATGTCCTGCATGATCTGGTAATCGGTCTGGAACTGCACTGCAAACGCCTGGCTGGCAGGTCCATCCCACATAGAATCCAGCTCCTCCATTTCCTGAAAAAGCTGCTGTAGTTCCGCGCACACAGCATTCAATTCCGCCTCCATGGTTCCTTTATCCGCGCTGAGCGGTTCCGTCGCAGCCTCTATATATTCTGCCATCAATAAACACCCCCTTCCTGAATCTCGTTAATATATCAATATATCATCCGGCAGCTTTTCCCACGCCGCACAGTCTACCAATACGGTCTTCGGGGCTGTATAGCTTCTGCTGCTGCCCTCGTACTGTTCTGTGATGCGCACCTCTGTCTGTTGTTTATATGCAGTGGTCATTTCCAGTGCCCTTTCCATCTGTCCCATGATATTGGACAGCTCTGCCAGTCTGCCAGCTCCTTCTCCCATTGCCGTGCCTGCGTACAGTAGCACTTTGTTTCTTTTTAATTCCTGTGAAATCTCGTCCAGCCCGGCACTGATCATTCTAAGTGTCCCTGTTTGTTTTTCCAACAGAGCGGCTGCTCTTTGAGCTTCCCCTAAATCTATACAGACCAAGTCATCACTCCTGTTTTCTTATTCGGATATACCAATCCGGCGGGAGTATCCCCCCCCCGCCGGCTGTATTTCTCTCCCACATATTTTTATGATATCACGTCAGAAGACAGGCTCTGGGTCTCCTGCACTACAAAATTATCCGCTTCCATGTAGTTCCTTGCCATTTCTTCCAAATCGGTGGAATGCTCCTGCACCATGCGGATCATTCTCTGGATATCATCTTCCAAACCTCTGAATTTCGCAATGTATGCAGTGGATGCCTCACCTTCCCAGGAGGAAGACAAACCTGCCACAAGATTTGTCATCTCTGAGGTAAGATTGCCGATCGTTCCCGCTTTGTTTCCAAATTCCTGTGCTGTCTGTGACAGCTGCTCGGGTGTAACTTTTAATGTACCTTCCATAATTCCATCTCCTTTTCAGATTGTTATCGGTAGCTTCTGGTATTTGCGATTTCCACATTGGCGTTTTCTGTCTGTTCATACTTGGCTGCAGCCGACTCCAGTCGGGCCACATAGTTTTCTATTGCATTGTAAAAATTGTCCATCTGCGCCTTATCGGACTGGAATGCGTTGTGAAATGCATTCTTTGCCTCGCCTTCCCACATGCCTGTCAATTGTCCTTCTGTTCCTTCCAATTCACTGACTGCAGATTTGAACTGTCCATTGAGACCTCTCAATTCCTCTGCTTTGGCCTTCAACTCCTTTGCAGTTACTCTGATCAATGCCATATTTTTTTCCTCCGTTTTATTTTATTTGGTAGTTTTATCCTACCATTTATCTCACGCCTTTAGATAGAAAGGCGATAAATAACAGACTTACATGGATGAACTGCACCTATACCAGCATAAGCCGTTCCCCTGAATGGATGCCGTTTTCAAATAGGGTTCCTCTCTTATCCAGTTTCAACTTTCTCTCCGTCATCCACAGAGCAAGCTGTGACAGCTCTCCCCTTAGTCGATACTGCTCTTTCTGACAGATCATATCTGCCATATCCTCTATCACGTTCCATACAACCGCGTTTTCGTCCAGATGAAAATCATAAATCTTATTGATCACCGGTACATAGACATCAACCAATATCATAAAATCCGCCTCCTGTCAGGGCACAAAACATCTGCTCTATAGCATCCTCCGAATAAAGCTTCCCGGTTCTTCCCTCCTCTGTTTCCAGCAGCAAAACCTGCTCCAGGCCAATTCTCTGTAATGTGAGACTTCTCTCCAGGCTTCCTGTGCGGTTATCCAGCAGCTGCAGGCTCCCCTCCCCCATGGCAGGGAAATATCCCTCTTCTACCAGCATTTCATAGAATTTTTCACTATCTGTCTGTTTCAGTTTTACATAGCCGTCCCTTCTGCTCATCCACTCACAAATTACGATCTGCCGTCCCGGATAGCAGCAGTACACTGGCAGCGGAGGGTCCTTAACAGACACCAGAAGCATCTTTTTTGCGTCCGCAAGGATGCGGACACAGGAGGCCAAAGCAGCGTCCATTAAAAAACGTTTCCCATCTGAGATCAAAAACCCCTTTTTCACCATTTGATGCAGCTTGAGCAAAAGCTCCTTTCTGTTCAGGCTGTTCCCCTCTATTGGAAATCCATAAAAAGCGCTGCATCCTGATGCTCTGAGCAGAATACCGAATTCCTCCTGAGAGAGTAGATATGCCTCATAAACTTCATGAATCATGTTCCGAACTCCTTAAACACCTGGCGGAAGCTTCTGGAAATGGGAATCTCCTCTCCATTTTCAAGCAGGATCATATTCTTCCCCAGGCGTATACTGTCTATCTTGCCGCTGTTTACCACAAAGCTTCTATGACTGCGCAGAAATCCATCAGGAAGCGCCTCCAGAAGGTGATTGATCGTGTCGTAAAAGGCAATTTCCCGAGTCTCTGTGATCAGAAAAATCTTCTTCTCTCTGGCCTCAAAATAATAAATCTGGGAATAATTGATCAGCGTCCTGCCTTCTCTTGTCTCTATCACGAACTGTTCTTTTATACTATTGTCCGCAAATCGCTTTACAAATACCTGGAAAGCCTCCGTCATGACCTGCCGGACCTGTTTCTCTGTCAAAGGTTTCAGCATCAGGGAACCTGCCATGATACCAGGCCGCATATAGACAGCCGGTGATATATCCGGACTTGCCACAATTGTAATATACGCATGTCCGTTAAATTTTCTGAGTTTCTGTACCGCTGTCAGGGCATCCGACATGGTCAAGTCCACACAGATCATATCCAACAGAGGCTTCTGATCTACGAACCCATTGAGACTGTCTGCAGTGCAGAAACAGTAGTATTCCCACTTCTCCTCCGTAAACTTTGCTGCCAGCTCTCTGGAACATCGGTAAATGCTCTCCACCTCCTGTTTCCCTCTTCCCGATATCAGCATCTCAACCATTCTTATCCATCCTCCCGGCAAGTGGGATCACTACTTTTTCAGCCACAGAATCATCCTCCCTGTCAGGCACATATCCCAATCCCCTTTTCATTCCTTTGTTCAATTCCATATAGGGTATATTTTGGAAGTTAAAAATTCTTTGTGAAGCCAGATTTCCACCCAGATGGATTCCTGTCTTATATCCCGTAAAACAGGAATAGGCTTTATAACCCGCTATTTGAGCAGCTTCCTCCGTATTCAGGCACCCAAAGAAATATATATTATGTAAACTTCCTTTCTCCATAATATTTTCCACAAACCCATTCATAGGGCTGATGGAGCCATTCTGCCTGTAGATCATCTTTAAAAACCCTGCCAAATCTGCAAGGAATAAATAGATTGGAGGTGTTTCCTTCATGCGTTCAAAAATATCTTCCTCTGAAACACCCTCCGCCAGCCATGCCTTCTTTTTCTTATTGCGATTTACAAACTCAGGTGTCAGCTCCTGGAAATACCGGAATACATCCTCAGGCGTATTCAGATAAGATACTTTATATTCCTGTGCTGCCCGTTTCAGTTCCGTGCTCTCTGTCTCTATGACCTTCACATCCGCGCTCTGCCCGCAGGCTGCATGAAGGAGCAGTTTCAGTACATTGGTTTTTCCTGTCCGAGGCCTGCCCATGATAAAGTAACAGTATGTATATTTCAGATCCACACTATACAGTGACGCATCCTCCATCCTGTAGGCAAAGGGGAGCTGCTCTCCCTGCCGGTTTTCTTTTGCATACTCCTCCAGCCCGGCCAAATCGGAAAGTTGTGGATTTACCGGTATATATGGAATGGTCTTTGCCTTTTTTCCGGTCCAATGATCACTTATTTTTCTGCAGACGTCAGCAATCGCCTTCCCCCTCTCAAAGTCATCCTCTGCCGGAAGCGCCAGCGCTGTCTGAAATTCCAGAAGATTCCCTTCCACAAAAGCCAGACCTCTTCCCTTTACCTCAGCTTCAGGCAGAACCGGGATCTGGATTGTGCGCAGAACATCCATATATTTGAATTTATCACCCATCTCCAGGGATATCACGGTGCGGATATTATCGCCTATACGGCTCTGGATCTCTGAAAGTCCAAATCCTGCCGCAGCGATCAGCAGATACATTCCGTATCCTGCCCCCTCCCTTGACAATTGAATGAGGGTTTCCTCATATACATTGTCTGTCTTCTCCTTAAACCCTGCAAAATTATCAATAACGATCAAAATCGCGGGCAGCTTTACCCCATAAGCCTGCACATACTGGCTGTAATTTCCACCTCTGAAAAGGGCCTTTCTCTCCTCCATGAAAGTACGCATCAAATGAAAAAATTTCCCCAGCTTCTCCTCCTCATCCTCATAGATAACACCCCCCACATGAGCCAGCCCCTCAAAGGGAGCCAGCATCCGGCTGCTGCTTTCTCAAAGTCCCTCATCCCCACTTTTTTCTGTTCCTCCTGCTTGCAGCAGATATAGGAGAGATGCATATATACCATGTAGGAATCGGGATTTGACCGGGATAGATTTTTCAGCATATCATAACTCTTTCTGTATTCCCCCTCCAGCTCCCAAATGATGGCCAGATTAAGAGAATCTGTGAAGGAAGGGAGTGGATTTTCCTGAAGACGGACATAACAAGCTTGGCCTTTCTGCAGATATTCCTTATAATGCCTGCTTTGCTTTTGCTGCTGCGCCAATTCCAGGCATGTCTGCCCAATCTGCCGCAGGCAGCGTGTCCCTCCCTCCGCCTTGTATGCTTTTTCCAGGTAGAGAAGCTGGTTTTCCATATCTCCCTTTTCTTCAAAAGCCGCGGCTGCAAGCAGGGCACTTCTTCCCGCGATCTCTGCCTTACCTGTGTCTTCCAGTTGTTCCCCTATCTCTGTAACTTTGCTGTACTCCTTTTTTGTAAACGCGATCTCCTGTTTTGCCAGCAGAATATCCTCATCTTCCGTCCCCTGCATATCAGCCTGTTCCAGCACATAAGAAGCTTGATAGATATCCCCGCTTCTTGCCCTTGCAATGGCCTCATCCCTGTAATAAACTCCAGTCTTTGGATCCTCTGTCCTGGCCTCCTGGTAATAATCAGCAGCGGTTTCGTACTGTTCCTGTTCAAAACTGGCATTTCCCAGTTCATAAAGAATTCCGGCCTTCTCCTTTATTTGCCAGCTGGGTTATCATCTGCTCCTTTGTGATGCCTGCTTCCTTGAAGTTATTGGCATTGGAGAAGATTTGGGATGTCATCTCTTTATAAAGCTGTAAGGTATTTAAAATATTATCGGAATCTCCTGTTTCTTCATCCACCATCCGTGTAAGATCCAGCCAATAGTCTGAGTATGATACCATAGAATCTCCGGCCTGATTACGGACTCCCAGACTGTCATAGTAGCTGGCGATTTTATACAGGTTCTTAGCCCGCTCTATATTCTTTGCGTTCAACTGGGCTGTGGGTTCTGCCTCCGCCGCAATACCCAGCCATTTTTTTGATGCCGCTTTATTTCCCACTCCGTTATAAGAATAGTAATAAGCTTTACCCAATTCAAAAGCGAATTTGTGGTAGGCATCCGTATCATTTTCCAGATATTCCTCATTGCTCCGATTGGTGTCACCTGTGATCCCAAGCATTTTACGTATTTCCTGTTCTTCGTCTTCTGTAAATTCACAAGCCGCGGCCTGTGGTTCTGTATCAGAAGCTTCATTATGTTTCCAAAGGAAAAAATCCAGAAGCTTTTCATAGGCATCTCCTTTGGAGGGATTCAGACGTATGGCATTTTCATAGTATTCCATACACTGCTGTGCGTCGGTTGTCTCCAGTGCCCCGGCTTCTCTGATATAAGAATCATAGGTACTTGCCGTAACCTTTCTTTCTGCAGTCTTAAATCCCACTGCACCAATCCCTGTTACCACCGTTAATGACGCCGTCACTAAAAAGGAGACCCATTTTTTGTTCTGTTTCTTTCTGAATTCAATATCCAGTTCTTTGTAGTGCTCCAATGCATACATGAGTTCCGCACAGGACTGATAGCGGTCCTCCGGATTTTTTTGAGTACACTTTAAAACAATCTCTTCCAGACCGGAAGAAAGAGCCGGGTTCCAAGTTCGTATGGGATACATTTCGTACGGAGGTTCACTGGGGTTATGCCCCGTTAAAAGATGATAGAGTGTTGCACCCAAACAATAAATATCTGTTCTGGCATCTGTCTGCCCATGTCCTCCGTACTGTTCCGGTGCTGCATATCCCTGTGTTCCCAGGCAGGTGGTATCCGCCACACTGCTTACCTTGAATTCGCGTGCTGTACCGAAGTCAATGAGCATGACCTTGCCATCGGGCTTCAGCATAACGTTGGAAGGCTTCATATCTCTGTAAATGATCGCAGGCTTTCTGGAGTGAAGATATCCCAGAACATCGCATAGCTGCTTTGCCCACTCTACAACATCCTCCTGTGCCTGGGCACCGTACTCTTTCAGAATACTGCTCAGAGTTCTTCCCTCTATGTAATCATAACGATCAGGAAAGTCCCCTCCCCATCTATCACATCAATAATACTGGGAAGATTGGAATGGTTCAGCTTTTTCAGCAGGTCTGTCTCAACAATCAATCCCTGCTTTACCACCTCAAAGTTCTGTACGCCGTCCTTACGCACTTCTTTGATTGCCCACTGTTTATTAGCTCTCTCATTCATAGCCAGGTAAACAATGCTCATACCACCCTGACCTATCTTATTTAGTATCTTATATTTTCCATCAACAACTGATCCTATCTGCAGCATAGGCTCCCCCTTAATATGCGCGAATCAAAGCGACAGATATGTTGTCTTCTTCTCTTCTCTTTTTATTGAGTTCCGTAAAATAAACCGCACTCTCTTTCATTACCTCCTGGGTGGTAAGTGCCTGGGGATTGAGCCTCTGAAAAAATTCTTCCGGTGTTATCACGTGACGGAAGCCATCCGAGCACATCATAAATATACTGTCCGAAGCAAATTCTCCCACGTAAAAATCGGGTGCGATTACGCTGCTCGCCCCTACACACTGTAAAAGAACATTTCTCTGAGGGCTTTTCCTGGCCTGCTCCGGTGTCATACGTCCAAGCTCCATCTCCCTCTGCACCACTGTCTGATCCACAGTGATCTGCTGCATATTGTCTTTCAGCAGATATATCCTGGAATCCCCAACATTGACCGCATAATATAAATTGTCAATCAGCAGAAGAGCTACCGCAGTGGTGCCCAGACTCACGTGGCAGTCCAATCCATAATCTGTGATCTTCTTATTTTGTTCCAGTATAAGTTTTGTCCAGCTCTCCCGAAGGCGGTTTGGATCAATTCCTGTATAAAGAAGTTTTGGGAATTCTGTATGGAACCATCCGGCAAATGCCTTTATTAATATAGCACTGGCGACCTCACCTTTTGCGAGGCCGCCCATACCATCACAGATTACGCCCAGGAGCACCTGGCCGTAATCTGTTGCAGCAGTTTCCATAAACAATGAATCCTGATTGGTTTTCTTTTTAATTCCAACGTCCGTATGGACAGCAGATATATAATTCATAATATTCCCGTCCTTATCCCAGATGGAATTCAAATTCTTCATCAGACAGACGCAGAATGTCATTATCTGATAAAGCTTTTTCCTCACCCGGATTCACTTTCATACCATTAATAAAGGTATAGTTTGTGGAGTTCATATCTGCGGCCATGTACTGTGAACCCTTTCTGCTGATCCTCGCATGACATCTGCTGACCGATGTATTGTCATCCACACAGTAATTCACTCTTCTTCTCTCTTTTCCAATTGTAAATACAGGGCCGGTGATCATGATCCGCTCTCTGTTTTTACGCCGAATCAGATATGCCCCTGCATTGGCACTTGCGCCTAATACAGTTGTCTCTCCTGCGCCTTCATTCAGTACGCTTGTCTCCCCATTTTCGCCGTAGCCTGAAGGTGTTGTGGGCGGTGTGGGCTGGGGCGGCACAGGCGAACCGCCTCCGCCGGATGGAAGGTTTCTGGCAGGTACAGGCTGTTTTTTATTTCCTTTAGAAACCAGTACAATAATAACCACAATAACAACGATCGCCGCGGCTACCCCACCAACAATAACCCAAAGCCAAATTCCTAAACCACTTTGCTCTTCCAATTGTTTTAACGCATTATCGAGTTCCTGTGTGCTTTTGTCTACCATTTCCTGTGACATTTCATCATCTGCTGCCACATCTTTTGCATCTTCCAATTTCACTTCCAGAACGCCCATGCTCTCTTTGGTATACTTGGAGGCGTCTACTTTTTCAGCCTCTGCTATCTTGGATTCCAGGGAGGATTTGTTGACTTCCTCTTTTTCAGGTTCCTTGTTTTTCTCCCCCTCCTCCTGTTGACCATTTAAATCTGTATTGTCATTGTTAGATACAATTTTATCAACCGGTACTGTTTCTCCTGCACTATTATAAGTAACCCCAATGGCATCGAGCAGCTTCTTGATGTCATTGATCTCCATTGCATAATAATACTCATCCCCATTTGTCCTAAACTGGTTAATACCAATTACCTGACCACTTATATTGAGAAGCGGACCGCCTGAATTACCCCCGGATAGTTTCG
>Ga0137309_102822_pt1 | contig 9955 bp, 8 predicted proteins | sample NAcewiD2O_June_FD_97179 | JGI IMG/M metagenome (GOLD analysis project Ga0137309, IMG submission 97179) | Mouse cecal microbial communities from Vienna, Austria - N-Acetylneuraminic amended D2O_June | ecosystem: Host-associated > Mammals > Digestive system > Large intestine > Cecum | place: Austria...
TCAGGGCAGGAGGGATGACGATGCGTATCTTTTCCCGTAAAAACACGTTTGCCAATATAATTATCTCCTATCTCATTGTGCTGGTGATCCCGCTGATTTTTGGCGTGTCCTTTTTTGTGACAACCTTGGGTATTACCCGGAGAAGCGTGGATGAGGCCAACCTGTCTGTACTGGACAATATGCGGGACAATGTGAACATCAACCTTTCGGGCATTAGCAACATGATGCGTGCCCTGCTTAACGACAATGCCATCACCAGCCTGTCCAACAAGGCCGGCTATACGCCCCAAGACTACAATATGATGGACCGATTACAGAATATCCTTTCTATCTCCCTGGTTTCCAACGCCTATATTGATGACATCCTGATTTACTTCCACAAGTCGGATTTTGTGCTGAGCAGCAAAAGCTACCTGCACTATATTGGGGATATGACCGGCTATTCCTCGACGGTGGGACTGGACATCGCCGACTTTATTGAGCAGGTGAGCATCACCGGCAACTATACCCTGCGGCTGGTGGATTCCAACACGGGCCCTGCGGCGTTTATTACCGCCCTGGGTACCTCCCGCACCGGCACCAATGACGTGGTGACCATTTTGGTACGGCTGAAATCCAGCCTGCTGGCGGATATGATGGTTTCGGACGATTGTTCTACTTTTTTGGTGGACGCCTCGGACAATACCCTGCCTGCCCAAAAGGGGGCATGGGTGCGCAAAGAGAATGGCGCCTGGACCTTGGAGGGGGACAGTGGCGGCAGCCAGCGGATTGAAACCGAAGACCATATGTTTCAGATTTGTTATGTCCGGTTTGTGCCCTCAAGGATCTACTTCCAGAACTTTTCTACGGTATGCCTGCTCTTTGTGGCTTTTCTTGTGCTTTGCCTGGGCTGCGGGCTGCCCCTGGCGGTTTCCACTGCCCGGCGGAGTTACCATCCCATTCAGGAGATCCTGTCTTTAGTACCGCAGCCCCATGGTACCCAGGATGTGGATGATTACCGGGTGATCCGCTCCTCCCTGACCGCTTTGCTGCAAAAAACGGAGGACTATAAGGTGGAGCGGGACAACCGGGCCATTACCCTGCGCAGTTACCTGCTGTACCGGCTGCTGAACGGCGCGGATATGAAGGAAAGCACCTTTCTGGCAGAGTGCCGCAAGTGTGAAGTGCCTTTTGAGAACACCTGTTTTTTGCTGATGGGGTTCTCCATAGAAAACGGCAGCAACCTGTTTTTTGAGCAGAACGACAGCGTAAACGAGGATATCTCCCATTTCCTGTCTGTGGCCATTACCAGTGTGCTGCGGGATGTGTTTACGGAGGATTACAGCTTTTTTACAGCGGAGTTTAAGGATGCCTGGTATGTGGTGGTGAATGTAAATGCCCGGCTGGACCGGGAGGTAGTGGTGGATGAAATTAAGAAAAGCTGCCTGATGGCCGCCGGCCGGCTTGACGCGGATTTCCGTGTGATCGTTTCCATTGCCGTGAGCAATGTGCATACGGGGTACCAGAAGATCCGCCGCTGCTATGCAGAGGTGGAGGAGATCGCCCGGCAGCAGGAATGCCAAAAGCACTCGGCCTATGTGACCCACTACAATGAACTGGCCCGCCTGAAACAGGAGGCGGATATGCAGGCGCCCGGCCGCCTGGCGCCTTCTGTTTCGGGAACCAAAAAGGAGAGCAAAAAAGGGGTAAATGTCCAGGAGATCAGCGCCTACATTGACGAGCATTACTCGGAGCCGGATTTGACTGTGGGCGCCCTCTCGGAGCGGTTCCACATGACGGCCGCGAACCTGTCCCTGTTGTTTAAGCGGCGGCTGGGGCTGCCACCGCTGGAATACATCCAGCTTAAGCGGGTCAGCGAGGCAAAATCGCTTTTGGACACCACCCAGATGAAGGTTTCCGACATCGCCAAAAGTGTAGGATACTATGACTCCCGCCCGCTTATCCGGGCTTTCCGGAGGATAGAGGGGGTTAGCCCCGCCGAATACCAGGAGCAGAAACGGCCTGGATAGCCCTTGCTGAAAAAGCCCAGAAACACCATGAGCCTGTTTTCATAAAGAAAACAGGCTCATTTTTATCATGTAGTAAGCCATAATTTAACTTGTGGGAGGGCGTTTTTTTACAAAAACGGTATATATCCTCCATGTTTTGTAAAAATGCGGCCTGTTTTTGCTAATTATAGACGAATTGTGAAGAAAAAGTTAAGGGGATGCGAGATTGTGTATTTTGCACAAGCTAAATTCTGACTATTTAACAAATTTATTGTTTGTGCTAGAATGGGGCCAGGCTGAAAGACAGAAACCTAAATGGCAAGCAGACATACCCAAATTCACATGGAAAGGAGGGCGGAACCTTGGCCTTTCTGCCGGCGGCACCGGCGGGACGCTTTTCCACTGCCGAAAACGGCACAGATCAAAAGCTTTACACAATGTAACACAACACAGCATGACTGAAAGCACACGAAAAGAAAGGATGGAAGCTATATTATGAAAAAACGGTTTTTATTAAAAGTCTGCTGCGGCATCCTCGCTTTGGCAATGCTTGCCGGGTGCGGCAACAGCAGCTCCAGCAGTAGCGGCCAGTCCAGTTCCAGCACGGTTTTGACCTCCAGCGCCGAAAGCACACCGGAGAGCAGTGAAACCAATGGGACAGAGGAAAAGCTGCCCCTGACGGAACAGACTCTGCCGGTCTCTGACGAGAAAGTGACGCTTTCCTATTGGCGGGTATGGTCCAACGATTACACGCCCGACTTTAACGAGTACCAGGTCAACAAGGAAATGGAAGAACTGACCAATGTGAAGATCGAGTTCACCACCGTGGCCTCCTCCATTGGCAAAGAGAAGTTCGGTATTTTGCTGGCATCCCAGGATCTGCCGGACATGATAGAGAACAACGTGGCCTATCCCGGCGGCGGTGAGAAGGCCATCAGCGACGGCATTTATATTGATATGGCCCCCTATGTGGCGGACTATATGCCCACCTACCGGGCCCTGCGGGAGTCTGACGAAACCGTGCGGAAGATGACGGTTTCTGATACCGGGAAGATGTGGGGCATTTACCCCCTGTTCTGCAACAACGATATGGAGCTTTGTGCCGAGCCCTCCTGGATCGGTATGGTAATCCGCCAGGATTGGCTGGACGGCCTGAAACTGGAGCAGCCCCATACCATCGACCAGTGGCACACCGTGCTGACCGCCTTTAAAGAACAGAAAGGCGCCGAGGCCCCGCTGCTGCTTTCCAAGACCGGCATTATGCCCTATGACTACTTCCTCTCTGCCTTTGGGGTGAAATCGGAGTTCTACCGGGACGGCAGCACGGTGAAGTATGGCCCCATTGAAGAGGGCTACCGGCAGTATCTGGAACTGATGGCCCAGTGGTACGAAGAGGGCCTGGTGGACCAGAACTTTATCTCCAACGAGATCACCAGCAACGCGCCGAAGGATTATATTGCTACGGGTAAGTCCGGCGTGGCCACCTACTCCTGGGCCGGTACCGGGAACTACCTGTATGAAACCGGCAGCAGCACGGACGCCAACATCAACTGGCAGCCCATTACCGGACCTGTGTTGAAGGAAGGGGAGGTCTGCCAGGCCCGCAACATCAGCTATATTGCCATTCAAACGCCGGTGTCCGTGACCAGCTCCTGCGAGTACCCGGAAGTGGCCGCCAAGTGGCTGGATTACCAGTATACAAAGGACGGCTTTATTGCCAACAGCTTTGGCGACTCGGAATGCTATACCGTGGACGGGGAAAGGAACTATGCTTTCACCGATAAGATCATGAACGGCGAGCATGGCATTGACCCCCAGAACGAGCAGTTCTGCTACCGCCGGAAGGACTTCCCTGGCCTGGTGAGCTGGAAGGTGTACGACCTGACCAACCCTGCCCAGCGCCTGGCCGCCCGGGAGGTGTATGACTCGGACGGCACGGACCTGGTGCTGCCCAAGATTGAGATGACCGACACCGAAGGGAATGAGTACAACGCCCTGTATACCGATATACAGACCTTTGTACAGGAAAAGACGGCTGCCTATATTATGGGGTCGGAGTCCCTGGATAGCTTTGACAGCTTTGTGGAAACCATTAAGGGCATGAACATTGACCGCTGCATTGAGATTCAGCAGGCGGCCCTGGAGCGCTATGACGCCCGCTAACCTTTTATAGAAACGTTCTTCTTTACAGGAATGCACCTGGTTGGAGGTTCTCTCCCCGCATATAGCGGGGAGAGGGCGCCCAGCCAGACACATTCCCCGGCATGACGCGAAACCACTAAACTTTGATTTGGACGGGAGATCATCATGAAATTATTACATAACATTGCTCTGGATTTCCGGAGGAATAAGGTGATCTATTTCTTGTGTATTCCTATTGTCGTGTGGTATATCCTGTTTCACTATATCCCCATGGGGGGAATCGTGATCTCCTTCCAAAATTATACCCCCGCATTAGGTCTGGCCAAAAGCCCGTGGATCGGCTTTGATAATTTTATCCGTTTCTTTACGGGGGAATATGCTTTCCGGCTGATCCGCAACACCTTTATGCTCAGCCTTTTGGACTTGCTTTTCAACTTCCCGGCGCCTATCCTTTTTGCCCTTTTGCTCAACGAGGTGCACAACCGCGCATTCCGCAGGAGCATCCAGACCATCAGCTATATGCCCTACTTTGTTTCTATGGTGGTTATGTGCGGCATTATTGTGGACTTTACCCAGAGTGGTGGGCTGATCTCTGACGCGGTGGCCTTCCTAACCGGGGGCAAGGCCCAAAACCTGCTGGGCAATAAAGACTATTTCCGAACGATCTACACCGTGTCCAGCATATGGCAGGGGCTGGGCTACGGCAGCATCATCTATCTGGCGGCCTTGTCCGGCGTAAACCAGGATCTGTACGAGGCTGCGAAAATAGACGGGGCCGGCAGGTGGAAACAGACCATCCACGTGACCCTGCCCTCAATCTCCAGCACGATTGTCATCATGTTCATTATGAAGATGGGGACCATGCTTTCTGTGGGCTCGGAAAAGGTACTGCTGCTGTACTCCCCGGCTATTTACCAGACCGCGGATGTGATTAGCACTTATGTTTACCGCAACGGCTTTGAAACCTACGATTACGGTTTCAGCACGGCGGTGGGCCTGTTCAACTCCGTTGTAAACACCGTATTTCTGGTTTCTGCGAATTTCCTGTGCAAAAAATATACAGAAACCAGCCTGTTTTAAGGGGAGGGCTATTGTATGGTTGGAAAACTTACCCCAGGCAGGGTTTTGTTCAATATCCTTAATACCTGCCTGATGATCTTTATAGCCCTTTGCTGTGTGATTCCCCTTTGGCACGTGGTGATTGCTTCCATCAGTGACCCCGGCATGGTAGAGGCCCACACGGGTATCATCCTGTGGCCCCTGGGCAAGCCCTCTATCAATGGATACCTGTACTTGGGGCGCTACCCAAAAATCTGGCGGGGCTATGCCCATACCGTCTTTTATGTGGTGGCCCAGTGCCTAATCTCCTGCGTGCTGGTGCTGCTGGCCGGGTATGTGCTTTCCCGCAAGCGGTTCCGCTACCGCAATGTGCTATCGGGATTTATCACATTTACCATGCTGTTTAACGGCGGTATGATTCCCACCTACCTGGCGGTACAGCGCCTGGGGCTTATTGACACCTATGCGGCCATGCTGCTGCCCGGCGCCATGAGCGTGTTCAACATTATCATCATGAAAACATCCATTGCCCAGATACCAGACAGCCTGGAGGAATCTGCCCGGATTGACGGCGCGGGGGAAATGACCATCCTATTCCGTATTATCCTGCCCCTTTGCAAGGCCACTTTCGCGGTGATCATCCTCTTTGTGGCTGTGGGCAAATGGAACGAGTGGTTTTCTGCCCTGCTGTACCTGAATGACGAGAGCAAGTACCCCCTGCAGATGGTGCTGCGGGATATCCTCATCAACCTGACCACCATAAAGGCGGACCGGATTACCGGGGATATGGCCAACCAGCAGATGGAACTTTATAAGGTTCTGATGCGCTACTGTTCTATTGTGGTGGCGACGCTGCCCATCCTGTGCATTTACCCCTTTGTGCAGAAATATTTCGTGGCGGGTGTGATGATCGGGTCCATCAAGGAATAAAGGGTGGGCGTGGTGAAAAATCGAGTTTGTTAGGAGGCATACGGTGAACGGAAAAGAGAGAGCGGATTGGCTGGCGCTTATCCAGTGGGAAATCTCCCCGGCCTTGGGCTGTACCGAGCCGGTAGCCGCGGCTCTTTGCGCGGCAGGGGCTGCCTCTATGCTGTCCGGAAGGCCGGAACGGATCGCCCTGGAGGCCAGTGAATACATTTTGAAAAACGCTATGAACGTAGGCATTCCGGGTACCCATGCCGTGGGGCTGGAAATGGCCTGCGCGCTGGGTGCCGCTTTGGCCCAGCCAGAAAAGGGACTGCTGGTACTAAAGGGCCTTACCCCAGAACAAAAGGAATTTGCCCAAAGCCTGGTGGACCAGGGCCGTGTGAAGGTTTCCAAGGCCGGGGCCGGGGAAAAAGTTTACCTGCGGTCTGTGGCGGAGGGGGGCGGCCACCGGGGGGAGGCTGTTATCTCCGGAAACCACGGGCATTTTTCCCGGATGCTGCGGGACGGGCAGGTGGTTTCTACGGATGATCACGCCTTTGGGGGCGGAAAACCGGCGGAGGCCGGCACGGGCTTGACGGTAGCCGGTATCTGGGCGTTCATCCAGGAGAGCCGGGAGGAGGACTTCCGCTTTTTGGATGAGGCGATTGCCCTGAACAAGGCCGCGGCCCAAGAGGGTCTGAACGGCAGCTATGGCTTGCAGGTGGGACAAAGCCTTCTGGAAGGCGACCCAGTCGGGCTGCTGGGGGACGGCCTGGCCAACCGGGCGGCTGCCGTTACCGCAGCGGCTGCGGACGCTAGGATGTCCGGCTGCGAAAAGCCGGTGATGAGCGTGGCCGGCAGCGGCAACCAGGGGCTTACCGCCACCTTGCCGGTTATTGTACTTACAGAGGAAGGTCCTGCCGCTTTCCGTGAAAAGCAGCGGCGGGCGTTGGCGCTGAGCATTTTGGTCACGATCCACGCCAAGGAGTTCCTGGGGAAACTTTCGGTATTGTGCGGCTGCTCCATCGCGGCGGCCATTGGGGTGACGGCCGCTGTGGTATACCTGTACGGCGGCACACAAAAGTAGGCGGAGTTGGGCATCAAGACCATGACGGCAGACATTTCCGGGATGATTTGCGATGGGGCCAAGCCGGGTTGCGCATTGAAAATTGCCACATCGGTGAATGTGGCGATGCGGGCGGCCTCTATGGCCTGTATGAACCGTGGCGCGGGTGGCCACGATGGGATTGTTGACCAGGATGTTGAGATGACTTTAAAGAATTTAGGCGACTTAGGTACATTAGGGATGAGCGGCACGAACCTGGTGATTTTGGAGATGCTGCTTAAGAAACAAAACTGAAAGGAGTATATTTTGGTATGAACAAAGTAGAGAGAATGCAGGCGGTATTTGAAAACCGGGCACCTGATCGGGTGCCGGTGGGATTCTGGTTCCATTACCCCAAAGAGCTGACCATGGACGAAAGGGCCCAGGCCCATGTAGACCTGTGCCGGGAGGTGGGAACGGATATCATCAAGGTAATGGACGACAGCTTTGGGCAGTTCTTTACCCAGGGTATTCAGATCACCCGCCCCTCTGACTGGCGGAAAATACGGCTGCCCGGCAAGGATTGCGCCCACTACCGGGGAATGACAGAGCTGATCCAGCGGGTGCTGGAAAAATCGGGTGGGGAGGCGATGGTGTTCCCCACTGTGTGGAGCCCCTTTAAGGTTGCGTCCTTTACCTATCTCTGCTCCGGCAGCACGGATCAGAAGTTTATGGAGCACTGCAAGGAGGACCCGGAATCGGTGCTGGAGGGCGTAAAGGCCCTGGCGGAAACCCTACAGGAGTGGACCAGGGATTATCTGGAACTGGGCAGCAGCGGCATCTATTACTCCGGCCAGTTCAGCGAGCCCCAGCGGTTTGACGAGGAGACCTGGGCCCGGCTGGTCAAGCCTTCCGACTTGGCGGTGCTGGGAGTGACAAAGGAGATTGCCGGCAAGTACAATATCGTCCATATCTGCGGCGAGGTGGAGTTTGGGTTCCAGTCCTCTCCCCGGCGTTACGCGGGCTACCCGGGCGACCTGTTTAACTGGGACGTCCACCGTACAGACCTGCCTTTGGAAGAGGGCCGCAAGGTGTTCCAAAAGCCCATTTTGGGCGGACTGGATAACCACGGAGCCCTGATTGAGGGCAGCCTGGAGGAGATCCGGCAGGAGGTCAAGCAGATTATCGGCAGTATGGGGAAACAGGGTTTCATGCTGGGCGCCGACTGTACGGTTCCCGCCTCTATTGCATGGGAACGGCTGAAAGCAGCGGTGGAAACCGCAGCCAGCCTGTAAAGGGGGCCGCGCTATGAGAGAGATAACCCTAGGGGGCGCCTTGCAGGCCCCAGCCATTGCTCTGGGTTGTATGCGCATGGCCGCCCTGGACAAGGCCGGGGCGAACCGCCTGCTGCATACAGCCCTGGAAAACGGCGTGAACTTCTTCGATCACGCGGACATTTATGGGGGTGGGCAGTCTGAGCGGCTGTTTGCCGGGGCGCTGCCCATGAGCCCGGCTATGCGGGAAAAGGTGCTGCTCCAGTCCAAATGTTCCATTCTGCCGGGCCTGGCCTATGATTGCTCCAAGGAGCATATCCTGGGGTCTGTGGACGGTATTTTGGAGCGGCTGGACACCGAATACCTGGATGTGCTGCTGCTCCACCAGCCGGATGCCTTGGTAGAGCCTGAGGAAGTGGCAGAGGCTTTCCACAGCCTTAAGGAGGCCGGGAAGGTGCGCCATTTCGGCGTCAGCAACCACAACCCGGGGCAGATTGCCTTGCTGGAGCAGGCTTGTGGCGGGAAACTGGTTATAGACCAGCTACAGATGAGCATAGCCCACTGCCTTGCTATTGACGCGGGGCTGAATGTTAACATAGAGAACAGCTTTGCTGTGGATCGGGACGGGGACATTTTGAATTACTGCCGCCTTCATGGTATAACCATCCAAGCCTGGTCCCCCTTCCAGTACGGGATGTTCCAGGGGACTTTCCTGGGCAGCGATAAGTACCCGGAGCTTAATGAGAAGATCAACCGGTTGGCCGAGAAATATGACACTACCCCCAATGCGATTGCCATTGCCTGGCTCCTGCGGCATCCGGCAAAGATACAGGCCATTGTGGGAACCACAAATGCCGGGCGGCTGGAGGGAATCTGCAAAGCAAGCGAGATCACCCTTACCCGGCTGGAATGGTACAGCCTTTATATGGCGGCGGGAAAATCCTTGCCGTGACCGGGTACCGGCACAGGTAAAGGGGCAGGCTGGTAAGCCAATAGGCAGGGAGATACGGGCCCTCTCAGGAACGCTATTAGATTTTACGTGCTAGGTACTATGAGCGGCACGATATATAATACACGGCACAGTATATCTTGCGGACTCAGGAAAACTGTGCTATACTATAAAAAAGGATATCAAAAATGGAGGAGCGGTCAGTATGCAGGAATTTTTCATTCCCAGCGACGGAATCAAGCTTCACGCCAAGCTGGAAAAACCCCAGAACACGGAAAAATGCCCCCTGGCTATCGTGATTCATGGCTTCACAGGACATATGGAAGAGCGTCATATCGTGGCGGTGTCCCAGGCCATGAACGAGATGGGCGTAGCCACCCTGCGGGTGGAGATGTACGGCCACGGCCAAAGCGAGGGCCGCTTTGAGGACCACACCCTCTACAAATGGGTCACCGGCGCGCTGGCGGTGGTGGACTACGCCAAGACCCTGGACTTCGTTGACAGCCTATACCTCTGCGGCCACTCCCAGGGCGGGCTGCTGACCATGCTGGTGGCGGGCATGAAGCGCGATGACTTCAAGGCCATCATCCCC
>Ga0137309_102830_pt1 | contig 9922 bp, 12 predicted proteins | sample NAcewiD2O_June_FD_97179 | JGI IMG/M metagenome (GOLD analysis project Ga0137309, IMG submission 97179) | Mouse cecal microbial communities from Vienna, Austria - N-Acetylneuraminic amended D2O_June | ecosystem: Host-associated > Mammals > Digestive system > Large intestine > Cecum | place...
TCCGCATATCCCTCATCCTTACTGTCTTTTTGATAACTGGCATCAGCCTGTAACAGTTTCAATACGGATTCGTCTTTTAATTTCTCTGCTGCTATCTTCACCAGTTCTTTAAATTCCTTATCGTACATCACTTCCCCCTACAAGCTCTACTCTTAATTTTTTTATAGGTGCATGGATAACCTTAAAAATAAGTTCGTCAACGCAGTCTGTATATCTGCCTTGCTGTATGAGCTGATTTTTCAGTTCCACAAGGCTATGTAACAAAATGCTCCGTTCCCCACTATCCACATACAAATGATTTTTCTTTTCTCTCATAAAGTCCACCATCCTTTTTTGATTTCATTATATAGACGGATAGCAGAATGTTCAAAGCTGCAAATTGGATCAAAAAAATAAGCGTACCACTATCTCTAATGATACGCCTATCCCGTTCAATTTCTAAGAGCCTGTTGCCCGCTTTTTATCAGCAAGGTGGACACTACATAGACACGTTGATTGCCCAAACCCTTTATTTTCCGTTTGTGTTCCCACACCCGATATCAACTACCACCGAAACGTCAAAGTAGTTTTTGAGGTGCTTATTTCGGATTTTTTCACCCTCCGAAGTGAACATGAAATGCTTCGCAAAGTGCCTAAAATAAAGGATTTCTACGAGGTTTTCTTTTGTATCAACACAATAGTCTCCACATGCTGCGTATGAGGGAACATATCTACTGGCTGGATGGCCTGGACGCGGTAATCCTTTTGCAGAAGCTTTAGGTCTCGGGCCAGAGTTTCGGGGTTGCAGGAGATGTACACCACCCGCCGGAGGGCTAGGGCGCACAGGGCCTTCAGGAAAGCTGCGCTGGCCCCGGCCCGGGGCGGATCCATAAAAACTACATCGCAAGGCTCTTTCTGGGAGGCCATTTCTTCCATGAAATTCCCGGCGTCAGCGCAGGTGAAATAGATGTTTTTCACTTGGTTTTCCTTGGCGTTGCCAATAGCGTCCCGGACTGCGTCCCGGTTCACCTCCACCCCCAGCACCTGGCCTGCGCCGTTTTTGGCGGCAATCAGCCCGATGGTGCCAATGCCGCAGTAGGTGTCCAGCACCTTTTCCTTCCCGGTAAGCCCAGCAAACTCTATGGCCTGCTGGTAGAGCGTCTGGGTTTGCAGGGGGTTTATTTGGTAAAAGGACTTGGCGGAAATGCGGAACCGGCAGCCGCACAGCTCATCCACAATAAAGCCTGGGCCATACAGCACCTTTTCCTGCCTGCCCAGCACCAGGGAGGTGCGCATGTCGTTTATGTTCTGTATCACAGTGGTGATTTCCGGATGCCTTTTCAGCAGCTCTGCCAGGAAATGCTTTTTTGCCGGAAAGACAGGCGTGCCGGTTACCAGCACCACCATAATTTCCCCGGTGCCAAAGCCTCTTTTTACCAGCACATGGCGCAGGAATCCCCGGCCGGTGTCCTCGTCGTAAGGGGTCAGCTTAAAGCCTTTCAGCATCCCCCGGAGTGTGCAGATGATTTCATCTGCCTTCTCGTCCTCAATCTGGCAGGAATCCACTGGCACCACCCGGTGGGTGCTGGACTGGTACACCCCGGAAATGGCCCTGCCCCGCCGCTTGTCCCAAGCAAAGGCGGCCTGCACCTTGTTGCGGTAGTGCCAGGGGTGCTCCATCCCTATAATGGGGCGCACCTTCCCAAAGGATCCCAGCAGCTTTTGGCAGCGGGCCTGCTTCCACTGGAGCTGCCGCTCATAGGAGAGATTTTGAAGCTGGCAGCCCCCGCATTTTTTATATACCGGGCAAGGCTCCATGCCTGCGCCCCCTTTCGTTTTTTACGCTGGCAGATCCTTACACCAAAGCCTGCAGGGCAGGGAAGGGAGCAAGGCTCCGCTTGAGGATGCCATGGATCTGGGCGATAGCCACCCCGTAGTTTACCACAGGCACGCCGGCCTGCTGGGCGTAGGCCAGGCGGTGCTGCATTTCCTTTTCGTTGAGCATACAGCCGCCGCAATGGACAATCAGGGCATATTGGTGTAAGTCCTCCGGGAACTCCCCGCCGGAGGTGAAGTGGAATTCCGGCTCTGCCCCGGAAAATTCCCGTATCCATCCCGGCAGCTTCACAGTGCCGATATCCCCGCACTGGCGGTGGTGGGTACAGCCCTCAGAGATGAGCACCTTGTGGCCGTCCTGGAGGGATTTCAGCTTTGCCGCCCCCTGCACCAGGGTTTCCAAGTCCCCTTTATAGCGGGCAAAGAGGATGGAAAAGGAAGTGAGCTGCACATCCTCCGGGGTGTCCTTTGCCACCCGCCCGAAGGCCTGGGAATCTGTGATAATGAGCCGGGGCTTTTTTCCAAGGCCGACAAGCAGCCCCTTCAATTCCTCCGGCTGGCAGGCCGCAAAGGCACAGCGGGCGTCCAGAATATCCCGCATGGTCTGCTGCTGGGGGAGAATCAGCCGGCCCTTGGGGGCGGCCTCGTCTATGGGCATTACCAACACCACAAGATCGCCGGGGGAAAGCAAGTCCGCCACAATGCGCTTTTCATTTTTCTCTGCCTTTAACAGCGCGCCCAGCTTTTCCTTCAGTTCCCCCACGCCCTCCCCAGTGAGGGCGCTGACGTAAAGCCCTTTTTCCGGGAGAGGCCTGCGCCCTGAGAGCAGATCAGCCTTGTTGCAGGCCAGGAGGTAGGGCAGCTTTTTTTCCTCAAACAGGCTTATCAGCTCGTTTTCAGCGGGGGAAAGCCCCTGGGCGCTGTCTGTAACCAATACGGCGATATCGGTCTGCCTGAGTATCTGCCGGGCTTTTTCCACCCGCAGCGCGCCTAAATCCCCCTCGTCGTCCAGGCCTGGGGTGTCGATTATGACAACCGGGCCTAAGGGCAAAAGCTCCATGGCTTTTTTCACCGGGTCAGTGGTGGTGCCCTTTACCTCCGACACCACCGAAAGGGCCTGGCCCGTCACCGTGTTCACCAGGCTTGATTTTCCCGCATTGCGCAGCCCAAAAAAGCCGATATGGGGCCGCTCGGCGGAAACTGTTGCGTTCAGGCTCATGTTCGCTCACTCCTTTTCCTGGTCCAGGTTTTCTGTATACAGCTCCGTATAGCCGCACCGGGGGCACACGGCTGCTTGCAGCCTGGAGACTTCCTTCGCGAAAAAGCGTCCCTGTTTCCCCAGCTTTACCTGATAGCCGTGGCCTCCGTCCAGCAGGACATAGCCTTCTTCCATCTCGGTGTTGCAGCGCAGGCATTTTCTCATGATTTTTCTCCTTTTGTGGCCGTGAAAGAACGGATAAAATAATCTTCCCCCGCCTTTTCTATGACCAGTTCTTTCCCGTACTCCTCCGAAACAAAGCGGTACATATCCCCTTCTTTCCAGCCCTTTTCGCACTGGAAGGTGCCGGGGGCGAAATCGCTGGTGAAATTGTAGAAGCAGCCATATTTTTCCAGATAGACGACCTTGCTGGTATCCTTCAGGTCGTCCACCGTGATACCGGCATATTTTTTCAGCAGCGCCGATATCTCCTCCTTTTTAAAACGGTGGACAGGGATAATAAAGTCTGCGGTCGCGGGAGGGCTTCCCATCCCCATGCCCAGTATGTCCTCATAGCCCTCCAGACCGGGGTACTCTCCTTCCTTTGCCGCTGCCATTACGTCATCGTATTCCTCTACCTCTATGCACCCCACAGCGGTCTGTGCAGGGCAGTACCGCAGAAACTCCACAAAGTCCAGATCCCGCACGTCGGTGTATTCGCTGGTAAAAAAGCAGCTAATCTCCGAAGCGTACCGAGTGTTATCCCCATACCGGACAGACGCAAAGGCTTCGTTGGCCTTCTCAATTTCCTCCGGCGTCAGGGTGACCGCTTCCTCCTCCGGCGCGGCCTCCGATACTTGTGAAGAAGCCGGGGCGCTGCTGGGTGGCGGCGCGGAAAGCTCTGTCTTTGTGCATCCTCCTAAGACCAGCAGGCAGGCGCACAAGCACAAGGATAAAAATTTTTTTCCCATACGTTTTCCCTCCCAATAAGTGTTTTTATCAGGATACCATGCCCGCCACCCGGTGTCAATCAGAACCTAAAGTCCCGGCGGTTGGAATTCTTGATGTCCTTTATATTCTGCTCCGCAATCTCACGTACCTTGTCCTTGGGGATGCGCTTTAACTCCTCTTCCACCATCTTATAGCCCACTTCTCTGGTTTTCTCCGAGGCATAGTCCTCCAGATATTCCGACAGGGTCATGAGGGCGTTGGGGTGGCAGCAGTTCAAAATCTGGCCGGATTTGCACAGGCTCATAAAGCGGTCGCCAGTGCGGCCCTCCCGGTAGCAGGCGGTGCAGAAGGAGGGGATGTGCCCGTTTTCCATCAGCCAGCACACCACCTCGTCCAGGGTGCGCTGGTCGGATACGTCAAACTGCTCTGTGTCGTGGGGGCGTTCTTCCTCCGTATAGCCGCCTACAGAGGTGCGGGAGCCGCCGCTTACCTGGGAGATGCCCAGCCGCAAAAGCTTGCTGCGCACTTCCTCTGTCTCCCGGGTGGAGATAATCATGCCGGTGTAGGGCACAGCCAGGCGGATGCAGGCGGTAATTTTGGCGAAAATTTCGTCGTCAATGCCGTTGTCGAACTGATCGGGGTCGATGTCGTCAGCCCGCTTTAGCCGGGGCACGCTGATGGTGTGAGGCCCAACGCCATGAACGGCCTCCAGGTGCTCGGCGTGCATAATAAGCCCCGCAAATTCGTATTTATACATTTCCAGGCCAAACAGCACGCCCAGGCCCACGTCGTCAATGCCGCCCTCCATGGCCCTGTCCATGGCTTCGGTGTGGTAGTCATAGTCGTGCTTGGGGCCGGTGGGGTGCAGCTCCAGGTAGCTCTCCTTGTGGTAGGTTTCCTGGAACAGGATGTATGTGCCGATGCCCGCCTCCTTCAGCTTCCGGTAGTTCTCCACCGTGGTGGCGGCAATGTTTACGTTCACCCGGCGGATGTCGCCGTTTTTGTGGTGGACGCTGTAGATGGTCTTGATGCAGTCTAAAATATACTCGATGGGGTTGTTCTTGGGATCTTCCCCGGCTTCAATGGCCAAGCGCTTGTGGCCCATGTCCTGCAGGGCGATAACCTCTGCCTTTACCTCCTCCTGGGTCAGCTTTTTCCGGGGGATGTGTTTGTTTTTCAGGTGGTAGGGGCAGTAAACACAGCCGTTGACGCAGTAGTTTGAAAGGTACAGGGGCGCGAAAATGACGATGCGGTTGCCGTAAAAGGCCAGCTTGATTTCCTCGGCAATTTCGTACATCTTCTTGATTTTTTCCGGGATTTCGCAGGCCAGCAGGACAGAGGCCTCCCGGTGGGTAAGCCCGGCGCAGACATAGCCTGTTTCGGTTTTTCGGGGGCGGGCCTTTTCCAGAATCTGGTCAATAAGCGCCGCGTTGTCCTTGTTCTCTTCAGCATAAGCCAAAGTCTCCCGGATTTCCCCGTCGTTAATGAACTCCTCAGCCTTTAAAGATTTCGGGTCGTACTTTGCCATTTTGCATTTCTCCTTTTCTTTGGGGCAGCGCAGGCGCTTAGGAAAGCGCCGCCTTAGCCTCAGAATTTTGATGGTTTCAGGTTTATATTGTCCCCTTGCCCGGCGCATACCGTTCAAGGAACCCTTCTATAGTTTGAATGTTTTCTTCCAGCACCGCCCGGTACACATCCATGGAGCGGAATTTTTCAAAAGAGTACAGGCCCCGGGCAAGCAGCCCACGCTTCATCTCTGTGATGCTCTCCCGCTGGGCAGGCGTGGCCCGGGCGGCTATGCCGTCGCAGAGGGTCTCGGCCTTTTCAATGGTTTCCCGGTCGAAAAACCACAGGTCAAAGTTCCACTTTTCCCCGTCTATCATGGCCTCAAAGCCCTGGAACCACACGGTTTTCCCCTCGCCGTCCGCTTCCTCCCTGGCCTCATACCAGACGGGATGGAAGGCGTCCATCACAAACCTTGTCAGGCGGTACAGCTTTTCTAAATCCATGCCGTCGTTTTCAATGTCGATGTCAATATCGTTCCAGGCCATCATATCCATGCGCAGGCTGCCAATGATGTGGGGCGTGCCGTATGCTTTCAGATGCTCCAGCAGCCCGGAGGCTTGCAGGATGTGCTCCGCCTTTTCTCTCAGGGTCATATGGCATCCTCCTGTCCATATTTCTCCGCCATTTCCCCACAGCTTTCTGCAAAAAGCGTTCCGGCTGCCGCCATCACTTCCTCGTGAGGCAGGGCGGGGAAGGCCTCCCGCTTTCGGCCCAGAAGCCGTTCCATGCCAGCGGCAATGCGGACCGCCGCCCGGGCGTGGCCGTTTGCCTTATTCCTGTCGTCTGCTTGCTGCGCAAAGGAGGTGAGCAGATCCCTTTCTTTAGAATAAACCAGCTCCACCAGCTTGGCCCGGTATTCCAAATCTTCATTGCTCATGTCCGGATATCTTGCCAAATCCGCTGCGTGCTGGGCCTCGTGTTTCAGCAGGGAAACCTGGAAGCTTTCCGATTCCAAATTGTACGCGGGCTTCACGCAGTGGATAAGCCCGTCTCCATTAGACCATCCTCCGGTGCGCACAATGCCAAAGGAAATATAATCCATCCAGCCCTGAAAAACAAACCCATCCAAAAGCTTTACAGGATATTCCTGCTCCCCTTCCGGGAGTTGGACAGCGTAACGCTTTAGCTCCTCTGTTTTCCAGATGTATGGCCCGTAATAGCCGCTGGTTTTGCCGCCTAAAAAGTGGTAACCCGCTGCCGCAAAAGCTTTGGCGGCTTCTTTTTCCTCTAAATCTTCCATAGAAAGGCTTTCGTCCAGGCCCAGCAGCCCTGCAAGCCTTTGCCGCAGGGCAGCGGCGGCTTTTTCCGGCGCCTGTTCCAGATAGAAAACATCCCGGCAGTATTTCTGATATGCAAGGAGAAACTGATTCAGCTTAGGGCAAACCGCATAGGAAAGATACTTCTCCTGCTGAAACCGGGCTTCATATTTTTCCAGCAGCTCCTGGTGCTGGGGAAACCTGCCGCAATAGGCCATGGCTTCCTTTAAGCAGCCTTTTATAATAAGGCCCCGGTATACGCTGTGGTTATACTCTGCCATGGCGGCCCTCCTTCTTTACATCTCCCCTGTCCGTTACAATCTCATACCCGATAGACTGCATCCGGGCGCTGAGGCAGTCCTTGCACTGGGCGGACTCCTCCCCAGTGCAGATTTTATTGTCATACAGGGCATATTTTTTCCGCACAGACACAGGCGAGAGGTTGGGCATCACCACGTTGGCCCCGGAAAGGATGCCCATTTCCCGGCCTTCGGGGTGGATGGTGCCCAGGGCTGTGGTGGCGGGCAGCAGCACCGGCGGGTGCAACAGCCGGATGATGGAAAGCAGGAAGCAGGTAAGTTCCACAGTGCCGGCAGGCTCTTTGGCAAAGACAGTGTCGGCATGGGGCACAAAGGGGCCTATACCGCACATGTCTGGCTTAAACCCGGCGATAAACGCCAAGTCCTTGGCAAGGGTTCGGGCAGTCTGCCCTGGAGAACCCACCATGAACCCACAGCCCACCTGGTATCCCAGCTCCCGCAGGGTTTTCAGGCACTCCATGCGGTTTTCAAAGGACATCCCCGCCGGGTGCAGGGATTCATAATGGGCCTTGTCCGCTGTCTCGTGGCGCAGAAGATACCGGTCGGCCCCAGCCTCCTTTAAAGCTTTATAGCTTTCATAGCTGCGCTCCCCCAGGGAGAGGGTGATGGCGCAGTCTGGATATTTCTCCTTCAGCTCCCTGATAAGGGCGCACAGCAGCGCGTCGGTATAGTAAGCGTCCTCTCCCCCCTGGAGCACAAAGGTGCGAAAGCCCAGGCGGTAGCCCTCAGCCGCGCATTTCCGGATTTCCTCCGGGGTAAGGCGGTACCGCTGGCAGTTTTTATTGGAGGCCCGGATGCCGCAGTAGAGGCAGTCGTTTTTGCAGATGTTGCTGATTTCAATCAGCCCCCGCACGTACACATCCTTGCCGTATATCCCCTGCCGCACCTCCACTGCCTGCCGGGCAAGCTCCTGTGCAAGTTCCGGGGTGCGGTTTTCTATGAAAAAGGCGTATTCTTCTATAGAAAGCCCCTGGCCTTTTACAAGGCGGTTTGCCAAAGAAGATAAATCTGCTGTCATGCTGTGCCTCCTTTCTGGTTTGAAAAAGCTGTTTTTACGCTGACTCCCGACAGGCTGCCAATGCGCCCAGCCAGGGCGGAGATGGTGTCCTGGGGCGCGTCGATGGCAATGCTGATGATGTTGATGCCCCGCGCCCGGTAAGGAATGCCCATCCTGCCGATAATATACTGGCCATATTCGTGGAGCAGCCCGTTGAGGGTTTCCACTGTGTCGCTGTTTTCCACAATCATGCTCATAACTGCAACCCGCGTTTCCATATGTCTCCATCCTTTCCCCAAAAGAGGACAAAAAAGCCGCGCCTTTGCAAGGCACGGCATAAAAACCCACAGGGAAGCTGTGCGTTTTCTAAAAGCTTTCGCTGTCCGTGCCTTTCACGCAGATGTGTGTCTTAATGTCAGGCACTAATAGTATACCTCATTTGCGGGAAAAAGTAAAGCGGCTGGGGAAAACGCAAGCATCCTTTTTGTGGTTTTTTTATTTTGCGTATAGGGCTTGTTTGAAAATAGAGGAAGTGCCGGATTTTCGCCTGAGAGGGTTTCTGACACAGAAATCCTCTCACATTGGGCATAAAGGCGGTATTTCCGATTTTTCAAATAAGCCCATGGCTGCTGGGGTATGCTGTAAAAAGGGCTTTATGTGATGCTGGGCAGCCTGTCCAAGGCTGTGCGCAGGGGGCGGTACAGCACCAGGGCCAGAAGGAAATTCGCCCCGGCGTGGATGAAATCAAAAGGCAGGCCGGCTATGGCCCAGGCAAGGGCCATGGAAGCGCCGCCCAAGGGAAGGTAGGCAAGGGCGCACAGGGAGCCAAAGCACAGCCCGTATCCCCCTGCCAAAAGCGCCCACTGCCATGCCTTGTCCATCCAGCGGAACAGCCAGGCAAGGCCTGCCAGCAGGGGCCAGACATACAGGTACATGGCCCACCACAGGCCAAAGCCATACAGCAGCCCTTCCAGCAGCAGGAACACCCCCAGCGCCCCTATGACATACCGCCCGAAGCACAGGGTGAACAGGATGAGCAGCAAAGTCACCAGCTCGAAATTGGGCAGGAAGGCCAGCGCTTCCTTGGAGGCTGCCAGCACCACGCCCATAATTGCCATCAGGCAAAGCGCAAAAATCTTTTTCATGCAGGGGGCTTTGCCTTAGTAGCCTGTGGTGAGGGTGAACTCAAAGGCGTCCCCGTCAGCAATTTCCGTGGAATCCACCCCGCTTGTCCAGGTTTCCCCGCCCTTTGTCAGGCACCACCATTCCTGCTTGGAATCGTCTGCTGTCTCGCCGTCCACAGTTTTCACAAACATGCCGAACTCGCTTTCCTCTCCGGCAATCAGGCCCTCCTCTTCCAGAGCCTGCCGCAGGGTTTCCTTGTCTGTGGCAAGCTGGAAATCCTTCACGCTTTCGTCCCGGTGCACCACCTGCAGGGTGATGTTCTTCACAAGGCCGCTTTCACCATCCCCAGCACCAGGCTTTTCCCCGCAGCCGGAGAAAAGTCCCAGCACCAGCAGCAGGCCCAGCGCCAGGGCAAGGCCCTTCTTTGTGTACGTGCGTTTGTTCATAAAAAATACCCTCTTTCTTTTGAGAGGGTGTCTGTGTTTCATCCCTCTCAAATAGTAAAATATAGTGAGGGGCGGCAGTCCTGCGGGCAGGACATGCACAGCACACCGGCGCTCGCGGCTGCTGTGCGGCCATCCGGGCAAGTCTTTCGGCTTAGGCGTCAAACGCGCCCCCCTTTCCCTTCCCAGCAAAAAGCCAGTGGGCAAACTGCATAAGGGGGCGCTCCGCCATCACGGCGACGTGCTCGCCG